>VYLK01000177.1_pt1 | contig 27111 bp, 27 predicted proteins | sample 5114321 | NCBI WGS metagenome assembly VYLK01 (sample SAMN12291792, study PRJNA351875) | freshwater metagenome | isolation source: freshwater lake | place: USA: Michigan, MSU2 Lake | collected 2011-08-16
TTTGCTCAGGAAACAGACAATGGCCAGCCTTCCCTATTTGACCGATACCCGTTTTGACCATGGCGCTGTAAGCCAAACTGGCAAAGCACTCCAAAGTTTGGGCGCAAGCCGCCCGCTGATCGTCACGGACAAAGGCATTGTTGCGGCAGGCCTGTTAAACTCCGTGCTGGACGCGCTCGGCGCGCCTCCCGCTGCGGTATTTGACGAAACGCCAGGCAATCCAACCGAAGCCGCCACTTTGGCTGCTACTGCCCTCTATAAAGAGGCCGGGGCAGATTCGATCATCGCCTTAGGTGGCGGCTCTTCCATGGATTTGGCCAAGGGCGTTGGCTTGCTGGTCAGCGGCGAAGGTCCCTTGGCGCGCTATGGCGCGGCGCAGCGTGGCTCGCGCCTGATTGGCAAAATCCCGCCGTTGATCGCGATCCCGACTACGTCAGGCACAGGCTCTGAAGTCTCAATCGGCGCGGTGATCGTGCTAGAATCAGGCATCAAGGAACTGTTTGTCTCCAAGCATCTCATCCCTGCCATCGCCATTTGCGATCCCGACCTGACTTTAGGCCTGCCTGCGGGCCTCACCGCTGCGACCGGCATGGATGCGGTGACCCATTGTATCGAGAGCATCATGTCGCCTGCCATCAACCCCCCCGGAGACGCGATCGCCGCTGACGGTATCGTACGCGCCGTGCGCGACGGTATGCTCGCCCGCGCCGTGAAGGATGGTTCTGATAAGGAAGCACGCTGGCACATGATGATGGCGTCGACCGAAGGCGCTTTGGCCTTTGTGAAGGGTCTGGGCAGCGTCCACGCCCTGTCCCACGCTGCTGGTCGCCTCAAAAGCCCCAGCCTGCACCACGGCACCCTTAACGCCATCTTCTTGCCCCATGTAATGCGCTTTAATGCGGGCGTGCGACCAGATGCAGAGGCGCGCATCCGCGACGCGATGGGCCTAAAGGCCCATGAAGATTTGGCCGACGCTTTGGCCAGCCTTAACCAAGCCTTGGGCATTCCGGCCAATCTCTCAGTCCTTGGCCTGTCCAATGATCATGCTGACGGCATTGTTGCCAACGCCTTGGTCGACATCGCCCACCTATCAAATCCCAGAAAGGCCAGCGAAGCTGATTATCATGCTTTGTTCGCCGCAGCCCTGAAGGGCTAACGAAAGAAGTCCAAACTATGGAAACCATTTGGCTCTCAACGCTGATTGTCGCCATCGCTGAGATCGGCGACAAAACTCAATTGCTCGCCATCGTTTTGGCGTGCAAGTTCAATAAGCCTATCCCGATCATTGCCGGGATTTTTGTGGCAACCATGATCAATCACGCGCTTGCAGCCAGCGTGGGCTTTGGCGTGGCGCAATTGATTTCGGGCAAGTGGTTTCAAGTCGGGGTCGGCGTGGCCTTTATCGCGATGGCCGCTTGGGCCTTAATCCCCGACAAAGAGGACGAGGATGCCGGGGCCAAATCCCACGGCAGCGTTTTCATGACCACCGTCATCGCCTTCTTCCTTGTGGAGATGGGCGACAAAACCCAAATCGCGACATCACTTTTGGCGGCACGGTTTGAGAATATTACTTTGGTGACTATTGGCACGACCCTCGGCATGATGCTGGCCAATGTGCCCGCCGTTTATCTCGGCCAAGCCGCAACCAAAGTCGTACCCCTCAATGTCGTCCGCATGATCGCCTCGGGCATTTTTGCGGCGATTGGCGTGTGGGTGGTGGTAGCAGCGCTGACTGCATCCCAGCCCACCTAACAAAAAAGGCGACCCACGTGGGTCGCCTTTTTCAAACTCTTCCGTGTTGAAACGCTTAGGCGTTGCCAGCAACGACTTCTGGCGGCGCATTGCGCAGTGTGCGTTGGATCAGCTTCTGCCAGTGCAGCAAGGACACCAGATGGGCATAGATCGCGCCCAAGCAGCCCTTCTGCTTCAATTCCAGCAATTTTGCTGCTGGCAAAGCATTCAGCTTTTCCTCTGATACGCCGATATAATCAGCCACTTTCACAGGCTCACCTTGGCTGCCATCAGGGTTGGTTGGCGTGAAGGTGACGCTTTTTTCTTCGAGGATGTCCATCGAGGTGATGACTTCCATGAACTCTTCGGTCGCGCGACGCTGACGCTCAAAGTCCTGCAGGAATTCCATGGCGTTGTTGGTGTAAGCGGTTGGCTGGCCATTTTCAAACAGTGGCAGATCGGGGTTTTCGCCAATCATTTCTGCTTGGGTGTCAATGCAGACCACGAAATTGTCGCCTTGCTGGTCGGCAGCAAATACGAAAGGATAGCGGCGGATGAAGGCTGGGATATAGCCGTCCAGTTCCCAATTGCCGGTTGCGTCGACATAGAGGTTTTCACCAGAACGTGCTGACAACACTGCCAAAGGCGTTTTGCGGTCAGGCGCGAAAATGATTGGCAGCGAGGTAGCCGCCATGCCGAATTCTTGCACCGTCAAAGGAACCACATGGGTGGTCTCCACAAAGCCAAACGGGCGTTCGATATTTTTGAGGCCCAGTTTGTTGTGGGCTTCCAAAGACAAAGGCTCTGGATTTTTGTACAAAAGGACGTTGCCGGTGAGGGCAGGTGCGCCGGTTTGGGCGTCAGACATGGTGAGAAACTCCGTTAGGTCGCGGGCTTCTAGCGGTTTCTAAGCAAAAGGCCAACCTTGCTCTGCAATTGGCGCCTGATGCGCAGGGGTGACAGGGGCTGCAAGTGGTTTAGGGTGTGAATTTCAACGCGCCGAATGATCGCTAGGAGCCAAGCATGTCCCGAACAAATAAGATCGCTACAGGGCTTGTAGGTCTCGCGCTGACCGCGAGTATCGCGACTTGTCTAAGCCCCACACAGGCACAAGAAAGCGTGCCAACACCCAAAGCTATGGCCGCCTTTCGGGTCTGTTTGGCAGCGGCCAAAGCTGGCGTTGATTGTGGGCAACCGGTGTATGATTCCTGCCAAGCCGCCCATGACCAGCCCGACACTACCTTGTCGATCACCGAATGCACGATGACGACACATAAGGCGTGGGACGTGATTTTAAACGAGCGCTATCGCGCCGTGATCGCGGCCTCCCCGCCCAATTTGAAGCTGAAACTCCAAAAGGCGCAGCGGGCTTGGATTGTCAGCCGCGATGCAGACTGCGCGGCCGTCTATGAAGCCTATATCGGCGGCACCATCCGCGGCCCGCTCTATGCCGGTTGCATGGTCGAAAAGACCTCCGAACGGGTGCGCTGGCTAAAGGAAATGGGTGAGGACTAACCTATCGCCTTACTGAGTCAGACGCTTTACGGATCGCCTCAAACTCATCGCCCTTGGTCCATTGCGGCCAGGTCGCGGCATTAGCGACTTCCAACATCAGGCTGCGGGTCGCCGTCAAATCCATCAATGCGCCGGTGAAATCAAAAGCTGGATCATACTCATCCTGCGGCTTGTGATACCGCTGATCGAACCATTCCTTCGTTGCAGCTTGGCCAGCTTCTACCCCACCATTGACCAACGTCGTGCCGGTCGAAGGGAACATAGCTGGCACCCCTGCGCGGGCGAACGGAAAGTGGTCTGACCGGTAAAACAAGCCAAACTGTGGATTGCGATCGGGCGTGTAGGTACGGCCTTGCGCGGTCAGAATTGCCTTCATGCTGGCATCGAGGCTGGATTTGCCGGAACCTGGAAACTCCATCTCAGTCGTCGCGCCGCGATGGGGCAACATGTCGAGGGTGAAGGCGGCTGCGGTCTTCTCCAGCGGGAAGCGGGGGTTATTGACGTAATAGTCAGAGCCCAACAGCCCCTGCTCTTCTGCGGCCCACGAAGCAAAGACGATCGAGCGGGCCGGACGCGGCCCTTGTGCAAGGGTGCGCGCGATTTCTAACATCCCAGCCATGCCCGAGGCATTGTCCATCGCGCCATTATAGATTTTATCGCCATTGATCGGCTCACGAATGCCTAGATGGTCGTGATGGGCCCCTATCAAGACCGTCTCATTCGGGCGGCTCCTCCCTTTAAGGACACCGACAACGTTACGCGTCGAGACCGATTCTCGGGTTACACCGATGTCGATGGTCGCAGTTTGGTTGAGCGGTACAGGCTTAAAGCCCGGCGTGCGGGCTGCCTTCTTCAGAGCCTCAAAATCAAGGCCAGACTTGCGGAACAATTCTACGGCTACATCGCGCTGCATCCAGCCTTCAATGGCCGCCAGCGAAGAACCACCATCAGGCCGCACGAAGTCAAAACGGGTGCCGTTGGAATTACGCACAACGCCCCAGCCGTAAGCAGCCGGTGCATCCTCATGAATGATCAGAACGCCAGCTGCACCTGCTTTGGCCGCAGCTTCAAATTTATAAGGCCAGCGGCCGTACCATTGCATGGCTTTGCCGCCGAACATGCCAGCTACTGCTTCGCCTGGGGCTGCCTCAAAATCGGGGTCATTGATTAGAACGAGTGCGATCTTGCCTTCCCAGTTCACGCCCGCAAAATCATCCCAATTCTTCTCCAGGGCTTTCACGCCATAACCAGCAAACACCAGAGGCGCGTCGACTAAGTTATAAGAACTGCCATCCGCCTTGCGGCTGATCATCATGATATCCTTGCCCTGATACCAAATCTCATCCTCGACCGCGAACGTACCGCGTGGCGCGGTTGTAAAGCGGTTGAGCTCAAAGTTCTGGAACTAGGTGCCGTTGTCGCCCGCGGGCTCCAGCCCAAGTGCCGCCATGGCGCCAGCGACATAGGTCGTAGCCATGTCATCACCGCGCGTCCCCGGGCTACGCCCTTCAAAGAAGTCATCGGAGAGTGTTTTGATGTGCATCCGCAGACGCGCATCATCTATGGCAGGATAGGATGCTAGCTGGCCCGTCATAACGGCCTTCGAACTTGTTTGCCCGGTCTGAGCCTGTGCGAATTGGGTTACCAAAGCACCCGCAGCAATCAATGCCACCAAAGTGGTGCCAGCTAGTACGCGTTTCATGGCTATTCCTTAAACTGCGGTTGCGCCGCCATCGATCACGAACGTCTGCCCGGTGGTGAAGCCACCCGCACGCGAGGCCAAAAACACAGCCATGCCAGCAATTTCGTCTGGTTCACCAATGCGCTTCAAGCAGGAATGGGTGGTGGCTTGTTTTAAGGTGGCGGGATCTTCCCATAAGGCGCGCGCAAAGTCTGTCTTGATCAAGCCCGGCGCGATACAGTTCACCGTCACGCCATCTGGCCCAAATTCCAGCGCGAGGTTACGCGCCAATTGCATGTCTGCAGCCTTGGAGATGTTATAAGCGCCAATGATATTGGTCGCTTTCAAGCCCCCAATCGAGGAAATGATGGTGATGTTGCCAGCCTTGCGCGCCACCATTTGCGGCGCGACCATCGAGATCAGCCAATGGTTAGAGATGATGTTGTTCTGCAGGATTTTCGCAAACACATCGTCAGCAATCCCAGCCATCGGGCCGTAATAAGGATTGGAAGCCGCGTTACAGACCACGATATCAATCTGACCAAAGCGCTCGTTGGTTTGGTCGACCAAGCGCTGGAGGTCCTCTTTCGAGGAAATATTGGCAGGTACGGCCAGTGCACGATTATCACCGTGCTTGGCGTTGATGGCATTGGCGACGTCTTCACAGGGGCCAGCCTTGCGAGATGAGACGATAACATTGGCCCCGTGATCGGCCATTTGCTCAACAATCGCTTTGCCAATTCCCCGGGACGAGCCGGTGACGATGGCAGTCTTGCCGCTGAGGTCAAAAATAGTGGTCATAAGGCTTCCCCCTGAGAATGTTGTTTAAACCCGGCATCTGATGTGCTGGCAGAGTTTCTGCCACGGGTTTGTCACAGGGGAAAGGGGGCGATGACGCGTTCGCTCCGTCGCCAACAGCCACAGGCAGTTTGCGTGCTTTAGCCGTGTGTTCCGTCAAGCTTGTCGAGGCGCGCCTGCATCGCAGCCATTTGAGCCCGCATGGCGACCAACTCCTCCGAAGCTTCAGACTTTTGCGCAGACTTGCTGGCAGGCCGCAGAGCGGTAGGCACAACAACGCCGGTGAAAGCTTTGGCCGCTTCTGCCATCATCGACATATTGGCGCGGACGGCCTGTTGGAACAATTCAGCTGGTCCTGACAAGTCAAAGCCGCCATTTAGCGACTTCGAGAATTGTTCGCGGCTGTCGGTAAAGCTTTTCATCGCGAGGTCGAGGTAAGAGGGCAAAAAGCCTTGCACGCTATCGCCATAAGACCGGATGATGTCACGCAGGAACCCGACAGGCAAAAGATTATTGCCAGAGCTTTCAGCCTCCAAGATAATTTGGGTCAGGATTGAGCGGGTGATATCGTCGCCCGACTTGGCGTCAAATACAACAAAATCGACCCTGTCCCGCACCATTTGAGCCAAATGGTCCAAGGTCACATAGGCCGAAGTCGCGGTGTTATAGAGCCGCCGGTTGGCGTACTTCTTGATTGTCACCACGGGATTTGCCTGTTTGCTATCGGCCAAATTGGGCTCCCTTTCGCTGCGAATTGCGCGATTTTCATTAGTTTCGCTGCTGTTCTTCGCAGATGCAAGACAATTGGGCAGGTGCGAAACGCACCTTGCAAACACGACGCGTGAAAAAGGTCGATTGCCGAGCCCGTCGTCGCTGTGGGAAAGGTCTGGTCCTTTGACCGTTGGCTGCACAAAGACAAACGAATTTTAACAGGGCCTTGTTTGAGATTGACGCCAACCTTTTCTTACGCAAGACAGAGCCAACAATTACTGGGAAAGGCACACGCATATGAGCACTTCATCTTCCGACATCGTGATCGTCTCGGCGGCACGCACCCCGATTGGCTCTTTCTCCGGCGCATTTGCGACCGTTGAAGCCCATGAATTGGGTAAGACCGCCATTGTCGAAGCCTTGGCGCGCGCCGGGGTGTCGGGTGATGAAGTCTCTGAACTGATCTTCGGCCAAGTGCTGACCGCTGGCAAAGGCCAAAACCCCGCGCGCCAAGCCAGCCGCGCGGCTGGCATCTCGGACGCGGCACCTGCTTGGTTAGTCAATCAAGTGTGTGGTTCTGGTCTGCGCACAGTGGCCTTGGCGGCCCAGCAAATCATGACGGGAAGTGCTGATATCGTTGTTGCCGGCGGTCAAGAAAGCATGAGTTTGTCGGCCCATGCGGCCTACATGCGTGCAGGCACGAAAATGGGCGACCTAGGCTTGGTTGACACCATGATCCGCGATGGCCTGACGGACGCCTTCAACGCGTATCATATGGGCATTACGGCAGAAAATGTCGCCGAGAAGTGGCAGATCACGCGCGATGAGCAAGACCAGTTCGCCACAGCAAGCCAGAACAAAGCCGAAGCCGCTCAAGCCGCGGGCCGTTTTGACGCAGAAATCGCCGCCGTTACCGTTAAAGGCCGCAAGGGCGACGTGACGGTCGATAAGGACGAATACATCCGCAAAGGCGCCACGATGGATGCAGCCCAAGCGTTACGCCCTGCGTTCAAAAAGGACGGCACGGTCACTGCAGGCAATGCCTCTGGCATCAATGATGGCGCAGCAGCCCTTGTGGTCATGAGTGCGGCTGAAGCGGCCAAACGCGGTTTGACCCCATTGGCGCGTATCGCATCTTTCGCGACAGCTGGCGTCGATCCGTCCATCATGGGCACAGGCCCTATTCCAGCTTCGAAGCGCGCTTTGGAAAAGGCTGGCTGGAAGGCCGCTGACCTCGACCTGATCGAAGCCAATGAAGCCTTCGCCGCTCAAGCTATCGCGGTTAACCGCGACATGGGCTGGGATACCACAAAGGTGAACGTCAATGGCGGCGCTATTGCTTTGGGCCACCCGATTGGTGCTTCAGGTGCCCGGGTATTGGTGACCCTATTGCATGAAATGGCCGCCCGTGATGTCCACCGCGGCCTTGCAACATTGTGCATCGGCGGTGGCATGGGTGTAGCGCTGTGCGTTGAGCGGTAGGGGCATTTGCGCGGTAACGTCTTGTGCTGCGCAAGACCAAATTTGCTGCTTAGGAACGGCTCTAAGGTTCGCATTGCTCACTTTAGAGCCGCTCGGTAATTCTCTCCTCGCAGTTACCAATTATTTTTATTGCGAGGCACTTGCAACTAGAGCCATTTTGATCTACATAGGAATGACTCTTAGAAGCAAGAACGGGTAATGCATCATGTATGTTTGCAATTGCAACGGAATACGCGAAAAAGCGGTTCATGAGGCAATTGCGGCGGGTGCCGGTCGTCCTTGCGATGTGTTCCACGCCAACAAATGCCGCGCTCAATGCGGCCGGTGCGTGCCTGAGATGCAAGAATTGATCGCGCGTCAAACCCAACAATTCAAAGTGGCCGCCGAATAAACTCTGCCTTGTCGAATCCGACAGGAAGCCTATACTCGCAACCAACTTAGGAGCCTCCCATGCAAGCCGCAGAGGGCGTCATCGCACGCCTCAATACCATTCTCACCAATGAATTGACCGCCATCAATCAGTATTTCTTGCATGCCCGCATGTACAAGAATTGGGGCCTGACCAAGCTGGGCGACATTACCTATAAAGAGTCGATCGGCGAGATGAAGCACGCCGACTATCTGATCGAACGCATCCTCATGCTCGACGGCCTGCCCAATATGCAAGACATGCATAAGCTAAAGCTGGGCGAGAATGTGCCTGAAAGCTTGGCCGCAGACCTTGCGGTGGAATATCGCGGCCAAGGCCAAATGAAAGATGCGATTGAGCATTTTGAGAAGGTCCGCGATTATGTTTCGCGCGATATCGTCGCCAAAATCCTCGAAGATACCGAAGAGCACATCGACTTCCTCGAGACCCAATTACAATTGATCGAGCAATTGGGCATCCAAAACTATCTGCAAACAGCTATGGGCCCTATCGAGGGCTGAGGGATTGAGCGCGGTCGACACCTCTATCCGTCACGTCGGCCGCGTGCTCATCCGCAACCACGCCGGTGAGGTGTTTCTCTTGCGCGGGAAAGACCCGGGTGAACCACATCGCCCTGCCTTCTGGTTTACGCCGGGCGGGAAGATCAATCCAGGTGAGACCGCACAAGAAGCTGCCGCTCGCGAACTACAAGAAGAAGTTGGCATTACAGTGGAGCCCGCCGCCCTAGGTGAGATAATCGGCACCGAGGATGTGACATACCGGTTCAATGGGGTCAGCTATCGGCAAAGCGGGGTCTTTTTCGCGCTGAGCCATGGCAGCCCGCGCCTGCACGCCGAGGGCCTAACGGCCCTTGAAGCCGAGACAATCGATGTGGGCCAATGGTGGTCTCTGGAACAAATTCAAACCACTGAAGAGACAATTTACCCGGAGCATCTGGCTGAAATGCTCGAGCGCCTGAATAACACCTAAAATACTTATTGACTCATAAATAATTATAGATTTAGTCTTAGGTCAATATATTTTCATTGGAATTGGGGCCTGCCGTGCGTGCATCCCTCGCGTGGCTCTCTTGCCTGACTTTTCTTACTGCTGGCTGTGCCAGCGTTGAAGCTGGTGATGGCTTGGGGGCGAGCTCCAACTCCCGATTGCTTGTTGGGATTGTGCACCTGCGAACCCATGAGCAAGCCGAGCGTGTGGTTGGGTGGCAGACGGGTGTGATTGGCGCCGAAATAAGCCAGCGCCGTCTGCTTATTGGGGCGGCTAGCGAGGCCAAGTTCGAGGCAGACCCGGCAAAGTGTCAGGTCATTATTGTGATTAAGCGCAAAGCGGATGTGGCCGCCGCGCAAGATTTAGTGAACCAATTCAAAGGGGGTAACGCATGTATCGCAGATATGGCTTCATTTTAATCGCTTCTTCCTTGTTGGCGTCAGGCTGCACCCAGACCGTGCGCCACACCAACACCTTGCTGTTTGCGACCAATACGCAGATTGCGATCTCTGCTGGAACAAGCGCAACCGCACAGCCGGACATAACGATTGGCTACAAGCGACAGGAAGCTGTTGTCATGCCGCTGGTGGCCAATGTGGCGAACGGAGCTGGAAGCGCTGACGAATTGATCCCATGCGGCAGCCCAGGTGGAAAGCAAGATAGTAAGCATGAGATCAAAGACACAAAAACCAGCATACCTGCGGAGAATACTAAGACATTTGCGGAAAAATGTTTGATTGTCGGCGAAAATACTAAGTCAGGGTCACGGGACAGTTATTCGGTCTTGGCCAGTTTTGGTGCGAAGTTTGGCGGAAGGTCGAGCGGGGCCACCCCGGAAGCGAGCGTTGGGATCGCACAATATTTTGCCACGGGCGTTGCCGCCCAACTGCTTGCGGCTACTGGCGGTGCCTCAATCGTAACGACTGCGGCCCAACAACCTGCTTCGCCTGAAAAGGCAGCAGTGGTTGCCGCTGTAATGAACCCGGAAGAAGCACAAAGCGCGGCCCTAGGAGTGGCGAACTACGAGCAAGCGGTTCAGGTTGGCGTTGCAGCTGGGCTGAAACGAAACCTCATCGCCAGCACGGGTGCTGCTTGCTTTAAAGATCCAGCCAAGGCCAACAATTTTCTCGCCGGCCTAAACAGTGTCGAGACGCTAAAGGACAAAGCATCCGACCTAGAAGCGGCAGGCAAGAATTCCGCCGATGCCCTTTCGATATATCTGCAAGACACAGGATCATCGGTTCAAAAAGAGTTTTCAAGCCAGATTCTCAAACATTGCTAGGAGTTCGTCATGAGCATTAAAGTTGTTATCTGCGATACACTTGCCGCTCTGGTAGCTGCAAAGGCCGATTTAAAGGCTCCCCCTATCAACGCTGTGGTTCTGTATCAGACTGCGGGCGCGCAAGGGGAAACTGGAAATCTGAAATTTCAGGGTGCTGAGATCAATCCGCACGGCGAATTGGAATATGGAGCATCCCAAACCGCCACCACTTATGCGGGTAAATTCATCCTCGTCATCAAGACCTAATCCCTAAACCACTCGGTTCTCGAGGGGTTGGCCCTGATAGACGCGGATCAGATTGCCGATGGCGGCGCGTACCGCTTCTTGCACGCTCTCGCGGGTGCGGCCTGCGACATGGGGCGTGAGGACGACATTGGGTAGATCCACCCAGAGCTTAGGGTCGGTCGGTTCATTCTCGAACACGTCAAGACCCGCACCCAAAATCTTCTTCTCGCGAAGGGCCGTCAAAAGCGCGGCCTCATCAACCACGCCACCGCGTGCCACATTGATCAGGACGCCTTCGGTACCCAAGGCGTCCAGCACTTCGGCGGAGACCACTTTGCGGGTGGCATCCGTCAGCGGGCAGGCGAGCATTAAGATGTCGGACTTTTTGGCCAATTCCAAAACCGTGTCGACACGCGGCCAAACAAGTTCTGGCTTCGGATTTGGGCCGGCCCAAATGATTTTCAGGCCAAAGGCTTCGCCGCGCACGGCAATGGCTTGGCCAATCGCGCCCATGCCGAGGATGCCCAGAGTACGGCCGCGCAGGCGATAGCGCGGCGCATGGGTCAATGCATCGGCCCACTCTCCACGTCGCACAAGGCCGTCCAGCTCAATGATGTTGCGCTCACCTGCGATCAAGAGGCCCATGGCGAGGTCTGCCACGTCGTCTGTATTGATACCCGGCGAGTTGCAGACAGAGATGCTAGCAGCTTTAGCGGCCACCAGATCAACCCCGTCCACGCCCACCCCTGCGGCGATCACCGCTTCCAGCTTTGGGAACAAGGTGAACAATGCCGCATCGGTCTTTTTGCCGCCGATACAGGCGATAGCACGCACTTCCGCACCGGGTCCGGCGGCAAAGGCTGCAATATCCGCAATCTCCCACAGACGTGCACAAGGCGCGATGTTTTCAAGAAGCGGCTGGGCGAGGACGAGTTCAGGGTGAATAACCAGGATCATGGGAGACCTTGTGAAAGGCTTGCGCGCCAGATGCAAGGGGACAAAACAAATAGGGTGTCATCCCGGACGGCACTAGCCGATCCGGGACCTTAATCCGCAAAGTCTTTGGGGGCCCCCGCTCTCCGCTGCCCTGCGGTGAGGATGACAAATCGCAAAGCTCCCCTATGCCCGCCCGAGAGCAAGATCACTCACATAAGGGTTGGTTTTGCGTTCCCAGCCGAAATTGCCAATCTCGCCATGGCCAGGCACAAAGTGGATATCATCGCCATAAGGCCAGAGCTTGCCCGTGATAGAGGCGACCAGATCGTCAAAATTGCCCTTGGGAAAGTCCGTGCGACCGATCGAGCCTTTGAACAACAAATCACCGACAAAGGCCAGCTTGGCATCCTTATTGATGATCGCGACATGGCCGGGCGTATGGCCGGGGCAATGGACAACGTCAAACTGATGGCCCGCGAGCTCTAACTTATCGCCATCTTTGAGATAACGGGTCGGCACACAATTCTCATAACCTGTCGTCTGACCATATTTGGCCCATTGCGCGACGATATCATCGAGCAGCCATTGGTCGTCCTCATGCGGGCCAATGATGTCGACCCCCAAGGTGCGCGACAATTCCTGTGCGCCACCGGCATGGTCCAAATGGCCATGGGTCAACCAGATCGCCACCACCTTCACACCCAAATGCTTCACCGCCCCCAAAAGGCGCGGCACTTCCCCACCTGGATCCACAAAAACCGCCTCTTTCGTGGTCTGCGACCACAAAAGCGTCGTGTTCTGCTGAAACGGCGTGACGGGGATGATGGAGGCTTGCAGGTCAGATGGATTGGGCATGGCTAGCAGCTCCCTACAACTTCGCCTGCAGGCCATTGGCCCAGGCGGTGATATCGCCTGCGCCGAGGCAGACGAAGATGTCGCCAGCGCTGCACTCGGCCTTAAGAAGCGCGGGTAGATCGTCGGGGGAAGCAAGTTTCAGGGCGCGCTTGTGGCCATGGTCGCGCGCCGCGCGCACCAAGGCATCGGCGTCCACGCCCTCAATCGGGGCCTCGCCTGCAGTATAGACGTCTGCGATGGCGACGACGTCTGCATCGTTAAAGCATCGCGCGAAATCCTCAAACAGGGCTTGCAGGCGGCTAAAGCGGTGGGGCTGGACGACGGCGACGACTTTGCCAGCCGTGACTTGGCGCGCGGCTTTGAGGACGGCGGCGATCTCAACCGGGTGGTGGCCATAATCATCAATGATACGCACACCCTGCCACTCACCCACTTTGGTAAAGCGACGCTTGACGCCTTCAAATTCTTTGAGGCCTTTTGCGATTTGGGCATCGCTTGCGCCCAGTTCGCGCGCCACGCTGATGGCGGCCAAGGCGTTGGTGACATTGTGCAGGCCCGGCATGGGCAGATGTAAGTCATCGATCTGGTGGGCTGGACTGCCCCGCTTGGCTGCAAAGGCGACGCTAAAGCGCGAACCGTCCGGGTCGGCTTCCAAGTTCAAAGCGCGCACATCGGCCTGCGGGTTAAAGCCATAGGTGACGACGCGCCGGTCAGTCGCGCGCGCCACCAAGCCCTGCACGCCTGGATGGTCGATACACATGACAGCAAACCCGTAAAACGGAACCGATGCCACAAAGGTCTCAAACGCGGCCTCCATCGCCTCAGCCGTGCCGTAAAAGTCCAGATGCTCTGGGTCCATATTGGTGACGATGGCGATGGTGGGGCGCAATTTGGTGAAGGTGCCGTCGCTCTCATCGGCTTCGACCACCATCCAATCGCCCGAGCCTACCCGCGCATTGGTGCCATAGGCGTTGATGATGCCGCCATTGATCACGGTGGGGTCTTTATCTGCCGCATCGAGAAGTGTCGCCACCATGCTGGTGGTGGTGGTCTTGCCGTGCGTGCCGCCGACGGCGATTGTCCAGCCCAAGCGCATCAGCTCTGCCAACATCTCAGCCCGGCGCACCACCGGAATGCCTTGATCGCGCGCGGCCACGACTTCGAGATTGTCGGGCTTCACAGCTGAGGAGATCAGCACAATCCCGGCCTCGGCCACATGGGCACCATCATGGCCGACAAAGACCTTGATACCCGCCTTGCGCAGACGGTCGAGATTGGCGCTATCCTTGGCGTCAGAGCCCTGAACCTTATGGCCCCAATGGGCGAGGACTTCAGCAATCCCACTCATCCCAATCCCGCCAATGCCGACAATGTGGATGGCACCGATATCGAGGGGAATGGAGTTGGTTCGCATGGCTTAGGACTTTCAGTCGAGGCGGAAGGAGTGTCTGCCGTTAGGCAGCTTTGTCAGACACCATTGTGATGGCACGATAGACCAGATCGGCCAAGGCTTCAGCCGCATCCGGCTTGCCGATGCCTCTGGCGGCTTTAGCGCGCTTTTGCAGCTCATCTGGGGCAGTTAAGCGGTTTTCCAACAACTGGGCTAAGGCATCGACAGTAAACTCCGTCTCCTTGATCACATCGGCTGCGCCGACACTGGCCAAGGCTTCGGCGTTGAAGGTCTGGTGGTCATTGGTCGCACCGGGGAGCGGCACCAGAATGGCGGGGCGACCGACCACAGCGGTTTCTGACACGGTGGAGGCACCAGCACGCCCGATGACCAGATGGCTTTTGGCCAAGCGGTCGGCCATATCTTTGAAGAAGGGCCAAACCTCACACTGGACGCCGGCTTCGGTGTAGGTGTCGCGGGCAAAATCGCATTGCTCTTCACGCACTTGGTGCGACACGAACAGGCGCGCACGCAAATGCTCTGGCAATGCGGCGATGGCTTGGGGCACAATGCTGCCTAGCACGCGTGCGCCTTGGCTGCCGCCTGTAACCAGAATGCGCAGATTGCCGCTGGACAGATCGGGATAGCCATCCAAGCGAGCATCCACGATAGGCTGGCGTACAGGGTTGCCGACGACGACATGTTTGTTTGGATGCTCTAACCCGTCGAGTTGGGCAAAGCCTGAAGCAATCGAAACCGCCTTGCCTTGAAACAGGCGATTGACGCGCCCCAGCACCGCATTTTGCTCATGCACGATGACGGGCACTTTGCCGCTGGAAAACAATACAGGAAACGTCGGATAGCCGCCGAACCCGATAATCGCCGCGGGATCGTGGCTTTTGATAAAGGGGCCGACGAGATTGAGGCTTTTCATCACAGCAAAGCCCGCATCAATCTTGCCCTTGATCCCACCTTCATCGGCATTGGTCACGGGCAGGATCAGAACTTCTTCGGCAGGAAAGCCTTCAGTATAGCGCTTGCCACGCGGGTCAGTGATCAAAGCTACACGACCGCCACGGGCGACAATGGCATCAGCAAAAGCGCGGGCTGGAAACATATGACCGCCAGTGCCACCAGCAGCAATTATAACAAGGGGACCCATGTCTACACTTCATCCTTGGAGAGGCAATGGCCCGTTCTTTAGGGCGCTTTGAGGCCAGATTGAAGCGACTTGGGCGGTAAGTGACTGCTGAATGAGGAAAGTGCTCGCGGCTTACCAGCCCACCCAGCCTGGTTCCTTGCCATTGCGCAAATCTTGGCCGGGCCGCTTGCGGGTTAAAGCCAAAGCCAAACCAATGGTGACGGCAGAGCCCAAGATGGATGAGCCGCCATACGAGATAAAGGGTAGCGTCATGCCCTTGGCTGGCATCAGGTTTAAGTTCACCGCCAGATTGATCGCCGCTTGATACCCAATCAGGGCAAAAAGACCTGTTGCGGCCAGTTGTGGGAAGTTCTCGCTTTGGCGATTGGCGATCAAAAGACCGCGAACCACCAGCGCGCAAAACAGAACCACAAGGCCTACGCTCGCAATCAAGCCAAACTCCTCTGCCGCCACTGAATAGATGAAGTCGGTGTGCGCGTCGGGCAAAAAGTGTTTGATTTCGCCCTCGCCCGGACCGCGGCCTAAAAAGTCGCCAGCTGCAATCGCATCAAGCGCCCGATCTGTTTGGTAGGTTTCGCCTGCTTCTGGGTTCAAAAAGCCTTGTACGCGCTTCTGCACATGCTCAAAGGCAAAGTACAAAATCCCGCCGCCGACGACTGCCGCACCGGCAAAGGCTGCAATCCAAACCCACGACATGCCAGAGATCAGAAACACGGTCAGGAAAGCCATGGTCAAGAGACCTGTTTGTCCAATGTCGGGCTGAGCGATCAAGAGCGCAACCGGCAGGACATAGAGTGCCATGCCAATGCGCGCGGCAGGAAAAGATGGGGTCTCAATCCGCTTGGAAAACAACCAAGCCGCAAGCACAATCAGCGAAGGTTTGAGAAGTTCTGACGGCTGAAACGAGAAGCCGCCAATGCGCAACCAACGCTGCGCCCCTTTGGCTTCATGCCCAAACATCAGAATATAAACCATCAAGATGACGGCCAGAAGGTAGAAAACGGCGGCGGCCCGCCTTGCACCCGTGGGGCTCAAGAAGGACAAAGCTACCACAACGGCTGCGCCGAGGGAGACAAACATGGCTTGGCGCAGCACAAAGAAGTACTCATTGTTAAAGCCCAAGCGCCCTGTCGCCGCCCCGGACGAGGCAAAACTAAACACCAATCCCATGGTCATCAGAACAGCCGCAATTAGCACGATGGGGCGATCAATCGTGCGCCACCAGTCAGCGATAAAGGTGAATTCAGCACGTGGCAGTCTGACAGAAGCGAGCATCGCCATGGGGTGGCTCCAAAAAGGACGTAAGGGCGCTACGCCGTTTCGGCGGCAGCAAACGCTGGTGCCGATAGGCCATCATCAGGGTTAATGAGTCCTTTCACACAGGCGGTAAAATGCCGTCCTCGTGCCTCAAAATCTGGAAATTGATCGAAACTGGCGCAAGCCGGCGACAGGATGATGATCTCTTCGCTTTGTGTCTCTTGCGCCTCTTCATAGGCCCGCGCGGTAGCCACATCGATCGTGCCACAAATCTCAAACGGGACCTGGCCCTCAAGGGTCTTGGCAAAAGCTTCACTGGCCTCGCCAATCAGATAGGCTTTGGTGACATGACCAAACAAAGGCGAAAGGCTGTCGATCCCGCCCAGCTTGGCCTGGCCGCCGACAATCCAACGCAATTTTGGGAAAGCCGCTAAAGCTTGCGCAGCAGCATCTGCATTGGTCGCCTTAGAGTCATTATAAAACCGGATTGGGCCAACTTGGCCAATTTCCTGCAAGCGATGTTCGAGGCCTGGAAAACTAATCAAGGCTTTGGTTATGGCTTGCGCGCTAAGGCCAAGTGCGCGGGCAGCTGCATAGGCAGCGGCGGCATTTTGCGCATTGTGAGAGCCCGGAAGCGCATGGGCATGGGCTAGGTCGACGACCATTTGGCTGCGACCATCCAAATTATCCCACAACATAGAACCTAGCGCACAAACCCCTTTGCCTAGCGCTTGGCAGGCAGAAATCGGCACCACAACCCGCTGCGCTCCAGCATTCATGCGCGTGCAAAGCGCCATGCCCCAATCATCATCCACGCCAACAATCGCCCAATCGGTCGCGGTTTGATTGTTAAAGATACGTCGCTTGGCAGCTGCATAGCGCTCCATCGTGCCGTGGCGTTCTAAATGGTCTGGCGTCAAATTAAGATGGACGGCGGCTTTGGCTCGCAAGCTTTCGACGAGATCGAGTTGGTAGGAGGAAAGCTCCAGCACATAGATGGCGTCAGGACGGGGCGGATCGAGGGCGAGCACGCCTGTTCCAATATTGCCCCCCATGCGCACATCCTTGCCATTAGACGACAGAATATGGGTGATCAAAGCGGTAGTTGTGGATTTGCCATTGGTGCCCGTTATGGCGACCACAGCAGGACGCTGAGCTTCAGGAATGGCATTGAGTTCGCGCGCAAAGAGCTCAACGTCGCCAATCACGGGCACATTTGCCCGATGAGCCTTAGTAACGGTCCAATGTTGCTTTGGGCCATAGATTGGCACGCCGGGGCTCATCACCAAGGCCGCCAAATCTTCAAACGTGGTCTCTGACAGGTCAAAAGGCGTCAGGCCTTGGGCGATTGCCGCTGCCCGACCGGCTTCGCCGTCGTCCCACGCCAGAACCTGCGCACCGCCTGCTTTCAGCGCCAAAGCTGCTGCAATCCCCGTGCGCGCCAAGCCGAAGACGGCAACTTTTTGGCCTTTGAACGTGGTGACAGGGAACATGGGCTTCGGTCCTTACGTTCTAACGCAGCTTCAAAGTGGTCAGACCGATCAAGGCCAAAACAGTGGCGATAATCCAAAAGCGGATCACCACGGTGGGCTCACTCCAACCCAGCTTCTCAAAGTGATGGTGGATCGGGGCCATTCGAAACACCCGCTTGCCGGTAAGCTTAAAGCTGGTGACCTGTACGATCACAGAAACCAATTCCAACACAAAAAGCCCGCCTACAATGGCCAGCACGAACTCATGCTTGGTTGCGACGGCTGTGATGCCGAGAAGACCGCCCAGAGCCAACGAACCCGTATCGCCCATGAAAATTTGCGCAGGCGGCGCGTTCCACCACAGGAAGCCGAGGCCAGCACCCAAGACCGCACCCAGAATAATGGCGATCTCGCCCACCCCTTGTACAAAATGGAGCTGGAGATAATTGGCGAAAACGAAATTGCCGACGAGGTACACGATCAAGCCAAAGGTGGCCGATGCAATCATCACCGGCATAATGGCCAAGCCATCCAAACCGTCGGTCATGTTCACAGCATTGCCGAAGCCTACGACAACAATCATGCCGAAAACCAGCGTGAACCAGCCTAAGTTTAGCAAAAGGTCTTTGAAGAACGGAAACGCAATCGACGTTCCAAATCCAGGGGGTGCGTTGTCACCCGCATTCTGTAGCTGGGCGATGAAATAGACGGCGATGAACGCCACCACAAATTCGCCAGCCAGTCGGAACAGCGAAGAGACGCCATCGGTCTTCTGCTTGGCGACTTTGGCGTAATCATCGAGAAAACCAATAAAGCCATAACCTGCCGTGACACCTAAGACGATCCAGACATAGGGGTTCTTTAAGTCTGCCCACAAAAGCGCGCCGACAAAGATGGACAACAAGATCATAGCTCCGCCCATGGTGGGGGTGCCGGCCTTTTTGAAATGGCTTTCTGGACCATCAGTCCGAATGGGTTGACCCTTGCCCTGCTTCACCCGAAGCCAGCCAATCATCGGCTTGCCAAAGACAAACATAATGAAAGCTGCTGTCACCACGGCACCTGCCGTGCGGAAGGTCAAATAGGTGAAGATGTTAAAGTGGGGGTGCAGCAATTCGTACAGCATCAGCTCTCTCCAGCGGGGGCTTCAAGTGCTTGCAACGCACGCACAACTTCGGCCATTTTGGATCCATTTGACCCTTTGACCATAACAACGTCACCTGCTTGCACCGCTTGGGCGAGTATGGGAGCAAGCTCAGCAGCAGTGGTTGCATAAGCCCCGCGTTGGGCTGGGGGCAAAGCATCCCACAAATGTTTCATGCGGGCCCCAGCGCAGAAGACAAGGTCGATATTGGCCCGGATGACATCGTCTGCAACACCAGCATGATAGGCATTTTCCTGCACACCCAATTCCAGCATGTCACCCAAAGCGGCAATGCGGCGTAGGCCAGCACGCGCCGTCAAAGTAGATATGGCTTCGGCCATCGAAGCGGGGTTTGCGTTATAAGCCTCATCCACCAAAACAAAGAAACCACCTGACGCCAGCGTAATCGGTCGCGACACACCGCGACCATCAATGGCACCAAATTGCGAAAGTGCTGCTGCTGCGGCTTGCCCATCACCGCCGGCCAAAACCGCCAAAGTCAGCGCGCACAGGCCGTTATGAACCCAATGAGCTCCTGGCTCTTGGATTACCCAAGTAAGCTCTTGACCCATGATGTCGGCTGTCACGCGACGGCCTTTTGCCATTTCGTCAATCGCGACAACGTGGGAGTCAAAGCTCGATTGCATGCCAAAGGTCACAATTGAGATACCATCGCGGTCGCGGGCGCGCGCCGCCAAGCGCGCAGCATGGCGATTGTCACCGGGGATGAGGGCTGTGCCGCCGGCATCAAGGCCCAAGAAGATTTCTGCCTTAGCATCAGCAATACCGGTCTCATCGACGAAATGTTCGATATGGACGGGCGCGACCATGGTGATGGCGGCAATATGGGGCCTAACTTGCGGCGATAGTCGCGAAATTTCGCCGCCGTGGTTCATGCCAATCTCAAACACACCAAAGCGGGCGTCGCCCGGCATGCGGGCCAAGGTTAGCGGCACGCCCCAGTGGTTATTATAGGACTTGACCGAGCGGTGGGTCTTGGCCGTTGCGGCCAAAGCTGTCGCCGTCATTTCCTTGACCGTCGTTTTGCCAACAGAGCCTGTGATCGCCACACGGGTCGCAATGACGTTGCGACGACGTGCCTGCGTGCCAAGATTTTCAAGCGCCAGCAATGTGTCGGGCACTACCAAAAGGGGCGCGCCTGCATCCGCACAGGAGGGATCGACCACCATGGCAGCGCCAGCACCGGCAGCTAACGCATTTCGTACAAAGCTGTGTCCATCGCGTTCGGCTTTCAGCGCAACAAACAAGTCCCCGGGCTCCACCGCACGACTATCAATCGAAATGCCGTTAATGGCCCACTGGCCCTGCGCTTTGCCCGAAACGGCGAAAGCTGCAGCCATCGATGTCCAGAGAGGATCAGTCAAGCGTACCTCCCCGTGCCAGAAGCGCGGATGCGGCAGCTTCTTGGTCAGAGAAAGGTAGAACTTGGCCCTGCACCAATTGGCCGGTCTCATGGCCTTTGCCCGCAATCAACAGACAATCGCCCTTTTTCAATAAGCCAACAGCATGGGCAATCGCCTCACCGCGGTCACCAATTTCAAGCGCATCTGGGCACCCAACCATGACGTCTTTACGGATCTGGGCGGCGTCTTCGGTCCGGGGGTTATCATCTGTAACGATAACGACATCACCAAATTTGGCAGCCAAACCGCCCATCAAGGGCCGCTTGCCCTTATCCCGGTCGCCACCACAACCAAATACCAGCACCACCCGACCTGGCGCATGAGGGCGGGCCGCACGTAAAAGTACATCTAACCCGTCTGGGGTATGGGCATAATCGACAAACACATGGGCACCATCTTCGGTGCTACCAATATGTTCCATCCGGCCTTTGACCGTTTTGAGGCCGGCCAAGCCTTCAAACACCTTGCTGGGTTCTTCGCCAAGGGACAAAGCGAAGCCAGCAGCCATGACCGCATTGAGGGCTTGAAACTCTCCGATCAGAGGGATTTCAACGGGATAGGTCTTGTTGGCAAAACGTAGATCAACCCGCTGACTTGCAGGTTTGGGCCAAAGTTCTTCAATCTTGAGGAAGTCGCCGCGCCAGCCAACCAGTTTCAAGTCGAGTGCCTTAGCTTTAGCCGCTTCTTCAAAGGCTGAGGCCTCCGCTGCATCGGCGTTCACAATCGCAGGCTGGCCCGCGCTCAACAGATCGTTGAACAAGCGCAGCTTAGCTTGGCGATATTCGGCCATGGTGCCGTGATAATCGAGGTGGTCTTGCGTCAGATTAGAAAAGCCAGCAGCCGACAAGTGCACACCATGCATCCGGCGCTGATCCAAGGCGTGGGAGGAGCTTTCCATCGCAATATGTGTGATGCCCTCATCGGCCAAATTCTGAAGCGTCGCATGCAACGCGATCGGGTCTGGCGTTGTGAAGCCCAGGTCAATGCGGCCTTTCGGACCAATAGCCCCTAGGGTTCCGACGCTAGCTGCCGCCCTGCCCGCATGGGTCCAGATTTGGCGTAAGAAATCGACAGTGGAGCTTTTCCCATTGGTGCCGGTAATCGCCACCACACAAGCTGGCTGGCGCGGATAAAAGCGCGAGGCTGCGGTTGACAACGCAGCGCGGGCTTGGGGCACTTCAATGACAGGCACACCGCATTCGGCCAAACCCGGTTCAGCTAAAATCGCGACAGCACCGGCGGCAACGGCTTGGTCCACATAGGCGCGGCCATCGCTCTGGGTGCCCGTTAGGGCGGCGAACAAGTCTCCCGGCTTGGTCTTGCGACTATCGGATGAGAGGCCCGTGATGGTAAGGTTTGCAGCTGGATGTCCCGACTCTAAGTCGAGGAGATCGGCGAGTTTCATGGCTCCCCCTGCGTCGCTTTCTGCGACGGATTAGTCTTTGGTGTTGGCGCAGACTTGAGCGTCGGCGCGCGCGGCGGTTCCATCTGAGCTAACGCGCGGTTTGGCGCAATCCCCAGAAGCGGTGCAGAGCGCGCGACAATCCGCGAGACAGAAGGCGCTGCCGCATACGCAGCCGTAGCGGCACCGCCGGATTCAGCATGACCCTTCGGCTCATCAAGCAAGAAAACAATGGCGTAACGGGGGTCGCTTGCAGGGAAGACGCCAGCAAAGCTCGAAACGCGGCGATTGGAATCATAGCCGTTCGGCCCTGCTTTCTCAGCGGTCCCCGTTTTTCCTGCAACCTCATAGCCCAGAGCATCCGCGTTCTTGCCGGTGCCATCGGTCACCACTTCACGCATAAGCTTCACAACGGTTTTCGACGTTGCAGGGGTCAGAACGGCGCGGCTGGATACCGGTATAGCGGGGTCGCGCGCGATAAAGGTCGGGCGAATATAATGACCGCCATTGGAGACAGCCGCATAGCCACCCGCCACTGCCATTGGGGAGACCGCGATCCCATGCCCGAACGAGGCGGTTGCGGCGGCAATCTCGCTCCAACGCTTGGGCAGGATTGGGCGAGCATTCTCCAAAAGCTCTCCGCCGGCTGCTTCCATCAAGCCCAGACGCGAAAAGAATTCACGTACACGCGGTGCGCCGACCGAACGGGCAATTCGCACCGTACCGATGTTGGACGAGTGAGCTAGAATCTCTGAAACCGACACGATCTTATTCATCGCGTGAAAGTCTGAAATCAATTCGGAACCAATGCGCATTGGTGCGCGGGCGTCGAATACCGATTCAGGCGTAATGATATTGTCTTCAAGGCCAATTGCGACAGTAAAGACCTTGAAGGTCGAGCCCATTTCAAAGCGCGAATTGGTCACCCGATTATTCTGTTGGTTTGGCGTATTGGCCTCTGGTCGATTGGGGTCCATGAACGGCCACGAAGCCGAGGCGATAACTTCACCTGTTTTTGCATCCAGCATGACGGCGGCACCGCCCTGTGCCCGGAATGCGCTGGCGGCTTCGCCCAGTTCACGCTCCAAGATGTATTGTACGCGCATGTCTAAGGACAGCCGCACAGGTTCTGCGCCTGATCCCGTAGTCAAACGATCATTCAAGGCACGCTCTATCCCATTGATACCCTTACCATCAGGATGCATGGAGCCGAGCACATGGCCTGCCAAATGGCCCATGGGATAAATCCGCTCGGACTCTTCAATGAACTCAAGGCCAGGCTGGGCCAATTCCCAGACGGCTTGTTTTTGCTTGGGCGTCAGACGTCGCTTGATCCAGACAAAGCGCGAGCGGCTCGATAGCTTTTCAATGAGGCTGGCCTCATCCATTTCAGGGAAGACGTTGCGCAAAGCACGCGCGGCCTCAACCGGATCCCAGATACGTTTTGGATCTGCATAAAGGGAATGGGCAACGAGCGAAGTGGCCATCAATTGGCCATTACGGTCAACAATATCGGCCCGCTTAGAAGACGGTGCGACGGCGGCCCGCGCGGCGGTTGCAGCCTCATCAACCGGACGGAAGAGACCAATCTGGACAGCACGGAGACTTAACAGACCAAAGCCCGCACAAAAGGCAACGGCAAGTGCGATGGTGCGGCCCCGCATGGTCCCAATGCCGCCCTGATCACGAGGGGCTGGCCTTGGCCAATCGAAGCTGGGCTCAGGGCTGCGCGTTTCGCTCATCGTGCCACCACTGTCACGACGGGAGCGGGCTTTACCGCAACAGCTTTTGACGTGTCGGCCGCAGGCTCCGCTGGCTTGGCCGCAGTATTCGGCACGATCGGCTTGGCGTCGGCGGCTGGAGGGGCAACACGCAAGGGTGCGACTTGATCAATATCTTCTATGGTTGCAATGCGATCCGCAGTTATCGGAGCCAAGCCCAGCCTGCGCGTCGCCGCCTCTTCTAGTCGGTCCGGCCGCTCAACCCATGTGAGCTCTGCCTCCAAGGTCCGCACGGCGCGACGCTCGGTATCGACCTCATCCTGCAGCACCAGCACTTTTTCGCGCACCGCTTGGGCCTCTGCTTTGGCCCAGTAAAGCGCAAAGGCCAGTGCCACGAGGCCGACGAAACCAAACAAATGGGTGCGGGTCAGTGTCATGCGGCCCTCTTAATTTGGTCAAGTGATGGGACACCGGCAATGCCTGTGACGCGGCCCAAGCGCGCTGGCGCGCTGGTGCGGATAGCGGCTCGCAGTTTCGCTGACCGCGAACGCGGATTAGCTTCAACTTCAACCTCAGACGCGATCAACGGCTTGCGATTCACAAGGCTAAATGTAGCGGCGGGACCAGCTTGGGCCGGGGCATGACGCGACCCAGGGGCTTCCTTGCTGCGGTCATTCAGGAATGTCTTTACGGCACGATCTTCAAGGGAGTGAAACGTCACCACCACTAAGCGACCGCCCGGAGGCAAAATAGCCTCAGCCGCCACTAAGGCTTTTTCCAACTCACCAATCTCGTCATTCACATAAATGCGCAGCGCTTGGAATACACGGGTTGCGGGATGAATGTGGTCTTTATGTTTACGGCCAATGACACGGGAGACCACGCCAGCTAATTCTGAGGTCCGCAAGTAAGGGGTCGCGACCCTGTCGGTGACAATCGCACGCGCAATCCGACGCGCCTCGCGCTCCTCACCGTAAACATGGAACAAGGTGCTGAGCTCACCCTCGCTTAAGTGTGCCACGACATCTGCGGCACTTGGGCCATCCTTGCCCATGCGCATATCTAATGGCCCATCCTGCATGAAGGAAAAGCCGCGCTCTGGCTGATCAATCTGAAAGGATGAAACACCAATATCGAGGACCACCGCATCAATCTTGTCTCGCAACTCATCTAATTTAGAAAATTGGGTTTCAACAATGGTGAAACGGCCGGACATTTCCTGTTCAAGAGCTTTCCCGCGCACGACCGCATCGGGATCTCGATCAAGGCCGATGACCTGACAGGCTGCGGCTGCCAGAATGGCGCGTGTATAGCCACCGCCGCCAAAGGTGCCGTCGACGATCACCTGACCCGCTTGCGGGGCCAGTGTTTCAAGCACTTCAGCCATCATGACGGGTAGGTGGCCGCTCATTCGGGGCCTCCTTCACGCACTTTGCGGCGGGCCATCGCAAAGATTTTGGCCTTGGTGGCCGCGGTTCGATCACGCGCGGTCTGCGCCATACGGGCTGCGACTTCAGGGCTCGCGATGCGGAAATAGGGTCCAAGACCAACAAAGCTGACGCGATCTGACAATCCCGCATGGGCAACGAAGGTTTCAGGCAAGACGATCCGGCCTGCCCCATCTAAAGCCAGCTTGCGAGAGCCGCCTAAAATGGCCAAGGTTGCTGCCTCTGCCGCCTCTGGATCGTCCTGCGCCAAGTCTTCAGCAGATTGGGACAGCGCTGCGATAAAGCGATCGTCTGCCCCTTCCAGCCAATCGCCATCACCGGGCCAAACACGCACATGATCCTGTGCGTCGCCTTCGGCCTTCAACCCGGAGCGGAAGTCAGCAGGCAGGGTTACCCGCCGCTTGTCATCCAATCCCGCGTCATAGGTCGAAACAAAGCGCATGTAGCCCCCAAAGCAATCCATCTTTGGGATAACATGGGATTTAGACCCATTCAATGGGATTATGTGGATTCAGAGCAAGATTCAGGTCCTGACTTGCATTGCGGCAGGACAAGATTGAACCCGCCCCAAGAATCTAGACCAAATAGTCTGCCCGTAGCTTCGCAATTGCGGCGTCTGTCAGGCCAAATTGCTTCTTTGCCAGACCGACCGGACCGCCAAATTCCCGATCCATCCGGCCAAGCGCATGCTGCATGACACCGGGGTCTGACCCCAAGATCACTTCGGCGACCGGGCGGGGCAAACGCGCAAATGGGCTGGTTTGTGCTGCGGTGGCACCAGACGTCTGATTTAGATAATAGGACGGAGGTACGAATTTCTGACTCAACGCATAATCAGCAACCACCGCTGCACGCTCTACACCCAAAATCGACAGGATCAGTGCGCTTGCCACGCCGGTTCGGTCTTTGCCTGCCGTACAATTCACCGCCAATGGGGCCTTGTTCTCTAACAGGTTTTCAAACATCTCCTTATATTGCGGAGCAAGGGTTTGAGCAAAGTCGATATAGGCATCGCCAAAGGTCACGACTGCTTCGTCTTTGGTCTTCGCCGCCATCAGCTTGTTCAAGGACGAGCCCATCTCATAATCCTTAAACAACGTCTTGACCCCATCGCTGCCCAGCAAGACGCTTGGCTCGCTTGAACGCTCTTGCCCACTGCGAAGATCACAGATCACGGCGATACCAAGGCTGCGCAGGTAGGCGGTATCATTTGCAGTAAACTTCGCCATCACCCCAGAGCGATAGATTTTTCCCCAGCTTACACTTTTGCCACGGTGCGCTGCATAGCCACCTAAGTCGCGAAAATTGCGGCCACCCTCAAGCGGCAAGAGACGCTCTGCAATTCGTACTTGGCCACCAGAGCGGGTGCGGATCAGGAAGTATGGGCGAGGAGAAATGGCGGCCGCAACATCCAACTGGCCATTTTGAACGGCTGCGGCAACTTCCTTCATGGCAAATAGGTTGGCATTGGGTTGGCTCGACGTCAGAACCCGGGCCGAACCGGCGGACGCATTCCACATCAACCGCACTTTGGTGGGGTCAAGGCGTGTTGCAGCAGCGTTAAGGCGGCTTGCGGCTTGGGTGTGTGTGCCGGCTAAAGCCAAGCCGGATGATAAGCCAATCAGAAGTGTGCGACGATCCATGATAGGGTTCCTCTTTTGAATGATCTTCCGGGCCTAACCAGCCTTTTTGACGGTCTGATCATGAAATGATGAAGCTTTCGCGATTTTTGGTCGATATTTGGTCGACAGATTAAGATGCCAATCTCACACGCCCCAACCGCACTTATGGAATACTCAAACCCTTGCGATCATAGGCCTCATTCGGATAAACGCGGTGTACATACTCGGAGAGTCAATACGGTAACATAATACCGTAAATCTAACATATTGTTTTTATATCAATTTCAGAAACCCTGTTGACATAGCTTTTGCCCCCGCCTAGAAGCGCCGCTCTCAAGTGGCCGCCCCTTTCGGGCGGTCGCGTTCATTTGGAACTAACTCCATGAAGACCTTCAGTGCCAAGACGCACGAAGCCGACCGTAAATGGATCGTGGTA
>VYLK01000178.1_pt1 | contig 27078 bp, 23 predicted proteins | sample 5114321 | NCBI WGS metagenome assembly VYLK01 (sample SAMN12291792, study PRJNA351875) | freshwater metagenome | isolation source: freshwater lake | place: USA: Michigan, MSU2 Lake | collected 2011-08-16
CGAAAAACAGCTATCTGTAAGCGATACCAATGGTCAACGATTGGGACAGATAGCTGTTAGCAAGATTCAGTTAATTCGTCGTTCTAACGGTTTAATTGTTTCTCACTGACTTATATAAAGCCGCCCTCCGCTATCGCTAAAGGGCGGGGTTTCGGACCCAGTTTTTTGATGAGGGGGAGAAGAAAAATCCCGACTAGAAGATGCTTGTTGTTGAAAAAATCCGTAAAAAATAGTTACGCTCCTGTATAATACGCTAAAATCCAGAGAAATAGCTTTTGCCATGGCGACTACAGAAGCATTGAACCCCAGTCAGTTCGCATTCTTAACCAACCTCACCGCTGATCGTTCAAGTTCACCCAACCCACAAGAAGAAATGGACAAAGTTATCATTCTCGTTAATGCCGAAGCTCAAGCCAGTGGTCAGATGTCTCGGCTATCGCCCGTTACCGAAAAGATGGTGATTGCCTTAAAAAATGCGGTTCCTAAATCCTTGGCGGTGGAGGTGACGGGGACGGCTTCTTTGTGGTCAAAAATGGAGTCGGGTAAAACCAGCCAAAATAATTTAATCTGGTGTCCCTTAACAATTCAATTGCCCAATTGGGTGAATTTTCCGGGTAAAAAAGTTTATCAAGCTTGTCGGGATATCGAAGAAAGACGCGCTTGGGTTGCCCATACCCTGCACTATAAAACCAGTCAGGGAGATTCTTCTTTTGGGGATCTTTGGTTGCCGATCACGGTGACATCTAAGGGTTTAGAATACGGTGAGGTAATCGGAGAAGGCATGATCCCCAACGCCTACAGTCAACCGATTAGTCTGGAAAGAGAGAGTCTTAAGTCTTTACATCGGCTGGCAGCGCAATTACTGGATAATTTACAGGCTCCTGCTTCCGTTTATTTGCTACAGTTTCGTCTGGCTCATCGAGAAGTGGTTTTTGATCGTCTCTGGCCTTTTCCTGCTGCACCTGCGATCGCTTCTCTGCGCGGTCAACAGACGGATCTCTATGCATCCTACTGGAATTGTTTACGTCGGCAAGCAACGCTCGATCATTCCTTGGCAATTTAAAGGCACTGTCTAGCAGTAATCTATTAAGTTGACAAAAGGGATACTTTAGCAGAATATTTAGAGCGTAGCAGCCGCCATAAAAACACGGCTGTTGTCCGTTCAACCTCTCGAAAATGCCGAAATATTCGCTAATTATCCCGATTTATAACGAGGAAGAAACCATTCCAGAACTCTATCGCCGTGTCAGTGCCGTCATGGATAGTTTAGATGATTCTGTGGAACTGATTCTGATTAATGATGGCAGTCGGGACCGTTCCTTAAATTTAATGCGGGAACTACAGGAAAGAGATGCTAGGGTCTGTTACATTAGCTTTGCTCGTAACTTTGGCCATCAGGCAGCAGTGACGGCAGGACTTAATTTTGCTAGGGGTCAAGTTATTGTTGTCCTCGATGCCGACTTGCAGGATCCACCGGAATTGATTCCCAAAATGATTGAGTCTTGGCAAGCAGGTTATCATGTGGTTTACGCCCAGAGAACAAAACGGAAAAAAGAAAGTTGGTTTAAACGCCTAACTGCCTACGTTTTCTATAGATTGCTGCGACAATTAGCCGACGTGGATATCCCTGCGGACACGGGGGATTTTTGTCTGATGGATCGTCAGGTAGTGGACGTATTAAATTCTATGCCAGAACGGAATCGTTATATTCGCGGTTTGCGCGCTTGGATTGGTTTCCGACAAACTGCTGTTAAATTTGAGCGGGATCCCCGGTTTGCTGGCGAAGTCAAATACACTTTTAAAAAATCCCTAGCTTTAGCGATTAATAGCTTGGTGTCTTTTTCTAAGATTCCCCTGCGTATTTCCACTTATTTAGGCTTATTTTCCGCTTTAATTGCCCTGTTGATGGCTTTACTGGTTCTCTACTGGCGCTTACAGCAACCCGACTCTCCCGTTACCGGTTTAGCTACTATCTTGATCGCTGTGTTTTTCTTGGGTTCGGTACAATTGATCGGTATTGGCATATTAGGGGAATATATCGGGCGAATTTACGAAGAAGTTAAGGGCAGACCAGCCTATACAATCGCTGAGATCGCTGGGTTGGAAATTAATTAAACTTTTAAAGCAACTATCAGTAAATTGTTGTCGATTGATGACCTACGGACAAATAAACTTATGATGGATCAGAGAAAATATTTACCCGATCGATTGGCCGCTAATTTCGGAAAGTTTTTGATCATTGCTATTTTATTAATCGGAATTGGCCTACGATTTTTCAATTTAGAGCAAAAAGTCTATAGTGCCGATGAAGTTAGAAGTATTATGCGTTTTTCGGGATACACGACTCAAGACGTACGGGAGCAGGCTTTTAACGGTGAAATTATTGGCAGGAAAGACCTACAATATTTTCAACATCCTCATTCCGAACGCTCTCTATCCGATGCCTTGCGCTCTCTGATGGGGAATCCAGAACATCCTCCCCTATACCATTTGTCAGCGCGCTTCTGGATGCAGTTAATCCCCATCGAACATTCGGCCAGAACTTTCTCGATTTTCTTAAGCATCTTAGTCATTCCTTGCCTTTATTGGTTATGCCTAGAATTGTTCGATTCCTCCCTAACGGGCTGGATAGCGATCGCTTTATTCGCTGTTTCTCCCTTTCAGATGCTCGTGGCTCAAAATACTACCCAGTATAGTCTTTGGACACTGTCAATTCTTTTATCGGCAATCACTCTTTTGCGAGCAATCCGTAAAAATACGCTTAAAAGTTGGCTCTGGTATAGCCTCAGTTTAGCCTTGACTTGTTATACTCATTTATTTTCTGCTCCTGTGGCCATCGCCCAAGCTTTATATGTGATTCTTCTAGAGAGATTGAAAATTACAAGAACAGTTGTTAGCTATGTATTGGCAGGTGTTGGCAGCTTAGTTTTATTTAGCCCTTGGCTATTCGTGATTTTTAGCAACCTAGACAAAATTGATCGCAACACCCAATACTATCGACAGTTTAAGACTAATATCATCGAAATATCTCAAACCTTATTCCGTCATGCTGGTCATGTATTCGTGGATTTCTTTCACCGCAAAGGCAGATTAGAATCGGCTTTTCATCTATTAATTTTATTATTAGCGATCTATTCTCTTTACCATCTCATCCGATACACTTCGCCGAAAGTTTGGTTATTCCTCATAACTTTGATTGTTGTTCCGACACTGTTTCAAATTGTACCTGATTTATTAAAACCATCGATCCGCTCCCTACAAGCCAGATATTATCTACCAGTTTTTCTGGGAATGCAGATGGCTATATCCTACCTGATTGCCAGTTATATCGGCTCAAAGTCCCCAAAAAATTGGCTTCACTATTTAGGACAACAAATCTTGCTAATTTTCCTGCTACTAGGTATAGTATCAGGTGTATTTCTCGGGTTAACTTCTGATGCGGGTTTAGACGATCAAAGAGGTACAGCCAGTGGAGTTAATCTAGAAATCGCCCCTGTTTTAAACTCCATGACCAAGCCGATAGTTATCAGCGATAATACCCCTAGTTTCTTTTTGGCATTATCCTATTTAGTTAACGATCAAGTTAAGTTTCAATTATTTCAGGATGGCGATGTGGAATCCTGGCGGCGAAAACTCAATCTCAAGGAATTAGCCCAAAACTACAGTAACATCGTCGTGGCACATCCCGAAGAAGATTTTGTTAACTTCTTAAATGAACAGTACTCCATTCGTACAAAAAAATTAGCAGAGCAGCTAATAGAAATTAAACTCCAATAACAAAGAAAAACTGTCTAACTTTGCCCACAACAGCGATCGATCCCTAAACTATCTAAAATTAAATCACTGACAGCGTTAGCGATGGCAAATTCACTATAAAAACTTTCGCGGAAATCAAAAGCTTGCATCTCGGTAACGATCGCAATTACCAAGCTACCGAGATCGTTTTCCCCTTCCAAACGCTGACGCAGAAAAATTTGACTAGCGCGTTCAGCGATAGTTTCATTAATAGCTTCGGGAATAAATTCCGCATCTAACCAACGATGTAAAGCGGTTCGCAACCAAGTTTGTTCCTGTTGGGGATTTTCGATCGGTGGTAAACTAATGGGCGGAATTGCTGCGGGATGATCAGGCATAATTAGAGAATTATCAGGCTACGAGACTGAGTTCTTGGGGGGATTCGTGGATACCGCCTCTATTATACAAGGATACGCACGCGGTTACTTTCTCATGGCCGATGAGGGGGGCAGATTGGATTGGTATTCTAGTAAAAATCGCGCTCTTATCCCTCTTGATCGGCGTTTTAGGTATCCCAAGTCCCTAAAACGAGTTTTGAATCAAAATCGCTTTAGCGTGGCTATTAACCGCAATTTTGCTGGGGTTTGTGCCGGTTGTGCCGATCGCTCGCTGACTTGGATTTCCCCGGAGTTAATGCAAATCTATCAGCAATTACACCAAGCCGGTTGGGCCCACAGTTTCGAGACTTGGCAAGGGGATCAATTAGCGGGGGGGATTTTAGGTTTGGCAATTCGCGGGGTTTTTATCGGGGAATCGATGTTTTATCAAATTCCCGATGGTTCTAAGATAGCCATGGTCAAGTTAGTTGAACACCTCAGAGAACGGAATTTCTGTCTATTTGATGCCCAAATGCAAAATCCCCATCTGGCTAGATTTGGGGCCGATACTATCCCCGAACAAGAATATCATGCCCGACTGGAAAGCGCTCTGTTGAAGTATTGCCGTTTTGTTTAAGTATTGTTTCTGATTCTGGAAGTCATCTTATACTAAATCCAGTTATTAAAAACTGATTATTTATTCTCGCCTTTGCCTTTTGCCTGTCTGATATGTAACCTATACTCAACGGATTTAGTATTAATAGTGAGGTACGAAGTTTTCCTTTTGGGGAACCAGTCGTCGGAATTCAGAAGTCAATAGCAAATTAGGTTATAATTCATCTTTAGGAAAAACGCTGTCAGAATCGTCCCCGAAAATGTCTTGACCATCGAACCCGATTCGAGGTATTCTATCAGGGTAGATCAGACAGTAATAAAATTCAGATTTAAATTGGCAATGTTAAACCAGTTAAGAATTCTAATTGTTGATGATAATGAAGTAGATCGGATCGCCGTGCGCCGATTCTTAAGAACATCGGAGATGGCGATAGAAATAACAGAAGCCGCTGACTATCAAGAGGCTAAAGAACAGATGTCCAATAATCTTTTCGACTGTATGTTTATCGATTATCTTCTACCCGATGGAGATGGTTTGACTTTGGTGCGGGAAATTCGGCAACAGGGACTTAAAATACCCCTAATTGTCTTAACCGGTCACGGAGACGAAGGAATTGCCGTAGATATGATGAAAGCCGGTGCTTCCGATTATCTGAGTAAATTTCGTCTTTCTGCCTCGCGCTTAAATCAAGCGATGCGAAACGCCCTACGCATCTATGACGCGGAAGAAGAAGTGGCGATTGCCAAACAAGAAAAAGAGCAATTGGCTAGACAAAAAGAAGATTTTGTTTCGAGGATGACCCACGATTTGCGAACTCCCTTAGTGTCTGTCAATCATATATTAGAACTATTTCAAGAAGGTTTATACGGTGAGATTACTCCCGAAATGAGTCGAGTCATTCATGTGATTATTCGCAGTAATACAAATCTCTTGGAAATGGTTAATAATCTTTTGGAAGTTTATTGTTATGAAAACGGCGAAAAGATACTTAATTTTACTAAATTAAAGATTATCGATATTCTCGAAGAAGTCTGTCAGCAGTTAACTCCCCTTGCCCGAGAAAAAGGACTAGAATTAAGCTTAAATGCCGAAAATGCTGCGGAAATTTTCCTAACTGGCGATCGCTTGGAACTGCGGCGCGTTTTTACCAATCTCATCGGCAATGCGATTAAATTTACCCAAAAGGGTGATGTGAAAATTCATCTCATCCCCGCTACAGAGGAAGATACTTTTGTCACTATTGTCGTCGAGGATACTGGTATAGGCATTTCAGCAGAAGAACTACCCCGGATTTTTGAGCGCCTGTACTCCAGTTCCCCAGACAGTTCCAACAATGGGTTAGGACTTTATCTCTCCCGTCGCATTATCGATGCTCATGGGGGAACTATTGCCGTCACCTCAGAATTAGAACGGGGTACTAGCGTTTCTGTCCGTTTACCTGTCTAGAAAGATCGATAATAGAAAAAATACTTTCTGCCGATCGGTCACTGTTAATGGCTTCTAATTGGGATATCTTGTTAATACAAGCGGCGCGTCAGGGCAATCTGGCGCGGGTTCAAGCTTTACTTAGTCAGGGGGCAAATGTCAACGCCACCGATGGCCAAAATACGACGGCTTTAATCTATGCCGTGCAGGGGAGTCATCGGGAAATTGTGGCAATTTTGCGAGAATTTGGGGCTGATATCAACAAAAGTAAACAACCTCAAGGTTTAAGCCCTCTCATGTTAGCGGCTGCCCTCAATCACAGTGAAATCCTCGCTCAACTAATCGCCGCCGGTGCTAATGTCAATCAGGTTAATCAAGATGGTACACCAGCACTAATGATCGCCGCTTATAAGGGTCATACAGCGATCGCAGAACAGTTATTAACCGCCGGCGCTCGGGTGAATATGCGCGATCGGGATGGAGATACGGCTTTATCTGTAGCGATTAGCCAAAATTACGCCGCAATTGTCGGTTTACTGCTTGATCGTGGTGTAGATGAAGAAATCCGTCAAGAAGCTTGGTTAGAGGCTCTCAACGCTAATCGTCCAGAAATCCTCCAATTGTTTATTAACCGTGGTCTGCCTCTCGATTCTCCCACTTTATCCCGGGAAACTCCCCTAATTTTGGCTGTAGAGAAGGGAAATCTCGGCAGCGTACAAACTTTACTGCAAGCGGGAGCAAATCCGAATATTAGCACGGAGGAGGGAGAAACTGCCCTGATGATCGCCGCTGCCGAGGGATATTTCGATATTGTCCGACTTTTACTTGCTCAGGGGGCCAGTGTTGACAATCAAAATCAGGCTGGGGAAACGGCCCTGCATCTAGCCACGATCGAAGGACATTTAGAGATCGTTCAGGCCCTACTACAAGCCGGTGCTTTTGTCAATCACCGCAACCATTTTGGTGATACACCCTTGCTTATCGCCACGGTGCAGGGATACGAAGCGATCGTTTTAGAATTGTTAAAACAGGGAGCGGAGCCTAACCTAACTCAGCAGGGAGAAACACCATTAACTTTGGCTCTACAGCGCCAATTTACGGAAATCTGCCGTTATCTCCTCGACTACGGGGCTAATCCCAACGCCGTTTATCCCGATGGCAAAACCGTCCTCATGAAAGCTTGTGAGGGCAATAATAGTCAATTGGTGCGCTGGTTAATCGATATCGGCGCTGATGTCAATAAACTCGATTTTAGCGGCGCTTCCCCTTTGATGTGGGCCAGTTATCACGGTTGTCTCGACACGGTTAAAGTTTTGTTAGACGGGGGAAAAGTGAACTTAAATCAGAAAAATCAAGGGGGAATGACCGCTTTAATGTTAGCTAAATTTAATCACCATCAGGCGATCGTTTCTTTATTACAACAAGCAGGAGCGATCGAGTAGGAGTGCAAGTTTAGCGATCGGCGATCGCTATTTGCTCTCAATTCTGCGTTACCATGACCACGGTGATATTATCAGAACCGCCGGCTTTTTTGGCCGCTGCCACTAAATTCTCGACAATTTCCTGACAATCGGCACCAGTTTGCAAATAATCGCTAATTTCCTCGTCGGACACTTCTTCCGTCAAACCATCACTACAGAGAATTAAACTATCGCCGGATTGCAGATCGAGGGGAGATACCGTCACTGGGGGCAAATCGCGACGACCAAGACATTGAAATAAAACGTGCCGCCAAGGGTGGTTTTTCGCCTCTTCTTTGGACAGATCCCCCATTTTTATCGCCCTAGCTATCCAAGTATGATCTTCCGTCACCTGTTCTAATTTTTGCTCACGAAAGCGATAGAGACGGGAATCACCAATATGGGTGTACCAAGAGCCATCATCTCGGAAGATAGCCATGACTAGGGTTGTCCCCATGTCCTGTCTTTCGGGATGTTTCAGTTGATCTTCGATAATCTTCTCGTTAGCGACGGTAATTGCCTCCTGCAGCAATTCCTCGGCAGTCAGGGGCGAATTCCAGTGTTCTTCTAGATGAGCTTGGATAGTTTCAGTGGCGATTTGACTAGCTTCCTGGCCCCCCGCATGACCTCCCATACCATCAGCAACGATAAAAAAGCGCCGCTCGGGGTCGATATAATAACTATCCTGATTAACCGATCGCACTACACCAGGATCGGTCAGTCCTCCAAAAGAAAGATTGTTCATCGAAATTTCTGCTTTTAACACAATATTTATTATCCCGCAATCAATTACATCATGCGATCCTGACGTTCAATTTTTCGCCAAAGTCTCACAAGAGCTATCCCCGGCAGCAGGGAAATCGCCATCGGCACTAAAGTTAACCAACCAAAACCACTGACGAATAGAAGCGTCGCTGAGATAAGTAAAGCACTGATCAGTAAAGTATAGTTAGTTCCCATTTGAATCATACCCAATCGCCGCAAAAGTCGATCGGATTCGCTGGAACGTACCCGGACACGGATATCGCCCCGTTCTAATTTTTCGATCGTATCATCGATGCGTCGGGGTAAACTCAGGGCGGTGCTGCTCACTTGGGCCGCTTGTCGTCCTAACTCATCGAGGATATTACTGCCATTATTTCCCGTCATATCATTTACTAATTGCAGGGCAAAAGGTTGGGCCACTTCCATAAAGTTAAATTCGGGATCGAGTCCTTTGCCTACCCCTTCCAGGGTAGAAAATGCTCGCATGACGAAGGTAAAGGTAGCGGGAAAGCGAAAAGGCTGATCGTAGGCGATTTCATAGAGATCATCGCTGATAGAGGCTACGGATTGCTCCTCAAAGGGTTTATCCATAAAGTTATCGAGCATATACTGGATCGATCGCCGCACTGCTCCCATATCACCATTAGCAGTTAATGCTCCCAAATCCACCAGAGAAGTGACCACGCGATCGGCATCTTTTTGGGCAATTCCCAGGAGAGTCTGCATTAATTTTTCGCGCACATTGGTTTTAATTTGTCCCATCATGCCGAAATCGTAGAAAATTAGGGAGCCATCACTATCAACGGCAATATTGCCGGGGTGAGGATCTGCGTGAAAAAAGCCCTTATTGAGTAGTTGAATTAGATAAGCTTTTGCCCCTAGTTTAGCCAACAATTTGCGATCGAGTCCGGCCGCTTCTAGGGCTTCATAATGACTGATTTTGATGCCGGGGAGGTATTCTAGGGTTAAAACCCGGGGAGAGGTGTAGCGCCAATAGACTTTCGGTACTTTCACCCAATCTTCCCCGCGAAAATTACGGCGAAAAGTGTCAGCGTTACGACCTTCGTTGAGATAATCGGTTTCTTCCCAGAGGATTTTACAGCATTCTTCATAAATACCCGTCCAATCGCGACCTTTACCCCATTTGGGATGATTTTGGAAGTATTGGGCGATTTTTTTCAGGATGGTCAGATCGATACTAAATAATTTTTTCAATCCAGGCCGTTGGACTTTGACCACCACATCTTCCCCGGTCTTCAGTTGGGCCCGGTGAACTTGTCCTAAACTAGCGGCTGCTAGGGGAATAGGATCGAAGCTTTTAAAGAGTTGATTGAGGGGTTTACCGAGGGATACCTCGATAATTTTGCTGGCCTGTTCGTAGGTAAATGCGGGAACCTGATCCTGTAGTTTCGAGAGTTCTTCCACATATTCGAGGGGAAAAAGATCGGCCCGGGTGGAGAACAGTTGGCCGACTTTAATAAAAGTTGGACCCAATTCTAGCATGGTTTCCCGAATCCAAGCGGCTTGTTTTCTGCGTCTGCTGGCGAGTTTTTCCTCGCTATAGCCACCGTTATAGCTCCATTTTTTACCGTTGAGCCAGAATTGATAAAGTACAGTCAGAACGAATCGCCAAATATCTAGACGACGACGATTGATGGAATAGTTTTCTTGATTCCAACGATAGCTATTTTTGGCGACTTGGAGGGCCGGCATTGCTGGGTTTAACTCTAGGGTAACGGGGACGGGTAGAAGGGCTGACACGCAATTTTTGGGGCTTTAAAGCGACTAAAAGAGGTTTTTTGGTTAATTCCGGTAGTTTTTTAGTTCCGAGCGCAATTGGGCGATTTCGGCCCGCATTTCGTCGATGTTTTCCTGCACATCGGCACTGGAGGAACCACTGGAGTCTGTCTCAGTATATACTCCCTTTTCCATGGCTCGATCGGCTCTCATTTGCACTTCTTCGACGAATTGCCGCAGGTTTTCCCGTTGTTCGGCATCAAATTTGCCTAATTCGCTTAAAGCGTTGGTAAACGCATCTTCTAGCTGTTCACTGACCACTTCAGCGATCGCTCGTCCGAGGAAAAAGGCGTGAATAACGGGGTTAGTCATAATCTTAAATGGATGTTTTCGCTTGCTGGGGTTTGTGGACGGGAAAGGCGATAATAAATTCCCTAACTACTAGGTTAGGCGACAGAACCAGAAAAGGCAAATCGTTTTCAAAAAAGGGAGGTGAGACGGGGAGGTTAATCGACAGGATTATGAGAAACAAAGGGTGCTAAGGGAGCAAAATCCTGTTTGATCGCGTCGAGAATTATCGCTGAAATCAACCCGATTAGCGAAATAATAGTGTCATCAACAATATCAGTCTCTGGAGAGTTAAGATGCTCAGAAAACGTTTATTAATCCCCTTAATACTATCCCTAGTCACTTTCGGTCTAGTGGTGGCCTGCAATTCCGTCACTCCCACCAGTCAAACTAACCCCAGTCCCGCAGAAAACGCCGCCACTGGTGCTATTCCCATCGGTGCAGCTTTAGCTCAAACCAGCAATCTCGCCCTATTGGGACAGGAACAGGTGATCGGTGTCAAGATGGCTGAAACATATTTTAACAAAAAGGGCGGAGTCAATGGAACACCGATTAAAGTTATTATCCAGGATGTGGCCGGGGATGAACAGGGCGCGATCAACGCCATTAATACCCTAATCACTCAAGATAAGGTGGTGGGTATTCTCGGTCCGTCCCTGTCCCAGCAAGCTTTTGCCGCTAGTCCGATCGCCGATCGAGCTAAAGTTCCCATTCTCGGCCCGTCTAACACGGCTAAAGGTATCCCCCAGATCGGTGAATATGTGGGTAGGGTGTCCGCTCCTGTGGCTGTGGTCGCTCCCAATGCGGTTAAAACCGCTTTAAAAATCGATCCCAAGATTAAAAAAGTGGCTGTCTTTTTTGCCCAAAATGATGCTTTTAGTAAATCGGAAACGGAAACTTTTCAAGAAACCCTAAAGAGTTTAAATCTTGATATTGTCACCGTGCAGAAATTCCAAACCACCGATACAGATTTTCAAAATCAAGCCACCGCCGCTATTAATATTAAACCGGATTTAGTGGTTATTTCTGGTTTGGTTGCTGACGGGGGTAATTTGGTCAAACAGTTGCGACAATTAGGTTATCAGGGTTTAATTATTGGTGGCAATGGTTTAAATACTTCTAATATTTTCCCAGTTTGTCAAGCTCAATGTGATGGTATTCTCATCGCTCAAGCTTATAACCCGGAATTAGATAATCCTATTAATCGGGATTTTGTCGCCGCTTATACAGCAGAAAATAAAAAAGCACCACCCCAATTTACCGCTCAAGCTTTTACGGGAATTCAAGTTTTTGTCGAGGCCTTAAAACGGGTAGATGATAAAAATAAACTCAGTACACTTTCCCTCGAACAAATTCGCCAACAATTAAATCAGGAAATTTTAGCGGGTAAGTATGTCACTGTCTTGGGAGATATTGCTTTTACTCCCGAAGGGGAAATCATTCAGGATAAATTCTCCGTGGCACAAATTAAAATGGATGCCGATGGTAAAAATGGTAAATTTACTTTTGTGAAAAATTAATCAGTAAAGGGTTCTTCTCATTTCTATCTCGTTGCAAGGAACTCCCTTGCAACGCACTTCCAGAGGTTCTAGCTTTTGTGTAATACTAAATCCTGTTTAAAGTGTTCAAGACTATTAAATTTGTGACTTTCCCTCACCTATAGGTGAGCAGCAGAAGTTATTCAAAGAGGGCGAATGCAATTCGCCCCTACAATAATATTATTAATATTATTGCGCCAATGGTAGGGGCGCACCGCGTGCGCCCAAAATGTCATCTAGATAGGGTTTGCTTAATAAATCTAAAAACCTTGTTGGATAATATCTTTAGGCTTTTTTGAAATCAAAAAGTGCCAGATATGGGAGGGATCGGGGGGGAGAATTAGGCACTTTTTCCCTGAAACTTAGGTAATTGACCACCTGAAAATGGGTAAAACCCCACACCCCACACCCCACACCCCACACCCTACCCCCACGCAAAACTTTTTCAGCAAACCCTAGATATTTGTCCAAAATTGAGATGCACCCAAATTATCCCTATTCTTCTTCCTTCCACACAAAAACCAGAAGAGCCTTGCTCTCAGCTATTTCTGTAATTTCTGGCGATTATTAGTAGTGAAATTTACAGGAAATGATCACAATTTCTTCATCAGGCACGCTATAAACTAGGCGATGTTCTTTTGTAATGCGTCGTGACCATAATCCTGATAGTTCATGTTTTAATGCTTCTGGTTTTCCTAATCCAGAAAAAGGCTCTCTCTGAACATCTTTAATAAGGCTGACAATTTTAGCCTAAACTTTTTTTGTCTGCGATCGCCCATTGGTTAAACTCATCAAAACTTCGGGTTAGAAAGGTGACTTTCCTGATAAGTTAGCAGCATCTACATAAATATAACTATCAGGATTTTTCAGAGATTCTATTGCCTCTTGGAGATGTTGACGGTTAGCTTCTGTGGAAAGCAGATAGTCGGTTTCATCCATTTCAGCAGCTTCTTTAATCAATAAAATCGCTTCAACCACTGTTCCTTCTGGTAAGTCGAGGGGAGGTAAACTAAGTTGACCATTTTTGATGATTGTTCGGTATTTCAGTCCATTCATATAATTTTACTATTCTTGAGATTTTAGGCTCTACCGAACCTGTCATGCAAAACTATTAACAGTTTATACTTGTAAAACTTGTATAGTAAGGCTTTGAGTTTTTGTTAGATTGATATTTATCAACTTTAGAGCATTGCTGGACAGAGAGGGAGCTTGGGGAATTTTCTACAGTGTAAGTTCGGAAGAACCAGATTTTATTAATTATAGCAGTTTCAATGATAACTTGGCTGTTCTCATTTCTGTATAGTCTTACCTCGTTGCTAGGGTATCCCTTGCAAGGCACTTCCAGAGGTTCTAGCTCTTGTGTAACCCATCAGGGAAGGGAGGGAGACACTCCTTCCCTTGTCCCCACTGTTAAGAATGTTGGACATAGACAAACAACCGATTTGGTGGGAAAACTGCGATCGTTGTCAGGGAATACGGTTAGAAGCAGGTCAATTCAGCCAATATAAATCTAATTTTGCCCGAAAAGGAGTTATAGATTTAGCTAAACAGGTTTTATCGCTGTAGCTGATGACCACAGCTACTACAAAAGCGATCGGTTGCTGCTACTTTTGCCCCGCATTGACTACAAAATTGGGCTTTACTGACGGTTTTTGCGTCTCCCATACTCATTTTCATATCTCCCATTTGCATTTCCATGGGGGTAAAATTCATCGACATATTACCCATTTTCATCGGTTGCATTGGTTGCATTGGTTGCATCGGTTGCATCGGTGGGGAGGAGAAACTGGTAGTAGTGGTCGATTGAGAGGACTGAGAAACTCCAGAGGTATGAGGAGAGGAAAAACCGATACTGGTTCCTTGAATTTGGATTCTGTGGGGTCCGGTTTCAGTGATAATTTCAATAATTGCCCCTTGGGGAATTATCTCTATTTGGGGTTCTTGTGTCCAAACTCCCGTAGCAAAACTACTGCTAGACTGCTGTTGTTGTCCCACCGCACCACTAGCGAGGGTTACAATCGTCTGCAGCCCTTGATTATCGAGATAGAGACGTTGTCCTGTGGGTAATTCACTATAAATAGCCATATTTTTGACAGTGAAAAGTAAAAAGTAAAAACCTAGTTCACACCCCTAGGATCCAGTCTAGCGAGGATAGAAATGTTAGAGGATTTTCTTAAGAATTTTATCGACAAAAAAAGGGTGGTTTTACCCACCCTCACCATGTCTCAAGAAAACAAACTTTTTAACGGACGCTACCGGCTAATTTATCGACCCGAATCGGTTTCATCAGGTACAATTTGAGGAATTGCCAAGCGTTAGAGGCGAAGATCGGCAATTTCTTCAGGAATTTAAGCGGTGCGGCACTGTTTTCGCTATCGATCGCCCGTAATCCCTCGTTATTGCGAACACAAATTTCTAGGCGATCATAAAATTCAGGACTATCCACATCGAGAACAATCGGGAAGACGCGGCCGGCGGTTTCATTGGTCTTCTCGATCACATACTTATCGTACTCGCGAGCGTCCAAACCGAGAATGGCGTAGAAACCGGAACGCTGAGTATCATTGAGGTACATCGTAGCGAAGACCGAAAGCAGGAAGAAACGACACCAGAGACGAGCGCGCCAATCATTAAGAATATCAGGCTGCGCACGCATGATCGCATCAAAGAAGTCCCCGTGACGGTTTTCGTCTTGACACCAATTCTCGAAGAAGTTAAAAATCGGATAAACCCGATCTTCGGGATGTTGTTCGAGATGACGATAAATGGTGATATAGCGCCAATAACCGATTTTTTCGGAAAGATAGGTGGCGTAGAAGATAAATTTCGGTTTAAAGAAGGTGTAGTTACGGCTTTTGGTTAAAAATCCCAAGTCAAGGGAGAGGTTAAAATCCGATAAAGCCTTATTAAGGAATCCAGCGTGACGCGCTTCGTCCCGGGACATGAGGTTAAAGCATTCTGCGAGAACGGGATTTCTGTTTTTTAAACGTCTGCCGAGTTCTTTGTAGAGAAGAAAGCCGGAAAATTCGGCCGTGCAGGATCTTTCCAGAAATTCCACGAATAAGCGACGAGTTTCGCCATCAATATGCTCCCAAGAGCGATCGAATTCTTGATTGCGAACGAAGTGATGCCGGTTATAATCGGTACGGAACTCCTCTAAAATCGCTTTCAGTTCTTCCTCGTTAGCGGCGATCGACATTTCCGCCATCGCTTCAAAATCAGTGGTATAGAAGCGGGGAGTGAGGATCGTTTCTTTAGCGGGAACTTTTATACCCGGACGGATTTCCTCGAATTCTGGTTTTTGGATCGTGCTGACCATAGGGATTATTGATTTTACTCTGGGATGATGATTGAGACGAGTAAAGGCTCTGACTTGATAATGACGAGCCGTGAAAAAACGGCTAGGATTTACTATAGCAAGCTCTCAGCCCTAGACTCCCTTCCTGTTCATTAAAAGTTACAACTCTTAATTAAGCTGTGTAAACAAACGCGGCTTTTTCCCCAGGAGTCTTGACAAATGTTCGGGGGTGTGGGGTGATATGGGGAAAACTTCTGGCGATTGCGCCTAAATAGAGTATTATGCAGAAAGTTGACCTATATCTTTACTCTGGAGAGTGTTATACAGAAAGTTTTCTTTGGGGGTGACATACGGAAGACTTCTGATGATTGCGCCTAAATGGAGTGATATACAGAAGGTTGACCCATATCGTTAAGTCTGGAGAATACTATACAGAAAGTTGACCTATAATATGTAGTTAGGTATAAAACCATGAATACATTCAATAAAATTCGAGAAAGGGTCCTCATGAGAGTATCTGAAAATGGACTTGTATCTGTAATGAATGATACAAAGTGGATGAAACTTATTGATAGGATAAAACTTTTAAACTTTCTGCCGCCATATCAAATAAAAAACCTATTATCTGACTTGCCATATCCAGAGGATTTCAACGATCCAATTTATTATTTGGGAGATTACAGTGAAGGAATACTACCATTTTATGCTATTGAATGGATTTTAATTAATCCCAAATATTATTATACTAGGGGAAAATTGTTAAACGATGTTTATAAATCTGTTTACAATGAATTAAAACAAATTTTAATAGAATTAAAGATACCATACCATGAAGAAAATTCTATGTTTTACATATACGGATATATTAATTCAAATACAAAATTAAGCTAAGACGCATTTAAACCGCTTATTCTTAGATTAGCCTAACGTCCCCCAATCGCTTTACTGTTACCTTTTGCCTCTTGCCTCTTGCCTCGTCTCAACAAGCAATTTAAATTACGAACAGTGCGATCGTGGAACGAACCACAGAGACACAAAGGACACAGAGATCGATCACTACTATATAAGTTAAAGTTATCACACAAAGAATAAGAGAGCCAACAAGGTTTTTGGCAATATGCTAATCTGGCTAACACGCTTTTGAGAGTGATATGGGGAAAACTTCTGTATATCACGCCTAAATGGAGTTATATATTATCAGAAGGTTGACCCATATCGTTATCCCAGAGAGTGTTATGCAGAAAGTTGACCTATAATATTTAGTTAGCCCTCAAAATAAGGAAACCACGAAGATGAACGAAAGCAAGTATGTTCAATATGGCTGCGGATGGTCTGCGCCTAGTCAATGGCGAAATTTTGACGCTTCGCCAACTCTGCGCTTTGAAAGAATGCAGGGTGAGAGCATCTCAAAAGCTATTGACAATTGGCCAATTTTGTGATCCGCTTGCTCTGTGGGCATTTCAGGTGATACCAGTCAATCAGAATAGTTACGAAATCTTCACATTTGGTCGATTTTTGCTTAACAATTGAGATAGCCAATTCTCCTCAAATATGCCTGAATCGCTCTCTGGGTAAGCAACTCACATAAAGTTCATTTTGTCAAGGATTGTTAAGATGCGCTTACCCTGTGAAAGAATGCCTCTCATAGGTCGTCTGTATACGAAAAATCAATCTCGATTCCCAAGCAATGTAGAGTATGGAGACATTGTAAAGGGTTTGCCAGTTTCGCCGGATTCATGCGCAGGTGTTTATTGTTCTCATATTCTTGAACATCTTTCGCTTGGCGATTTCCGTGCTGCTCTACGTAATACAAAAGAAATTTTGCGCCCAAATGGCATTTTTCGCCTTGTGTTGCCTGATCTCGAACATTCAATAATTAAATACAATAAAAATACATCGGCTGAAGCAGCATCAGAGTTCATGAGAGAAACGTACCTTGGTCATGAAAGTCGAGCGAGAGGACTTAAAAGCATTATTACCACTTGGCTTGGAAATTCGCAGCACCTTTGGATGTGGGACTACAAGTCTATTGCGGCAGAGCTTAAAGATGCCGGCTTCATTGAGATAAGAAGGGCCTTCTTCGGTGATTCGTCTGATCCTTTTTTTAATGCAGTAGAAGACAAAGGCAGGTGGGATAATTGCCTCGGTGTTGAATGTAGAAAACCGGGCTAACAAGGCGCTGCACTCGGACGGCAATTCCGCTGCGCTCCATTGCCGCCGGTGAGCTTGGTCGTTATGCCTACATATTTCATCAAATATAAGTAAGAACTGGTATAATTGGTTTCAGAAAAAATATCAGTAAGATCTGTGAATCTATTGTTATCTCACATTCCTTCGATCGCTGCGGGCGTTGTTGTTGGCGGTGTCGTGATTGCATCTGGGGGTTCGGGGCTTCAGTCTGGTGTGGCAGCGATCGCAACTGGGGCAAGTGGTTTTGCGACATCTGCTTTGCTGATACAGTCACAGTCTAGTAAACAAGGTAAGCTTGAACAGGAACGCGATCGGCTAAAGCAAGATATTGAAAGACAAAAACGAGCTTTACCTTTTGGGGCAGAGCTAGAATATTTGCAACGGCAACGAGAATTATTGCGACAAAACGTCAGCGAACTTCAACAACAGGAAGAAGATTTACAAGAAAGGGTGAGGCTAGTTCAGCAAAATCCCCCTAATCTAGAAGAGTTGGAACAACGTCAGCAGAAAATTGGTGAATTAAAAACACAGATTGATGGAAATAAAGGGCGTTTACAGGCAGTCATTGATCAGATTGCGGAACGGGAAAAGCAACGCGATGGTTTGCAAGAGGTGACTTCGCAGTTTTTGCAGAAGCAAGAAGAGGTCAAAAGACTGACTGAACGATTACGCGAACTCAATCAGCAAGCGGCAGAGTTAGAACTTTTCCGTAGTACCTATGACGCTCTGCGTACAGATGCTCAAAATCTAGAAACTAAACAGCAGCATTTACAGGCAGAAATTCCTCGGCTTGAACAAGAGCGCGATCGCATTTTGGCAGAAATCGGCACAATGGAGGCAAAGGCCCAGCAGGTTGATGGACTGCGGGTAGAAATCGAAAAACTAAAAGCAGACTTGCGTATCAAACTTTCTCAATTAAACAGCTTAAAACGTGAAATCGAACAATTAAATTCTGAAAAAGGTTTGTTAGAGGATGAAATCTCTCGTAAGTCTCAAGAACTAAGGAGAATTCAAGAGGAAATCCGCAAAGCTAAGGGAGAACTTGAAGAAATTGAAACTGGTATAAAACAAGCCTTTCAAGCCCTAGAAATGCCCATTAAACTAGAGGCAAACCAGTCGCGCAACTTTGCTAGTGAGAACGAATTTTTAGCAGCCTTTAGAAAATACTTGAGCGACAAGGGTTTGATTTTCCCTAAACGTATCGTTAATGCTTTCCATACTTCTTTGAAGGTACAGGATATTTCTGCCTTGGTGATTTTGGCGGGGATTAGCGGTACGGGTAAGAGTGAATTGCCCCAAGCTTATGCTGAGTTTGTGGGTGCGCCTCTGGTTATGCTGCCTGTGCAGCCGCGATGGGACTCGCCACAAGATTTGCAAGGTTTCTATAACTACATTGAGAAGAAATATAAACCAACAGATTTGATGAAGTATCTATATCAACACCAGCGACATCAGAAGTTGAAGGGAAGAATAGTTTTGGTTTTGTTGGATGAGATGAATTTAGCAAGGGTTGAATATTACTTCAGCGACTTTCTTTCTAAATTGGAAACAAGAAGAAATAAGAGGACTTATCTAGATTTAGAAGCAGGGAGTTTAAAGCTAGAGGATCACCAAAAGCAAGTTCTCATTCCTGAAGAATTTTTATTTATTGGCACAATGAATGAAGATGAAACTACGCAAATGCTTTCTGATAAAGTGTTAGACCGTGCCAACGTGCTGACATTTGGTCGTCCCCCTGAACTCAAATTGCGCGGTAGTAAGCAAAGTAAGCCAGCAATTCCCACCGAGTATTTACCTTGGGATGCTTTTCAGGGATGGACAAAAGAGCCAAGCCCTGATTTAGTCGAAAAAGTTAAACACTATGTAGATGAAGCCAATGACATTATGGAATCATTAGGTCGTCCTTTTGCTCATCGGGTGTTTCAGGCATTTACCAAATATGTTTGTAATTATCCTAATGTCGATCGCAATGAGGTTCGTAATCAGGCGATCGCCGACCAATTTGGCCAGAAGCTTTTACCAAAACTACGCGGGGTAATGGTTGAAGAAAAAAATGTAAAAGAAGCATTGGATAAGATGGAATCTCTACTGTCGCAACTTAATGATGAGCCACTCAATCGAGCTTTTAAGAAAGCGCGTGAGGGGCAGTATGGACAATTCCAATGGAAAGGTATGGTGTATCCCCAAGATTGAGGTTGAATTTACAAAAATCAATTTGCAACAATCGAGGTCATCAACCAATGTTAATTTACGCTACCCTTACCGACTATTTGCAAGATAAGCCCTATTTAAATGGATTACCTCAATTGCGCGGAAGCGATCGCCCTTTTTTAGTATTGGAAGATGACGAAGAGATTACCAAACAATATCCAATTTTGATGCAACGACAACCTAGGGTTTATGAAATTGGCTTTCCTTGGGTGCAAATTACAGACTGGGAACAACAAAAGGCAATTGCTCAGAAGCTTAATATTGAGATAAAAACAGGATCAATAGTTGAGTTAAATCTAGCAGATGAAGTATTAGATGCGACACAAATTAGTAATGATGAAAACGAAGTTGAGGAATTAAGAAAAGAGCTTGATAAACGATATGATCACATAACAGCCGATACGATCGCTCTATTTATCGGGCTATTTGATGCTTTGTTGGGAGAGGATAAACATAGTTCACAATCCCCATGCTTTTTAATTAATATTCCACAAATTTTAGTTAATTTAAGTCAAGAAGATGCACAATTACCGTTAGTGCTTGCTCTCAACCGTCGCTATGAACTACGTCATAAATTAGAAATAATTGCGCCAAAATTGCGATCGCAACTCAATCGCAAAGCAGAAATGATCCCCCTTGGACGCATTCAGGAAATGGATGCTTACTGTTTAAGAGATTATGTCCGCCGACCTGGACATGATGCGCTCGAAAAAGCAGGGGCAAGACAAGAGCTAATGGGAATTCAGCGCTATCAAAACTTTAATACCCCCGAAAATCGCTTTCTTAAAGGTTTTTGCAATCTATTACATCGCGAATGTGGAGAATATAAAGGAATAGGAGAGGCTGAACGTTTAGAAAGAGCTATCGATCGCTTTCGTCAAGAGCCAAGCGTACAAACTATTCCCCGTACCGATGTTTTCGCAATCAAACCTAACTATGTCTTACAACAAAATCCCATCTATCGCAGCTTCTATCAAGCCTATCTCGATTATTTAAAGCGGCGAAGTGAAAAAGAAAATATTTGGGGCTTCCGTCAAGGACTGTTAGTAGATGTGGTAACAGTTCTATTAGTTGCGGCGCTGTTAAATATTGAGGGAAGTTATATTCGTCCTACTGCAGCGGTAAATGTTTCAGGTGTGCCAAACTATGGTCGGTATTTATTGATGGATTCACCACTAATCATTGATTGCATATTACAAACGGCGGCTTTTACTTTTGAAATTATTCACCCGACTAACCCCAAGTCAGGGGATTTAGAACTAAAAGTAAAGATGCAATTCTTTACTACAAATTTATTAGAAAGACCAAAGCACTATGAATTGCCATTGCCAATCTGGATTTTTTGGTATAAGCCAAGCAATGCAATTTTAAAATCAATGGCACGGGATCAACCGGAGGTAATTTGCCTTTATCTATATGAAAATTTTTCTGTAATTAATGATACAACGGCAAGCAATAGTCAGATAAAAATATGGAAATTACCCAATCCTATTGATGAAAGTCTTGAAGAAGGAATGACATTTTTAACTAATCAATTCTGTGAAGCTTTTGGGGGATGGATAACATGAGTTTAGTCCTTCAAGTAATCACAACTGTACTGAGTGAGCCAAGTAGATTTATTCGAGAACGCGCTGAATTAAATCTACCTGATTCTATGAGTTCTTTTCCCTTTCGTAAGAAGCAAAGAGAAGCAGTAGAACTTGCCTTGTCTAATGCTCCTCTAGTAGCGATCGCAGGTACACCCGCCAGTGGCAAAACGGAAATTGCATTAGCATCTCTGGAAACTGCGATCGCCCATCAACGATCTACTTTAGTTGTTGTTCCCTTTGCCAGTACTTTCAATCGTTACGAAAACCTTCCTTTACCACCTTTACAAATTTCCAGCGATCGTGACTATCGCCAAAATGTGAAGACATGGCTCAGGCAACAAGTCGCTAAACCTAAACTAGATTTTTTACCTCCCAATTGGCTAGAAGATTCGCTCTTTGAAGAATTACAAATAAAGAGTGATCGCCAATTTTGGCTAAGGTTACTTCGTGAAGAAGATTCATTAGCAAAAATCCAAAAACTAACCCAAGCAGTCGCCGAAATATTTCCTAATATTCATCCAAAACGGCAAGAGCTTTTAGTCTATCGACTAAGCAAATCAGAAACTTTATTGGAACAAAGAGAGCGTCTGCATCAAGACTATACAACGCTGTCGGATCATGCCATTGAGCAAATCCTTGATGCGGCTTTACCTCATATCAAAGCACCGATATTATGTCTGAGCAATCAATTAGCGATTTTAGGAGAGCGAACTTTTGATTTAGTCATTGTTGAAGATAGTCACTATCTTAATGACTCAACATTGCAAGCGATCGCTACCCGCACTAAGAAAATCGTATTACTTGGAGAATTAACAGAACCCAGAAATCTATTCAGCAGACTATTTCAAAGTCTATCCCCTGCCTATCGGTTACAACTAGCCGAAAATCATCGACTTCATCCAGATTTAGCTCGCAAGATTTTTCCTGGATTATATCCTATGCAACCAATGCCCTACTCACCATCCAGTCACAAGCACAGTCCACTATCTCAAGGAGAACATCGTTTAAATTGGCTCAAGATCAAAACTGCTGAACAAATACCTAATTTATTACAGCAATCCCTAGAAAGCTTTCCTGATCAACAGTCTAGTGTTCTCACTTTTTCATCAGAGCTACGCGATCGCCTACAACAAATCCCCTATTTGTCCCACTCGAATATTAGCACTGTTCAAGATTGGACAGGAAAAGAATGTCAAACTTTATGGATTGTTTGTGATAAATCTGAATCAAGCCAGCCTAATTTAACAGATATACGTTTAGCTTTAACGAGAGCTAGGGATAAAATTACCATAATTGGTGATTGGGAATATTATCAAAATACCTTTGATGCTCTAGGCTCTGATTTCCACTTTGTACGAGATATTGCAATTAAGGAGGGTTAAATGATGCAAATCTTTTGGGAAGTTACAGGTTATTACGAACGTCTCGCTGATGATGGGCGCACAGTTGCTCAAACATCGTTAGCCAATCTATTGACAGATTGTCGGGCGATCGCTACCGACCAAAAACGCTATCACTTACCCGCAGTTCATCAATCCTTCGGGCTCAATTTCTTACCCATTAATGCTGTTACTCATCTGATGCAGCAAACGTCAGGGCGAATACCTCTACTTGCCGATCAAACTTTACGCCCCTTGCTTCAAAATCCCAATAGTTTGGGATCGCAGCAATTCCTATACCGCTTTGTCAATACACAGCTAACCAGTAACCTAGAACCTGACGATCCACAAATTCCTAACGATTTTGGCGATCGTTGTGAAGGGACTTATCAGATTCTACTCAAAGATGTCTCTAATCCAGTAATCCAAAATGTCCGAACTGAAGCCATTAATAACTTACGACAATTTAGACAAAATCACCCCCTAGAAGTTCTAAATCTTGCACTTCGCAGTAACAATCCTGAACTATTTGCTATTCCATTGCCTAATGATTGTACGGCATGGCTGCAACCTAAGGAGCTAGATCAGGCTTTACAGAGAGCAATTTATATTCTCCGCAATGAGTCTGAAAATAATTTTCCTAGGGATGACATTACGGAAACTGTTCAAAGGCTTGTTAATGAGTATCGTGTTCAATATCCTGAACCAGTAATTATTAGCGATCGCATTCCTAATTTAACTATCACAAATATCCCAGCTAAAACAGACATAAAAATTGGTAGAGGTATTCATCGTCAAACTTTAGAAGAATTAATTACTAAAGCTCAGAAGTTTCTCTTGATTTGTAGTTATCGCCTTGAAGATCAAGCGATCCTACAAATGATTGCCGAAAAATCAAAACAAATCCCTATTTGGATTCTCACAGATTTTAGTAATGAGGTGCAAGATCGAGTCGATAGTAATATGGATGGTCAAAGAGTCAGCGATCCAGATTATGCTAATTCGGATCTCAAAAAGCGCCAGTGTTTAGCAATGTTGAGAAAAGCTGGCTTAGGTTTTAGAAGTGGTAACTTCCACATCAAAACTTACATTAGCGAACAATCAGCTTATCTGGGTTCCTGTAACCTGACAGGAGGTAGTCTCGAACGCAACGGAGAAGCAGGAATGCTATGGCAGAATACATCAGAACATCAGTTTCTTGTTGAATATTTTCGCTACCTATGGACGCACCAAACCACATCTCAATCTATACCTTCACCTAATGGCTTTTGTAACGAAAGTCTTGAAACCATTAGCGGTTCTCCACCTCAGAGCGATCGCTTTCTCGATCACCATACTTTTAAACAGGATCTATCCAAATCACTCAAAAAATTTACTGGACAAGAAGTTCGCATATACACAAGAAACTTTCAACCGCTATCACCACAGCTTAATTTGCTGACTAACCCTCACAATCGCATTTTTTACGGAAGTTACAATGCTACAACCTTACAAGCTAGGCGAATCCCCAATCTTCATGCCAAAATCATTATCATTGGCTCTCAAGTGGCTTATATCGGTTCCCAAGATTTTGCATTTCGTCCCCATCCACTACTAGATTTAACTTACAAAACTACCGATCCTCAAGAAATTAAACTGATCACTCAACAAACTCAAAACCTACGCTAAAACCATGACTAAGCTAATCAATCTTGAATCCTATCTTGAATGCTGCCAATACGCCCATTTATTTGCAGAAGATCCCGCCAATTTAATTCCCAATCCAAACGGTTTGCCTTTAGCGTATCGAGATTTTTGTAACCGTCACCAATCTCAGTCATTTTTACCAATTCCCGCAATCACGATCGCTCAACCCACAATTCTCACCCCGCGCAAGAGTCAATTACCACAACAAAATATCGGTCTAACATTGCCCGATAATTCCTCAGACCAAATATTTATTGTTAGAGAAGCAAATTCACTGGTTTTGCGATCGCTTCAATCCCGTTATATCTATGCCAATGTCTATCGCTACTGGAGTTATGTAGAACAACTACAGCAATTTACTCACTCAGATAAACCATTAGTTATTTACGATTTCGATAGCTTTACCCCATCCGAAATTACTCCCCTCACATTTCAAAATTACGGTAACGCTCCCTATCCTATTCCGATTATTGATACGCGATCGATTAAAAAATATGATGCTCTCAAACTATCTCAGTCTTACGAGAAAATATACAATTCGATTTGTTTAGCGATCGCTAAACAAATCGTCCAAGACTTAAAACTTAATCCAAATAATCTTTTAGAAGTTGCCAACTACATCAAAAAAATTAATCTTTTCCAAAATAAGGTTATCGAATTTACTTCTTCCGAGTATATTTCTTTGATTATAGAAATTAATCATCGTTTCTATTCCTATAATCTATCTCGAATAGATCTTGAGGGTATAATTTATCGCCACTTTCCTATCGCAGATCTAAAAAAAGTTATCAGTGAAACCCCAAACTATCACTTTGTTTTACTCAGTAGTTATGCGAAACTGCCCAGCGTTAAAAGAGTATTAGAGCAACAATTTCACGAAAACTTACTGGTCTTAGATCTTAGTGTCAATAATTTCTCCAAAATCTGGCAACGAAAGCTAGGGAATAACTTCGCATTATATGGACAACATTTAGATCGTATTAGTTTCTTTGTAAGAAGAGCAGGTGAAGAGATCGAAATTCGTCTGCCAGAAGAAACCTGTTATGAAGGAGAACAAGAAGCTACTATATATGGTCAATACCTAAAAGATGGAAAATTAGAAGAGAATTTCCCACTAAGAACTAAGGATGTAACTCTACCATTTCGGATTAATGACGAGCCGTTTTTAGATAACGAAACAGGTGTAGAGCAAATTTACAAAATTGAAAATCAATACCTTGGTCAGACTCCTAATCTAGACATAAAAATTCGCTTTCGCCTCAAGCCAGGTCTTATGCCCAAGTTAGAAATATTAGATAATTATGATCGGATACTTGATTCTAAATTAATTGATCGTGAAGAACTCGCAATCTCAGATACATTAGGCTTTATTTCAATACAAGCAATTCTGACATTTCGCAACAACAAATCACAAAGATTCATTAATATTCTTAAAACACAGGATATTCAAATTCCAATAACTTTATCATATTTTACTCGAACAATAAATGAATATATTACAGATACAGCAAGCCAAAATAATATTGATTCTCTAATTTCGGTTACTCGCTCTTTTCTAAATCTTATTAATAACTATAGCAATATTGAGAACGAAAGCAACAATGGATTAGATGTGTATGTAATAGATGACCAAGATAAAAATCATAATCTAGAAGATTTTACCAAAAATTATGAAAAAATTGACAAGAGAATAAACGAGTTTCTGGAAAATATAAAATCTAATCATGTTGTAAGACAATCTTTAATGTCTAGAGATTATAGAGATATTTATAAAAACATATTTCAGATTTTAGGGAAAAGTTTTGCGTTTTCAAATTGTCTGAATCTAGATTTTCTGTATTATCCAGATCAAATTTATTATGGAAATTTACTACCAAGAAATATTCGCCATATCTATAGTATTCACCTACAAAATATTGCTAGAATGTCATGTACTAATCAAAGAAGAAAAGCTTTTTGGGATTTATTTAATATAATATCTCAATATCATCAAAGAGAATTTTATAAAGTAGATGATTACATTTGGGGATACGCAAGGATACTATTGTGGTATGCAAACCCTGAGAGTGATTGCTTATCGCTCGAAGTTTTTAGTCAGCACTTCATAAAGATATTAAGCCATTGCCTTACATTAAATGTTTCTAGAGATCGCGATTATCTAAGAGATGCACTAATTTCTCTAATTTATCTACTTACTTTTCGTGAAATTGATCCTCACTTTGTTGAGCAAGGTTCTCATGCTCATACTCAATCTAAAAGACTATGCGAGAAATTAGAGCAAAATCCAATTCGATCCAGAAGAGCTAATATTGACGTGTCGCTAAATCAATTCTTTGAACAGTTACTTGACGGCTCTGCTACCCAAGAGCAAGTAAGTAATATGATTGAAATTGATTAATTTAAAAAATTCCTTTAGCGATCTTACAGTGAGCTTCTCGAAGAATTATTTAACTTATCTATCCTATGGATTGGTTTTAGCAAAGCCAAGCTGTAGGGTGCGTTCCCTAATGTGACTCCCACTGCTCCACCGATCGATTTTGGGGAACGCACCATGCACATTTATTGAAACTGTGGGTTAAAGTGCGATGCCGCTCTGGTGGGACCAGTTGGGGAATGTTAGCGAAGATTCCCAATGTTTAGGTTAAAATAGAGGGGCAAAAGTTGCCACAGGGTCGCTTCAATGACAGTTCGACAACCCCGCTACAGCAAAGAAGAATTTGCCCG
>VYLK01000179.1_pt1 | contig 26776 bp, 18 predicted proteins | sample 5114321 | NCBI WGS metagenome assembly VYLK01 (sample SAMN12291792, study PRJNA351875) | freshwater metagenome | isolation source: freshwater lake | place: USA: Michigan, MSU2 Lake | collected 2011-08-16
CAACAAAAAACCCAAAAAACTCGCCCTCGCCGCCGTCGCCCGAAAACTCGTCACCATCGCAAACGCCGTCCTAAAAACATTCCAATCCACAAATGCTCAACTGACTTGATGACACAGTTGGTTGAAAGAAGCGTTTCACTCAAAGCGCCTTTGCCGTTGTTTATGCCCTCACATAAACCCAAGCACGCCCGCCCGAGACAAGGCCAGCTTCCACGCGTTGATAGTCCGCCACTTCATAGCGATCTGCCGCAGGAAGCTCCTCCGGGGTGATCCAAAAGACGGTCCCAGCCACCGTGTCCGTGGGGTCTGAACTCGCCACAACAATAGGGTGAAAACGTTCGCCGCTGATCTTTAGAACCTCTGGATCGGTAATTTCTAAAAGGGTCTGTTTAAAGCCCAAGAGTGCGTCGCTATTTCCCTCAAGCTTGCGGCCAAACGTCTCCCACTGCACCTGTTCAAGCTGCAGCGTGCCGTAGGAAAATAGCCGAACATGTTCAGTCACTTTATGTCCTCACCCGTTCGATCACCGGATCAGTCACGCAATCATTAGCGGCTTTTGCGCAAGTTGGCTGCATTCTAGCAAGGAAAAATGGCGCACCCGACAGGATTCGAACCTGTGACCTTTGCCTTCGGAGGGCAATTTTTCGGTGTTTCCCATGGCTTCGCAGTGTTCTTAAATTCACTTTATAAACAGTTATTTAAAGCGAAAATTGTTACTTTTTGTTTCGATCGATATTGCTCAGTTTCGCGCTCGGTGGTATCCCGGTGGTATCCAGAAGGACCGCTGCCTCGGATATTTTGACAACTGCCTTGTCGGCCCAAAAAGAGCAAAATCGGATGAAGTTACGTGCAAGTTTAGTATCCAGCATAGAAGCAACTGGGACTGATTTCGTTGTGTGGGATCATCAGGTGCGAGGCCTTGGGCTGCGCGTTCGGGCTAGTGGCGGCAAGTCCTTCATCATTAAAGCGAGGGTCGGTAGTGGTAGGCATGCCAAACAGATCCTTTCAACGCTTGGCAAGACTGATGCGATGACTTTGGACGAGGCGCGAGCCAAGGCGAGAATAATGTTGCTAGAAGCTGCGACCGGTATTGAGCCTGTTGCGAAGGTTCGAGCAGTTCCTTCCGTTGAACGTCCGACGGTCGAAACCCTATGCAATCTGTGGCTCGAGAAGGGATCGTCGCGTTCACGGCAGCGCGGGAGGCTGGCTGGGGCATTGCGAGATCCCAAGAATATCGCAATCGACCGTGGCCGGATAAATTGCCATATTCTGCCCATTCTAGGGGAGGTCGCGCTGGGAGATTTGACTCGACAGCGGATCGAGGGCTTTCGGGATGCTGTGGCTCGTGGCGACACTGCCAAGTCTGAAAAGACAAAGCCTAGGGGTCGGCGTTTGGTTCAGGGTGGGGAAGGTACTGCAACGCGAACTCTGAGGCTTCTGTCATCCATTTTTTCATTCGGTGTTCGGGAGGGGTTATTGTCGAGCAATCCGGCTATTGGTGTTGAGAAGACGCCTGATCGGATGCTTGAGAGATTTTTGAGTTCAGAAGAAATGCGGCGGTTAGGTGATGCGATCACCTTTGCTGAAGAACACGGCGCGCATTCTTCAGGGATAGGGATTATTCGGATGTTGGCTTTGTCTGGTGCCCGCAAAGGCGAAATTGAAAATCTGTCTTGGGACGAAGTTGATTTAAAGACTGGATTTCTGAGGTTGAAGGGGTCTAAGACCGGGGCCAAGCTTATCCCCATCAGCGGCCCGATGCGTGCGATCTTGGAGGAGCAGGCGGCCCGGAAGCGCGATCAGTGGGTGTTTCCAGACACAGCTGGTGTCGGCCCATTTCAGGGAACGCCTAAGCTTTGGACCCATATTCGCGCGAAGGCGGGTTTAACCGATGTTCGGCTTCACGATCTCCGACATAGCGCAGCCTCATTTGGTTTAGCTGGCGGCCTTGGCCTTGAGGTAATTGGAAAGCTGCTAGGTCACCAAGATGTCAAAACCACCCGACGATATGCCCATTTGTCGGATGGCTATATGAAGGCTGCGGCTGAAAGCATGGCAGGTGAGATCGCAGGGCTTTTGAAGGGGAAGCGCTAATCTATCGGATTTGAGGCCCGAGGGCCACCTAAACAGGTAGTTTCCTTCATAGGCACTTCTTGAGATGATGTTTTTCATTTTGTTGAATTGAAATATTTTTCTGCGGATAATTAATTCATAGCTTGTTAGAAAAAAGCATGTTATTTTCTAACGAAATGGAGTGATGCTGTGGCCGCGATGACGGACAAAATTATCAAACGTGTGCGAGGAAAGGGGCGAGGTTGGGTTTTTACACCCAAGGACTTCCTTGACCTTGGCACACGTGCATCCGTTGATATGGCGCTCACACGGCTTTTGACTGCCGGTTCAATTCGGCGGATCGGACGCGGTCTTTACGACTATCCCATGGTGCACGATAAGCTTGGATTGCTGTCACCTGATATTGATAAGATAGTCCAAGCACTCGCAATTCAAAGCGGCTTTAAAGTGGTTGAGTCTGGCGCTAGGGCAGCAAATCGCCTTGGTATCTCGACCCAAGTTCCCGCTAAATCGAGTTATGCGACAAGTGGGGCATCCGGCTCGAAGAAAGTAGCTGGTCAGACAATTACGCTGACACGAACACGCGCGCCAATTTTGGATGAAGCGTCACCGCAGGCCAATGCAGTTTTGCAAGTACTCGTCTATCTCGGCAAAGCTAATGTCGACGACAAAACAATTAAGACTCTCGCTAGTCGCTTAAATGGACTGGATGTTAGAGCGCTTAAGACGGCGCGGTCACAAATGACAGGGTGGATGAGTGATGCGGTCTTGAAGATGGAGTTAGCAAACCAAGGATGATCGTGCTCGCCGGCACTCTGGTGATTCACCGGCTATGGTCACCGCCCAATCCCCGCACCTAGAACCTGCCCGAGTGCAAGCTCCGCTCCGGGTATCTCCCGCACAGCGATGATGCTTGCCCCCCGATCAACAACGGCATGGCGGCCGAGCGCGGTATCGATATGACCAAGAACCGTGCCCTCAGAGGCGCTGGGCTGAACACCGATCGAGCCGCGCTCAAGCCCCAATTGTTCGCGGGCGGCAGCACGGAAGTCCTTGTCACGAAGGGCGTACCAGCTTTCAGCCTTGAACCCGACACCACGGCCCTGTGCGGTCCCGTGACCAGCCTTGATGAGATGATCTGCCCGCGCACGAAGTTCAGCCTCCATGGCCCCTGAAACAGGCTCTGGCGCATCTCTGCCGTTTGCCCGCCGCGCTAGGATGACATCATGCGGGGTGAGGCGGTCGGTGGTTGGATCAAAGCGCTGTTGGGTCTCCAAGATTTGTAGAGCGCTGAACTCTGGGTGAGCCGTCGGAGATGGTTTGCTTTTATTAGGTGCCTTCAGCTCGGGCTCAGCTTTAGCGCCCCTTTGCCCGAAGGCTGCAGAGCGCTCGCGGTCCCAATAGGACCGGATCTCATCCTTGCTGCGCTGGAGCGCATCGAGCCGCTGCTTCATATCTGGCGCAAAGGCGACACCGGCCTTTGAGCGCGTAACGAGCCCCATGCGTTCGAGATGATTGATCCGGCCCCGTGCAACAGCTCCAAATGTATCAGTGCGGGTGAGTTCGTCTGGGGCCAGTAGCCCGCCATTGGCCTCAGCCAGCTTAGTGAGCTTTCGGTCAATGTCAGTCCAATAGTTTGCCCGTGTACGCCCAAAGAGTTGTTGTTCGGCCTCTGTGCGTGTCTTATCGCCAAGAAGGCTCTGCGCGTGGCTTTCTGCCCGCTGGCGGATGCCTTGGCTGATCATCTCGCGAGGGATGACCAAGGTCGAGCCATTGCCTCTGATACCCCGGATCAGCACATGGGCATGGGGCTGGTCGGTATCGTGATGGTTGATGGCAACCCAGGTGAGGGCGGGCTCCTTGAGGTCCCGACTAACATCTCCCATGACATCGCGTATGTAGCCTTGAAGATCTTCCATCTTGTCGGCCTGCTCAGGACTTATGATCAGACGAAAGTGATAACGATCATCCCCCCATGCCCGCGTAGCTTCTTTGATGGCCTCTGGGGCTAGCTCGCCCGACGGTCCATAGAAGTGAGCCTCAGACCCATCAAAGCCCACACCTTCGCGGGCCAGATACTTCACATGTTGGACAATGGCCTTACCGGGATTGGCGACCGTGCGCGGTCCTTTGTGGCGGGCAACAAAGGCCTTCACCACTACGCGCTGGGAAGCCCGCACGCTGATAGATCCAACACCCGCGGTCCTTCTAAATGAACCGCCACCAGCCACCCCACCACTGCCACGGCCAAACAGCTTTGCATGGACAAGCTTGCGGGCAAGGGATGCCCGGACAGAGCCGCCATCGCCTTTGAGGCGACTTGGCAAGCGAGCCTGCGCCTCGGCCCCATGGCTTGCGAGGCGCAGGCTCAAGCGTTCTTGAAGTGTGAAGGACTGTTCTGATTTGCTACCGCGATCACCCTGATCCTGATTGCCATATGCCATGGTCGGAACTCCCAGATGGCGGTCCACGAAGACCCAGAAACCAGCCATAGGCGCAGTAATTCATGGCAATTCACGAACGGCAATCAGATTCACCTATTTTGCGAATAATATCAGTAAGATAAAGCAAGGAAAAACCTCCTTTATCTTGCCTCTCCCTCTCTCATATCTTCTCTGTTCCCCTTATGACCCCACTTGGAAACACAAAGAAACTGTTAGAAACGCGAAACGATCTATGCAATGAAATATCCTAGATGCAGCCAATCATGAAGTATGTTGCACTACATAAAATAAATTTGTAGTGTAACTTTATGGCTGAAGTTCTTCCTCTCCAATTGATGACGCTCTACCAGGAGCTCGTTGATACGCACTTGTCGCGTACGCCAAGCGCTGGCCCGACTGGTGCGCCATTCAAGCGAACAGTGCGGGGCAAGACTTATTGGTATGCCAGTGACCGAACCGGCAGCCATGTGGTTCAGCGATACATTGGCCCTGACAATGAGGAAACCAACGCGCGGTTGCCCGAGATTGAAGCACGTCGCGAAGTGACAGAAGCGTTCGAGAGGCGTTGCGGCGACATGGTTGCGCAATTGCGTGCAGCGCGACTGCCAACTCTTGACGCCGCTAGCGGCAGTTTGCTGGCCAGTCTTTCGGCTCAAGGCGTTTTTGATTTGGGTGGCACACTGGTCGGGACTATGGCCTTTAGGCTTTATGATGCTGAGCTTGGAAGACGCATCACGCGCATTGAGCCTGCGCTGACACAAGACATCGACATTGCGAGCTATCAGAATTTATCGATAGCCCTGGCCGATGACGCAGCGCTAAGCTTGAAGGATTTACCGATGGCTCTCGCTAAGTTCGGCTTAGAGGTTACGCCATCCATCGACCCTAAAGGCCGCAGCGGGCGCTGGCGGCGCAAGACCGGCGAGCCCGTGCTCGATTTTCTTGCCCCATCTTTTGAAGAAGACCAAGATCTCGTCTGGCTTGAAGCTTTAGGGGTGTGGGCGCAAGGCTTGCACTATCTGAACTATTTGTTGGCCGACCCCATTCCTGCTGTCGGCCTTTATCGCCAAGGCGTGCTCGTCCGCATTCCCCGGCCTGAGCGATTTGCCATTCACAAGCTTATTGTTGCCCAACAGCGCACCGGAGACGGGATTTCGAAACGCCGAAAAGACTTGGGCCAAGCCCAAGCTCTCATAATGTCACTGGCTGAAGATAGACCTGCAGAGTTGAAGCAGGCCTATGAGACAGCGATGGAGCAAGGTCCGAAATGGCGGGAGGCCATTGGCGCATCGCTGGCGATGGTTAGCGATGAGGCGCGAGCAGTTTTCATGTAGTTCTGATCAAACATGCTTGGATGTGGCGTAAAACCAACGGCGCGACCTTGGTCCAAGAACGAAAAAAGGGCGGAGCTGTTAGGCTCCGCTCTTGGGCGATTTTGCTATGATGAAGTGGCTAGGCGGCGGTCTCCATCGGCAGGTCTGCTTCGGTGCCAGAGCCTTCGGCTTTGGCTTTGCCGCGAGCGAGGACTTCGAGTTCGCTGAAGGGGCCTAGGACAAACTCGATGACGTAGCGGGTGCGGCCTTGATCGTCGTCGTAGGAGCTTGGGCGGATGCGACCGAGAAGGCGAACCCGGGTGCCTTTCTGGACCATTGTCTCGATGCGGGTGATAAGGGCGGGGGCGAAGACGGTGACGCGGTGCCAGTAGGTGCGGTCCTTTTGGGTGCCGTCTTCGGTCTTCCAGCGCTCGGAGGTGGCGACGCTGAGGGTTGCGAGTTTGCCGGTCTTGCCGAAAGTCTTGATTTCAATCTTGCCGACGTTTCCGACGATTTCGAAATTGGCCTTATCCATGATGGTGTCTCCGTTTGGTCTGAAGCTGTCCCGTCCGTTGGTGTCCCGGTCCGGGGGTCGCGGTGGCGACGGGGCGTAACAGCATCCGGAACAAGGCGAGGGGCGGAGACCGACCTGGTGGCACACAAGGGCTTGGCGCGGGCAGGAGCGTAGCGACAACTCGGGCCCTTGAATTCGAAGAATGGTGGGACACGCCGCCGGAGGCAGTTTTCAAGCCACGTCAACGCGTCTCCCGAGACGGGCAACAAGGATCTAGACGGGCAAGTCAGACCATTCAAAGGAGATCAAGGACCAGCTTGGACCAGGCCAATGCGACAGCTATCGTCGTCAGGGGTGCATACTGAGATCAAGCCCACTAGACCAACGTCCGAGCTCCCTGAGTTTCCGTCGCATTACATCATCGCGCAATGTGGAAGACCAAGACTAAGCGGGCATGCTGTTGGGAGTATCGGCTCACAGATGCGACACTGACTTTGCCCTAAGCCATTTTGAACAAGCCCGATGGTCCAACAAAAAGACTGCCTAAAGTCCCGAGCGGCCGCGACCACTCACGCTGGCTTAACAGCAATGACTTGGCCTGTCGTGACCAGCACGATAAGCCCAAGTTCAGCGCCCGTAATCTTGAGATAATCTTGTACCTGCGCCCGATAGTGATTGAGGGTTTCGGCTGTCGGTTGCACATCGCTTTTCCAGTCGATGACAACCCTTGGCTTACCAGTTTTGTCAAAGCTGGTCGCGTCGGCGATTCCATAGGTTGCATGTTCGGTTCCGTCTACGTCCAACGTCACATATACCGCCAATTCGGGCACCAAAGTCGGACGCAACTCTGTAATCGCCGGGATAGCAAAGGTACGGACTACGCACCCGGCAAGCTCGTCGGGACAAAGACCCTTGGCGGGGTCCTCTGCGATTGGCTTGCCGATTTCGACGATTAGGTTTGAAGCGCGTTCGATGAGTGCTCGAGCATCGTCAGGAGTTTCGCCGGTCAGAACTTCTTCAAACAGTTTGTGCAGGATCAGGCCGCGCTCGCGACCTCCCTGAATACTGGGCCACATTGCTTCATCATCGGGCAGATCGGTCTCCGATTCTGCCCAGATCTCTGACGTCTCTCGTGTCAGAGTTGATCCAGCTGCGCTTTCGCTGCGGCTTGGCGCGAGCCAGACCAGATGACGCTGGCGCGCTAGGATGGATGTTGCTTCAGCGGCGAAGACTTCGCGCGTCTGATCGTTGGTCTCGACGCCCTCCGCGAAATCGAACTTTGGCGGAAAATGCGAGAGGTCAAGCGACGGCAGGTCGGCAAGTGAAAGATCCAGAAGCGAAATCCAAGCCGACTTCGATGGAGCAGCGTCGAGACGCGGAAGCACTAGAAGCTCACATGCGCGAGTGGCCGCGACATACCACAAACGGATACGCTCTCGGTCGAGTTCGGCTTTCTCTCTATCGCGCACCGCGTCATAGCCGACCGGCTCCACCCCAAACACCGGGCAATACAAAACGTCGTTGTCACGATCCGTTACGGCACCCTCGTGCGACTTGATCGCGGTCATCGTGTTAATTGGGACAACAATCGGCCATTCAAGGCCCTTTGCCGCGTGCATCGTGTAGAGCCCAACAGCATCCTCTTGGGCATCAGGGCGTCCCTCGACTTCACGGGTTCCATCTGTCCAAGCCGCTGTCATCGCCTCGGCAAAATCGCGCAGGCCGCGAACTGCAAAAGAGGTGGCCAGACTGAGATAGAGATCGACATTTGTAAGAGCCCGCTCTGCCTGGCCGCGATGTCGTTCGAGTATAATTGGACGGACCCGCAGCGCATCGACCGCTTGCGACATTAGGTCGTGTGGCGTGGTGTTGTTGGCCTGTCGATAGAGTGCCTGAAGCTTTTCGATGGTCGATCGCGCCAATGGATGCTCAATATGCTCGACGTCGACGCCCAAATCGAGACGGGGCAGCCGTTCCGGATCGTCTTCGGCACGCGGCAGTGCCCAGATAATGTCAAGCAGTTCCTCTTCGGTTAGACCGACGAGCGGGCCGCGCAATAAGGCACCCAAAGCAAGCGTGTCACGGCGGTCGGCGAGTACACGCGTCAGCGCGATAAGATCCTGAATCTCCTGACGACGGAAAAGGCCTTTGCCTGCTTGAGTAGCGACCGGGATGCCGTGGCGTTCGAGTGCCTCCTCATATCGCCACATGTCCGTGCCGGTAGGGGCGAGCAACGCGATGTCGCCGGGCCGGCAAAGATTACTGGTTCCGTCACGGCGATTAGGAATCATCTCGCTGCCGATTAGACGAGCGCACATTTGAGCGACTGCGTCGGCTTCACTATCGCGCTGTTGTTCGGACGACGCCTTACCATTCTCGTCTGCTACCGCGACATCGAGTGCGGCAACACAAAGGCCCTTGCTACGATCTGCGTGATGGGGGTCGAGCGGAGTGAATCCAGGTTGACCATCGCTCGAAAGCGGAATTTCGAAGCGTTCGTTTACATAAGTGAGGATCGTCGAGCAGGAACGGAAATTTGTCGATATTGTAATGACACTATTGGGGTCCTGCGTGAGGAAGGCCTCCCGCGCCATTTTGTACGCATCAACATCGGCCCCACGGAACCTGTAGATCGCTTGCTTTGGATCGCCGACAAGGAAGAGGGCACCTGGGCGGATAGCGAATTTCCGCCATTCCGCGCTTGCAGCGCCGGCCGGCGGGTCGCCGCATAGGCGCCAGAATATCTCCATCTGAAGCTGGTCTGTATCCTGGAATTCGTCGACCAAGACGTGTTTGAAGCGAGCAGCAAGGGAGCGTCGAACATCGTCATGATCACACAAAAGATCCCGCGCCGTGAAGATCAGATCATCGAAATCGAGCAGGGCGGTTGAACGCTTATAGTTGCGGAATTGGTCCAGCACCGGCTTTACCTGAGCGATTAGGTCGCTCAAGACCTTGCTGGCAACGCTCTGCAACAGGTCACGCCAAGACTGACAGCAAGCGACATAAATTTCTTTCGCCGCATCATTCAGCCGTTCGCCTTCACTCTTTGCGAAACCTACTCGCTTAGCGGCTTCGACCCATTTGCCTTTCTTCTGATAAGCAAGGAATGAACCGCTTTGCGTGCAGAGGCCGGGATGCGGCAACGAAACTAGCAATCGTATTAAACCAGCCGGAGCTTCCACGCTTGGTCCGCCATCAAGGTCTCTGGCCATACTGGCGAAGCATTCGGCCAGCATGGCAGTTTCTTCCTCCAGCGCTGGTGCCGTGCCGATGAAGTTGTTCAAATTACCAACGGAGTCGCGGAATGCCTGTAAGTGCGGGGCTAAGGCGCCGACTGGCGGGGCCGATATAGTCCGGCTTTTGCGCAAGTTGTCGACGACCTGATGAACCAATTCAACGGCGGCGCCGGGATCGTGCAACACCATTTCTGCGATGATGCCACCTTCTTCACCCGACAGCTGTTCACGTAGCCACTTCTCGACAAGTTCATTAAACGCCAGGTCAGCTTGGTTACGGTCCATCACACTCGCGCCGGGATCAATGTCCGCTTCGACCGGATAGGGCTTGATTAGACGCTGACAGAAGCCATGGATGGTTGAGCAGGTGATCTCGTCGATCTCGTTTGCGGCGATCGCAAGGTTCTCGTTTTGGTTCGCAGACAAACCGTCTGGAAAAGCGATGCGCAATTCGTCTGGAATTGTCCCTGCCTTTAGGTCAGTCACAAACTTGCGAACCCGCATCAGCAGTTCGCTGGCAGCCAGTTCTGTGAAGGTGACAGCGGCGATTGATTTGGCCGCGATTCCCTCGGCGAGCATGGCGGCAATGCGGCCCGCCATTACGGCTGTCTTGCCAGACCCTGCACCGGCTTCGACCAGGATCGAGCGATCATGAACGCGAATGGCGGTGTAGCGGGCAGCGTCATCGCGCAGTGCTTTTCTAGTAGCCGTCATCACTGTGCCTCCCAGACCTGCGCAGCATCGCCGAGTGCATCCTTTGCAGCGGGCAGTTTTCGTTTGCAGTAGGTGGCACCGGCGTTGGCCGGCAGGGCGAATGCCAGGTCGTCGAAGGCACCGCCTGTGTCCGGCCCGATGAATGCCTGACCGGATTGGAGGTTCGCCCGGGCAGCTTGCAAATAGCCGATGAGCTCGGTGAGGGTCGAGTCTGGATCATCAAGCTGAAGGTCAAGTTGATCGCGCAGGTAGAATAGCGATGCACTTATCGACACGTCGTCGCCCAGGAGCGCCTTGACAGCAAAGGCATAAAGGCAGCGTTGTAGCTCGCGGCCACCGTCAATACCGATATTCTGTTTGGGCGGCTTTCCGGTTTTATAGTCGCGAACAAGCGCGCGCTTGCCATCGCCAGCAATGTCTAGGCGATCGATGTAGCCGTTGATCCGAAAACCGGTGCTGGGTATGGTAACGGGTGTTTCTGGATCCCATGAGCTAGCGGCATCTACTTTTGGCTTCGCCCCACCGAAGGCGACTTCGCCGAACGAGCGGGCATCGGGCAGATGTTCGTCACGGTATGTTAGCGCGTTCTTAGTAAGTAGTCGGGCCTCATCGAGCGTCCGTCGCCAGATTAACGACGGTGGGACGGGCCGTTCACTTTTCCAAACGCCCGCCACTGCCGTCACAGCATGATGCACGGCGATGTCGATCTGAGTTTCGCGAGCCGACGCGAGCCCCCCTGCTTTTTCGAGGATCACTAGCGCCCGCTCGAGCGTCATGTGAACTAAGTCCCCAAATGCCAATGCGTCGAGAACTAGGGGGTCAGTGCCACTCTCTGGCGTCCGTAGTTGCATCCCATAGCGCCACACAAAGCCGAGTGGATTGCGAAGGAGGAGACGAAGCGAACTGGCAGATTGGGTCCGGCCGAGGATGGCTAGTAGGAGAGGATGGTCGGCGCGGACAAGACCATCGTGTGGGGTAATCGTCTTATGACGCCAGTTTTGCCAAGCCGCCTTGGCGCTAATGGCCTGGTTGTGCGTTGAAAACTCGTGGGGTCTGGCTATGAGCCGGTCAGTCTCGCTAAATGCCTGAGCTGGAACGGCATTTCGGCGGACATAGCGCTCGTCAGATGCCGCGTCGAGCAGCGCACTGCGACCTAGCTGGCGGCCTTGGCTGTCACGACGCGCGAACGACATGACGATTTGGTCGCTAGTCGTGGCTAGGATGGTTTCAAAATCTCGCCTATCTGCCGTCCCGACTGGTAACGGGTCTAGCTCCCGGCTCGGGATGATATGATCGGAAATAAGACGATCTTCGGAAATGCCGCGTGGCCATCGCGACGAAGTCATGCCAATTAGCCGAACAAAACGACGCGGCGAAGCCGCCAATTCGTTTGCAGGCATCCAGGCCACCGAAACACAGGCCTCAAGCCCGTCGCTTTGTCTCAAGCGCTCCAGCGTCGCATCAATAGACGCTGAAGGTCCAGCCAATAGAGCCTTTTGCCAGATTTTGAGGGCGTTACCTGACAAAAAGGATGAGCCGATCTCTTCGGCTGCCTGATGCCCCTTCGCCAATAGTTCGATGATGGCACGCAAGGTCTGCGTATGATCCGTCGCATCTGGCCAATCGCCAGGGGTCAGCCGTTCCAGCAAGCGTCGCCATGCTTCCAGCGAAGCGAGCGGTGCATCGGCGGGTAATATACGCGTCCAGCTCTGCGGCAGGGAAACAAACGGGCCTGAGGCTGAACCGCACAATGCGGCGAGCCGGCGCATCCTGGTTTGCGAGAAGCCACGGATCAGGAGATCGGCGAGCGCCGCTGCGGCTTGACCGTCACGGGTTGCTGTGGCCCTGATCCCGTGGACAAAATGGATATCGAGGTTCGCATCGGCTCGCAAAGCTAGGAAGTAGTCGTCATAGTCACTGGTTGAAGCTGCCGCGATCGCGATTTCTGCGGGTTCTGCTTCGCCAGAGGCCAGCAAGCCCCGCGCCCACCGAACCGCCTCGATGGCTTCGTGGTAGGCATTCGCAGCGCTGATCTTGCTGATATTGGGGGTCGTTGGGTCTCTGCGGTTGATCGTGACATCTAATGCTCCGACCCAATCGGGAACCTGACTAGAGCCGGCCGTCCAGCTCACTTGGGTATGGCCTGTGAGTTCTTGTAGAAGCTGACGCCAGCATGGGGAAAGCTCGGTATGTCCAATGATCTCGACCGAACCCAAAACCGACTTTGCATTGGCAATCCGTGTTAGCGCGCGGGCTGCAAGATCGGTGGGGCGCATGGTGCCGGGGGGCAGATGGGAGAGAACTGCCGCCTCTAGTCGCGCCAATGAGTCTAGGCGAGGGTGTTTGTCCGCGCGAACGGACAAATCGATGCCTGCTCGCCAAGCCTTCTTGAGTGTTCCGGCGGCCGCATCGACCATACCGGGAAGCCCCTTGATGCTTTCTAACTCTCCGAATGCCGTGGTTGGCAGCACGGCCCGAATGGAATTTCGCAAGGACTCATCATCGATCGGACGAGCGAAGCCACCGGCCAAGCGAGCTGCAAGTTGCTCGAATGACATGATTTGAACGCCATGAAGACCGTTCCGGGCCGCATTGAGGCGCAATTCCCGTGCCGCTAAACGGCCATGAGCGACGATGGTCCGCCGCATGGAAATGGTGGTCATCGCCACTCTCCTAGATCTTTGATTTTTGCGTGCCGTGTTGTCGTCAATAGAATAATTTTGCTGCAGCCTTTTCGCTTGTCATTTCTTTCTTTGAATGTGTCTTGGTCAGCTGACTCACCTGTCACGAGACGCGGTCCAGTTTGAACTAACTCGGTGATAAAGACGAAAAGTGTACACACCTTAAAGATGTGTCCATGTGAATTCTGTCTGCATTGTTTTGCAGGGATTTTGGGCTGATAGGGGTGGAGAGTACAAGATTTAGGGTGCTCTCGAACTCCCAACACCGGATCGCCAATCAGCAAAATCACTGCTTGAAGCGACTTCTGAGAAATGCACGTTCGTCTCTACGATTAGCGCGGTAGGCTGTGATAAGATGATTGTCATTTGAAACGACAATGCGCACGACGCCCTTCATCTTTTTCAAGGCTGCTAAGCGGTCGTTGAGAACCATTTGATCTAGGCCTTTCCGCTTAGCCAGCTTCAACTCTTGCGTTAGGGCCGATATCTCATCACAGACATCACGAGCTCGGATCAAATAGCCTCGGCCATCAACATAGTCACCAATTTCAGTGGCGACTTCCAAAAGGTTGGGATCAAGACCCCGCTGCGCACAGCGTTCGCTTCCATGTTTTGTCAATTTGAGCATTTGATCCGCCCCTCACGATAGCTCATCAAGGGTGTGCTCGCCGGTCCTGGCGGCTCTTTTCCTTCGACATTGTGATCGGCAAACGAAGTTTTTGGTGTTATCGCCGATTAGATTGGCTGAGAAAACAAAGTGATTGTCTAAGCCTTTTATAACGGGCTTTGTGGTCTCAGATTGCTTGACCTTGTGATAGTCCATAAGGAAATGATCGTAATTTCCGCCAATTATCTGCCCAAAGGCAGAGATCTCTGGCGGTAAAAGTGTGGCTGTATCAAGCATAAAGTGTGTCCTCCGTTAAAAACTGTGAACACCTTACGCTGTGCCTACGTCAAAATCGGCCGTATCAAATAGGTCTCCCCTCGCCTAAGCTAGATTCTCTTTGGAGTGTCTAAGCTAACTCCTGATTTGAGAAGTCCTAGCTTTATTTTTTCCAACACTGTCGGGAGCAATTTTTGAAAATCAGCAGCTAACAGCCCGCATTGATAGCAGTCGAAGCCAGTGAGTTCGTTGATGATCGTACTGACCGTCAGAAAGCCTGTTTCGACTACATTGTTACCCATTTGTTCTGGATCGTTGCTAGCGCTCGCCAATTGGGAACCTCCGAGAACTATTGGGGGACTATTTAATGGACGTATTGCTGTGCTTGCTGCTGCTCAAGGCTCGAAGTTCTGACTAATGTTTATTTCAGCAAATTGTTTAGCAAGTGAAACAACATACACGAAGCCTCCGACATCGAGACCATTAAAGACGACGCTCGAGATCAAATGTTGGGCAGATTACAAGATCAGCATCTAGCGGCTTAAGATTAGAATTACTATTAGGTAGAAAGATAGCTAGAAAAATTTCAGGTTCAGATTACAACGTAGTTGAGGTATCAACTAGAGAGGCTAATCTGTATGCACTGAAGTAAGCTAACTTAAAGATAGTGCTAGCTTAGCCAATTCAGGAGAAATGACATCGAGCTCTGAAGCCCTTGGCGAACTTGAATGCCATCAGTTTGGGCTTAAGGACTTAAGCTACGTCGACATGGAGACCCAAGTTTTGTCTCTCATGAGAACAGGCACCGTAGCGCTTCGAAAAGGCTGCGAATGTACGAATGGAATAACCTTTTGTCGGTTCATTATGGCGATTTTAGACCTTGAAGGTGGTAGGGGCTGCCACAAATTGCTGTCACGGTTATCTACGAAGTCCGTTGGCGCGAGAACTTCTAAAACTTGGTTGTTGTGACATGAACTCTTTCCTGATAAAAAACCTTATCTTAGGTTCGAGGTATAATCATGACGATTCCAGAACAGGGTTCAGACACTGATCAATTGCATAACCAAATCATAGAACAAATTGTCGAGTTGCAGCGTGAGTTTTATTTTGAGAACAAAGGGAAAGAAACAGAGCGACGCCGTCGTCTGCGAGACATAATAGAACGCGCCACATCGGGCAAGGTAGTATGAAATGTGGATCGAGAAGATATCTTTGAAGGATTTCCGGTGTTTTTTTGGCGAGCACGAAATCGAGTTCTCCCAAGACCCGAAGAAGAACGTTACGCTTATTCATGCGGAGAATGGCGTCGGGAAGACCACGCTGCTAAATGCGCTTCTGTGGTGCTTTTATGGCGACACGACGGCAAAGTTTGAGAAGCGCGATGACTTAGTCAATTATGATGCTAGGGCAGTTGGCAGGGAGCAGGCCTACGTTGAGGTGCTTTTCGAGCACAATGATAAACGCTATCGATCTCGTCGCTATACCAAACGGGGTTCTGGTGATCGTGAGTTCACGATCATGCGGCTTGATGACGGGCATCTTTTTACTCTTCCAAACCCTGATGCTTTTATAAATACAGTCATCCCGAGGGGGATGGCAGGGCACTTCCTGTTCGACGGTGAGCACGCAGAAGTTTTCCTTGGTGAAGACAACAGAAGCAGTATCCGAAAGGCTGTGCAAGACATTCTCGGGTGCTCGCTTATAAAGACCGCAATCTCCGACTTGGCCGATACCGCGACCTATTACAGGAAACAGATGCCGACCTCTAAGGCGTCGGCAAGTCTGGATGTGATTAGCTCGCGTATTGACACTCTCACTACACAGATTGCCACTGCAATGAGTGCTAGGGGAGACATGCTCGGGGACATCGAGCGTATTGAGCAGCAGATAGCCGATATTGACGATAAGCTTCGCAACTCAGCCGCCGCACGACAGCTACAAACCCGTCGCGATAGAGCAATGACAGAATTGTCCCGAGCACGACAGCGCGCCAAGGAAGCTCAGGACGAGGTCCTCCGTTGGCTCGGCGATAACGGCCGTTATTTGGTGTCTACCAAGATTACCGAGCTCGCGATGGATCACCTCAACCAGCAAGACGTCAAAGGCAAGTTGCCGTCGCCCTATAATGAGGAATTCGTTACCGACCTTTTGGAGATGGAGAAGTGCATCTGTGGTGCAGACCTTAAATTGGGTACGCAAGCTCATGACGCAGTTGCCAGCCTACTCCATAAGGCTGCAAACGCTACCATGCGTAGCCGCATTGGCAAAGTACGCGCGCAACTATCGCAACTCCGTACAGAAAGATTAAAGGCACCCGGACGCCTAGAGGCAGCGAACACACGATTCGCAAATGCGAGCCAAGATATTTCGCGCCTCGAGGCAGACCTTCAGGAGATCTCTGAACAGCTGGCGGGAATAAATTTCGATGAAATCGCAACGCGAGAAATCAGGCGAAATGAGCTGCGAGTAGAGGCCAATAGGAAGCGCGAGCAGATTGGCAGCTTGGATCGAGGTATTCTGTTGTCTGAGTCCGAAAAGGCTGCTGCTGAACGCGACCTCCGTAAACTCGCTGCTGAGGATGCAGGCGCCCGTGTCTTTGTCGGGCGCTATACGCTTTGCGAAACTCTTAAAGCTCGCTTGGAAAGAGAGTTGGTTGAAGAAGAGCGAATTGCGAGGTCTGTGTTGCGAAAGTCGATTAACAGTATCCTAGAACGTACAAGTCGGAAGGCGTTCCGACTTCAAATGACGGATGACTATAGCATCAGCCTTGTCAACGATGCTGGCACACAAATTCCCAAAACGACTGGCGAAAACCAATTGCTAGGCTTGGCTTTCACCGCGGCGCTTGTGGAGTTCGCGAAATTGCGTCGCAACGCTGAGGATTATCGCTTGCTGCGTGGCACAGTCGCACCACTGGTTTTGGACTCTCCTTTTGGTCAGTTAGATGACGAATACCGCAAGACAGCTGCTCAGTATGTTCCAGAAATGGCAGGTCAAGTCATACTGATGGTTTCGACGTCTCAAGCCTCAGGTGGTGTACTTGAAGCGTTACACGGCCGGATCGGCGAGGAGTACGTGCTGATACGCCACAACAAAGACCCACGTGAGGATCGGACCCCTGAGGTTAAGCAGTTTAATGGTAAGGATGTTGAGACTACCCAATTTGACGCCGAGTACGACGGCAGTTCTTTCTTTCGAGTGACCCGCTGATGGCCGACCGCGCACCCAATATAAACCGAAGCAAGTTGCACGAGGAGATCGTGCAGCGTCTGTCTATGCAAAACATCCCCGGGTCTGATCGAAAACTCTTTCCAACGATCCGGGAGCTACTTTGCTTTGCTGCCCTGTTGGGTTTTTCCGAGGGGCGTCGGGTTCCACTTGATCGCTCCCTCGGTGTAGAAGACATCTCTTATCAGCAATTCGAACGCGATCCCGCAGCGGAGGACTTACTCTGGACTATCGCTGTGGCCGAAACCAAAGACACAGAGGTCTTGCGCGACGGAGAAGAAGCGCGATGTGCGCAGATTTTCGAGGAATACGCCAACGGAGGCCTAGCGCTTATCAAGGATTTTCTGTTGCGTAATGGCGGAGAGTATCCCGATAGGGCAATTATGGCGCTACTAACAGAGCGAAAGTATCTGTCGCTGTCGCAGGCAGAGCCGGATCTATCTAGGATCAAATTCTAATGCTGCGAAGATTGCAGCTGAAGGGTGTCTATAAGTCGGATAAAGACAACATCCTCCAGGATTTCTACTTTCCAGCGCTCTCTGTTGCTACCCGGTATGATCGGGCGGTTGGATTCTTCTCAGCCTCGACACTAAGCCATGCGGCTCAGGCACTCTCGGTCTTTATCCGAGGTGGCGGAAAGATCAGGTTGATCGTTGGTGCCTTTTCGGAACAATCGGACATCGAAGCGATTAGGGATGGGCTTCGACAGAAGGAGATTTCCGACCTACTTGGTGAACAATTTCTAGCACAGCTTGACGAAGCCAACGATGAACTGTTCCAGCAACGGTTCAAGGCTCTTGCTTGGCTTGTTGGACAAGGCAGGCTGGAAGTCCGGGTCGCTCTGCGCGCCCAAGGGATGTATCATGACAAGGTCGGTATCATCACCGACGCTTTCGGCGACGCGGTCGTCTTCGCAGGTTCGGCAAATGAGAGCGCGTCCGCCCTACTACCGACTTTGAACTACGAGTCAATTAGCGTTTATCCTGATTGGCGGGAGGAGCTCGCCGAATACTATGAGGAGCATCGCGCTAGCTTTGAGCGACTTTGGTCGAATAGAAGTCGGGGGACAGTTGTCCTGGACATGCCCACGGCGTTGCGCGATCGTTTGCTTGAGGTTGCAGGGGGCATGGACTCCCCACCGGAGCCCGAACGCGAGGCTGAAATAGCCCGTCGAGTATTCGAGACAGATGAGGAGTTAGACGCGGCCACAAGACGGCGCGGCCCAGTTGTGCCTGATGCTATCAACGGTTTCCCGTTTGAGATACGCAGCCACCAGCGTGAAGCCCTGCTAGCTTGGCAAGTGAAGGGAGATTATCAAGGGATTTTTGACCTTGCTACCGGCGCTGGCAAGACAATTACTGCTGTCTATGCTGCGGTCCAAATGTCCGTGGCCATCAAAGGCCTCATGGTAGTTATTGCTGTCCCGTATCAAAGTCTCGCCGACCAATGGTGCGAGATACTGGAAGCGTTCAACATCCGCCCGCTACAATGCTACGTGTCAAAAACCAATTGGCACGATGCCCTGCGACGAAAAATCCTCGACCTTCAAACTGGGGTTACTTCGTTCGAAGCACTTGTCGTTGTCAATCGAACGCTGAAGACCCCGGAGTTCCAGGATGCAATTTCCAGGATTCCATCTGCTAAGCTCCTTTGGATCGGCGACGAATGCCACCATCATGGGTCTGATACTTTTGCGCAATCATTGCCCAAGAACGCGAGATATAGGATCGGTCTTTCCGCAACACCAATACACTACCTTGATGAGGAGCGGAACGCCCGGTTAAAGGCATATTATGGCGAGATTGTATTCAGTTATACTTTAAGTCAGGCTATTCAAGACAAAGTCCTAACGCCCTATAACTACCACCCTAGGCTAGTCGAGCTCACGCTACCTGAGGCTGAAGAGTTTATCGCGCTATCGGACGAGATAGCCAGACAATTCGCCCGCGACCAAGGATCTAAAGGCGGAAAGCCAAGCGTTGGTCTGCAAGCACTGCTGATGAAACGTTCTCGGATCGTCGGATCTGCAGTGAACAAGCTTTCAGCCCTTGAGGGTGCATTGAAGGGACGCCGACCTGAAAATCATACCCTGTTTTATTGCGGAGACGGACGACTGAGCTACGAAGACGACGAGGAAGATGATGCAGACGAAACGAAGGATTCACTCCCCTCTCGGCAAATCGAAGCAGTTAGCCGCCTGTTAGATAGCTTGGGCTGGCGAATATCTCGATTCACAGCGCGAGAAGGACGTCGTGAGCGGGAAGACATTCTGCAAGCGTTTAAGGTAGGCTTGATCGACGGGCTTGTAGCGATCAAGTGCCTTGATGAAGGAATAGATGTTCCTGCTTGTAGCACCGCTTATATATTGGCTAGCTCCCGTGATCCGAGGCAGTTTATCCAGCGACGCGGCCGCATCTTACGTCGGTCGCAGGGCAAACACATTGCCACGATTTATGACTTTATAGTTGTGCTCCCCGAGGCCATAAAGGACGAGTCCGGTGCCGCCCGAAAGCTCATCGCTTCAGAGCTTCGTCGCGTTGCAGAGTTCTCGACCCTTGCTGAGAACCGTTTTGAGGCCTACGAGGTCCTGCGATCCGTGCTGGTTAATTATGACTTGGAGCACCTGGTATGACCCACCACTCTCTCATCATTTATGACAGGTTATGCACATTTTTCCATTGCCATAGACTTCATCAATATCAATAGGTAGGTCGTCTTGCAGAATGTTAATAGGGCGTCGCGCTTTCAATCGTGCTACGCGCTTTTCATGGTCTGAACGGATTTGTGCTAGGCGTTCTGGTCGCGCCAGTTCTTGTAGTGTCTCGCCATCGCTCCATGAAAACGGAGACCCATGCTCAATCGCATTCTTCTCATACTTTTTCGCCTCTTCGAAAGCATCTGGATGCTCTTCTAGAAGACGTGCCCACTCAATCTTTTGCTGATAGAAACAAAAAGTGCATCCACTGCGCGATCTCCATCGATAGTAATCCGGCAGACCGACTCCCGCTGCCTCGAGGATCTCGGTGACCGCAGCTTTATCAATGCCATCCGACCTAAAGGGTAGATGGATGCGTAAGTTCTCCTGCCCAGAAACATAACCTTCGCGATAGTCCTCATCGGCGCGAATTGCGACGTAACTGTTGACGATTTCACCCGCTTTTACAAACGGTCGAACCCAGTCCTCAAAAGGCTTTATTTTAAGCTGTCGCGTGCACCAGCGTGTCTGCGGCGAGGGCAGGAAGTTTTTGTATTCACGGAGCCAAAAGTCAAAGTCACGGTCCGGATTTAGGCGAAGAATTGATTTCCCTAGAAAGCCTTCTAAACGGCCAAGGAACTCGTATACCTCCGGCAATTCTTTGCCTGTATCGGTAAAGAAATACTCTATCTCAAGCTCTGGATGATGTTGCCGCATGTAGACCGCTAAGGCAGCACTGTCGCGGCCGCCAGAGATACCCAAGACGTGTCTTTCTTTCATATCAGGCCCTGGCTCCTTTTGTTTCCATATTCAATTTCGCCGCATTCAGTGACAGTCCCAGCTGAGCGAGCGCCCCTAAGGCAACGTTGCCCGCTGCACCTTCTTGGTTGATCAGCTCGGCAAGCTTCTTAGCCAAATCCTCTGCCTTCTTGCGCTCTAATGTGTCGAGTTGGATCTCTGAACTTATCGGGGCAGGGTAAGAGGGATCACTCATATAGACGACCATAGTCACTCGTTCATTGGTCCGACCTTTGAGGTGAGCAAATCCTTCGGCTCTCAGGAAGTCTTGAGCAAGTGCTGCAAGTTCGATTTTGGCGGCGTCTATGTCGCGATCTACCCAGTCTCGTGAGGGCTTGTTAGCCGCTAGACTAGCGACACCCTCAATTTCTTCCAATTTACCTTCAAAGGTCGAAAGTCGGGTCGCGAGGGCATCAAGCCTGAAGTTGCCGGACAGGCCCCTCACATTTGCAGCCCGCCTATTCAAGGGGCCGTAGTCACCGGCCTGAGTACCCTTAAATCGAAGTTCAGCCATTAGTGTCTCAGCAAGGCTCGCCAACATCTTCGGATAGGAAGCTATCAATTCAATTCTTGCAGCATCTACTGCCCTGGCTAAAGGTTCACCTTTGATGCCGCTTTCACCTCCAACGGCCCTTGGAAGATCTTCAAAAAGAAGCTGATTGGGATCGTGGGAGGTAAGAGCTAGTGTGCGAAGAGCAAGGGCGGGCTTTGAAATTGTGGTTGTTCTTAGTGCCCAAGAGGGTAAGTCGCGGATACATTTCACTAACGACCTGGCTACGTCTAAAGCTGAAGGCGCAACAAAGACATCGTCGGTGCTGAATCGCTGCGCAAGCGCAGAAATCAGATGTGCATCAAGATCGGATAGCTCAACTAGTCTCACACGAACTGCGCTCGGCTCTTGGAGGATACGATCGACGAGGAAGCTATCTAATTGGGGCCTAAAGACCTCGTCTAGGTATATTGCGGCCCGAGAGCTATGAGTGAGAAGAAACGCGACACCAAGAATGGAGAGCAAACCGTTGCGTACGCCAAAAGGGGGTGCTCGCCACAATTCAAACAGTTCTGATAGCCGACAGCCTTTGGCCGATTCCTTTAGCAAACTTTCGCCCGCTTCCCAAAGCGGGTAAAGGCGGCCTGTGTCGCCCGCTGCGGGCCGTCTAAACTGAAATCTACCTTCATCGTCAGGCGCATATAGTCCCGTAGACTCAAGAAGACTCGCAAAAAGACCAGCCTCCGCGGGATATCCTTCAATGCCTAAGCGTGGCTCTCCGGTCTCCTCGACCATCGCTTTCATTAACGCTCGGATCGCAGCTGCGGCGTTTGATGATGGCCGAGTTCGATTGACTAGCTCATTTCGAATGTGAGGCGATTTCGGGTAACGCCAATCAGCAAGCCTTGAAGCCAACACCGTTAAAGCAGTTGGGCCAGGCAGTTGCGAACGGGTGTTGAAATAGTCTCCCTCCGGCAAGCGCCACTGTACCTTTTCGATCGCTTCTCCGAGACAATCCTCTAAGTCCGCCGAGAGGCGCGAAATCCTGGCATCAATTTCGCGTCTTGCGACTGCATCACCTTCGAGTTCGGGTCGACTGGAACGAATTTGTTCTAGCGCCGCAAGCTCGATTGCCATATCACGGAGACGAAAGCTATCACTGGTCCACCCAACCACGATTAAGCGTTCACCTATTGATGTGGCAACTTTCTTTATTGTCTTTCTCGCTTCAGCCTCAGTTTCGTTGCTAGCACTTACTAGCAACATGAATAGGCCGGCCGCACCCGCGGCAGGTCGGTAGGCCGAGACGCGCTCTTCAGCTTCATGCAACGGCGCAAGATCGATCTCAAACCAACGCAAGGCTCCGGTTGTCTCATAATGTCGCTTCGCCAAAATTGGCTGCATAGAAGCTTGCCGCGCGAGCTGACGATAGTCGACATCTACGCCGACTTGCCGAGCAAGCTCGATTGCTTGCTCGATATCGAAATCACTGCCCGCATAAATCGCGAAAGCATCTGTATGCTTCCGGAACACGACAACAGACCAACGCGACAGATCTTCGATAATGCTGTTAAACGAAGCCTCGTCCAAAGCCACACAAGTGGCAGCTATTTCGGGGGTGGGCAAAAGACCGGACCGGTCTTTAAAAAGGTCAATGAGCGCGATTGCCTTCAGCACACTTAGATGAGCTGCCGTTCCGCCTCGAGTCTCGCAACGCTCGATAGCGTCCACAGCCGTTGACCAACGGTGGCCATCCGTCGAGGCGAGAATAGCTGGCTCAAGGTTTGACCTCAAATAGTTCCAAAGCTGCTCTGGGGAGTATACGGCGACGTCCTGCGGCGTGGTGTTTAAGAAATCCTGGAAGCCAAATGGCTCAGCCGAGGTCAGGAAGCCGAAGATGCTACGCTGGCTTTGGCCAAATCGTCGACGCGAGATTGGTCCCAGCAGGGCGGCAACAATAGGATGGAGCGGCCAGCAAGCAGTAAGGCGATTTTCCAAGGGTTCTATGGGACCACTGCGCGCTCCACGGATGGTCTTTGCAACAATCTGAGCAGCTCGACCCGTGGTTTGTGGCTTGCAGCTGGATTCAATTGCCCGGGAAATAAGATCAATTTGCTCTTCGCCCGCCAAGCTAATCGAAATATCCAGAAATCTGCCCTGAATCTTTAGCCACTCATCGCGTGCGGCACGAGACATCCTGTGGGCGTATTCATCGAAAGCTTGGTGCAGAATTCCGACAACGATTAGACGGCCTTTTGAGCGCGCTGCAACCTCGGCAATTTCTTGAAAAACAAAAATGTCACCGCTTTGATTGGCAGAGTGCTCAAGGAATTTGCCCATTTCATCAATGATCAGGACAAGCCCCTCTGATGGAATTTCCCGCGCAACACGCTCGACCCAAGAGGAGAAATTCTCATTTGGACTTCGTGGCTCAAGGACACTCTGATCAAATGAAGCCTCAATAGCTGATTGCAGCACTATAGCTGCATCAGCCCGCTGGCCAACGACCGGTACAATTGACCAAGGCTGATTAGTTGGCCGGAAAAGCCTCAGAACTTCGGAAGCGTCGCCGGGATTTGAGCTCGCAAAAAGCTTTGCGGCCGTCTCGTAGGGACCTGCTAGCAGCGCTGACAGCACTACAGCCAGGCTTGACTTGCCGCTTCCATAAGGCCCTGTCCAGGTGAAAGCACCATGTGATGTTGCTTCCCGGTGCTTGCCCATCACAAGAAGTGCGTCGGTGGCGGATTGCGAGCAAATAAAGCCTTCCAACGCCGCGGGGTCATTCAGGTCAGTGTCGACACGAATGGAACGCGTGAAGCGTCGTGCAACATGAACAATATCGCTCAACATTTTTGTCATGCTGCCACCAAGTGCAAGGCGCGGCCAAACATCTTCTTCAGAGTTGACCACTCATCGATGCTATCCAATTGATGAGCATAGAGTTGTCGCATTCCTGACGACTCGTCCCACCTCAGCGCACCCTCTGTAATCGCGTCAAGCCTGACCAAGCGCTCCGCAACCGATTCTTCATCCAGAAGGAACACCTGACCTGGCGATCCTCGTTCGAACGTCAGGAAATCCACAGAAAACGAGCGCCGACCTGGATAGTAAGTGCGCCAAAACTCAACCAGAGCAAAAAGGAAAACCTCGTCTGGCAGCGATGATTTTGGTCCACGACGGAAACGGTATAAATCGCCGACGCCAGCCTTTTGTATCAGCCCCAACTCCGCCAGAGGCGACTCGATGCTATCTTCAGGACCCCGCCGCGCACCACCGGTCATTACAAAATATGTGCGCACCAGGCACTCGATATCGCGTCGAATTGTGACGTCGCTAATTGTACGGCCCTTACCCAAGCGACCGGCCTCACTCAATTCATTACAACGTCTTTGCAGCCGCCGGCGCATAAGCTCGCGGTCAAACGTGGGCTCATGAAACTCATTGAATGCCCAATGCCATACCGTGGCCCGGCCCGGCTTGCCAGCAAGCATCCAATGCAACAGCCAAAGTGACCCAGGATGCTCGAGGTAAGGATCGAATAAATCGCCAAAAAGAAGATCGCCGAGGCGCCCCGTTGAAATTCGAGTCGCTCTCTCTCCAGGCCTGTCTTCGGCTGAAAGAACATCTGTAGCGATTGCCCAATGTTTCATCGAGATGACCATATTGCGCCCAACACCAAATAAGGCGATAGCTGAATCCTCGTTGAAAATAGTACAACTCAAGCCATTGTTTTTTATTTCGTTTTCGTCCTGCTCAGCTTTGACTGCGTCATAAGCCTTTTTTAGCCAGCCATAACGTAGCGGAAAGGTTTCATGGCCTGCGAACTGCAGCCGAACGTCAGATAAATCAAGAAGGCTTCGAAACATTTCGCTCACTGGATGTTGCTACCAGTTGAAACTAGCGGCCTAGCAGTCTATGTCAACCTCCTGGCGACGGTTGCCAGTGCGACGGGTTTGAGAATGCCAAGGGAATCCGTTTACCTCGACTATCAGGCGTCCGCTCCGATTGACCCGAGGGTTTTGAGCGCGATGACCGAGGCATATGCGCGGCCTAGCAATGCTAGCTCAGAAGAACATTCATTTGGCTGGGAAGCAGCTGCTCGAGTCAAACACTCGCGCGTAGCGGTAGCTGATTGCATAAACGCGCTGCCGGAAGAGGTGATCTTTACGTCGGGAGCCACTGAGGCCAACAATATTGCTATTTTGGGGGCATCGAAAGCGGCACCCGTCGGTCGACGCAGAATTCTGATTTCGGCAATTGAGCACAAGTCTGTATCTGCAGCAGCGTTCGCAACTGAAGCGCTCGGCTTTAAGGTTGAGGTTGTCCCCGTTACCCCGGACGGCCTAGTCGACCCTGCGGAGCTTGCGTCGCGCCTTGGAGAGGATGTCGCTATTGTTTCCATAATGGCGGTAAACAACGAAGTTGGAACTATACAGCCGGTGTCCGAATTGGGCAGGTTAGTGCGTTCAGTCGGTGCCTTCTTTCATGTCGATGCTACACAGGCTTTAGTGGCTGTAGACGTAGATATGAACAATTGGGGTGCTGACGCTTTAAGTTTGTCGGGTCATAAAATTTATGGGCCAAGCGGAATTGGTGCACTCGCAATCGGGTTTGACGCTCCTTGGCAGCCACAGGCCGTTATTTATGGCGGGGGACAGGAGAGAGGGCTGCGGCCGGGTACTATGCCTATGCCCTTATGTGTCGGCTTGGGCGAAGCTTGCCGACTAATATCGATTGCAGGCGAGAGCGAAAGACAACGCGTTGCTGAACTTAGGGATCATTTGGGAGCTCTACTAAAGACCACCCGCGCTGATATCGAAGTGTCCTGCGCATCTGCTTTGCGGCATCCGGGGTGTCTACATGTTCGGCTGCCGGGAGTTACTGCGAGCGACCTACTCCTCCGGCTTCAACCCAATGTCGCCGCCGCAACAGGGTCTGCATGCACGTCCGGCATAATCGGGCCCTCACACATTCTGCTTGCCTTGGGCATGACGCCAACTCAAGCCAATGAATGCATAAGGTTTTCTATTGGGCGATTTTCAAGCTACGAAGAAATAAACTTTGCTGCTGAATGTGTGCGTTCAGTATTGGCGGGCTCAGATTGAAAAATCCAGACGTACAGACGCTCGTGCTTGAATGTACTCGGATATTTGGTAGGCAGCGGTGTCCATTCGCTGTGCATTGGTATTTAAGCGACTCTCACCATTCATACTGAGAAGGTTCTTGGCGAAGCCAGTTAATCCGTTCCTGCAAAAGGAATGTAGATGCAAAAAAAGTAGCCACTCCATTTCCTAATTTGATGTAGCTTGAAGTGCACGACCTGAGCAGTTCTCGACATTTATCATAGAGGATTCTGGGTAAGTAATTGGTGAGAGAAAGTCGGGTGTCGAGAAGTTGGATCTTCCGGGCGTCGATGCTGGGCTGACTTAGCGACTAGCATCAAAGTAACGCTCCGCCACGCTTCGAAACACAAAGGCACAAAGTCTTCGACCTGATTCGAGCTCAAAAATGTGGTATCCAGGTGGTATCCAAACAAAAAATGACGAGAACGCCAGAATTCTTGGACTCATAATATTTTGTTTTTTATTGAAAAAATGGCGCACCCGACAGGATTCGAACCTGTGACCTTTGCCTTCGGAGGGCAACACTCTATCCAGCTGAGCTACGGGTGCAGCGCAGAAGTGTCGGTAGCCCAGATGGGCGT
>VYLK01000181.1_pt1 | contig 26705 bp, 27 predicted proteins | sample 5114321 | NCBI WGS metagenome assembly VYLK01 (sample SAMN12291792, study PRJNA351875) | freshwater metagenome | isolation source: freshwater lake | place: USA: Michigan, MSU2 Lake | collected 2011-08-16
GCCGTCTGGGCCTGCGCCGGGCGCAGGGCCGGCAGCGCGCCCAGGGCGCCGGCTGCAGCCAGCCCCTGCAGCAGCTGGCGGCGCTGCTGATAGACGGCGCGCGGCGTGATCTCCGACGCGATGGGGTGCTGGAAGCCGTGGTCCTTCAGGAAGTGCATGTCTGCTCCGGGGGTGTGCGTGTCGGTCGTGGCCGGCGGCTGCACCTTACATCGCCCGAGCGGCAGCAATGAAAACGGGCCGGTAAAGACCGGCCCGTTGGGGGTGTTGTGGCGCGTCAGCGGGTCAGCGGGTCAGCGCAGGCCGGCGAGGTAGTCAGCCACGGCCTTGATCTCGGCGTCGCTCATCTTCGCGGCGATGGCCATCATCTGCGCGTTGTTGCCGCGTGCGCCCGAGCGGAAGGCCAGCAACTGCGCCTCGGTGTATTCGGCGTGCTGGCCCTGCAGGCGGGGGTACTGCGCCGGGATACCGGCCCCGTTCGGGCTGTGGCAGCCGGCGCAGGCGGGCACGCCCTTGGCCATGATGCCGCCGCGGTGGATCTGCTCGCCCAGGGCCACGGTCTTGGGGTCGCGCGCGGCGCCCGGCTTGGCACTCTTCGAGGCGTAGTAGGCCGCGATGTGCTTCATGTCCTCTTCGGACAGGCCTGCCGCCATGCCCGCCATGATGGCGTTCTTGCGCTTGCCGCTCTTGAACTCGACGAGCTGCTTGACGAGGTACTCGGGGTGTTGCCCGGCCAGGATGGGGTTGGCCGGCGTGCCGCGCGAACCATCGCTGGTGTGGCAAGCGCCGCAAGACGCCGCGAGCTGCTGGCCTTTGGCCAGGTCGGGCTTGAACGCCGGGGCGGGGGCCGCGGCGTGGGCCGCGCCAGACAGCAGGGCCAGGGTGGCAGCCGACAGGGTCGACACGGCCAGCGACTTCATTCGCGACATCATGCAGGTGCCTTCAAAGGGGGTGCGCGGGTGGCTTGATTGAGAAGCGCGCGGGAACCAAAGCCATGAATTTTACAATGCCCCATGACAAACAGCTTTCACGGGCTTCCGGGCCGCCCCGCCACCCCTGCCGAGACCGCCCGGCGGGCCCTGGCCTGGACCCACAGCGCGCGCTTTCTCACCACGGCCAGCCAGCTCTCGCAGCTGCCGGCGAGTGAGACGCCTGAAATCGCCTTCGTGGGCCGCAGCAACGCCGGCAAGTCCACCGCGATCAACCGCCTGGCGCAGCAGAAACGCCTGGCTTTCGCCTCGCGCACCCCGGGCCGCACGCAGCACATCAACCTCTTCGAGGTGGGCCCGAAAGACGCCGCCGACGCGCTGTTCGCCGACCTGCCGGGCTACGGCTACGCCGCGGTGGAGCGCTCGGCCAAGCTGCGCTGGCAGGAGGTGATGGCCGACTACCTGCAGCTGCGCCGCCCGCTGCACGGCGTGGTGCTGATGGTCGACTCGCGCCTGGGGTTTACCGACCTCGACAAGCGCCTGCTGGCCTTGATGGCGCCGCGCCTCGCCAACGGCGAAGTGCGCCTGCTGGCCCTGCTGACGAAAGCCGACAAGCTCAACCGCAGCGAGGGCCAGCTCGCGCTGCGCAAGGCGCAGGACGAACTCGGCGCGATCTCCACTGAAAGCAGCGACATCGGCGTGACGCTGTTCTCGGCCCTCTCTCGCCAGGGGCTGGAAGACGTGGCCGAAACCATCCACGGCTGGGTGCACCCGGAGGCAGCGGCCGAGGACGAGGCCGCCCACGAGCCCGGCCCCACCCCCGCGCCCACCGAACCGGCATGACACGCTGCTTCGATCTCGCGCTGCCGCACGGCACCACGCTGGCCTGCCGTGCCAACGGCCGGCCGGGCGCCCCGCGCGTGATGCTGCTGCACGGGTTTCCGGAGGCCGCTTTCGTCTGGGACGAGCTCATGGCCCTGCTGGCCGAGCGCGCCGATTGCGTGGCCCCCAACCTGCGCGGCTTCGAGGGCTCTTCGGCGCCCGCCGAGGTGGCGGCCTACAAGGCGCGCCCCCTGGTGGCCGACCTCGTGGCCGCCATCGAGGCCACGGGCGGCCCGCTGGATCTGCTGGTGGCGCACGATTGGGGCGGCGCGCTGGCCTGGAATCTCGCGGCGGCGCACCCCGGCCTGATGAAGCACCTGCTCATCATCAACTCGCCGCACCCGGCCACCTTCCTGCGCGAACTGCGGCACAACGCCGAGCAGCAGGCCGCCAGCGCCTACATGAACTTCCTCTGCCGGCCCGATGCCGGCCGCCTGCTGGCCGAGCGCGACTACGCACGCCTGTGGCCGTTCTTCGGCGACGCCGCCTGGCTCACGCCCGCACTGCGCGATCGCTACCGCCTGGCTTGGCACAACGGCGGCCGGGGCCTTGAAGGCGCGCTGAACTACTACCGCGCGTCGCCACTGCGCCCGGCTGCCGGGCCCGACGATGCCTTGCACACCCTGGTGCTGCCGGACAGCGTGGTCACGGTGACGGTACCCACCACGGTGCTCTGGGGTGAGGGCGATGTCGCCCTGCGGCCCGGCTTGCTGGATGGGCTGGCGCACTGGGTGCCGCAGCTGCGCGTGCTGCGCGAGTCTGGCGCCACCCACTGGCTGGTGCACGAGCGGCCCGCCCGCGTGGCCGAGGTGATCACCACCCTCGTCTGAGCCCGGGCCTGGCAGCCCGACGCGCCCAGTCAGGCCGCGGCAGAGGTCATCTGCTCCTGCACGCGGGCAGCGGCGCTGCCCACGATGGAGCGCTGCTTCAGCGATTTGGCCAGGCGCGCCGCATGCATGGCCAGCAGCGCACCGCGCCGCACGGCCCAGGTGGCGTCGGAGGCGCCGTCGCCGAACAGGAAGACCTCGCCCCGCTCGCCCGGCCACATCAGGCGGGCCTGCACCCAGCGCCCCTGCAGGAACATGCGCACCCAGTCGCCGGGCCGCAGGCTGTCCAGCCAGGCGTCGGTGGGCGTTTCGGCGCGCGAGATCGGGGCGCTGTGCTCCATCAGATCGGCCGGTACGGTGTCCAGCGCCTGCACGTCGAGCATGCCGTGGAAGGAGCTGGGTGCGTCAGGCCGGCCGGAGAGCAGCTTGTCCTCGAGCTTCTGCAGCGCACCGATCTGGCTGGCCGCGGCCGCCAGGCGGCGCGTCAGGCGCTTGTGCAGGAAGCTCTCGAAGCGGTCGAGCGCCCAGCGGTAAAGCGCGTTGTTCTGCTCGGGCTCGGCCACCAGCTGCTCGGCCGTGCCCAGCGCCGTCTTGAGCAGTTGGCGGCGTTCCGGGTCGCCAGGGTCGGGGGCCATCTCGCACTCGAAGACCAGGCGGTTGATGAAGCGCCACAAGGGGTGCTTGTCCCGGTCGAGCATGCCACTGTCGCGCAGCGCCAGCCGCATGGCCGGGCCGTGCAGGCGGGAGATCACCATGCGCACGTCTTCCGGCACGCGCTCGTCGGTGAGCATGGCATCGAACAGGCGGCTGACGAGTTCGATGGACTGGCGGTCCACGCGGTTCGTGGTGGCGCGCGCGATCTCTGTCCAGTGCTCGCGTGGCCCGCCCGCAGCAGCGCCCGGGTGGGCGCCGGCTGGCCGGAAGGCCGGTGTGGAGGCCGCAGGCCCCGCCGAGGCCCGCGACTGCCCTTCGTAGCTCAGGGGCGCGTCGATCGGCGCGGGCATGGTGTCGCGGATGCTGTGCAGGTCGGGGCTGAACGTCACCTCGTTGCTGCGAGAGCCGCGCCGGGCGCCCGAGGGAAGGATCACCGTGCGGTGCGCCGCGGGTTCGATGCCCATCGCTTCCAGGCGCGAACTGGAAGCAGCGTAGGCGGTGCGCAGCAGCTGCGCCAGGGGCGGGCCGGCCGAACGCATGAACGAGAGTTGGTGGCCCCTTGACAGCGGCAAGGCCTGCGCCGCCGCCCAGGTGGCGCGGGCGTAGGTCTCGGCGCGAAAGGGGTTGTGGTCGACGCTGACGTCCATGTCGCCCACCAGCGCCGAGATGTAGGTCTGCAGCTCGCGCAGCTCGTACTCCGCGGTGCTCTTGATGGCTTCTATGATGTGCGAGAGCTCGACATCCATCGCCACGACTTCTTCGTCCACCAGCGCGAGTGACAGTCGGCGGGGGGCGGCGGCGGGCGCCTCGCCGGCGGCTGGCTTGTTCTGCAGCTCGGCGTCGACCTGGTCTTGCAGCGAGCGCATGAAATAGTCGCCCAGGCGGCGACGCTGCGAGAGCATGGCCTGCATCAGCTCACCCGTGGTGGCGCGCTGCAGGGGGGGCATGGTCGGCAGGCTCTTGCGGGCGTGGTCCAGCGTGCCGTCGAGCAACTGATCGAACAGCAACGGCGCACGCAACAGCTCGTCATCGACGAACCGGCGCATGGCGGGCGAGATCGGCCGTTGAACCATGCGTGCCATTATCCGGGCAGCTTTTCGTCGCCATCAACGAAAAAAGGCCTGCAGTTACCCCGCAGGCCTTGTTTTTGGGCTTGCGCCCTGGGCGGAAGCTGCCGAGCCCACCGTGGTGGGCCCGCGGCCTCCAAGGGCTTACATGTCCATGCCGCCCATGCCACCCATGCCGCCCATGCCGCCGGGCATGCCGCCGCCAGCGGCTTCTTCCTTCGGCGCCTCGGCAACCATGCACTCGGTCGTCAGCATCAGGCCGGCCACGGAGGCGGCGTTCTGCAGCGCGGTGCGGGTGACCTTGGTCGGGTCCAGGATGCCCATCTCGATCATGTCGCCGTAGGTGGCGTTGGCGGCGTTGTAGCCGTAGTTGCCCTTGCCTTCCAGCACCTTGTTGATCACGACGCTGGGCTCGTCGCCGGCATTGCCGACGATCTCGCGCAGCGGCTGCTCGATGGCGCGCAGCACGATCTTGATGCCGGCTTCCTGGTCGGGGTTGTCACCCTTGATGGCGCCAGCGGCCTGGCGGGCACGCAGCAGGGCCACGCCGCCACCGGCGACGATGCCTTCTTCCACCGCAGCACGCGTGGCGTGCAGGGCGTCTTCCACGCGGGCCTTCTTTTCCTTCATCTCGACTTCGGTGGCAGCACCGACCTTGATGACGGCCACGCCGCCGGCCAGCTTGGCCACGCGCTCTTGCAGCTTCTCGCGGTCGTAGTCGCTGGTGGCTTCCTCGATCTGCACGCGGATCATCTTGACGCGGGCTTCGATGTCGGTGGCAGCGCCGGCGCCGTCGATGATGGTGGTGTTTTCCTTGGCCACTTCAACGCGCTTGGCTTGGCCCAGGTCGGCCAGCGTGGCCTTCTCGAGCGTCAGACCCACTTCTTCGGCGATGACCTTGCCGCCCGTCAGGATGGCGATGTCTTCCAGCATGGCCTTGCGGCGGTCGCCGAAGCCAGGCGCCTTCACGGCCACGACCTTCAGGATGCCGCGGATGGTGTTGACCACCAGCGTGGCCAGGGCCTCGCCGTCAACTTCCTCGGCGATGATCAGCAGCGGACGGCCGCTCTTGGCCACCTGCTCCAGCACGGGCAGCAGGTCGCGGATGTTGCTGATCTTCTTGTCGTAGAGCAGCACGAAGGGGTTGTCCAGCGTGGCGCTCTGCTTCTCGGGGTTGTTGATGAAGTAGGGCGACAGGTAGCCGCGGTCGAACTGCATACCCTCGACGATGTCGAGTTCGTTGTCCAGGCTCTTGCCGTCTTCGACGGTGATGACGCCTTCCTTGCCGACCTTGTCCATGGCCTTGGCGATGATTTCGCCGATGGACTCGTCGGAGTTGGCGGAGATCGAGCCGACCTGACTGATTTCCTTGCTCGTCGTGGTGGCCTTGCTGGCCTTCTTCAGCTCTTCGACCAGGGCCAGGACGGCCTTGTCGATGCCGCGCTTAAGGTCCATGGGGTTCATGCCGGCGGCAACGAACTTCATGCCTTCGCGGATGATGCTCTGGGCCAGCACGGTGGCGGTGGTGGTGCCGTCGCCGGCGTTGTCGCTGGTCTTGGAAGCGACTTCCTTGACCATCTGCGCGCCCATGTTCTGGAGCTTGTCCTTCAGCTCGATTTCCTTGGCCACCGAGACACCGTCCTTGGTGACGGTGGGGGCGCCGAAGCTGCGCTCGAGCACGACGTTGCGGCCCTTGGGACCCAGCGTGACCTTGACCGCGTTGGCCAGGATGTTCACGCCTTCGACCATGCGGTGACGGGCGTCAGCGCCAAAGATGACGTCTTTTGCTGCCATGTTGTGTATCTCCGATATTCAGGGTTGAGGGTTTGCAGTGGTCGGAAGGATTACTTCTCGACGACGGCAAACAGGTCTTCTTCGCGCATCACCAGCAGCTCGTCGCCGTCGACCTTGACGGTCTGGCCCGAGTACTTGCCGAACAGGACGCGGTCGCCGACCTTGATGTTCAGGGCCACGAAGTCGCCCTTGTCGTTGCGCTTGCCCGGGCCGACGGCCAGCACTTCACCCTGGTCGGGCTTTTCGGCGGCGTTGTCGGGGATGACGATGCCGGAAGCGGTCTTGGTCTCTTGTTCCAGGCGCTTGACGATCACGCGGTCGTGCAACGGACGAAGTTTCATAGCATCTCCTTCAGGGTACGGATAAGCACTTTGCGGTGCGTTGACAAAGTCAGCGCTCGCTGACATGCGGGGACCGGTGGGCGCGAGGCGCCTCCTCGATCGTTAGCACTCAAGCTTGGTGAGTGCTAGCAGAAGGATTATAGGGGCGGGCGGTGACAGTTCAAGGGCTGGGGTTGGCCCGCGCGCCGGGCGCCCGCTCGGCGCCTTAGGTGGTTTCGCCGTCGACCGCGTGGCCCTGTGTGCGCCAGCGCAGCATGCCGCCGGCCAGGTTGGCCAGCTGGGTAAGGCCGGCCCGCTGCAGCAGCAGGCAGGCCTGGGCCGAACGCGTGCCGGAGCGGCAAACGGTGACGATGGGCCTGTCGGTGGCGAGTTCGGCGCGGCGCGTGCCGAGCTCGGCCAGGGGCAAGGCGAGCGAGCCCGGGATGTGGCCCAGCGCGTCGTTGCGCTCCGAAGGTTCACGCACGTCGACGATCTGCACGCGGTCGGCGCACTCGGCCAGCGCATCGGGCTCGATCTCCCAGAGCCCGGCAAAGGTGTAGGCCAGCGGCGCCCACTCGGGCTCGGCCGGGGGCAGGGCCCCGTCGGCCGGCCGGCCGCAGGGCAGGTTGGCCGGCACCGCCTGGTCGATGAGCTTCGGGTGCGGCAGGCCCAGGTGCTGCATGTAGCCCGTGAAATCGCCGAGGTCGGCCTGCCCGCCCAGGCGCGGGTTGTGGCGGCGCTCTTCGGCCACGCTGCTGGCCGTGATGCCGCGGTAGTCGTGCCCGGGGTAGAGCAGGCAGCCCGCCGGCAGTGTGAACAGTTGCCCGTGCACCGAGCGGTACAGGCGCTCGGCACTGCCCTGCTGGAAATCGGTGCGGCCGCAGCCGCGGATCAGCAGCGTGTCGCCCGTGAAGGCCATCTGCTGGTCGTCCAGCACGTAGCTCACGCAGCCGTCGGTGTGGCCGGGTGTGGCGCGCACCTCCAGCTGGCGGCGGCCGAAGCTGATGCGGTCGCCGTGCTGCAGCAGCCGGTCGGCGCCCTGTGCGCCCGAGGCGGCCGACAAGGCGATGCGGCTGCCCAGGCGCCGCTGCAGCAGCCAGGCGGCGGTGACGTGGTCGGCGTGCACGTGGGTGTCCAGCGTGTAGAGCAGCCGCAGGTCGAGTTCGCGCAGCAAGGCGGCATCGCGCCGCGCCTGCTCGAACACCGGGTCGATGAGCACGGCCTGCCCCTCGTCGGCCAGCAGGTAGGTGTAGGTGGACGAGGTCGCGTCGTAGAGCTGGCGGAAGATGAACATGGTCGGGCTGCCTGTCGGGTGGGTGCGCGAGCCGAGGCTTGCGCCAGTGCGCATCATGCGCGCGCCGCGGCGGGATGCTGCACCATCGCGGGCACGGCCTGTCGAACCCGGCCGAAGGAGCCTTGCATGCCGCGCACCGACGCTGTCCCCGGGCCTTTGTTGCCGCGCCGGCTTGTGGGCCGCGCCGCCGCGGCCTCGGTGTTCGCGGCCTTCGGGCTGTTCGCCCTATCGACGCCGCGCGCCCAGACGCCGGCCGCTGCCAAGCCGCCACTGCCCATCTTCGACGCCCACCTGCACTACAGCAACGACGCCTGGGAGCCCCTGCCGCCGGCCCAGGCCATCGCCTTGCTGCGCCAAGCCGGCCTGAAGCGGGCGATGGTCAGCAGCAGCAGCGACGAGGGCACGCAGAAGCTGTACGCGGCAGCGCCTGATCTGGTGCTGCCTTCGCTGCGCCCCTACCGCACCCGCGGCGAAATCGGCACCTGGGTGCGCGACGAATCCGTCATCGCGCACCTGGAATCCCGGCTGCAGCGCTTCCGTTACGTCGCCATCGGCGAGTACCACGTCTTCGGCGCCGATGCCGACCTGCCCGTGATGCGGCGCGTGGTGCAACTCGCCCGCGAGCACCGTCTCTTCCTGCACTCGCATTCGGATGCCGAAGCCATCGACCGCCAGTTCGCGCAAGACCCGCAGGCGCGCATCCTGTGGGCGCACGCCGGTTTCGACGCGCCCGAGAAGGTGGCCGAGATGCTGCGCAAGCACAAGAACCTGTGGTGCGACCTCGCCTTCCGCAGCGACCATGCCAGCGGCGGCAAGGTCGACCCGGGCTGGCGGGCGGTCTTCCTCGCCTTCCCCGACCGCTTCCTGGTCGGCACCGACACCTTCACGCCCGAGCGCTGGCACTACGTGGGCGAACATGCGCGCTGGACGCGCGAGTGGCTGGCCGACCTGCCCGCCGACGTGGCCGAGCGCATCGCGTGGCGCAACGGCGAAGCCTTGTTCACTGCGATGTTGGCCGGGGCGCGGCCGTGAGCCGCCGCTGGTGCCGCTGGCTGCGGGCCGCTGCTGCTGGTGCGCTGGCTGCCGCCGGCGTGCCCTGGGCCACAGCCTGCACGTTGCAGGAGGGGGATGGGCAGCAGCTTTCGGCCACCGGCGTGCAATTGGCCTGGCAGGCCCAGCCCTTGCTGATCCGCAATGGCCAGCCCTTCGTGCTGGCGGTGCGGCTGTGTCCCGCAACTGCCGTCCTGAAGGCCGTTGACGCCACCATGCCCGCGCACCGCCACGGCATGAACTACCGCCCCAGCCTGCATCCGCTGGGGGATGGCCGCTGGCGCGTGGACGGCATGCTCTGGCACATGGCCGGCGCCTGGGAGTTGCGTTTCGACGTGGAGGTGGCCGGAGCCCGCCACAGCTTGCGCCAGGCGGTGGAGCTGCGATGAAGCGGCATGGGGGCGTCGGCTTGGAACGGGCAGGGCGCCGGCTGGTGCTGCTGTTGGCCCTGGCCGCTGCGCTGCAGGCGCAATCTGCCGAGCCCGAGGCCGCGCTCTTGCCCTTCACGCCGGCCGAGCTGCAGCAGATCCAGGCGCACGGCCCCTGGCCGCCGCCGCGCCACGGCGATGCCTCCAACCGGCTCGCGGGACAGGCCGCGGCCGTGGCCTTCGGCCAGCAGCTGTTTTTCGATGCGTCGCTCTCGGCCCGGGGCGACCTGGCTTGTGCCAGCTGCCACATCCCGGCGCGCGCCTTCCAGGACGGCCGCGCCGTGGCGCTGCTCGGCAGCGAGAGACCGCGCAACACGCCCAGCCTCTTCGATGCCGCAGGCCACCGCTGGCTGGGGTGGGACGGTGCGCACGACAGCCTGTGGGCCGCCAGCATCACCCCGCTGCTGGCGGCCGGCGAGATGGCCGCCGATCCGACGCATCTGGCCAAGCGGCTGCGCGCCCGGCCCGCACTTGAGCGCGGCTACAGGCAGGCCTTCGGGCGGCCGCTGCCGGCCGACCCCGCGCTACTGCCGGTGGACTTGGGCAAGGCTTTGGCGGCCTACCAGGCCACCTTGGTCTCGCCCCGCACGCCCTTCGACGACTTCCGCGATGCCCTGGCGCGCGGTGACCGCCGCAGCGCCGCGCGCTACCCACTGGCGGCGCAGCGCGGCCTGCGCCTGTTCATTGGCGAGGGCCGGTGCACCGTGTGCCATGCCGGGCCCGGCTTCACGAACGGCGAGTTCGCCGATGTCGGAGTGCCCTTCTTCGTGCCGGGCGGCGTGGACAGCGGCCGGCACGGCGGGCTGCAGCGTCTGCTGGCCAGCCCTTGGAACCGCCTGGGGCCGCACAACGATGCCGGCGCGGCCGACCCGCAGGCGGTGGCCACGCGCCACGTGGTGCTGCAGCACCGCAACTTCGGAGAGTTTCGCGTGCCTGGGCTGCGCCAGTTGGTGCACACCGCGCCTTACATGCACAACGGCAGCCTGCGCACGCTGCCCGAGGTGGTGCGGCACTACAGCGAGCTCAACGAAGAGCGCCTGCACACCGATGGAGAGCGCATCCTGCGCCCTTTGCGCCTGAACCCACAGCAATCCGAAGACCTGCAGGCCTTCTTGCGCAGCTTGTCCACCGTCAGCCCAGTTCCGGCGTCTTGAGCGCCACCCTTGCGCGGCGCGTGGTCGCGCGGCTCAGTGCGTCGGCGGGGCCTGGTTGTCGTCGCCCGGCGGCGTTTCAGCGGGCACCCGGAAGCGCTCGCTGGCCCAGGCGCCCAGGTCGACGCTACGGCAACGTTCACTGCAGAAGGGCCGCCAGCGGTTGCTTTCGGCAAACACCGAGGGCCCCTTGCAGCTGGGGCAGGTGACGGTGCGAACAGCAGGCCGGTCCATCGTTGCGCGCGCCCTCACAGGCAGAGGCTGAGTTCGAAGGCCGTGTCTTCGCCGCAGGAACGCAGCCGCCCTTCGGCGTCGGGCCGCATGAAGCGGATCGACACCATCAGGCGGTGGCCGCTGATTTCCGGCACCAGGCCCGTGTCAGGCGGGATGCGCACACGCAGCAGCTGGTAGGTCTTGCCCTGCGGCAGGCTCTGCTGGTACTGCCCCGCCGGGGCCACCATGCGCTGCGGCGTGCCGCTGTCGCGCAGCAGGCCCAGCAGCACCTGCAGGGCTTCGGCCAGCGGGGTGAGCGTGGTCATCCAGCCGTTCAGGTCGGCGCGGCGGCGTTCGGCGCTGAGCTGCTGCCAAGCGTAGTAGGCCGGCAGGTCGAATTCGCAGGTGCCGCCCGGGATGTTGATGCGGCTGCGCACGCTCATCAGCCAGTCGTTGGCGGCCAGGGCCTGCCCGGCTTTGCCCTGCAGCTGGTTGAGCCCGTTGTAGGCGTGTTCGATGCGGCCGATGACGCCGTCCAGCGCCGCCTCGCTGATGCCGGGGTGACCACGAAAGCCCTGCAACTGCGCCCGGTGGCGGTCCATCTCCTTGAGCACGTCGCTCTTCAGATCGGCGCGCGAGGCTACGTCCATGATCTCGAAGATGGTGGCCAGCGCGAAGTGGTGGTCCACCGCGGCGTCGCGCGCCACCAGTTGGCCGAGGCGGTCGAACAGGTGTTCGAGCCGCAGCATCGTGCGTATGCCTTCGTTGAACGGGTACTCGTACAGGACCAAGGCGGGCTCGGGGCGGGCAGCAGTGCGTGTGGGAGGCGGCAGCGTGTGGATTGTTCCACAGGCCTTGCCCGGCCAGCCGCTTCCTGGGGTTGCGAATGCGCGCAGCGCGCTGGATTCAGGCGCCCTGGTCGGCGCTGCCGTGCCAGGCGGCCCACACCGCTGCAACCTCGGCTTGCAGGGCTGCCAGGCCGATGCCGTCATTGAAGATCACGGCGTCGGCAATGGCGCGCCTGGCGGTGCGGCTGGCTTGCTGGCTGATCACGCGGCGCGCCGCGGCCTCGTCCCAGCCTGACCGCTGCGCCACACGGGCCACCTGCGTGTCTTCGTGGCAGTCAACGACCAGCACGCGCTGCACGCGGGCCCGCCAGTGGCTCGATTCGGTGAGCAGGGGCACGTCGAACACCACCGGCCGGGCACCTGCGGCCGCCGCTTGGCGCTGGGCTTCCAGGCCGATCATGGGGTGAAGGATGGCCTCCAGGCGGCGCTTCACACCCGCATCGTTGAAGGCCAGACGCCGCATCTGTTCGCGGTCGAGGGCGCCCTCGGCCGTCAGCGCGCCGGACCCGAATGCCTCGGCGATCGCCGGCATGGCCGCACCGCCTGGCAAGGTCAGCGCCCGTGCGATGGCATCGGTGTCCACCAGCAGCGCCCCGAGCCCCACCAGGGCTTGTGCCACCGTGCTCTTGCCACTGCCGATGCCCCCAGTCAGGCCGATGGCACGCAGCGGGAGCGTCAAGCCTGGCCTATCCACCCTAGCACCGTGGGCAAGCCGACCAGCATCACCACCACGCCGCCGCCCGCCAGGAAAGGGCCGAAAGGCACGAAGCGCCCTTCGCGCAGGGAGCCCGTGGCCTTCATGACCAGGCCCACCGCTGCCCCCAGCACCGAGGCCATCAGCACGATGGGCAGGATGGCCTGCCAGCCCAGCCACGCGCCCAGGGCGGCCAGCAGCTTGAAGTCGCCGAAGCCCATGCCTTCCTTGCCGGTGGCGAGCTTGAAGAAGACGTACACGAGGTAGAGCGACAGGTAGCCGGCCACCGCGCCCCAGACCGAGGTGCCCAGCGGCAGCCCGGGCAGCCAGCCCAGCGCCGCGGCGATGAGCCCGGCCCACAGCAGCGGCAGCGTTAGGTTGTCGGGCAGCACCGTGGTGTCCCAGTCGATCAGGGCCAGCGCCAGCAGCACCGCCAGCACGGCACACCACATCAGCGCCACGGGTTCAGCGCCGAAACGCCAGCCGGCGGCAGCAAAGAGCGCCGCGGTGCCCAGCTCCACCAGCGGATAACGCAGCGAGATGCGCGTGCCACAGGCCGAGCACTTGCCGCGCAGCACCAGCCAGCTCACGACGGGAACGTTCTCGTGCCAGCGGATGCGGTGGCCGCAGGCCGGGCAGCGCGAGGCCGGGCGGGCCAGGCCCAAGGCGGACAGGCCCTCCAGGGCCTTGTCCAGCAGGCTGGCGGCTTGCGTGAGGCGTTCGGGGGCAGGGTGCTGGAAGACCCGGCGGTGCGACTCCGCATCGCGCAGCTGCGCGGCCACATCGCCCCACCACTGACGCTCCAGCATCAGCGGCAGGCGGTGAACCACCACGTTGAGAAAGCTGCCGACGAGGAGCCCCAGCACCGCCAGCGCGGCGGGCGAGAGCAGCACCTCGAGCGGCAGGCCGCCGAGCCAGCCCGGCACGCTAGACCACCGAGCCCAGCTTGAAGATCGGCAGGTACATCGAGACCACGATGCCGCCGATCAGGGTGCCCAGGATCACGATGATGAATGGCTCCATCAGGCTGGACAGGCCCTTGACCATCTCGTCGACCTCGTCCTCGTAGAACTCGGCCGCCTTGCTCAGCATGTGGTCGAGCGAGCCCGACTCTTCGCCGATGGCCGCCATCTGCAGCACCATGGTCGGGAAGACGCCGGTGGTCGTCATGGCGGTGGTGAGCGCAGAGCCGGTGGAAACGTCCTTCTGGATCTGCTCGGTGGCCAGCGCGTAGACCGCGTTGCCCGAGGCGCCACCCACGGAATCGAGCGCTTCCACCAGCGGCACGCCGGCGGCGAACATGGTGGACAAGGTGCGCGTCCAGCGGGCGATCACCGACTTGTTGATGAGGTCGCCAAAGATCGGCACGCGCAGCAGCAGGCGGTCCATGCTCATCTGCATCTTCTCGGAGCGTTTCCAGCTCTCGAAGAAGAAGTACAGGCCACCGCCCAGCAGACCGAAGATGGCCCACCACCACTTCACGAAGAACTTCGACATCGCGATGACCACCAGCGTGGGCGTGGGCAGTTCGCCGCCAAAGGACTTGAACACGTCTTCGAAGGCCGGGATCACGAAGATCATGATCACCGTCAGCACGATGAAGGCCACCACGATCACGGCAATGGGGTACATCAGCGCCGACTTGATCTTCGACTTGATGGCCATCGTCTTCTCTTGGTAGATGGCCAGTCGGTCGAGCAGCGCTTCCAGGATACCGCCGGCCTCACCGGCTTCGACGAGGTTGCAGTAGAGCGAATCGAAGTACAGCGGGTGCTTGCGGAAGGCCGAACTGAGGCTCGTGCCCGTCTCGACATCGGAGCGGATCTCGTTGAGCAGCTTGGTCATGCGCGGGTTGGTGCTGCCCCGCGCAACGATGTCGAAGCTCTGCAGCAGCGGCACGCCGGCCTTCATCATCGTCGCCAGCTGGCGCGTGAAGATCGCGATGTCCTTCTGCTTGATCGCCTTGCCACCGCTGGTGCGGCGCTGCTTGACCTTGCTGACCAGGATGCCCTGGCGCCGTAAGCTGGCGTTGACGACAGATTCGCCCCCGGCCCGCATCTCGCCGCGCACGATCTTGCCGTTGCGGTCTTTGCCTTCCCACTCGAAGATGACTTCCTTGGGTGCCTTGGCGGCTGCTGCTGTGGCCATGGGTGCTGGGCTGGGTCTCAGGTGGAACGGTGGGGCGGCTTCACTCGTTGGTGACGGTGATGACTTCTTCGAGGGTGGTGACCCCGACACGCACCTTCAGCAGCCCGGACTGGCGCAGATCGCGCACGCCTTCTGTTTCAGCCTGCTTGGCGATGTCGAGCGCCGTTCCCTCTGACAGGATGATGCGCTGTATCGCTTCGGTTATCGGCATCACCTGGTAGATGCCCACCCGTCCTTTGTAACCGTTGTTGCAGGACGAGCAGCCGACGGCGCGGTAAGGCTTCCAGTTGCCGTCCAGGTCTTCGGGCTTGAACCCGGCCTTGAGCAGCGACTCGCGAGGGTAATCGGCCGGCTTCTTGCAGTTCTCGCACAGCTTGCGCGCCAAGCGCTGCGCCGTGATCAGCAGCACGCTGGAGGCGATGTTGAAGGGCGCCACGCCCATGTTCAGCAGGCGCGTCAGCGTCGTGGGTGCGTCGTTGGTGTGCAGCGTGCTCATCACCATGTGGCCGGTCTGCGCGGCCTTGATGGCGATGTCGGCGGTTTCCAGGTCGCGGATTTCGCCGACCATGATGATGTCCGGGTCCTGGCGCAGGAAGGACTTGAGCGCGGCCGCGAAGGTGAGGCCGGCGCGGTCGTTCACGTTGACCTGGTTGATGCCGGGCAGGTTGATTTCCGCCGGGTCTTCCACGGTCGCGATGTTCACGCCCGGCTGGTTCAGGATGTTGAGGCAGGTGTAGAGCGACACCGTCTTGCCGCTGCCGGTGGGGCCGGTGACGAGCACCATGCCGTAGGGGCGGCTGATGCAGGCCAGCAGCCGGTCTTTCTCGGCCTTTTCGTAACCCAGGGCCTCGATGCCCAGCTTGGCGCTGGATGGGTCGAGGATACGGATCACGACCTTCTCGCCGAACAGCGTGGGCAGGGTGCTGACGCGGAAGTCGATGGCCTTGCTGCCGAACTTCAGCTTCATGCGGCCGTCTTGCGGCACCCGCTTCTCAGCGATGTCCATGCGCGAGATGACCTTGATGCGCGAGGCCAGCTTGTCCTTGATCGCCACGGGCGGCTGCGTGATCTCGCGCAGTTCGCCGTCGATGCGGAAGCGCACGCGGTAGGTGTACTCGTAGGGCTCGAAGTGCAGGTCGGACGCGCGCATGTTGATGGCGTCGATCAGCATCTTCTGCAGAAAACGCACCACGGGGGCGTCTTCAACATCGGTCGCGACTTCGGCCGTTTCCGTGGCGGCCGGGTCCTCGTCGGTGACGTCGAAATCGAAGTCGGCGCTGGCGAGCGTTTCGAGTTGCTCGTTGGCGCTCGAGCCCTGGGTTTCGAGCTGTTTGGTGAGCTTGTCGTACTCGACGATCACCCACTCGGGCGTCAGCTGCGTGGCGAACTTGATGCGTTCAGCGGCTTCCTGGTCGGTGGGGTCGGCCGCGCCGATGAAGAGACGGTTGCCGCGCTTGCCCAGCACCATCAGCTGGTACTGGCTTGCGATCTTCGGGTCGACGATGTTGCGCGGCAACTTCTGCAGGTCGAGCGCATTGAGGTCGACCAGCGGCAGCGCCAGCGACGACGACAAGGTGTGCGCCAACTCGTCGGGCTTCACCGCGCCAGCGCCTATCAGTGCGGAAACGAAACTGGCCTTGCGCTCTCGAGCGTTCTTGGTCAGTTCTTCCGCGGTCTTGGCGGTCAGCTTGCCGGCATTCACCAGCACCCGGGCGACGCCGGACAGGGAAGACGGCGGAGGTTCGATCTGGGTCTCGACGGCCATCGTGGGGTCAGTTCACGGACTGCATATCCGCGCGATCATCGCCGATGTGCCAGAGGGTGTAAACGCAACACGGGCGGCCTGCGAGCGCGCGTTGTCGCGAAGCTCACGCCAGTGCAAGGTGGGTTGACCAGATAACTGGTCGGGGTGAGAGGATTCGAACCTCCGGCCTCTACGTCCCGAACGTAGCGCTCTACCAGGCTAAGCTACACCCCGATGTGTGTGATCTGCTTCGACACCTGCGCGGGGCGCGCGGTGTCTTGTTGAAGCTTCAGGGCGTCCTCAGGACGACCTGTGCACCGATCGAGCACATAAGTCTAGCAGAGCCGCGCGGGCCGGCGTTGCGGGCAGCACCTGCAGGGCCTCCTGCGCGCGCTCCGCCTCGGCCTGTGCGCTCTCTCGCGTGGCGTCCAGTGCGCCCGTGCGCCGCACGATGGCCAGGATCTCGGGCAGTTTCTCAAGCTCGCCGTGCTCGATGGCGTGGCGAATGAGGGTTCGCTCTTCGGCCGAGGCGCGCTCCATCGCCACCAGCAGCGGCAGCGTGGGCTTTCCTTCACGGAGGTCGTCGCCAACGTTCTTGCCCAGTTCGTCGCTGTTGCCTTCGTAGTCGAGCAGGTCATCGACGAGTTGAAAGGCCGTGCCGAGCGAGCGCCCGTAGCTGGCGCAGGCTTCTTCCACCGCCGGGCTCGCGTTGGCCAGCACGGCACCCAGGCGCGCGCTGGCTTCGAAGAGCTTGGCGGTCTTGAAGCGGATGACCTCCAGGTAGTCTTTCACCGCCAGGTCGGGGTCGTGCATGTTCATCAACTGCAGCACTTCGCCCTCGGCGATGACGTTCGTGGCGTCGGCCAGCACGTCCAGCACGCGCATGCGGTTCACCGACACCATCATCTGGAAAGCGCGCGAGTAGAGGAAGTCGCCGACCAGAACGCTGGCCGCGTTGCCGAACATCGCGTTGGCTGTGGCCCGGCCCCGGCGCAGCGCCGATTCATCGACCACGTCGTCGTGCAGCAGCGTGGCGGTGTGGATGAACTCGACGATGGCAGCCAGCTCGTAGCGTTCGGGACCCTCGAAGCCAAGGGCCTCGGCGAACAGCAGCACGAGCCGCGGGCGGATGCGCTTGCCGCCGGCGCCGATGATGTAGCCCGCGATCTGATCGATCAGCGCCACCCGTGAGCTCAGGCGCTCACGAATGACGGCATCCACGCGCAGCATCGCCTGCGCAGACAAATCGGCGGCTGTGGGGGGCGTGGAGGTTTCGAGCACGACAGTGGAATTATAGGAAGCGTGCGGTGTGCACCTGAGCCAGCACTTGCGCTCTGCGCCTGCATGCTATACTCAAAGGCTCTGCGCAGTGTGCATGGGTGCCTTTGGGGCCACCCAGCGGGGTGGGTGTCAAGCCCGGCCTGCACGAGTACGGGCACGCAGTGGCGCAGGGTTATTTGAAAGGTCTCCACATGTACGCGGTCATAAAAACCGGTGGCAAGCAATACAGGGTTGCTGCCGGCGAAAAGATCAAGGTAGAACAGATTGCTGCGGACGTGGGCCAGGAAGTTGTGATCGAACAGGTGCTCGCCGTGGGTAGCGGTGCGGACCTGAAGGTCGGTGCTCCCTGGGTCGCGGGTGCCTCTGTCACGGCCACGGTTCTGGCTCAAGGCAAGCACGACAAGGTGCGCATTTTCAAGATGCGTCGCCGCAAGCACTATCAGAAGCACGGCGGCCACCGCCAAACCTTCACCGAGCTGCAGATCAGCTCGATCAACGGCTAAGGGGCAAGCACCATGGCACAGAAAAAGGGCGGCGGCTCAACCCGCAACGGCCGCGATTCGAAGCCGAAGATGCTCGGCGTCAAGGTCTTCGGCGGCCAGCAAGTGCTGGCAGGCTCGATCATCGTGCGTCAGCGCGGCACCAAGTTCCATGCCGGCGTTGGCGTGGGCATGGGCCGCGATCACACGCTGTTCGCGCTGGTCGATGGCTCGGTGTCCTTCGACACCAAGGGCTCGCTGAACCGCCAGACGGTCTTCGTGACCCCCGCGGCGGCCTGACGGCCGCTTGAGCAGGCGCTTCGCGCCCGCAGCGAAGCCCCGGCTTGCCGGGGCTTTTTCTTTGACAGGCGCCTCTCGCGGCCCGCTTACCATCAACACACCATGAAATTCGTCGACGAAGCCACCATCGACGTGTCCGCCGGCCACGGTGGCGCGGGCTGCGTGAGCTTTCGCCGCGAGAAGTTCATCCCCTTCGGCGGGCCGAACGGTGGCGATGGCGGCCGCGGTGGCAGCGTGTGGGCCATTGCCGACCGCAACATCAACACGCTGATCGATTACCGCTACGCGCGCCGTCACGAGGCCCGCAATGGCGAAGCCGGTCGCGGCTCTGACCAGTTCGGCGCGGCATCGCCCGACATCGAGCTGCGCATGCCGGTGGGCACCATGATCAGCGACGCCGAAACCGGCGAATTGCTCGTCGAGTTGCTCGAGCACGGCCAGCGCGCGCTGCTCGTCAAGGGCGGCGACGGCGGCTTTGGCAACCTGCATTTCAAGACCAGCACCAACCGCAGCCCGCGCCAGAAGACGCCCGGCTGGCCCGGCGAAGCCAAGAAGCTCAAGCTCGAATTGCGCGTACTTGCCGACGTGGGCCTGCTCGGCATGCCGAACGCCGGCAAGAGCACCTTCATCGCCGCGGTGTCCAACGCGCGGCCGAAGATCGCCGACTACCCCTTCACCACCTTGCACCCGAACCTGGGCGTGGTGCGCGTGGGCCCCGAGCGCAGCTTCGTGGTGGCCGACATCCCGGGCTTGATCGAAGGCGCTTCGGAAGGCGCCGGCCTCGGCCATCAGTTCCTGCGCCATCTGCAGCGCACGCGTCTGCTGCTGCACATCGTGGACGCCGCGCCTTTCGACGAAGGCGTCGACCCGGTTCAGCAGGCCAAGGCCATCGTCGCCGAGCTGAAGAAGTACGACCCCAAGCTGCACGCCAAGATGCGCTGGCTGGTCTTCAACAAGCTCGACATGGTGCCCGAGGAAGAACGCGAGAAGCGCGTGAAAGAGTACGTGCGCCGCCTTCGCTGGAAGGGCCCGGTCTTCTCGATCTCGGCCCTGGCGCGCGAAGGCCTGCAGCCGCTGCTGGAGGCCATCCACGCCCACGTGGCGGCCGAGCAGCGCGAGAAGCCGCTGCCCGACCTGCGTTTCGTCACGCCCACCGAACCCGCGCCGCCCGCCGCCACCGATGCCTAGCGTGCTCTCCGGGGCGCGCCGCATCGTCGTCAAGGTCGGCTCCAGCCTCGTCACCAACGAAGGGCGCGGCGTCGATGCCGCCGCCATCGGCAACTGGTCGCGCCAGCTGGCCGCGCTGGCCGCCACGGGGCGTGAACTGGTGATGGTGTCCAGCGGCGCCATCGCCGAGGGCATGAAGCGCCTGGGTTGGGCGCAGCGCCCGAAGGAACTGCACGAACTGCAGGCCGCGGCCGCCGTGGGCCAGATGGGCCTGGTGCAGATGTACGAGAGCCGGCTGTCCGAGCACGGCATGGCCAGCGCCCAGGTGCTGCTGACACACGCCGACCTCGCCGACCGCGAGCGCTACCTGAATGCCCGCTCCACGCTGCTGACGCTGCTGGCGCTGAAGGTCATCCCGGTCATCAACGAGAACGACACCGTCGTCACCGACGAGATCCGCTTCGGCGACAACGACACCCTGGGCGCGCTGGTCGCCAACCTGGTCGATGCCGATGCCTACGTCATCCTCACCGACCAGCGTGGCCTGTACAGCGCCGACCCGCGCAAAGACCCACAAGCCCGGTTCATCGACGAGGCCACCGCTGGCGACCCCGCGCTCGAGGCCATGGCCGGTGGTGCCGGCAGCAGCATCGGGCGCGGCGGCATGCTCACCAAGATCCTCGCGGCCAAACGCGCGGCGGGCAGCGGCACCAGCACCGTCATCGCCTGGGGGCGTGAACCCGATGTGTTGCTGCGCCTGGCCGGTGGCGAAGCCATCGGCACCGCGCTGCTGGCCGGCACGCCCAAGCTGGCGGCTCGCAAGCAGTGGATGCTCGATCACCTCCAGCTCAAGGGCTCCGTGGCGGTGGACGACGGCGCGGTGGTCAAGCTGCGCGACGACGGCAAGAGCCTGCTGCCCATCGGCGTGCACGAGGTGCAGGGCGACTTCTCTCGGGGCGACGTGATCGCCGTGCGCACGCTGGCCGGGCAAGAGATCGCCCGCGGCCTGGCCAACTACTCGGCGGCGGAGGCGCGCCTCATCGCACGCAAGCCCTCGCACCAGATCGAGGCCCTGCTGGGCTACGCCAACGAGCCTGAACTGATCGACCGCACGAACCTCGTGCTGATCTGAGCCTTTCGCCGCACGCCTGGCGCCGGCCCTTCACTTGGGCGCGAAAGCGTCGCTCTCGCCAGGTGCGCTCGGTGCGGCGTGCTCGCTGAGGTGCGCGTTCGCCCCTGCCGCGGGAGCATGGCCATGCTCAAGCCCGTGCTCGTGTTCATGCCGCTGCGCCCGCAGGCCGGCACGCAGGTAGCGGTTGTGGTGGTTGTTCATGCGCGGCAGGTAGCGCGCGAGTTCGGTGAGCGCCATCTCGTAGACGCCGCGCTTGAACTCGATCACCAGATCAAGCGGCACCCAGTACTCGTTCCAGCGCCAGGCGTCGAACTCGGGGTGGTCGGTGGCACGCAGGTTCAGATCGCTGTCGTGGCCCAGCAGGCGCAGCAGGAACCAGATCTGCTTCTGGCCGCGGTAGTGGCCGCGCGCGTCCTTGCGGATGAAGTGCTCGGGCACCTCGTAGCGCAGCCAGTCGCGGGTGCGCGCAACGATCTGCACGTGCTCCGGGCGCAGGCCCACCTCTTCATGCAGTTCGCGGTACATCGCCTGCTCGGGCGACTCGCCGTGCTTGATGCCCCCTTGCGGGAACTGCCACGAGTGGGTGCGCAGTCGCTTGCCCCAGAAAACCTGGTTTCTGGGGTTGAGCAGGATGATGCCGACGTTGGGCCTGAAGCCTTCCCGGTCGAGCATAATCAGACCCCGATTCTTAGACTGATTTCATTATTGCACCGGCGCTGTGCACCCAGCGAACCCTCGCTAACCCGCATGCGTCTAGTGGGGCCTGTCAGAGGCCCGGCTCGATGGGCGACGGTGCCCGATCTGCACCGACACCGAGCCCCATGAAAGCCACAGCCACCTTCATCTCCACGCAGAAAGAGGCGCCCGCCGACGCCGAAGTCGTCAGCCACAAGCTGATGATGCGCGCGGGCTTCATCAAGCGCCTGGGCGCGGGCATCTACAACTACATGCCGCTGGGCCTGCGCGTCATCCGCAAGGTCGAGGCCATCATCCGTGAAGAGATGGTGCGCGCTGGCGCTGTAGAGCTGCTGATGCCCGTGGTGCAGCCTGCCGAGCTGTGGCAGGAGACCGGCCGCTTCCAGGCCTATGGCCCGGAGTTGATGCGCGTGAAGGACCGCCACGACCGCGACTTCGTCATCCAGCCCACCAGCGAAGAAGTCATCACCGACATCGCCCGGCAGGAACTGCGCAGCTACAAGCAGCTGCCGCGCAACTTCTTCCACATCCAGACCAAGTTCCGCGACGAGCGCCGCCCGCGCTTCGGCGTGATGCGCGGCCGCGAGTTCACGATGAAGGACGCCTACTCCTTCGACCGCGACAAGGCTGGCGCGCTGAAGAGCTACCAGACCATGTTCGATGCGTACAAGCGCATCTTCGACCGCTTCGGCCTGCAGTACCGCGCCGTGGCTGCCGACACGGGCGCCATCGGTGGCGATGCGTCGCACGAGTTCCAGGTGATTGCCGACACGGGCGAAGACGACATCGTCTACTGCCCCACCAGCGAGTACGCGGCCAACATCGAGCTGGCCGAAGCGCTGCCGCTGCTGGCATCGCGTGCAACGGCCGCGCAGGCGCTGGCCAAGACGCCCACGCCGGGCAAGAGCACCTGCGCCGACGTGGCCGAGCTGCTGAAGCTGCCGCTGGCGCAGACCGTAAAGAGCCTGGTGCTGGCCACCGACGAGGTGAACACCAAAGGCGACATCGTCAAGAGCACGGTGTGGCTGCTGCTGGTGCGCGGCGACCACGATCTCAACGAGGTGAAGGCCGGCAAGGTCGAGGGCCTGAAGGACGGATTCCGCTTCGCTACCGTGGCCGAGATCGAAGAGCACTTCGGCTGCAAGCCCGGCTACCTGGGCCCCATTGGCTTGAAGAAGCCAGTGAAGGTGGTGGCCGACCGCACGGTGGCGAACATGGCCGATTTTGTCTGCGGCGCCAACGAGGCCGATTTCCACTTCACCGGCGTGAACTGGGGCCGCGACCTGCCCGAGCCCGACCTGGTGGCCGACATCCGCAACGTCGTGGCCGGCGACCCCAGCCCCGACGGCAAAGGCGTGCTGGCCATCCAGCGCGGCATCGAGGTGGGCCACGTGTTCTACCTCGGCACCAAGAAGTACAGCACGCCGATGAAGGCGCAGTTCCTCGATGAAAACGGCAAGGCCCAGCCCTTCGAGATGGGCTGCTACGGCATCGGCGTCACGCGCATCCTGGGTGCCGCCATCGAGCAGAGCCACGACGAGCGCGGGATGATCTGGCCGGCGGCCATCGCGCCGTTTGCGGTGGTGATCTGCCCCATCGGCTACGACCGCAGCCCCGAGGTGCAGGCCGAGGCCGACAAGCTGCACGACGCGCTGGCCGCCGAGGGCATCGACGTGCTGCTCGACGACCGCGGCGAACGCCCCGGCGCGATGTTCGCCGACTGGGAGCTGATCGGCGTGCCGCTGCGTGTGGTGCTCTCTGACCGCGGCCTGAAGGCCGGCACGGTGGAGATGCAGGCCCGCCGCGCCACCACGGCCGACATCGCGCCGCTGGCCGAGGTGGTGGCGCGCGTCAAGGGGCATCTCGCCGCATGACGCTGGCACGACGCGCGCTGCTGCTGGGCGCAGCGGGCGCGCCCGTGCTGTGGCTGCCGCTGCCGGCGCGGGCCGGTGCGCAGGTGGAAGAGCCGTTGGCCGATTCGGTGCGCACGGCCTTGTCGGCTGCGGTGGCCGAGAGCGCGCCACCCAAGCCCAGCTTCGACAGCCTGGAAGCGCGCTTGGCCTACCTGCGCTGGCTGGGCGCGGTGAGCGAGCGGCTCAAGCGCCGCAAGGCCGAGCACCACACGCGCGTGGAATTCCTGGAAACGCTCTGGTACGAGAGCCGCCGCGCCGGTCTGGAGACGGCCCTGGTGCTGGGCCTGGTGCAGGTGGAAAGCGGCTTCCGGAAGTACGCCATCAGCAGCGCGGGTGCGCGCGGCTACATGCAGGTGATGCCCTTCTGGACGCGCGTGATCGGCGACGGCGACCCGAGCCGCCTCTTCCACCTGCAGACCAACCTGCGCTTCGGCTGCACGATCCTGCGCCACTACCTGGAGCGCGAGAAGGGCGACCTGTTCCTGGCGCTCGGCCGCTACAACGGCAGCCGAGGGCGCGCTGAGTACCCGAACCTGGTGTTCGGGGCGCGGCGCCAGTGGCGCGTGGAGGGCGCGGCCTGAGCCGCGCCGCGCGGGGGCTTCAGGCCTTGTTGAGCAGGGCCTGCAGTTCGCCCGACTGGTACATCTCCATCATGATGTCCGAGCCGCCGACGAACTCGCCGTCGATGTAGAGCTGGGGGATGGTGGGCCACTGGGCGTAGTCCTTGATGCCCTGGCGCACTTCTTCGTCTTCCAGCACGTTGAAGGTGGTCAGCTCGGGGGCGCCCGCCGCCTTCAGCACCTGGATGGCGCGGCCGGAGAAGCCGCACATGGGGAACTGGGCCGTGCCCTTCATGAAGAGCACCACACGGTGGCCCTTCACGAGTTGGTCGATGCGTTCGTGCACGTTGCTCATGGTGTTGTCGCGGTTCGCTGTCAGCAGGGCCGACACTGTACCTGCGATTGACGGCCCCCAGCGCCGAGCGGGCCGCTCGGCCGGGCGCTAGAACGCGTAGGACACGCCCAGCTGCAGCACCGGCGCCAGGCGCAGGCTGTTGAGCACGCCTTCCACTTGCGCCGCCGTGGGGCCGCTGCGCCCCAGGTTCACGCGTTCACCCGGGCGCAGGCCGCCCAGGCCGATATCGGCGCTGAAGCCCCAGCCTTCACGGGCCGAGAGGCTGGTGTAGCCCAGTCCCAGGTAAGGCAGGGCGACGCGGGCCGGGTCGACTTCGCCGCCCGTTCGCAAGCCGGGTGCCCTGCGGGGGCCCTCGCCCAGGCGGGCGGGCGCCAGGCCCAGCGTGCTGTTGCGCGGGCCGATGGCCAGGCCGCTGGTCAGGCGCAGGCCGCCGGACACGCTGCCGTCGCCAAAGCCCGGGCCGGTGAGGTAGTAGTCGCCAAAGAGTTGAGCGCGCTGGGCGGGGCCGAGGTCACTGACCGACAACCCCAGCTGCACCGCGCCCAGTTGCAGGCGCTGCGAGAGCACCGGCTCTGAAGGCAGCTTCAGACCCTCCTGGGCCACCGCGCCGGTGGCCAGACCCAGGGAAACACAGGCAAGCAGGAAGCGGGACATCGGGCTCTCCTACGCTGGACAGGCTGGGAAGCGGAGGGGTGCCCAGTGGTGGCGCCGGCCCGCTGACGAAGCCATCCTAGGCCGATGTGCGGCCGCTGAACAGCAGCAAGCTGTGGGATGACATGCCCGGTGCGTGAAGCAAGTCCGCCCGCGGCGGCCCGATCAGGGCCAGCGCCCGCCAGTGCAGCGGCGGTGGCCGCCGAGGTCGGTGCGGTGCTGCACCTCGGTGAAGCCGGCTTCGCGCAGCAGGGCCGCGACGGCGTCGGCCTGATCGAACCCATGCTCCAGCAGCAGCCAGCCGCCGGGCGCCAGGTGCTGTGGGGCGCCGGCAACGATCTCGCGCAGCGAGGCCAGGGCGTCACCACCGGGCGGCACCAAGGCCGAGAGCGGCTCGTGGCGCAAGGCGGGCAGGTGGGGGTCGTCGCCTTCGATGTAGGGCGGGTTGGAGAGTGCCAGCGTCAGCCGCCGGTCGGCGTAGGGCTGCCACCAGCTGCCCAGGTGCCAGCTGACGGCCAGATCCAGGCGCTGGCCGTTGCCCTGTGCCACCGCGAGTGCCGACGCGCTGGCGTCGCTCGCGTGCACCTGGGCGCGCGGGTTGCGGTGTTTCACCGCCAGCGCGATGGCGCCGCTGCCGGTGCCCAGGTCGGCCACGGCCGGCTGGGGCTCGGCTGCCAGCGGGCCGGCCAGCATTTCCAGCGCCCAGTCGACCAAGGTCTCGGTGTCGGGGCGCGGCACCAGCACGGCCGGGCTCACCTGCAGCGGCAGGCCGTGGAATTCGCGCTCGCCGGTCAGGTAGGCGAGCGGTTCGCCGGCAACGCGTCGGGCCAGCAAGGCGTGCCAGGCGGCAGCCTGGGGCTCGGTCAGTTGCGCATCGTCGTGCGCCAGCAGCCAGGCGCGGCCCTGTTGCAGCAGGTGCTGCAGCAGGCGTTGGGCGTCCAGGCGCTCCACGCCGGCAGCGGCGGCTTGGGCGAGTGCTTCTTGCACCGAGGGCAGCCCGTTCATCGCGGTCGCTTTGAGTGGCCGCGCATTCAGCGTGAGCCGCCTTCGAGTGCCGCCAGCTGCTCGGCAGCGCGCGCGGCTTGCAGCGCATCCAGCACGTCACCGAGATCGCCGTCCATCACCTGGCCCAGCTTGTAAAGCGTGAGGTTGATGCGGTGGTCGGTGAGCCGGCCCTGCGGGAAGTTGTAGGTGCGGATGCGGTCGCTGCGGTCGCCGCTGCCGATCAGGCCCTTGCGCGTGGCGGCTTCTTTCGCCGCGCGTTCACTGGTTTCCTTGTCGCGCAGGCGGGCCTGCAGAACGGCCATCGCTTTGGCCTTGTTGCGGTGCTGGCTGCGGTCGTCCTGGCATTCGGCCACCAGGCCCGTGGGCAGGTGGGTGATGCGGATGGCGCTGTCGGTCTTGTTGACGTGCTGGCCGCCGGCGCCGCTGGCGCGGAAGGTGTCGATGCGCAGGTCGGCCGGGTTCAGCGTGATCTCTTCGGCCTCGTCGGGCTCGGGCATCACGGCCACGGTGCAGGCGCTGGTGTGGATGCGGCCCTGGCTCTCGGTGGCCGGCACGCGCTGCACGCGGTGGCCGCCGCTCTCGAAACGCAGCCGGCCGTAGACCGCCTCGCCTTCGACGCGCAGCACCAGCTCTTTGTAGCCGCCGAGTTCGCTGTCGCTCTGGCTCATCACTTCGGTGCGCCAGCCCTGGCGCTCGCAGTGGCGCAGGTACATGCGCGCCAGGTCGCCGGCGAAAAGCGCGCTTTCGTCGCCGCCGGTGCCGGCACGGATTTCGAGAAAGGCGTTGCGCGTGTCGTCGGGATCTTTCGGGATCAGCGCGGTCTGCAGTTCAGTCTGCAGGCGATCGAGGTCGGCGCCGGCAGCGGTGATCTCTTCGCGCGCCATCTCGGCCATGTCGGCATCGGCCAGCATTTCGCGCGCGGTGGCCAAGTCGGCCTCGCGTTGCTGGTACTGCCGATAGCGGCTGACGATGCCGCTGGCCTCCGCCTGCTCACGCGACAACGTGCGCCAGCGTTTGATGTCGCCGGCCACGGCGGGGTCGGCCAGGGTGGCGTCGAGTTCGGCCAGGCGCAGGGCCAGGCGTTCGAATTGGTCACGCAGCTGCGGGTTCATGGGGCGGGCGGGGC
>VYLK01000313.1_pt1 | contig 26650 bp, 22 predicted proteins | sample 5114321 | NCBI WGS metagenome assembly VYLK01 (sample SAMN12291792, study PRJNA351875) | freshwater metagenome | isolation source: freshwater lake | place: USA: Michigan, MSU2 Lake | collected 2011-08-16
GCACGGTTCGATCGACCAGGTACACGGAGGTGGCGCGGTCGAAGGCCTCTGCTTCCAGCACCGTGCCGGGGCGCACATAGTGGGTTACGTCGGCAATGTGTACGCCAATTTCGTAATGGCCGTTCTCCAATTGCCGAAAGGAGATGGCATCGTCAAAGTCTTTGGCATCTTCGGGGTCGATGGTGAAGGTGGGCACGCCGCGGAAATCCCACCGCTTCCCGACTTCTTCCGGGCTGATGCCTTCGTGAATGGTTTCGGATTCGCGCAGTACATCATCCGGAAACCGAAAGGGCAGATCAAATTCTGCCATGATGGAGTGGATCTCGGCTTCGTTTTCGCCGGTCTTGCCGAGTATCTCCACCACTTTTGCTTCCGGGCTGCGGTCGCCATCGCCCCAGCGCGTTACTTCAATCACCACCTTGTCGTTCGCCTGCGCCTGGCCAGTATGCTCGGGATAGATGAAAAAATCCTGGTAGATTTTTTTGAAGTCGGGGACAACGAACGCATAATTTTTGGAGAGTTCCAGCCGCCCAACAAAGCGGGAGCGGGCGCGTTGCACTACGCGCACGACCTGGCCTTCCGGGTTTTCGCCCGTCTGGCGGGTGGAGAGTTCCACCTCTACGGTGTCGCCATGCAGCGCCGTGTCGAGATCGTGGGTTTTTACGAAAATATCTTTTTGCCCCTCGATACCGGTAACGATATAGGCGAAGCGCGGATGAACATGGTCGACCGTGCCGGTCAGGATTTTTCCTTTGCGCGTGGAGACGTAATTGCCGTTAGGCAGGTGGCGGATTTTTCCCGCATTTTCGAGTTTCTCGAGCGCACTGAAGAGTTGTTCATTCTGGGCTTTATTTTTTGCGCCGGCCTTTTTTGCAACTTGTTTGAAGTTAAAAGCTTTACCGGGCGCTTCATCGAAGACACGCAAAATGCTTTGGTAGATGGACGTTCGGTTCGCCGTCTCGCGGTGTGCGTGGCGGGCTTGCAATTTTTTCTTTGACATTCGGTGTCAAGTTACGCCTTCCGGCTGAAAAGGCCATCACCGGCCGTTTACGTTTTTACGATGTTTTGTTCTTCGATCAGCTTGATGCCCTTCATCCGCAGGTATAATTGCGTGAGCGCCACCACGTCGCGCGTGCAGTAATCCGCAATTTTTGCGAGGTCCTTGTCGTGATGATAGACGTGATTTACGCGGCTGCCATCCATGTCGCCTTTGCTGGTGGGAATTTCAAAAACGGTGGCGAGTAAATCGAGCGAGGTGTAATGTTTGTAGTCGCCAAACTTCCAGAGTTCGAGTGTGTCGAGGTGAGGTACTTCCCATGGCTTGCGGCCCGCGAGGTTGAGGATGGGGGGCAGGGCAATGCCACGGATCAGCATGCGGCGGCTGAGGTAGGGGTAGTCGAATTCCTTTCCGTTATGGGCACACAGGCGGCTGGCGGGATCGAGTTTTTCGAAAAGATCTTTTATACTTTTCAGTAACGAGTCTTCGTCTGTTGAGCAGTACGCTTTTGTTTTGAGGCAGAGCTGCTTTTGTTCATTGTTGAATAGCTTGCCCACGACCACGCACACCACCTGGCCGAATTCGGCATAGATGCCGGCCCGTTCATGGTAGAGGTCTTCATCGCTCTGGAGCGGTTCGCGCTTGAGGAAACTTGCCTTGCGGGCCCAGTGGGTTTTGTAGCGCTCGGATAAATCCCGATAGTGAGCTGCCTGTGCAACGGTTTCAATGTCGAGGAAGAGGATTTCGCGGAGTTCAGGGTGCATAACCTTTTACTATCTGAAAGAGAAAGGGATCATGCAAAATAACATAAAAATCACATTCGGCCGAACCAAAAGATGTGCTGCTGCCGGCCGGGGGTATAATTTGAGTCTGGGTTGGGCGACTAGGAATGCAGCACTCCTTCTTTTTCCAACTCGGGGATAAACCTCAGATTCGCCTCGCAAATGGTGCCCGGCACAAAGACAAACCGCCTGTCGTAAATCTCGCGGCCGATGTAGTAGCTCACCCAATATTCATTTGCCAGGTGGAACACAGCTGGATCGATCGTTTCAATGATCACGGAATCTTGGGCGGGAACAGTTTGCAGGAAGTGCCGCAGGATAGACGTGCGTTGCGGTTCTCCGTCTTTTTCACCATAGCCTTTGCTGCTGACAAGCGTATTGTCAATGGGATGGTCGTTCTTGTTGAGGAGGTACACTTTCCATTCTTCTTTGTTCAGCAAATCACGTTCGCGCACGACGGCCACGGTTACGTGCTTAACTTCAGGGATGAGAATATCTTGTTTCATTCGTTTATTGCAGGATGGCTGCTGATTCGGTAATCGGCTGCATGCCAAACAGGGTGATGAGGTGTTGCCGGGTTTTGCTCTGAGCCGATTTGAAATCCACCGGGTGGCCGATCTCCTGAGCGAGTGAGGTGACGGCCTTATCGGCGATGCCGCAGGGAACGATGTAGTTGAAATATGACAGATCGGTATTGATGTTGAAGGCCAGCCCGTGCAGGGTTACCCAGCGGCTGGTTTTGACGCCGAGAGCGCAGATTTTCCGTGCTTCGTGCCCCGCGCCCAACCACACGCCTGTGAGGCCGGAAATGCGGTCTCCGGCCACGCCAAATTCGGCCATCGTTGCGATGACCGATTCTTCCAGCACCCGCATATAGCGATGGATGTCCGTAAAGAAATTTTCCAAATCCAGAATCGGGTACACCACCAACTGGCCCGGGCCGTGATATGTGATATCGCCTCCGCGGTTGATGGCGTAGTACGAGGCCCCGATGGAGGGCAGCTGATCGGGAGGCAGTAACAGATGGCGGGCATCGCCGCTTTTGCCGAGCGTAAAGACGTGGGGGTGCTGGCAAAAAAGCAAATAGTTGGGTGTTGCGATCTGCTCGGCCTCCGGTCGGGTCCGGTTTTCAGTCTTGATTTTCAGTGTCGCATCGAACAGCCGGGTTTGATAATCCCACGCTTGCCGATAGTCGATCAGGCCCAGGTCAATGCATGTTACCGCTCGATTTGGCTTTGCGTTCACTTCAACTTCGCAAGTTCTTCTTTGACAAAATCTTCGGCACCGATCACATCCGGGTCAACCCCGTTTTCTTTCGCGAGGAAATACGAGATCCAATCGGTCAGGTGAATGAGGTAGTAAAATTGTTCAAGCAAAGAAGCGCCTTCCGCTACAATGTCGATGATTGTATTGGAGCGCTTCTCGAAAATTTCGCGGCATATTTCCATGCGCTTCTCCACACGCTCGTGGTCGTGATCGCTGTAGAGGTACACCACCTGCAACTGGGGCAGGAGGGGTTCCGGAAAGCGCCACCCTTCGATTTCATTATGGTTCAGTTCCGGGAACGTGTTCACGTGGACCAGTTGCTTCGCATTTTCATTCAACTGGTTTTGGAAGCGGGTGGCCATGGCGTGCAGGCGGCCATCGCAATAGATCATCGGAAGCTTACCCTTCAGTTTCTTGGCGATCAGTTCGGCCTCAGCCTGAATCGCCTTTTCTCCACGGTCCAGGTATTCGATGGCGTTTTCGGTCTCTTTGATGAAGGCAGCCCCGATGAGATTCGTGTGGTACAATGCATACAGCAGGGAGATCATCATGTACGATAACATCCCACGCGGCGATTTGGTGCCTCCGGGGATCTGAATCCAGAACAGGTTATATTCTTTTGCCAGCTCGAGCATGCGGCCTCCGCTGGTGATGCAGATGATATGGGCGCGTTTGAGCATCGCTTTTTGAACGGCCGCCAATGTTTCTTCCGTATCGCCACTGTAGGAGCAGGCAATGAACAGCGTATGCGGACTTACAAACTGGGGGATGTTATACCCTTTGCTCACGGTAATGGGAATCGGCACACGGCCGAAGGTGAGGGCCTCGACCAGATTTGCGCCAATCCCCGAGCCGCCCATTCCGGTTATGAGAATGTTGCGTATATCGCTGCCGGGCCGGACCAGATCTACGGCCTGGCCAATACGCAGGGCGTCACCCAACTGGCGCGTAAATCCCTCAAGTAGTTTTTTCATGGTATTGTTGATTTCCGAGTTACACGTAACACGGTTCAATGAAACCGCATTTTCATCTGTAACTTGGAGCGTCAAAGGTAGGCGCGTGCACACGAAAATCAAAAGAGGGGAGGCCGGTGAGCAGCAGGCTGCGGCGTTTCTGCAGGCGCAGGGCTATAGCCTGCGTGCGTGCAATTGGCGTTACAAAAGGGGAGAAATTGATCTCATTGCCGAACGCGGGAACTGGCTGGTGTTTGTGGAGGTGAAGACCCGCTCGTCTTTGGCATTTGGTTTTCCTGAGGAATTTGTAACGGAGAAGAAAAAGAAGATGGTGCTCACGACGGCCGCCCACTACCTGGAGCAGAGCCAGTGGCCGGGGCAGGTGCGCTACGATGTGATTGCTGTTACGCTGGGCCCCGTCGTTTCCATTGAGCACTTCGAGGATGCGTTTTACTGACCCTTATTGTTGGTATAGATCTCGCGCCCCTGTAGATCCCATTCCCGGCGTACAAACGGACGCACATCTTCAAAAGCCTCTTTCGTGTAGGCGATTACTTTTTTTCTTTTTCCGTTCGGATAGAATTCAGTCCAGTCGCCAATGCGCTCGTTGAACCGGTATTCGCCGGTAACGGCTACTTTGCCATTTTCGTGATACATCACGTAGTACCCCTCCCGTTCATTGTATTCCACCGGAATCATTTCTTTTACTTTCTTACGTTCCACCGGATCGTAGTAGGTAACGATGGATTCCTTTGGCCATCCTTTGTAATATTTTTCTTTGTCTTCGAGCAGGTCATTGCGGTCGTGCTTCATCCAGCGGCCATGCTTTGCGCCAAGGTAGAAGATGCCCTCTTCCAGTACCACCTCGTTCTGCATTCTTTTGTAGGGGCCATGAAGCAGTACCCCGTTTTTTGGGTCATAACCCGTTTTGCGCACTTCCGCACGGCGGAAATCATACCAGTAAATGTCCCTCACGAAAGGTGTAGGCGCCTGAGGCCTCTTCAGGCCGAAGAATAACTCTACCACGATCCGCTCGCCACTCCCTCTGCGGGTGAATAACTTTCGGGTCTTGATGCCGTAGAATATTTTTTTGCGCGGTTTTTTTTTCTTGGTGGGGATGGGGGCAGCGTCCTCCTGCATCAACTCCAGTAATTTAAACGGCTTGTCAGTTTCAAACGTAAAAGTATCCTCTTTGCCAAAAGGCTCCCGCTGTTGTGCATGTGCACAGACCGCAAGGAGGATAAGGGCGGCAAAAACGATCCGTTTCATAACGCAATGAGAACGAAAATTGCGCAAAAAAATTACTTCTTAAAAACCCTGGAGCCGGCAGCGTCTTTCCCTGACTGGCGCAGAAAGGCGGTCTGCAGCCGGGCAAAGGGATCAAGCCCGGGCAGTGGACGGTCAAGTAGCCGCCCGAGTGTATTGCACTGTTGTACGAAATTCACCCAGCGGTAAGCACTTGGTGATACTTCGATTCCGAGAAAGCCGGCAACCTCTGGCCCGAGATACCAGGCAAGCTGCGCTTCGATCGGGCGGGCATCGTGCGACCCGGAAACCTCCTGATAGAATTGAATCAACTCACGGGTAAGAGCAATTCCTTCGGCAGATTTTTGCAGGTTTCGTTTGCGGATGACGTTGGTGAGCGTGCGCGCTCCGGCCAGGTCAGCTGGAAGAAGCTCTTCCTCGATATGCAACGCATAACCGATGAAGCGCCACAGGTGGAGATAGCCCTCCTTTTCTTTGACTGAGAGCGTAACACCCGACTGCTGTAAACCCAGCAAAACCAGATACGAGAAGGCGAGGTTGGTGCCGGCCATATCTTCCTGATTGATAGGCTCACCCCACACCTGATTCCACCCGCGTGCATGCAAATGCCAGCGGGCTATGGCATGGATCAGGCGCGTGCGGTTAACAGCGTAGGTGAAGGCTTCGGTATCTCCCGACTGGCAAACAGCCTGCACAAAACGGGCCGTGTCTAAAAGCCTCTTGCCCGGGGCTTTCCGCATTTTGTCTGACAGGTAGAGAGCTTTATTACCGGGGGCGGCTGCATAGCAAAACGGCAGTGAGAAAGATCCCAGTATCCCCATGATCGGTGCGGTGTGAGCCTGAAAAACAGAATGCCCGCGCCGCAGCAGATCTTGGTTCAGCCAATCGGGACAAGCCCGAACGCTGAGTAAGAACGCCGCAACAGGTTCAGCACCGGGCTGTAGTAACGGAAAGGGTTGTTGCAAAACCTGATACAACCTCGCGGCCCGGTCTGCAGCAAAACATTCGCTCACGAGCTGATCTGCAGCCGGATCAGGCACGAGACGTAAGCGATCCAAACGATCGGGGGTTATGTCCATGGATAGAGTAAAGCGGATCGGGCCGAAAATGTTTGAGCCTGGGCTTCATTTCCCGCAAAAAGATGAACTTCAATCAGGGATGAGCTTGAAAAAGGCATGTACGGGAGACTGCACAAAAAGGTGAATCGTAAATATGAGATACTGCCGGCAGAAAGGCGTCAAAATCCATCGTCTTCTTCCTTCGTGTCTTTCTTTTCTTTCTTTTTCGCACTTGACCCTGCGGAAAGGTCGTAAAGTGTTTCGATGCCAAGATAATCTTTGCGGAAGCGGTTAACGAAAGCGAGTGTTTCTTCATCTGTTCCGGGTATAGTCACCAGATCTCCGGCATTTGCTTTAGCTGCGTTTGATTTTTTTGAGATCATATCATTCAGGTTGCCGATAGACGAGTGGATCATCAGGCGGTTATCCTCCACGCCAAAGTAGCACCACACGTCGGGTGAGGCCTTCAGAAACAGATGAAAAACCGGGCTGCCATCTTCGGTTCTGCGGAGTTCCATAAAGCCCTCGTAGGCGCCGTTTACATCCGTACGCCCCAGGTGGCTCAAGCCCAGGTTTCCGTCGCTGTAAAACGCTTTGAATTTTTGCGACCATTTCAGGTTTACATCGGCAAAAACCAAAGGCTTTGCAAGGCCGGGCACCAATGCCAGCGGAACTGTACCCTGCAGGGATTTCTGTTCGTAGTCTTTTGCTGCTCGTTCGCCGGCAATATCGCCGATCTTGTATAATAGTTCGGTCGGGTCTCCCAGGCCCTCCGGTATATTTTCATTTTTGATCACCTCCGTCAAGCGGGCGGCAAGAAGTTCCAATGCTCCGGGTGGAGTAGCCAGGTCTGCCATCAGGAAGCTGTTGAGTTTAATATCATTCGTGATCAGGTTTCCCGATCCCAGCGCAGCTGCTGTGATTGAAAAATCTTTCGATTCCCGGAAGAAAGACACGGGCCCCTCAAACTTTACCTCCTGCTTTTCCTCATGGTATGCGAATACTTTTCCTGACAACTTTTCGCCCGCTGCCTTCTGCCGATCTTCAATTTTGAATTCATTGGTTTCCTTATCAAAAAACAGCATGCCGCCCGGCATGAAGAAATCTTCATCCTCAGGATTTTTCTTTTCAGAAACGAAGGTGATATAAAGGCTATTGTCTTCACCGAAGTGCAATCCCGCTTCCGCCCGGCGGCCTTCCTCCGTTAAGGCTTTATCAAAATCAAGAAAGATTTCCTTTTCATCGCCGCTCTGGCTATGCCTGATCCAGGTATTGTAATTGGGAATTTTTTTGAGATCAAGTTTTACATACCCGTTCAACTGCAAGGCCGGCTTGGTAGCATACAGCACCATTCCTCCCTTGAAGAAAATCCGAGGGGAAATAAGAATCTTATCCTGGTCCGTCACTTCTCCGTGGGCAACTGTTTGTTGCAGCGCGATAGACGTTTTTTCGGTTCGTTTGCCCTTACCCGCTTCGGTTAATCCTTCCAGATGAAAATCTGTCATCTTAATTGCAAAGGTGTCATTTACGGCATTCACAAACTGGTACGTGGCATGGCCTGAAAACTCCTTCCGCGATATGATGGTGATCACGCCATCTGTCAGGCGGTGATATTCATTGAGTGTGTCTATTACGATTGTGGCATTTGTCAGTTCTCCGATGCGGGAGTTTTCATGAATGAGAATCTCGTTACCTTCCGGAGTAATTTTTGCGTCTGCCACAACAATGTAAGGTACCCCGCTGACACGTAATTGCTGATTGGTGAATTCATATTCGGCCTTTTCTCCGTTGAATACCAGTGAGTCGAGGTCCTTCCGCGTGGTATAGAAGTATGAATTTTCAAGGGGCACCGTTTCCCCCTTGGCCATCGAGATTTTCTGGGTTCCCAGATCCCACCGGGCATCAGTGATGGATGTTTTGAATTGAGCGTATGGGAACTCTATAGCCGCTTCGCCTTCTACTTCGGGGCTGATGTCGGCATAGTTTTTTCCAAGATTAAAATCCAGTCGCACATTTTTTCCAGAGAGGGCAGGTTTGTCTGGCTCTCCGCTATTCACTTTGAATTCAGCCTCGCGCGCATCAAATTCAGTAGATGCAAAAGCAAACTGGAGGGAATTCGTTTCTGTACCGCGCGTCAGGAACTTTCCATCGCCGCTGGTTCCTTTTTTTGATAGTGTCAGGTTTCCTTTAAAATCCGCTGTGCGGTTATAGAATGAAAATGGCTCCCCCTGGCTTTGGAGGCTGAAGCGATCTACCTTTGGTAACCACTTGAGGTTGAACTCAGAGAAGGTCACCTGCGGAAAGGGGATTCGTCCAATGGTTATTTCTTTCATTTCCCCCACGGTTCCACTGCCCGTTACGCTGTCAGGATAGAAGACAAAATCGCGCGATTCAATACTTGCCGCCAGATAGTCAATTCGCCCCGATGAGCGTATGCCGTTATTATCCATACGTATTGTGCCGAAAAGGGTAGCATCCGAACCGTATAATCGATATCCATTGTCGGGCACAGTATGGCTGAACCCAAGTGACCGGTCTTGTTGCGTATGGAGCTTTTCCCGGAATGTCGGGAACATGCCGCCAGAAACGAAAGTGCCATCGAAGTTGATGGCCCCCGGGTCAACATCGCTCAGGCTATCCAACTTAAAGGGAGGGAGTACAAAAAAAACGGAACGATCATACGCGCCATCCAGAACCTCACTGCGGTCGAAATAAATCACACCGCCAGCAAGTGCATCCAGCCGCGGATAATTTGGCACCTCCAGTCGCCCGCTTTTGTTGTCTGGGCGATTGATATAAAGCGTTCCAAACGTCTGTCTGGAGCCATCATCCAACGCGAGCCCTCCCGCCGCTGCCGCGACAGAGTCTGCGCCAACGATGGTATTATTAATCCGGCGCCGCACCATCTGCCCCTTAGCATTCATTTCGTTTACATAGAAACGAATTGAATCGATTCGATTCAGGCTTATGAAGAAGCTATCGTATTTGAGCGTGAATTCTTTTCCCATGATTTCAAAATTTCCGGCCATGACCTTACCGTTAAATCGTACATCACGGTCGCGCAGCAAGGTGATGAGACTGCTGTCTGGTTTTATAGACACCATAGGTTCTTCGCTAACGTTCATTTCTTCCACACCCCGGACGGTGAAAGTTCGCTTCTTCAGGTTGAGGGTAGCATTGGCCGTTCGCTCACTGTAGGAATGAATCTTTATGTTATCGTAATCCGTTGCTCCGGTGCTGGCATCGTATAAGTGCAACAGCCGATCTTTTACGGTGACTTTGCGGTTGGTGAGGTCATAGAAGATGACCCCTTTAGCTGCGAGCAGTTCCATGCCGATTTTTACTTCATTTGATCTGATCTTATATCGGGAAGCGAGATCATCGGGATAAAACTCCGTTTGCCCGGTTTCACGTACAAACCGCGCAACCAGGGCAACGGGATGGAAACTCAGGTTGTTACCGCGGAGCACCTGGTAGTCGGCCGGATCGAAGTGGTTAATCGATTGGATCACCATCGGTTCCTGACTGACCCCATTGGTTGTGAAGATGTTGAGACTGTCGGACTTCAGATCCCATTTTATGACATCGCCTGAAAAGCCAACATTAAAATACGATGACATGTAGCCAACATCCTTGAATAGTCCCTTCGTGCGATACAGGGTGAGTTGACGCGACCTGGTGTGATACCGCATTTGCACGGCTGGATGATAGATGGAATCATTATCCTGGTAGAGTGTGATGGCCGCCGTTGGGGAAGTGATCACCGAATCCCGAAAATCAAACCGAAGTGCGCGGGCACGCATCTGCCTCCGGATTTGATCGCTGACCAATAACTCAGCCTGTTCACCGCTTTGGGCAGCACTATAAAACTGACGACCTGCCATTGCAACGCCTCCGCGGTATTCCAGATTTCCATCGCCCAGACCGAGTAAGGGCAGGTTGCCCTGGTAGGAGATAAAGCGCGGATAGGTTTTGGTCGAGCCGGACGCGGGGAGGCTGCTAAATTCGAGTATACCCTCTACGGGTTCTCGGATGCGCGCCGGGAAGGTAAGCATTGCCTGCTCGATTTTGAACGAAGGCTTTGAAACTTCAAATGCGTACTTGGTGACCTGAGCAAAGATAGAGTCGGCCGGCAGCCCCGCCGAACGCCAATCGAAACGGCCACCCTCGCCAACGAAGGTTTTCTGTACCAGTGAGTACGTGCCACGCGTAGCCTGTATAGGTGTGGAATCGGAACGGGTTACGAACCACAGGTCTACCTGATCAAATTCAATCACGGGCCCCAGCAACGTTGGGAGCAAAATCGGTGTTTTCCAAAACGGTGCCGGCGGCGGTGCTACTGAATCGGCCTGCGCATCATCGTATTCTTTCCAGGGATCTTCCTCGGTTTGTACGGTGTCGGGAGCAGGCTGTTCTGGTTCGAGGAACCGAAATCGGTAGGCATCGTTAGCGCAGCGAAGCCTAAAACCCCGGTCAGCGTGCAGCGCATGAAATTGAAAAAAAACCCGGCATTGGTTCAGGAAAGTCAGCATCGCAGGTTTTGGCTGGGATTGCAGAGCCTGATCGACCACCTGCAAAAACTGCGTGAGCTTGTCGGCTGACAGCCGCTCGATATTCAAACCATCGGTGATCGTACCGTAATATGCCACCATGTGTGGGCGCACACTAAAGCCTTGCTTTTTCATGAGCTGGGCCTGCCTGACGATGGTATTTTGATGATCTCGGCCCAGGGTGGGAAACAGCGTTTGCAAGGCGGCCCCGACGGCCATAGCGTCAATATTGCGGGTATTTTCCAGCACAAGCCTGACGCTATCCTCGAAATTCAGCCGCAGCGCCTGTTTTGGCTGGGCCCACACCCTAACCAGCGACAAGGTCAGGCCTATTATCAGAAGAAAATATTTGTTCACACGTAAATAGCCTCCCAAATTCGCAAAAAATCGAGCCATCTGCTAATGTGCCACTATTACCGAATTAAACGCAGATTGCCGCCCAGGTTGTATTTCGGGGTTTACATAAGATGACGCATCGTTAACATAGCGCATGGCAGGCATTTACGCTTTCCGGAGGAGCAAGGTTGCCCACGTCTGCTGCTCATCACGGGCTTGTGGAAGGAAGTTGACGGCTGCGGCCCGGGTTTCCAACTCGGTAAGATCGGATGCGTAAAACCCGCTCAACAGCAGGTGCCCACCAGGCTTGAGATGACGCGCATATTCCGTGAACTCATCCAACAGCACATTCTTGTTAATATTTGCCAATATCAGATCGAATACTCCGGAAAAAGGTAACTCGCGAATGGTGCCCTGCCGGATCCGGACATCGGTTACACCATTGATCTGCACGTTTTCCTGGCCGTTCATCACGCTCCATTCGTCAATATCAAAAGCTTCCACTTCAACTGCGCCACGTAAAATTGCCATGATCGAGAGAATTGCCGTACCACAGCCCGCGTCCATCACGCGCTTGCCGCGATGATCGAGTTCCATCTGCTGCTTCAGCATCAGATGGGTGGTTGGGTGATGACCCGTACCGAAGGACATCCGGGGGGTGATCACAATTTCGTAGGGGTACTTTTCCTTCACCTCGTGAAATTCGGCCCGCACCAGGCAGCGGCCGTCTACGATAATGGGTGTGATGCTCTTCTCCCAGGCTTCGTTCCAGTTTTGTTTTTCGATCCGATCAAAAAGAAACTGCAGCGGGTCAAGATGTTCGTACTTCTTGCGGATGGTCTCTACCACCTGTTGATCGAAGTGTTCCATCTCAACGTATGCCTCAAACCCCTTTTCGGTTTCCATGAAGGTGTCGAAACCCGCATCGGCTACCTCGGCCATGAGGATCTCTGCGAAGTCGGGAGGGCACACCACCTGCAAGCGCGTATAAAACATCAGCCGATGGCTTTGATGATTTCGGTAAACTCCCGTGCCTTCAGCGAGGCTCCGCCCACCAGCCCGCCATCCACGTCTTCGCAGCTGAATAATTCTTTTGCATTATCCGCTTTCACACTGCCGCCATACAGCACGGGAATGCCATCGGCCACATTCTGTCCGTAGCGTGAAGCCAGTAGTCTGCGAATGACGGCATGCATGTCCTGCGCCTGCCGGGCGGTGGCTGTTTTTCCGGTGCCAATGGCCCATACGGGCTCGTAGGCGATAACGACCTTCGCGATCGCATCGGCCGGCAGATGAAACAGGCTTTGCTCCACCTGTTCTCTTACCAACGTTTCGTGCTCGCCTTTCTCGCGTACGTCAAGCGGCTCACCACAGCAGAAAATGGGTGTAAGTCCAGCCTTAAGCGCAGCGTCTACTTTTTTTGCCAGCAGTGCGTTCGTTTCTCCGAAGTATTGCCTCCGTTCACTGTGGCCGATGATCACGTACGGCACGTGCATGGCGCTCAGCATCGGTACGGAGACCTCTCCCGTATACGCACCCCACTCATGCTCACTGCAGTTCTGGGCACCCAGTTTCATGCGGGCGTTGGTTCCCAGCTGTTGCTGCAGCGTAGGCAGGTAGGGAAAGGGCACACAAAGCACAATCGCGGCCGCGTTGGTCACTTCCGCTTCCACCAGGGTCATGAGTTCTGTGGTGAGGGTTTGTGCCTCGGCGAGTGTCTTGTTCATCTTCCAGTTTCCGGCTACAATTTTGGTGCGCATGGTTATTTGTTAAAAGGTTAATTGGTGAATACAAGTGTGCCCGATTGCTGGTCGGCCGTGAGGCGCAGGCTTTTCACGGTTTCCTGGTAGGTAACATTCACCAGGTTGTTCTGGTCATCAAAGATTTCGTGCATACAGGCGTTCATCACTTCAATCGACTTGAACCTGCGGGCTTTCCCGATTTCGATGTACGCAATCAGCGCGGGCCCTTCCTTTTCATGGCCGAGGTAGGTCCACGTCTGCTGTTTGCCATCCAGCTTCACGCGAAAGCGTTCCTGTAGGTAGGTTGCCACCAGGTTATCGGTAGTGCCACCGGCACCCGGCGCGAGCAAGTCTAACTCCGGCTGCTGGGTTTGGCGGCGTACGGCAGTTTCGAGATCGTCAATAAAAAGACGAACTGTAATCTGCACGGCGCGTGCCTGCGTGTTGTAGGAAATTTCCGTAATGGATACGTGCATCGGATGAACCATCAACAAAACGCCGGCAATCCAGGTCATCATGGGCTCAAAAATAGGGGTAAAAAAGCAGGCCATAAAATGGGCTGTTTAACTTAAACTAATTTCCCTGTATTTTTGCCAGCCGCAAAAATTCGCATGAGCACCTTCGAACTGTACTTCGGTCTGGGTAAAGACCACATTCTGGATTACACCAACGGGTACGACCATATTCTTTTCGTCATCGTACTCTGTGCCGTTTACGTCGTGCGCGATTGGAAAAAGATCCTGATCCTCATCACCTCATTTACGGTAGGCCACTCCATTACCCTCGCACTGGCAACATGGAAGGTCATACAATTCGATGCTACCCTGATTGAGTTCCTGATTCCCCTGACCATTTTTGTCACCGCCGTGGCCAATCTGTTTCGAAGTGAAGCGTCGGTGGAGCGCGGTCATGTACAGTTGAACTACCTTTTTGCCTTGTTTTTTGGCCTGATCCACGGACTGGGTTTTTCAAACTACCTCCGCGAGTTGCTGGGACAACAACAAAACATCACCGTACCCCTTTTGGCCTTTAACCTGGGCCTGGAGTTCGGCCAGATAATTGTGGTTGCAATCTTTATGGTCATTAGCTTTATTTTAGTCGATTTGCTGACGCTGAACCGCAGAGACTGGAAAATGATCATCTCCTCGGCTATCGCGGGCATGGCGTTTATTTTAATGAAAGATTCCTCTTACCTCAACTCCTGATTATGCAAAAACTGGCAGTACTTTTTTTCTTCGCAGGCTTCGCAGCCATGGGGCAACAAGCCGGCTGGCAGGGCAAATTCGAGCAACTCGAACAAACGTTGCCCACGCCCAATGAATACCGCACCGGCTCCGGCGCACCGGGGCCCCGCTACTGGCAACAACGCGCAGACTACACGATGAGCATCGAACTCAACGATGACAACCAAAGCATCAGCGGCACGGAAACGATTACCTACTATAATAACTCGCCTGATGTGTTAAAATATCTGTGGTTGCAACTCGACCAGAACCTGTTTGCACAGGATAGCAACACGCCCAAAGCATCTTCCAGTGCAGTGCGCGACTCTGTGGCCACCAAGACCATTGCCGGCCAGTTGGGATTGTACGACTTCGATGGCGGCTTCAAAATCAAATCCATTAAGGATGCCGCCGGTAAAGCCATGCCGTACCTCATCAATGCCACCATGATGCGCGTGGACCTGGCCCAACCACTAAAGTCGGGCGAGAAGGTTGCCTTCACCATTGACTGGTCGTTCAACATCGTTGACCGCAATCTGCTGGGCGGCCGCAGCGGAATGGAATTCTTCCCCGAAGACGGCAATTACGTGTACACGATTGCGCAGTTCTTTCCGCGCATGTGTGTGTACGATGACGTGGTGGGCTGGCAGAATAAACAGTTCCTCGGGCGCGGGGAGTTCACGCTCCCTTTCGGGGATTATAAAGTGAAGATCACCGTACCGGCCGATCACATGGTGGCGGCCACCGGCATGTTGAAAAATCCGGCGGCTGTGTTGTCGAAGACGGAGTTGGAACGTTTCGAAAAAGCGAAAACCACGTACGATAAACCAGTGGTTATCCGCACGCAGGCCGAGGCCACTGAGCGGGAAAAGACCAAAGTAAAAGAAAAGAAGACCTGGGAGTTTGAGGCTGCCAATGTGCGCGACTTTGCGTTTGCCAGCTCGCGGAAATTCATCTGGGATGCCATGGCGGTGAAAATCGGGAACAGCTCGCCGCTGGCGATGAGCTACTACCCGAAAGAAGGAAATCCGCTGTGGGAAAAAGAATCCACCATCGCCGTGAAGAACACCATCGAAGTGTACAGCAAATACACGATCGATTATCCCTACCCGCAAGCCACCTCCGTGCATGCGGCCTCCATCGGCATGGAGTACCCGATGATCTGCTTCAACTTTGGGCGCCCCAACAAAGACGGCACCTACTCCAATGCCACACTCATGCGCATGCTGGGGGTTGTGATCCATGAAGTGGGCCACAATTTCTTTCCGATGATCATCAACAACGACGAGCGTCAAACCACCTGGATGGACGAAGGCGTCAATAGCTTTGTGCAGTTGCTGACCGAGTTGGAACGCTATGCGCATCTGGATTGGAGCCGCGGTAAGCCGGCCGGGCTCGTGCCCTACATGAAAGGCGACAAGAGCCTGATGCGCCCACTGATGACCAACTCCGAGCAGGTGATTCAGTTTGGTCCCGAACAATATGCGAAAGCCGCGACTGCGCTCTACATTTTGCGCGAAACGGTGATGGGCCCGCAGCTGTTCGATAAAGCATTTAAAGAATATGCCCAGCGCTGGGCATTTAAACACCCCAAGCCGGCCGATTTCTTCCGGACGATGGAAGATGCATCAGCCGTAGATCTGGACTGGTTCTGGCGCGGATGGTTTTATACCACCGACAATTGCGACCTGACGCTCGATAAGGTGAAGTGGTACCGGATGCGCACGGCACAAACCGATGTCGAAAAGAAACAAAAGAATGTAAAAGCCGGTGATCTGGCCCCCTCCAACGCAAATCCGGGTCAGGATTTCAGCAATGGACCGGAACTGTTTACGGTTATTCCGACTGACGAGCGGTTCTACGGGGAGTTCAAAAACCGCGTAGATGAGAAAGCCATTGCCAACAAACTCGAGAACAAGAATCTGTACGAAATCACGCTGAGCAACAAAGGCGGACTGGTGATGCCGGTGATCATCGAATGGACGTTCAAAGATGGCAGCAAAGAAATTGAACACCTGCAGGCTGAAATCTGGCGCATCAACGAGAACACCTTTACGAAAGTGTTTGTAAAGGAGAAGGAAGTTGCAGCTGTGGTGATTGATCCGCGCAAGGAGACCAGTGACGTCAACGCGGAAGACAACGTGTTTCCGCGGGTGCAACAGCCCAGTAAGTTTGACGAGTTGAAAAAGAAAGGAAGCAACTAATCCCGTCCTATTTCATGCAAATATGCCGGCTCTTTCCGGCATATTTGCTCCCGGAATAAACCTGCGGTTTTTGTTTCCAAATTGCGCAGCGAAAACTAAAGATATAACACCATGAATCGAAAACTGATTAACTTTCTCTTCCTCGTCCCTGTTCTTGCCGTCGCCCAAACGCAAACCGGCTGGAAAGGTAAATTTGAGCAGCTTGAGCAGACGCTCCCCACACCAAACAGCTATCGTTCTTCTTCCGGTGCACCCGGCCCCAGCTATTGGCAAAATCGTGCCGACTATGTGATCAACGTAGAACTGAACGACCAAAACCAGCAAATCACCGCTTCCGAAACGATCACCTACTACAACAATGCCCCGGAGGCGCTTACCTTTCTTTGGCTCCAGCTCGACCAGAATATCCTGGCCAAAAACAGCATGAGCAAAATCACCAGCTCCAGCCGGATGATGGATTCCATCCCTGCTCTGTATATCGCGGGTGCGGCGAAAGCCTACGACTATGAGGGGGGATACAATATTCTCAATGTGAAAGACGCAACAGGAAAAGTGCTTCCGTACATCATCAACAATACCATGATGCGAATCGATCTACCCGTACCGCTTAAACCAAATGAGAAATTCATATTCTCGATCGACTGGACCTACACGGAATACGACCGCATGAAATTCAACGAGCGTGGCGGCTACGAGTTTTTCCCGGAAGACGGCAACTACCTCTACACGATGTGTCAGTGGTTTCCGCGTATGTGCGTTTTTGATGACTACGAGGGCTGGCAAAACAAGCAGTTCCTCGGCACGGGCGAGTTTGCACTGGTCTTTGGTAATTACCGCGTACGCATCACCGTTCCGTCCGACCACATTGTAGGCGCCAGCGGCTGGCTGCAAAACCCGAAAGAGGTCCTCACAAAGGAACAAATCGAGCGCTTTGAGAAAGCCCGTAAAACTTTTGATCAGCCGGTGTTCATTGTCACGGAAGAGGAAGCCCGCAAAAAAGAAAAGGAACGCAGTTCGCGGAAAAGCACTTGGGAATTCTATGCCGAAAACGTACGCGATTTTGCCTGGACAAGTTCCCGGAAATTTATCTGGGATGCGATGGCAGTGAAGGCAGGCGACAAAACGCCCCTCGCGCAATCCCTGTATCCGAAAGAGGGCAATCCCCTGTGGAGCAAGGAATCAACCCGTGCAATTAAAAATACACTGGAAGTGTATTCATCCCGTACATTCGATTACCCCTACCCGACAGCCTACTCCGTGCACACCGCCAACCAGGGGATGGAATATCCGATGATTTGCTTTAACTATGGCCGCCCCAAAGCCGATGGCAGTTATTCACAGCGGTTGCTCGAAGGAATGGTGGGCGTCATCGTACACGAAGTAGGTCATAATTTCTTTCCGATGATCGTAAACAATGATGAACGCCAGTGGACATGGATGGATGAAGGCCTCAACACGTTTCTGGAGCGCGAAACCATCCGTACGCGCTACGAAGGTTTTGATGTGACCGACGCATCACCTGCGGGCATTGCCTATTTCATGCGCGGCGACAAAACCATGATGCGCCCCATCATGGCATCAGCTGATAACCAGTCGCGCTATCACGGGCCGAACGGCTATACCAAACCCGCTGCGGCACTAACGCTGCTGCGCGAAACGGTCATGGGCCCTGAGTTGTTCGATAAGGCGTTTCGGGAATATGCTCAGCGCTGGGCATTTAAACACCCCCGGCCGGCCGACTTCTTCCGCACGATGGAAGATGCTTCTGCGGTCGATCTCGATTGGTTCTGGCGCGGCTGGTTTTACACCACCGACAATGTGGATGTGGAACTCGATGAAGTAAAATGGTACCGGGTGAAGCAACCCGTGATTGATCCGGAAAAGAAGAATGTGAAAGCGCAGGCCGGTGATCTGGCAACCAAGAAGAACGGTAAGGCCGTTGATTTCTCGAACGGTCCGCAGGAGTTTACCGTGACCAATACGCCCGACAACTTTTATGGTGAGTTTAAGAACCGCATTAACGACAATGACATCCGAGCGAAACTGGAAAGCAAGAACATCTACGAGCTCACCTTGAAAAATAAAGGTGGTCTCCCCTCGCCCGTGATTATCGAGTGGACATTCAAGGATGGCTCAAAAGAAATTGAGCGCCTGCCGGCCGAAATCTGGCGCACCAACGAACAGGAAGTGAAAAAAACTTTTATCAAAGAGAAAGAAGTTGTTAACGTGGTAATCGATCCGAACAGCGAGACGGCAGACATTGAAATGAACAACAACGTGTTTCCGAAAAAGACGGACGATAAATTCGATCAGAAGAAGAAAAATTAAGGTGGGCTGCCGGCGGGTTTACCGGTAATGTCGAGCTTGCAAACCAAGAAGGGGTGCTAACTGATCTTCTTCATAACGCACCGGTTAACCGATAAAAATCGGCCATGGCAATACGAAACGCCTGCCGCTGTTCTTCGTTGGCGAGCCAGGGTATCGGCTCGCCCCCCACATAGACAGCAAAAATGGCGTTTTGCTGTATGCCCTCGTAAATCGTGGTGGCGAACTCCAGCATTTGATCTCGGCCGCGGGCAGTCAGCACGACATCTTTGGTTTGTTTTTGAATCGTGATGGCTATCCGCAGCGTCGCCTCGTTCTCTAAAACCTCGTTATGTTCGATCAGTATTTTTGCTTCATCTTCGATCGGGCTTAAAACAATGGCGGGCCATAGCGTGGGTTGTGCATCATCGGGCATGCGGTTGGGGTGGCGGTACACAATGGTATTGGCTGCGGGAAGTGTCTGCACATCGTAATAGATCTGGCGCACGTTTTTGAAAAACAACTCAGCATCGTCAGCTACCGCAAAACGCAAGCGGTCTTTCTGAATCGGGCGGCTCTGATCAATTTTGCAGGCCGCAAATAGCAGGAACGCACACAAAATCCAGTATCTCATACATGATTAAACCGCTGATTGTAACTTCGCGGCCACAAATAACGAACTATGGAAAACGTGAAGAAATATTTGCCCTGGATCATCCTTGGTGTTCTGGTGCTCTGGGGCATTAACGCCTACAACGGCATGGTCAGCAAAGATCAGGTAGCCAACGAAGCGTGGGCGAATGTAGAATCGGCCTACCAGCGCCGGATGGATCTGATTCCGAACCTGGTGAACACAGTGAAGGGCTACGCCAATTTTGAACAGGAAACACTAACGCGAGTGATCGAGGCCCGCGCCAGCGCCACGCAGGTTAAAGTTGACCCGTCTAACCTGACGCCCGAAAAGCTGCAGGAATTTCAAGCAGCGCAGTCCGGGGTCAGTTCGGCTTTAGGCCGATTGCTGGTCGTGGCCGAAAATTATCCGGACCTGAAGGCTAACCAAAACTTTCTCGACCTCCAGGCGCAGCTTGAAGGTACGGAAAACCGCATCAATGTGGCGCGCAACCGGTTCAACGAAACGGTGCGTGAATTCAACTCATCCATCAAGCGTTTCCCCGGTAATCTGATTGCCGGCATGGCCGGTTTCCAGGCGAAAGGTTTCTTTGAAGCACAGGAAGGCGCAGAGAAGGCTCCCGAAGTGAAGTTCTGATCCGGCCGAAGCCGGCCTGAGCGCAAGCCAGACATTTCAGATTCACCCTTGTTTTTTCTGTACCGGAGCGGTTGCTGTACAATTGTACCTCTACCGGTAGCTATTAAGCGTACCTCGTTGGCGGGCAGGCGTTGTACCTGTCTGGCTGATCTTCACCAGCATGTTTACCCGGTTGCTTTCCATCAGGCAAAAAGTGACAGTTGCACCAGCCGTGGCTGTGCAGGTTGTTGTGATCCGGCAATTTCTACAAGTGCACTCTCTTGGTAGCGGGAGGCAATGCTGATCTGTGTTTCGCCCGCCACGCGGGAGAACAGCTCTTCCACCAATTCGGGCCGGTTGTTGTTGTCGGACAGGTGGGCCAGTAACAAATGCGACATAAAAGATGGCCGGTGTTCGAGAAAGAGCTGTAACGCCTCGTGGTTGGAGAGGTGTCCGAACCCGCCGCGAATGCGCTCTTTCAAATGCGCGGGATAGCTGCCCGTTTCCAGCAGCTGCCCGTCGTAGTTGGCTTCGAGGATGGCGGCATGGCAGCTTTTGAAGGTCGTGATCAGATTGTGGCAGACGCGCCCGACATCCGTAAAGATACCTACGCGGGTTCCGTTGTGCTCCACAACGAAACTGTGCGGATCGTGGGCATCGTGAAATTTCGGCACGGGCGTAACGCGGAGGGCCCCAATGGTGATCGGAACGTGGGCTTCGAAATGAAGACCTAATCCTGCGGTCCACGTGAGAAGCGTATGGCGCCGGGTGGCGTGCGTGATGTAGACGGGCATCGGGTGCCGCTTAACGAGGCGGTGCAAGCCAATGATGTGATCGTTGTGCTCGTGCGTGATGAAGACGGCCTTTACTTTCTTTACCGATAAGCCCAGCCGCAGCATGCGTTTTTCAATTTCACGGCAGGAAATCCCGGCATCGATTAAGACCGCTTCGTGGCTATTGCCGACGTAGTAGCAATTACCGTTACTACCCGAGTTGAGTGAGGCGATCTGCAGGCTCATCGTGTGTGCAAAGTAAATGCTTTCGCAGGAACTTTTTCCGGTTATAAGAAAACGAACCAGAGGTACATGATGAAGCTGTATAGTTTATCCCAACGAGCGATTTCCTCCATTTTTCGGTAGTCACTGTGGAGGGAATAGTAAAGGCTCAATACGGTCATGCCCCCATTCAGGCGCAAGTGCTACGCTTGTGCCATTTTTTTACGTAAGCATTTTCTTGCCCTGAAGTAGGTTACTACGTTTTTAGTTTTAAGCACGAGCCCGAGATATAAATTTAGTGATAGTACCAAGCTTTACTTGATCAGTTTTGCAGTTGTTTATTGTATAGACATGTTCAAAAGGAACGAGTATAAGAAGCGAATGCTGGAAAGTTGGCGGTCCAGGCAGCAAGAAAAGGATATGGAAAAATAGGGTTGGTGCATCATGACAAGCCACGTGTAAATGATTGTTGAGAGCAAGGGCTGCCCGTTGGATACGATTATCGGAGAGATGAAGAGTGATATATCACGGATGCTTCGAAAAGCAATTTCGGATCATCCTGAGGAGAGCCGTAGAGAATGGGTGACTTTCATGATGGAAAAAGCTGGTACACAAACCCGTCATGATAATGAATGGCAACGGTGGCAACAGCACAATAAGCCAATCGAGATTTTAAACCGGGATATGGTTTTGCAGAACCCGAATTACATTTGGGAACCGGGTTGAATCTGGTTTTGTCGAAAAGGAATAAGATTATCTTTACGGCAGTCCAAGAGTTTTTTGGGAAAAGAAAGGCTTGATAGCACTATATTTTATTGTTTTAGAAAGTGGCACCAGCACCTAGCTTGCACCAAAGGGGGAATATGTGAATAACTACCAAGGAGCAGCCTGAAAAAATATATTTTTACGGGCTTGATTTGAACATAAAAATCAAGGGCCGAAGTCATACGAGCTCTCCAATTTCTACAAAACAAACGTGAGGCCATGATCCAACGAATCGACACCAAAAACAAAACCTAATTCGCTAAAATCCGATATTTTACAAAGTAGAAATAGGTTTCGATTTTCTCATGCAATCCTCGATGCGGGAGATGATCCGCGACACAAAATACCTGGAGACCTGTCGTTAGACATGCGCTGCACTCACATGTTGAAATGCGGGCTAAAGCGTACAGCCCGACAGCCGACCAGAAGCAGATCTACGACTTAGCCCGCCACGTGTAAGCTGTTGAATAGGATTGGTAACGGGAGGTTTGTCAAAGTTGCCAAAAGCCCGCATCTTTATCGCATGATTCGACTGCGATTTTTTTTCGAGCTGTTCCTACTGGCAGTAATTGTAGCGGGCTGCTCCCGAACGGCCTCCAACCGGCGGATGGCGGAGGTGCTGAATCAGATTCACCAGCGAAATCAGGTTGCGGATAATTTTTTTGCTCCTGACGCCAAGGTCCGCTATTATGATTCCCTGGCCTTAACGGCAACCTCCGAACAACAAAGAATCAGGAACTCTTATTTCAGAGCCTACTTTTTGCTGCAAACCGGTGAAGTCGAGCAGGCGATTGAAATCTATAAGGAATTGTTACGACGCATGAATCCGCAAGAGAAAGAGGCGTACCGGATGGTGAACCTGTATTTGGGCGTGGCCTACCTCCGCTTAGGTGAGCAGGTGAATTGTGTTAGCAACAAAACCGCGGAGTCGTGCATCTTCCCCATTGCGGGTGCAGGTATTCACGCAGAAGCTTCTGGCTCGCAGCTTGCAGTGCGCCATCTGGAGGCCGCGGTAGAGCCGGATTTGAATGATTTAGAAGGCCGCTGGTTGCTGAACATTGCGTACATGACGTTGGGAGGCTACCCCGAACGCGTACCGGTAAAATTTTTATTGCCCGGATTAGATGCCGCCAGTGAACGACAAGTAAATCCGTTTCAGGAGGTTTCAGGGGCATTGGGCTTAACTATTCGCGATATGTCGGGCGGCGTAATCGTTGAGGATTTCAATCAGGATGGAACGCTGGATGTGGTTACATCCGCCTGGGGCCTGGATGAGCCGATGAAATTCTGGTTGAATAAAGGCGATGGCACGTTCGAAAATGCATCCGAAAATTCCAAGCTCGGTATATTAACCGGTGGATTGAACCTGATGCAAACCGATTACAACAACGACGGGCTGCTGGATATTTTTGTGCTGCGAGGTGGGTGGATGGCACGCTACGGGCGGCAACCCAACTCGTTGCTGCGAAACAATGGCGACGGCACCTTTTCCGATGTTACCTTTGAAGCCAGGTTGACATCCTTTTTTCCAACGCAAACAGCTACTTGGAACGATTTTAATAACGATGGCTGGCTCGACGTTTTTATTGGAAACGAAACCACTCAGGATGTTTACCCGTGCGAGCTGTATATCAACCAAAAAGACGGAACCTTTTTGAATCTGGCGGAGGAATCCGGAGCAAGTATTATGGATTACGTGAAGGGCGTGACGTCGGGAGATTTCGATAACGATGGGTGGCAGGATATTTTCATTTCAACCATGAACCGAAAGTGCTATCTGTTGCGAAATGGAGGTATGCGTAACGGCCGCCTCCACTTTGAAGATGTTACCGCGGCGGCCGGGTTAGACCAGGTGACGAGCAAAACATTTCCAACGTGGTTCTGGGATTTCAATAACGATGGCCTGCTTGATATTTTTTTGTGTGGCTACGAATTTGAGAAGTCGTTGGGATATTATGAAGCTGCCGAGAAACTGGAGCAGCCGCTGCGCGATGAGTCAAAGATGAAATTGTTCCGCAACAATGGAGACGGCACGTTTTCGAACGTTGCCGCGGAAGTGGGCTTGAACCGGGTGGTAAATGCCATGGGTTCGAACTTTGGTGACTTCGATTATGATGGCTATCTGGATTTTTACTTGGGCACCGGCAACCCGGATACGAAATCCATCATTCCCAATCGCTTGTTTAAAAACGAGGGCGGAAAATTTTATGATGTAACAGCTGCCGGTCGTGTGGGGCACTTACAGAAAGGTCATGGCGTAGCGTTTGCCGACCTGGACTACGATGGTGACCTCGATATTTTTGCTCAGGTGGGGGGTTCATTTAAAGGTGAGAGTTTTCAAAATTCGTTTTATCTCAACCCGGGTCAGGGCGGAAACAATTGGATCGGAATTCGGCTCGAAGGAGTGAAGGCGAACAAGCCAGGTATCGGCAGCCGAATCAAAGTGCGGACGATCAATCGGGATATGAACTCCGGCGGTAGCTTTGGGGCTTCGCCGTTGATGGCGCAAATTGGAATCGGCAGATCCACAAAAATTGATCGTCTGGAGATCACCTGGGCCGGGAGCAACCACCGGCAAATATTTACCAACGTGGCGCCCAATCAGTTTATCAGCATTGAGGAGGGCAACCCAGAAATCACCACCCTGTCTTACAAAAGAATGTCGTTTGTACGCGAGCCCGGTTTCAATCCCTAACGGGAGAAGGTGTTTCACCCGTTTTGTTCTTCAATTAACAGCGTTTGTGGTCAAGGTTCGTCTCCCGTCTCGACACTACTGTATTGCTAAATGATTATTGGTTTCAAAGCTAAAGGATAGTACGCGGCTTCGGAAGCGCACCACAGCAGAAACACACACGGTAGCAGTGATTAAGAAATCACCCATTAGCCAGTAGGCGCTTCCGACAGCGGTAATCCTCTGAGTTCCTTTTAAGTAAGAAGGTCGAGTGACTTTATTCATCACCAACCCTGACTTTTATCAGTTTTTCGCCCGCGCTTGTATGGTTAATTTGGGATCAGTCGCAAATCCCCAAATAAAACCGATCACGCATGAAACGATTACTTTCCACCCTCTTTGTTACCGCCGGAGCTTGCGCACTCGCGGCCCATCCCGGCCACGGCTATGAAAACCCGCTGAACCCCGGTCATTACATCGGCAACACAGAGCACGCGCTGCCGCTGGCATTGACCGTAGCAGTTGCCACCGTGTTGATTGTGTGGGGCGTAGTACGGGTGAACCGGTATTTGTCAAAGGACCAGGCCCGTTAACGACAAACCTATGCATGAGTTGTCCATCGTGATGAGTATTGTAGACATTGCCGAAGCGCAGGTGAAGAAAAACCATGCCCGGCAGGTGGATGCCATCGAACTGGAGATTGGCGAGTTGGCCGGTGTGGAACCGGATGCGTTCGACTTTGCGTGGCCTTCTGCGGTAAAAGGCACGGTACTCGATCACGCACAAAAAGAAATTCGCCACGTCCCCGGGAGGGCGTTGTGCCATGAATGCGATGGTGAATTTGTACTGCACGAAGCGTTCGACAGTTGCCCCGCCTGTGGCAGCTTCGTCTACAACATCCTGCAAGGCAAAGAACTGCGGGTAAAATCATTGGTTTTATCCTGAACTCGCATCTACTTGTTTCAGCAAAATGACCAACACCTATTAGCCAGTAACTAACAACCCTCAACCAACAACCACCATGTGCGCCACCTGCGGATGCGATCACTCAGAAAACGGAATTAACATCACCCGCGTAAGCGCGGAAGTGTTTCAACCGATGGCGAGCCGCGCCGGATATTTGCTGCAAGCCAATAGCCACGCGCATAGTGCTCTGCAAAAGGTTGTGCAGGCAGAACAAGACATCCTAGCGCGCAATAACCAACTCGCGCAGCACAACCGCATTCATTTTGACGCGGCTGGTGTCTTCGTCATCAATCTCGTGAGCTCACCGGGCTCTGGCAAAACGGCCTTGCTGGAACGCACACTGCGCGACTTACAAACAGCATTACCCTTTGCGGTGATTGAGGGCGACCTGCAAACCACCAACGATGCCAACCGCATTGCCGCCACCGGGGCCCCTGTGGTGCAAATCAACACAGGCAAGGGTTGCCATCTGGATGCGGATATGGTGCATCGCGCATGGCATGAATTGAATCCACCCGAACGATCGATACTATTCATTGAGAACGTAGGCAATCTCGTATGTCCGGCCATGTTTGATCTGGGCGAACACGCACGCGTGGCTATCATTAGCGTTACGGAAGGTACCGACAAACCGCTGAAGTACCCGGATATGTTTGCGAGTAGCCAACTGTGCATCATCAATAAAATCGACTTATTGACGTATACTGATTTTGATGTGCAACGCGCCCGGGCGTATTGCCGCCAGATCAACCCAATGATTGAATTTATCGAACTGTCGGTAACCAAAGGCTTCGGGATGGACGAGTGGTACGCTTGGTTAAAGAAGCAACCACGCCATTCTGTAACACGGGACAAACTTTCACTTTGCACGAATTAAGGTGGCCACATTTCACCTGCATATCGAAGGGCAAGTACAGGGCGTGGGGTTTCGCCCACACGTGTATCGCTTAGCTACCGCCCATGAGTTGAAAGGTTGGGTGAGCAACGGTCCAGACGGTGTGCACATGGAAGTGCAAGGTGGTAAGCATCAGCTGGAGGACTTTTTGCGCATCCTGTTTGCGGAGCCGCCCGTGCGCAGCAAGATCACCAATCATCACCTCACATGGTTGCCAGAAAAAGTTTTTCATGACTTTTCCATCCGCGAAAGCGATATACGGGGAAAAACTTCCGTTTTGCTAACCCCCGACATCGCGCTATGCGACAACTGCCGGGAGGAGTTACACCGCAAAGGCAAACGGCAGGGCTATGCTTTTACTACTTGCACGCATTGCGGCCCGCGCTACTCCATTATTCAGCAATTGCCGTATGACCGCGCCACCACCACGA
>VYLK01000182.1_pt1 | contig 26565 bp, 21 predicted proteins | sample 5114321 | NCBI WGS metagenome assembly VYLK01 (sample SAMN12291792, study PRJNA351875) | freshwater metagenome | isolation source: freshwater lake | place: USA: Michigan, MSU2 Lake | collected 2011-08-16
GCGAGGTCCAGACCAACAGTGCTAACCTGTCCCATGGACGCCTCCTCCGAGTGTTGTTCAACACCCTCACTCTGGCACATCGATGCCGTCGGGGGGCGTCCACCCCATCACCCGAAGCGGACTCTAGGCGCGTCTGCTTTCGGGCGACCAGGTGAGCCTGCCCTCTTCAGGCCGAAAAGCGGACGCTTCCAAGGTCCGCTTTGGGTCAGAACCCGCCACTCCCGCCCCCAATCTTCCGTCCCCTTCGCACCCCCGACCGTGCCTTCTCGCCCCTGATCCTCAGCCCGAAGCTCGCCCGCCTCCCTGGCGCCGCGCCCCACCGTGGTAAAATGCACAAGTCGGGGCTGAAATCCCGCCGCCACGGTCTTTGACATCGCCAACCAACGGATCCGCCCCGCCCGGACCCCGCGCCAACCCGCGCAATTCCCGTTGTCCAGCGTCAGCCCCCAAAGGGGCGAGAGTCTCGCTTTTCGGCATTTTTCCGGGGTCGACGTTTGAGGCCGCGCCCTTGAGCCGGGCGGCCCCCTCGGGCACGGTCGCGCCGATGTCCGATCCGTCCGTCTTTCCGCCGACCGCCCCGCCGCCGCGCCCTGTGGCGTCCGGCCTCTATCTGGTGGCGACGCCGATCGGGAATCTCCGGGACATGACGCTGCGGGCGCTCGATGTACTGGCCGCGGCCGATCTTGTCCTGGCCGAGGACACAAGGGTCACCGGCAAGCTGCTGTCGGCCTATGGGCTGAAGGCGAGGCTGGAGCGGTGCGACGACCATGCCTCGGCCCGGGCCGCCGAGGGCGCGATCGAGCGGCTGCGGGCCGGCGAGGTTGTGGCCCTGGTCTCGGACGCGGGCACGCCGATGGTCAATGATCCGGGCTATGTCGTGGCCCGGGCCGTGATCGCGGCGGGCCTGCCGGTACATCCGGTGCCGGGCGCCTCCAGCCTGCTGGCCGCCCTGTGTATCGCCGGCCTGCCGGCTGACCGGGTGCTGTTCGCGGGCTTCCTGCCGCCCAAGGCCGGTGCCCGGCGCGCGGCGCTGGAAGAGGTGCGGACCGCCCGCCAGACCCTGGTCTTCTTCGAGAGCGGCCCGCGGCTGGCCGACAGCCTGGCCGATATGGCGGCTGTGCTGGGCCCGCGTCCCGCCGCCGTGGCCCGTGAACTGACCAAGCTGTACGAGGAATGTGTGCGCGGCTCGCTGGCCGAACTGGCCGTGGACCCCCGCTGCCAGGGGCCGAAGGGCGAGATCGTCATCGTCGTCGCGCCCGGCGAGACCGAGGTCGCGTCCGACGCCGACGCCGACGCCGCCCTGGCCGAGGCCATGACCCGGCTGCCGCCCGGTGAGGCGGCGGCGGAGGTGTCCAAGGCCCTGAACCTGCCGCGCAAGCCGCTCTACAGGCGGGCGCTGGAGCTGCAGGGCCGGTGAGCCCGGAACGGCCCCCGACAAAGGTCCGGGCCCCGAAGGTCGTTCGGGAAAAGCGCGGCTGGCGCGTGGCCCTCGGGGCTGTGTCCCACCGGCTCGGCCACCGCTCCGAATGGTGGGCCGCCGCCCTGCTGATGGCCCGGGGCTATCAGATCCTCGGCTTCCGCCTGAAGACCCGGGCCGGCGAGATCGACATCCTGGCCCGCCGGGGCAAGGTCCTGGCCGTGGTCGAGGTCAAGCGCCGCGCCACCCTGGAGGCGGCCCTGAGCGCCCTCGGCCCGGACCAGTACGACCGACTGCTCAGCGCCGGCCGGTCGGTGCTGCGCCAAAGACCCGGCCTGGCCGGTCATGGGCTGCGGATCGATGTCGTGGCCCTGGCCCCGGGCCGCTTTCCGCGCCATCGTCGCGGGGTTGTCCCCCTCGGGAGGGGCCAGGCATGACCCCCGACGCGGCGATCGGGACGCTGACCGGGGCCGGACCGGCCGGGTGTGGCCGGTGATTGGTGGTTAGTGGTTAGTGGCTGGCCGACGCCGGGGTCATGGCAGCGGGCTGCGCCGCCCTTCCGCCGCCAGCGGGACGGCAATCACTAACCACTAATCACTAACCACTCACCACGCTTCTTGCGCTCGCCGCCTCCGCTGCCCATTAGCCATCCACCCCCCGACTGGAAGGACATCCCATGCTCAGAGTCGCCATCCAGATGGACCCCGTCGAGGCGGTCAATATCGAGTCCGACACGACCTGGCTGATGATGACCACGGCCCAGGACCGGGGGCACGCCCAGTGGGTCTATGATTTCCGCACCCTGGCGCTGGAGGACGGCCGGCTGTTCTGCCGGGCCCGGCCGGTGACCCTGCGCCAGATCCCGGGCGACCACGTCACCTTCGGCGCGGAGGTGAAGCTGGACCTGGCCGAGGACGTCGACGTCATCCTGATGCGTCAGGATCCGCCCTTCGACATGGCCTATGTCACCGCCACCTATCTGCTGGAGACGGTGCATCCGAAGACGCTGGTGGTGAACGACCCCGCCGAGGTCCGCAGCGCGCCCGAAAAGCTGCTGGTGACGCAATTCCCCGGCCTGACCCCGCCGACCCTGATCAGTTCCGACCCGGTCGCCCTGGTCGATTTCCACGAGCGCCACGGCGATGTGGTGCTGAAGCCCCTGCACGGCGCGGCCGGTTCGGGCGTGGTCAAGCTGAAGGCCGGCGACCCCAATCTCGAGGCCCTGGTCGAGATCCACATGACCGGCAGCCGCGATCCGCTGGTGATCCAGAAATTCATTCCGGCCGTGTCGAAGGGCGACAAGCGGATCATCCTGATCGACGGCGAGCCGGTCGGGGCCATCAACCGCATCCCGGCCAGGGACCAGGTCCGCTCGAACCTGCGCGTCGGCGGCACGGCCGCGCCGGTCGAACTCACGGACCGCGACCGCGAAATCTGCGCCGCCATCGGGCCGACGCTGAAGGCGCGGGGCCTGATCTTCGTCGGCATCGATGTGATCGGCGACTGGCTGACCGAGATCAACGTCACCTCGCCGACGGGGGCCCAGCAGCTGAAGGCCTTCACCGGCGTCGATGCGACGGCGCTGATGTGGGATGTGGTGGAGAAGAAGAGGGCTTAGGGCTTGGGTTTCGGACCTGCCGGGCGTGCGCAGCGCTTCCAATCCCCAAGCCCTCCTCTTGCCAGCCGTCACCGTTCGTGGTTCGTTCTTTCTCTCATAGCGGGAGAAGAACATGCTCGCCAGCGTGGTGACGGTGGCTTTCGAGGGGGTGGATGCCCGGCGGGTGGATGTGCAGGTCCATCAGCTGCCGTCGGGCGACCAGTCGTCCTTCACCATCGTCGGCCTGGCCGACAAGGCGGTGGCGGAGAGCCGGGAGCGGGTGCGGGGGGCCTTTGCGGGGATCGGCCTTTCGCTTCCGGCCAAGCGGATCATCGTCAACATGGCCCCGGCCGACCTGCCCAAGGAGGGCAGCCATTTCGACCTGCCGATCGCCCTGGCCTTGCTGGCCTCCATGGGGGTCATCCCGCCGGACATGCTTTCGGGCTGGGCGGCGGTCGGCGAACTGGGGCTGGACGGGCGGATCGCCCCGGTCGGCGGCACCCTGCCCGCGGCGGTGGCGGTCGACGCCATGGGGCTGGGCCTGATCTGCCCAGAGGCCAATGGCCCGGAGGCGGCCTGGGCGGGCGAGGTGGCGGTGCTGGCCCCGCGCTCCCTGATCGGACTGGTCAACCATTTCAAGGGCACCCAGGTGCTGCGCCGGCCCGAGCCGGGGGCGATGCGGTCCGGTGACCGGGTCCCCGACCTGCGCGAGGTCAAGGGTCAGGAGAGCGCCAAACGGGCCCTGGAGATCGCAGCGGCCGGCGGGCACAACCTGCTCTTTGTCGGGCCGCCGGGGTCCGGCAAATCGATGATGGCGGCGCGGTTGCCCGGCCTGCTGCCGCCGCTGACGCCGAAAGAGTTGCTGGAGACCTCCATGGTCTGGTCGGTGGCGGGACTGATCGAGCGCGGGGCCCTGACCCGCGACCGGCCGTTCCGCAGCCCGCACCATTCCGCCTCCATGGCCGCCCTGACCGGCGGTGGCCTGCGCGCCAAACCGGGTGAGGCGTCGCTGGCGCACAATGGGGTGCTGTTTCTGGATGAGTTGCCCGAGTACAGCGCCCAGGCCCTGGATTCCCTGCGCCAGCCGCTGGAAACCGGCGAGATCGTCGTGGCGCGGGCCAATGCCCATGTCCGCTATCCGGCCCGGTTCCAGCTGATCGCTGCCATGAATCCCTGCCGCTGCGGGCTCGGCGGCGGTGGCAAAGGGGCGTGCGGCAAGGCCCCGCGCTGCCAGCGTGACTATCAGAACCGCATCTCGGGTCCGATGTTCGATCGCATCGATCTGACGGTCGAGACCCCGCCTGTGACCGCCGCCGACATGGCCCTGCCGCCACCCGCCGAGGGTACGGCCGAGGCCGCAGCCCGGGTGCTGGCCGCCCGCGCCATGCAGGGGGACCGGCTGCGCGCCGCCGGCATCGATGCGGACATGGCCTACGATCAGGCCGTCAATGCCCGCGTCTCGGGCGAGACCCTGGACCGGTTCGCGACACCCGACGAGGCCGGCCGGGCCCTGCTGATGCGGGCCGGCCAGGCGGGCGGCCTGACGGCGCGGGGCTGGACCCGGACCCTGCGGCTGGCCCGCACGATCGCCGATCTGGACGGTTGCGACGGCGTCCTGCGCCGCCACATCGCCGAGGCCCTGGTCTATCGCCGCGCGACCGTCGGGGCCCAGGGCGATTTCGAACGACAAACGGGCCCGGATGTCCGGACAGCGGCCTTCTAGGTTCGCGGTTGCCCGGCTCCGCGGCGCCGGGGGCGGTGGAGCGGACGGTGCCCGCCTACATCCCGCCAACCGAACCGCACCGGAAATTCACACCGTGTCGGGACGGTCTTTCATCGAATGGCGAAAACAACTTCACACAAGCGATTCCGAACCGTTACGATTCGGCGGCGGCGTTGTCACATCCGGCTTCTATCAAGGCACCGGGCAGGTGGGGCTTATGCGTCGTCGCAGCCGGGGTAAACCTACCCGGGCACCATCTGCCGTGAATTCCATCTGGATAGACACGGTGAAAACGATGACCGGCATTCGACTGACCACCCTGCTCGCGCTCTCCGCCAGCGCCCTTACCCTGGCCGCCTGCGGCGCAGCCGAAGTTGCGTCGCCGGGCGAAGGCGATTTCGGCGGCACGGGTGGTGGCGGAACGACCACGCCGCCCACGCTCCCCCCGGGCACGCCGGCGGCTGACTGCCCCACCGGTTTCGCCAACGTCGGCACCGTGGCCGGCGGCACGCTCCGCGCCTGCCAGCTGCCGCAACAGATCAACGGTAACCTGACCGTGCCGCTGCGCGCCGGCACCATCTATTCGATCAACGGCCGCACCTCGGTCGGCACCGACATGGGCGTCGACCCGGCGGCTCCGATCGCCGGCAGCGTCCAGGGCATCCTGACCATCGAACCCGGCGTGCGCCTGTTCGCCTCGGGCGGTTCGGACTATCTGCTGGTCAACCGCGGCTCGCAGCTGTTCGCTGAAGGCACGGCTACGGCCCCGATCGTCTTTACCAGCCGCCAGAACGTCGAAGGCTCCACCACGCAGGACTCCCAGGGTCAGTGGGGCGGCATCGTCCTCGCCGGCCGCGCGCCGCAGGCCAACTGCCAGCTGACCGCTCCGGTGACCTGCACCGGCACGGTTGAAGGCACCAGCGCCTTCTTCGGCGGCAATACACCGGCCGACAACTCGGGCCGCCTGCGCTATGTGCAGATCAAGTTCTCCGGCTTCGAAATCTCGACCGGCAACGAACTGCAGGGCCTGACCATGGCCGGCGTCGGCAACGGCACCACGGTCGAGTTCATCCAGGTCCACAACAGCTCGGACGACGGCATCGAGATCTTCGGTGGTAACGTCAACCTGCGCCGCATCGTGATCACGGGTGCCGACGATGACGCTTTTGACACCGACACCGGCTGGCGCGGGGGTGCCCAGTTCGGCATCGTGACCCAGCGTGCGCCTGGCTCGACCAGCCGCAGCGCCGGCTTCGAGTTCTCGGCCGCCCCGACCTCGGTTCCGCTGGCGACCCGTTATCTCTCGCAGCCGAAGATCGCGAACTGGACCATCGTCGGCCGCAACTCGCCGACCAATGCCCACACCGTCGCCCACTTCGACACCGGCACCGACGCCACGATCATCAACTCGGTGTTCACCAGCGTGACCGGCTCGCTGGCCGGCTGTATGGCCATCAACGACGCGGACACCGGCACCAGCGGCGTGGTCTTCAACTCGGTCTTCATGTCCTGCCCGATCTCGTATCGCCCGGGCAATGAAGTGCTCTCGGCCGCGGCGTTCACCGCCGGAACGAACAACACCGCGGCCGGCACCCGCACCCTGACCGCTCCGGCGTCGGGCACGACCATCACCAACCAGGTCCTGACCTTCATCAACGGTGCCAACGAAAACGCCGTGACCCCGGTCGCTGCGGCCTCGGTCTACGCGTACTTCCAGAACACGAGCTACATCGGTGCCGTCCAGAACGCTTCCGATACCTGGTGGCAGGGCTGGACCTGCGGCCTCACGGCCGGCGCGAGCTGCTGACGAAGGATGGGGAGGCGGCCCGCCAGGGCCGCCTCCTGCTTTCGCCCAGTCCGTTGAACTTCTTCGAGGCGCAGATCATGAAGACCGTTACCTTGACCCTGAGCGGGGTCCTCCTGGCCACCAGCGCGCTGATCGCGCCCGGGCTCGCCTTCGCTCAAACCTCGCCGGCCGAGGCCGCCTCCCAGGTGCCCGCCGATCAGGATCCGGCCGCCCAGGACGAGCCTGAAGCGACCGGCGAACTGGACGAGATCGTCGTTCTCGGCCGCTATATCCCGGAACCCAATCGTGAAAGCGCCGAGGTTGCGGCCTTCCTCACGTCCGAGGACCTTGAGCGGACCGGCGACAGCAGCGCCGCCGGCGCCCTGGCCCGCGTGACGGGTCTGACGGTCGTCGAGGGCCGCTTCATCTATGTCCGCGGCCTTGGCGAACGCTATTCCTCCGCCCTGCTGAACGGTTCGCCGCTCCCGAGCCCGGAGCCCCTGCAACGCGTCGTGCCGCTGGACCTGTTTCCCTCCAGCATCCTCGAAAGCGTCACCGTCCAGAAATCCTACTCGGTCAATTTCCCGGGTGAGTTCGGCGGCGGGGTGATCGACCTGCGCACCGTTGACGCGCCCAACGATCCCTTTTTCTCGATGTCGACTTCGTTCGGCGGAAACACCGAGACCACGGGCGACGAGGGCCTGGTCTATTTCGGGTCACGCACCGATTTCACTGGCTTTGATGACGGCACCCGCGACATTCCCGTACCGCTCGCAATCGCCTTCGGCCGGGGCGTGCCCGTGAACAGCGCCAACGTCGGTGCCCAGGAGCTGGAGCGGATCGGCCATTCGCTGGTCAATTCGCCGCTGCGCCTGCTGCAGCGGGACACGACGCCGGTCAATTTCGGCTTTGATTTCGCCGGTGGTCTGAAGTCAGACAGCAGCCTCGGCACCTTCGGCCTGATCGCTGTGGCTGGCTACAGCAACAGCTGGGCCACCCGGAACGGGGTGCAGGAAGAGGCCCAGTTCTCCGGTGCCGTCCTGGTGCCCGTCACCAGCAAGGCGTTTGAATCGAACCAGAACGACATCCAGCTGAATTTCCTCGGCGGCGTGTCGCTCATCACGGACAACAGTGACTACCGTTGGACCAATTTCTTCGTCCGCAATGTGACCAAGGAAGCCCGGATCAGTGTCGGTCCCGACTTTGACGCCGGCGGCGAGGTCCAGCGGACCGACTATACCGAATGGTATGAGCGCCAGCTGTTCTCAAGTCAGCTGTCCGGCGAGCATGAGTTCATGGACGGGGCCCTGGAGCTCTCCTGGCGCGCTGCCTACGCCCTGACCGAGCGTAACGCGCCGTACGAGACGCGTTTTGAGTACGGGGTCGCTGCGGATGGTGCCTTCCTGCACGAAGTCGGCGGCAACCGTATTTCCTTCAGCGAGCTGGATGACGACATCGTCTCCGGTGGAGCTGATGTGAGCTATACGCTCGCCCTGTCCGACTACCGGGATGCGGTGTTCAGCTTCGGTGTTGCCTACTCCGACAACAACCGTGACGCCGAGCGCCGTGACCTGCAGTTCGTTCCGGCCAGCACCCTTACGCTGGAGCAGCGCCGGTCGCGGGTCGACTATCTCTACTCCGACGTCAATATCGGGCCGGCCGGCCTGATCCTGTCGGAAGTCACCGGCAGCGCCGGTAGCGGCGCGGCGGCCTATTTGGCTCAGCTCAAGGTCGCTGGCGCCTATGCCCAGGTCGATGCCGAGTTCATCCCCCTGGTCCGCACGACCTTTGGTGTGCGCTATGAGGACGGCCAGCAATCGGTCACGACCCGCGACCTGTTCGGCGGGGCCGCGCCCTTCGCGCCGACCGAGATCGATGAGCAGTATTTCCTGCCTTCGTTCACGGCGACGTGGAACTTCGCTGAAGACCAGCAACTCCGTATCGGGGCCTCCCAGACCATCGGCCGCCCCCAGTTCCGCGAACTGGCCCCGCAGTCCTACACCGATCCGGAAACCGACCGCGAGTTCACCGGGAACCCCTTCCTGGTCGATACCGAGATCCTCAACATCGACGCCCGTTATGAGTGGTTCTTCGCCCGCCAGCAGTATCTGACGGCCGGCGTTTTCTACAAGGATCTGGACAAGCCGGTCGAGGCGACCATCGTCACCTCGGGCAATGCGCGCCAGCAGTCTTATCTGAACTCGCCTCAGGCGAAGATTTTCGGGGCAGAGCTCGAGGCCAAGAAATTCTTCGAGTTCCCGGACAACGGTTCGGCCTTCATCGCCAACAAGCGCTGGCTGGTCCAGGCCAACTACACCTGGTCCGACTCGGAAGTTCAGGTCGAGGCGGGGGACTTTGTCCGGACCCCCGGCGGCGGCGGTGCCAATGAGGATGCGACCTTCTTCATCTCCGACGGCAGCCGTCTCCAGGGCCAGTCCGAGCATGTCGCCAACCTGCAACTGGGTTGGGAAGACGATACGGCCCGGTCCCAGGCGACGATCATCGTCAACTACGTCAGCGAGCGCGTCAGTGCCCGCGGTGCAGGCGGCGCGGGCAACCGCGAACCGGACTACATCCAGGACCCCGGCATCTTCATGGACTTCGTATACCGCAAGGATTTCGAAGTCGGTGGCCGCGACATGGGCTTCGCGGTCGAACTTCGGAACCTGCTGAACACGGGTTACGATGAGTTCCAGGAGCTGGGTAACCGGATCCTGATCAACAATTACGAGCTGGGATCCAGCGCTTCGGTCAGCCTGACCGCTCGTTTCTAGGGCATGGCGGGAGGCGGTTGACCGACCGCCTCCCGATCCTTTTTCAAGACAGATTTGCGGAAATTCGTCCGAAGGCGTCGCGACTGTCACGACAGGTTCGCCGGGTCGTCATGAACCCATGAAGCCGGACACGGACGATCCGTCTAGAAGAGCGGCCGGGCCGCCCGGGTCCGCTTGAGGCACGCCACAGTGATCGGCGCAGTTCGCAATTTCAGCACACGGGTCCGGGGCGTCTGGGCGGCGCGGCCCGACCGTGTGCGTTCGGCCGTCGAAGTGGCGCTGGCGCTGCTGCTGGCGGTTCAGCTGGGGCGTCTGGTCTGGATTGTGGCGGAGCCGCGGGATGCCGCGGCATCGATGGCCTCGTCCCCCACTGCCATGAGCCCCGCCGATCCCGCAGTTTTCCAGCGGTTTGACGCCTTCTTTCGCACGGGCGGCCAGAGCAGTCTGGCCGAGGCGAGTGCGGCAGGCAGCGGGCAGATGCGGCTGTACGGTCTGCGCTCGGACGGCTCGGGCGGCGGCTCGGCGATCATCGGGCTGGCGGATGGCCGGCAGGTTTCGGTGGGCGTGGGCGAAGAGGTTGAGCCGGGGCTGATCCTGCGCGGCGTGGGTCCGGATTATGTGACGCTGGCGCGCGGGGCGTCGCTCAGTCGGCTGATCTTCTCGGACGTGCCGGTCGGCGTGGCACCGGTTCCGCCGCCGCCGCCCGGCCCGCAGATCGTGACGCCCCCGCCACCACCGCCCCCGCCGGCTGTGACGCCGACGGCAGCGTCCGTGGATCCCGCGCAGCTGATCACCCAGGCAGGGCTGCGGCCCCGGATGCGCGGCTTGCGGCTGGACGGATTCACGGTGTCAGCCTCCGGCGACGCAGCGCTGCTGCGGGCGGCGGGCCTTCAGGCCGGGGATGTCATCCTCGCCATCAACGGCCAATCGCTGGACAGCCTTGAGCGGATTGCGGCCCTGCGTGGCCAGCTTGCGAACAGTTCGGGCGCCGAGCTCCGCTATGAGCGGGACGGAACGGTGCAGACCTCCACCATAGGAACCGGCCGATGAAGCGATCAACCCTGATCGGAGCGGCGCTGGCCGCCATTCTTGCAGTCCAGGGTCCGCTGGCCGCTGGTGCCGTCCAGGCCCAGGCGGGCCAGACCCTGAATGTGCAGGGGGCGGACATCCGCGCCTTCATCCAGGACGTGGCCCGTTCGACCGGGCGGACCTTCATTGTCGACCCGGGGGTGACGGGGACGGTGACCGTAACCAGCGACCGGCCCCTGAGCCGGGCCCGGCTGTTCGAAGTCTTTCTGTCGACCCTGCGGGCCAACGGGCTTGTGGTTACGCCCACGGCCTCGGGGGCCTACCGGATCAGCCCGGCGCAGGGGGCCGCCCAGGGCCCGGCGACGGTGGGCTCGGAACGGTTCTCGACCGAGGTGTTCCAGTTGCGGAATATCGACGCCGCCTCGGCGGCGGAGACGATCCGGCCGCTGGTGGGCGCGCAGGGGCAGGTCCTCGCCAATCCCGGGGCCAACAGCGTGGTGGTGGCCGATTTCGCCGACAATCTGGCTCGTATCCGGGCACTCATCGGCCGGATCGACGTGGACCGGTCGGGGTTCGAGGTCGTTACGCTGGAGAACTCCTCGGCGCGCGAGATCGCCGGCGTGCTCCAGACCGTGCTGGCCCCTCCCGGCGGCCAGCCGGGGCAGGGGATGGTGTCTGTGACGCCGGTGGAAAGCTCCAACTCGATCGTGCTGCGCGGGGACCCGGCGGCGATGGCGCGAATCCGCCCGTTGATCGAGGATCTGGATCGTCGGGCCGAGAGCGCCGACGACGTCAAGGTTATCTTCCTTCAGCACGCCGACGCCGAGGCCCTGTTGCCGGTGCTACAGCAGGTCGTAGGCCAGCCGGTGACGGCGGCCAGCGCCAATGCACCGGCTTCCGCCCCGGGCCGCGCGGGAAGCGAGGCAGCGGGTGCCGCCCCGGCTGCTGCCGTCCCGGCGGCACCGGTTGCCGGCCAGCGCGCCGTGATTGCCCGCTTCCCGGGTGCCAATGCCCTGGTGATCTCGGCCTCGGCCGATACGCAGAGGATGCTGGCCGAGGTGATCCGCCAGCTGGACCAGCGGCGCCAGCAGGTGCTGATCGAGGCCATTGTGGTCGAGCTGTCCGACAATGCCGTGCGCGAGCTGGGGGTGCAGTGGCTGCTGGCAGGTGAGGACGGCAGTCCGGTGGGCCTGACCAACTATTCCGATCGCGCTGCGCCGCTGGTCCCGCTGGCGGGTGGGGCGGCGGCCGGGCAGCTTGAGACGGATGATCCCCTTCGTGAGCAACTGCAGGCCCTGGCGCTTAACACGCTTCTGGGAGCCAACGGCTTTGTCGGCGGCGGTGGCGGCAGCATCGGCGACGGCCTGTTCGGCTTTATCATCAATGCCGCCAAGACGGATGCGGGCTCCAACCTGCTGCAGACCCCGTCGTTGATGACGCTGGACAATGAGGAGGCGACGATTCTGGTGGGTCAGGAGGTGCCGATCACGACCGGCGAGACCCTGCTGGACGGAAACACCAATCCATTCCGCACGACCCAGCGGCAGGATATCGGGGTCAAGCTGGTGGTGCGGCCACAGATCAACGCCGGCGGCTCGATCACCCTGTTCCTCCGTCAGGAGGTGTCGAGCATCAACGGACTTCTGTCCGCCAGTGCCCGGGACCTCGTGCTGAACAAGCGCGAGCTGGAGACCACACTGGTGGTCGATGACGGTGACATCGCTGTGGCCGGCGGACTGCTGGACCAGAACGACCGGTTGTCGGTGGACGGCGTGCCGGGGCTGGGCAACCTGCCGGTGGTCGGCAACCTGTTCCGCTCGACCAGCCGTCAGCGCGGACGGACAAATCTGATGGTGTTCATCCGCCCGACCATCCTGCGCAGCCCCGCCGATTCCCAGGCCCTGGCCGCGGATCGCTGGGGCTATATGCGCGAGCAGCAGCTCCTCAACGCCCCCGGCGTCGAGCCCAGCCTCGACGAGATGCTGCGCGACTATATGCGCACCCAGCCACCGGCCGCGCCGGAGCCGGTGGCCATCGCCCCGGTCGGCGAGGTCGCTGCTGCGCCCTTGCCACCGGTCACCGCCTCGGGCGGGTGAGGCGTCGATGATCACCCTGATCAATCCGACACTGCCCTATGGCTTCGCCAAACGGCACGGGGTGATCCTGCTGGATGCAGGTGAGATCGCCGTGGTGGGTCTGCGCGAGGGTGCTGATCCGTCTGCCCTGATCGAGACGCGGCGCGCACTGGGCCGGCCACTCAGGGTCGAGGCGCTCGATCAGGCGACCTTCGACAGGCGGCTGTCGCAGGTCTATGCCGGTGATCATCTCAGTGCGACGGACGGTGACGACCTGGCGATGCCCTCGGGGCTGGAGAGCTTGATCGACGACATTCCGGCCGCCGCCGACCTGCTGGACACAGCCGACGATGCTCCGGTGATCCGGCTGATCAACGGCGTCATCGCCGAGGCCGTGCGGGCCGGAGCGTCGGACATCCATCTGGAGCCGTTCGAGACAGCGCTGACGGTGCGGATGCGGATTGACGGGGTGTTGCGCGAGACGCTCTCGCTGAATCCGCGGATCACGCCCCTGCTGGTGTCGCGCATCAAGGTGATGGCGCGGCTGGACATCGCCGAGAAACGCATTCCCCAAGACGGGCGCATCCCGCTGGCGCTGGGGGGCAAGACGCTGGACGTGCGCGTCTCGACCCTGCCGTCGCGGATGGGCGAGCGGGTCGTGCTGCGTATTCTGGACCGGGACCAGGCCGGACTGACCCTGGACCGGCTGGGCATGGCCCCGGATGCGCTGGAGGCCTTCCGCGCGGCCCTGGGGGAACCCAACGGCATCATCCTGGTCACCGGCCCGACCGGCTCGGGCAAGACCACCTCGCTCTATGCCGGCCTGTCGCTGCTGAACAATTCCACCCGCAATATCCTCACGGTCGAGGACCCGGTGGAATACGCCATCGACGGGGTCGGCCAGACCCAGGTCAATCCCAAGGTCGGCATGACCTTTGCGGCCGGCCTGCGGGCCATCCTGCGCCAGGATCCGGACGTGGTCATGGTCGGCGAGATCCGCGATGTCGAGACGGCCCGGATTGCGGTCCAGGCGGCGCTGACCGGCCATCTGGTGCTGTCGACGGTGCACACCAATGATGCGGCGGGGGCGGTGACGCGGCTGAGGGACATGGGTGTCGAGCCCTTCCTGCTGGCCTCGACCCTGCGGCTGATCGTGGCCCAGCGGCTGGTCCGCCGGCTTTGCGGTGACTGTCGACGGCCGGAGACGGCGGACAAGGCCACAGCCAGGCTTGCCGGGGTCAAGGTCGGTCAGACCGTGTGGCGGGCGCAAGGCTGCGCCCATTGCGGCCAGACCGGCTATGTGGGCCGTGTGGGGCTGTATGAGGTGATCCGGGTCGATGACAAGGTGCGCCGCCTGATCGCCGCCGAGGCCGGGGAGGAGGCCATCAACGCCGCAGCCTTTGCCGGGGCCAGTTCGGGGACCCTGACGCGACGCGCCCGGGCTCTGGTGCTGGAAGGTGTTACCTCGGTCGAGGAGGCGGTGCGCGTGACGCGTCAGGAGACGGCCGAGGCCGCCGAAGAGCCCGGGCCTGCGTCCGCTGTCGTAAGCCCCGGGCGCGAGGACGCAGCCTGATGGCGGCGTTCGACTATGTGGCGGTGGACGAGGGCGGGCGCACCGTCCGCGGGACGCTGACCGCCGTTGACGACGGCAGCCTGCGGGCCCTGCTGGCGCGACGCAGGCTGATGCCCCTTGAGGTCACGGCGTCACGCGGTGCGGTTCGGAACAGTGACGCCCCCGCTCGCAAGGGCAGGGTTTTGGGCCGGTTCGGCCCGGCACGCGGGGGTCTGGACCCGCGAACACTGGCGCTGGTGACGCGCCAGCTGGCCACCCTTGTGACGGTGTCGCCGGTCGAGGAGGCGCTCAGGGCCATCGCCTTGCAGGCAGATCGCCCGGCCGTGCGAGCGGTGCTCGAAGGGGTACACGGCGGGGTCATGGAGGGCCGGCGGCTTTCGGACGCCATGGCGCTGCAGGGGCAGGCCTTCCCGCCGCTGTATCGGGCCATGGTGTCGGCGGGCGAGACCTCCGGGGCGCTGGCACCGATCCTGGAGCGGCTGGCCGACGGGCTTGAGCGCGACGAGGTGGTGCGCGGCAAGGTGATCACAGCCCTGGTCTATCCGGCGGTGCTGGCGGTCGTGGCCATCGGGGTGGTGATCGCCCTGATGACCTTCGTCGTGCCGCGCGTGGTGGATCAGTTCGACAGTATGAACCAGACCCTGCCGTTGCTGACGCGGCTGGTCATCGGCCTGTCGAACGGGATACGCGACTGGGGCTGGTTGGTGGCGCTGCTGCTGGCGGCGGCGGCGACGGGCGGTGTCTTCGCGCTTCGCAAGCCAGCGATACGGCTGGCTGTCGATACAACCATCCTACGCCTGCCCCTCATCGGGCGGCTGACGCGCGACCTTCACGGGGCGAAAATGGCCCGCACCCTGTCGACGATGATCACCGCCGGCCTGCCCGTGCTGGAGGGTCTGACGATTACGGCCCGCACCGTGTCCAACCGACGCCTGCGGCTGGCCACCGAGCGGATGGCCGAGGCCGTGCGCGAGGGCGGGGGACTTTCGGCCGCCATGCGCCGGGCCGATGTCTTTCCGCCGATCCTGGTGACCATGACCGCCTCCGGCGAGGCCGGCGGCCGGCTGGAGCCGATGCTGGAGCGCGCGGCGGAGTATCTGGAACGGGAATTCTCGACATTCACGGCCGTGATGCTCAGCCTGATCGAACCGGCCATCATCGTGGTCATGGGTGGCGTGGTCGCCCTGATCGTCCTGTCCATCCTGCTGCCCATCCTGCAGATCAACACCCTGGCCATGGGGTGAGGAGGAAGTATGTCTGTGTCTGATATCAGCCGTTTGGCGACCCGGTTTCTTGCCCGGGCCACAGTCCCCGGATCCCGCCCTGTCGACCCGAAGTCCGGGCCGGGCGAGGGTGTGCGTGGGCGACAGGGCTTTACCCTGGTTGAAATGATGGTGGTGGTCGTCATCATCGGCCTGCTGGCTACCGTCGTCGCCATCAATGTCCTGCCCAGTCAGGACCGGGCGATGGTGACCAAGGCCAAGGCCGATATCGCCACCCTCGAACAGGCGATCGAGACTTATCGCCTCGACAACCTCGACTTCCCCGCCGACCTGCAGGCGCTGGTCGCGGCCCCGCCGGGACTCGCCAGTCCCGACCGCTACCGCCCCGGCGGCTATGTCCGCCGCCTGCCACAGGATCCGTGGGGCCAGCCGTACCAGTACCGCCGCCAGAGCACGCGTGGCGGCCAGTTCGACGTCTTCTCCTATGGTGCCGACCGGAAAGAGGGTGGCGAGGGCAATGACGCCGACCTCGGCAACTGGGAAGACTAGGCATGACGCCGGGCGCCAGGGTTCGCGCCACCAACAGGGCCGGCTTCACCCTCGTAGAGCTGCTGATGGTGGTCGCCATCATCGGGCTCGCCGCGGGGGCGGTGGTCCTGTCTGTGCCCGACCCGCGGCCGTCGGTGTCCGGGGATGCCGAGCGGTTCGCCGCCCGGCTGAGCCGCGCCCGCGAGGAAGCCATATTGTCGAACCGGCCGGTCGCGGTCGATGCGACTGCTGCCGGCTATGGTTTCATGGTGTTTGATGGAGCCGCCTGGTCGGCGCTGGATGAGGGCCCGTTCCGCCCGGAAACCTGGACGGCGGGTACCACGGTCGCGTCGTCCGGCGTCCCCGTCCGAATTGTCTTCGACCCCACCGGCGTTGCAGACCCCGGTGCCCTGACCCTGACCCGCGAACGCCACAGTCGCACCGTCGTCGTCGACGGCGCGGGGGAGGTGACCCTTGCCGACTGACCGGACAAGCGGCGTCGGTACGCGCGCCGGGGAAGGCTTTACGCTGATAGAGCTGCTGGTCGCCCTGGCGGTCTTCAGCCTCGCCGCCCTGGCCCTGCTCAACCTGTCTGGCGAGAACACCCGGTCGGCCGCCCGGGTCGAGGCCCGGACCCTCGGGGGCATCGTCGCCGAGAACCGCGCCGTAGAGGCCGTGATTGCGCCGGCCATCGCCGAGGGAATCACGAGCGGACAGACCCCGCTGGCCGACCGCCTGTGGACCTGGACCCAGACCGTGTCCCGCACCCCGACGCCCGACCTTCTGCGCATCCATATCGCCGTCCGGGACTCCGAGGGCCAGGCCGCCGAGCGCACCGTCTTCCGGTCACGGACGCGACCATGAGGCCACGCACAGGCTTTACCCTCGTCGAGGTCATGATCTCGCTGATGATCTTCGCCGTACTGGCGGCCGCAGGCGCGGCTGTCCTCAGCGGGGCTATCGACAACCGCTTTGCCGTCAAGGCCGCCAGCGACCGGGTCGGCGACCTGCAGCGGATGCGCGGCCTGTTGCGCGCCGATCTGGGCCAGGCCACGGCCCGTCGCTCGCGGGGGCCCACTGGGCGTCCGATGCCCCAACCGATCGTCGGTGCCACTGCACCGGGTGATCCGTTGCTGGTCCTGAACCGTGCCGGCTGGAGCAATCCCGGCGAACAGGCGCGGCCGTCGCTGCAACGGGTCGAGTACCGGCTGGTCGAGGAACGGCTGGAACGACGCGTGTTCACGCATCTGGACGGCGCCCGCCCGGGGCCTCCCCAGGTGCTCTATCGGGGCGTCCGCGATGTCACCGTCGAGTTTGTGCGCGACGGACAGGCGACCCCGGCCTTTATCTCCACGCTCGACCGGCCCCTGCCCGATGCCGTGCGGATCGGCATGACGGTCAAGGGTTATGGGCGGGTTGATCAGGTCTTCATCGTCGGGAGCGGCCAATGAGGCGTCGCGGGACCGAGCGGGAGGGCATGGCTCTGCTGACCGTGCTGTTGCTGGTTGCGGTCATGTCTGTGGTCGCCGTGGCGATCCTCGATGATGTCCGCTTCTCCGTTCGACGGACAGCCAATGTCGAGTTCCAGAGTCAGGCCCAGTGGTATGCCGCCGGGGCGGAGAGTCTGGCGATGGGCCAGATCGCAGGCCTCCTGGCCCGGGGACCCGCGCGCACGCCGTTGCAGCCGGCTTGGAACGGGCGGCCGGTGAGCTTTCCGATTGACGGAGGAACCCTGACCGCCACGGTCACCGACGGCCAGGCCTGTTTCAATCTCAACAGTGTCGCCCTCGGATTCGGGGAGGATCTGATCGGGCGCCCGCTGGGGGCGGCGCAGTTCCGGGCGCTGGGTCGGGCGGTCGGGGTGGCTGACAGCCGGATGCGGGTGGTGGCCGATTCCCTGACCGACTGGCTGGACGCCGACACGACGCCGTCTCCGCTCGGGGCCGAGGACGGGGCCTATGCCGGTCTGGCCACCGCCTACCGGACGGGTGGGGCCATGCTGGCGGAGGTCAGCGAACTGCGGGCCGTCAAGGGCGTGGATGCCGAGACCTACCGCCGGCTGCGACCCTTTCTCTGCGCCCTGCCGACCTCGCGGCTCTCGCCCCTGAATGTGAATACCCTGACGCTTGAGCAGGCACCCCTGCTGACCATGTTGACGAACGGCGCTGTCGGAGCGCAGCAGGCACGGGCGGTCATCGCCTCCCGGCCGCGCGAAGGATGGGCGGATGCCGCCGCCTTCTGGGCCCAGCCGTCCCTGGCCACGGTCCAGGTTGATCCGGAAGCCCGCGACCAGGTCACCGTCCTGACCCGCTTCTTCGACCTGAGGGTCGATGTCGAACTGGGCGGCTCCCGGGCCGTCCGCACCGCCCTGCTGGAAGCCCGGTCCGACGGGCATGTGCGCACTGTGATCCAACGCTGGACTCCTGAAGAATGAAACCGACCCGCCTGATCCTGATCCCCGCCCTTGGAAGCGAACCGGCACCCTTTCTGGTGATTGCAGGCGGCGTGGTGCGCGAGCGCGGCCTGCTGGACCTGCATCCTGTCGAGCGGCCGGAGCCCATGCACACGGTGGCCATTGTTCCGGGTCCCGAGGTGACGATCCGCTGGCTTGATCTTCCCGCCGGCGGGCAGGCCCAACAGCGCGCGGCCGCCCTCTGGATGCTCAAGGAAGAGCTGGCGGTCCCGGCCGACCGTCTGGCCGTGGCCCTGGGACCGGTTCCGGCGGCGGACCAGCCCCGCCTGGTCGCCGTCGTCGGCCAGCCGTTGATCGAGGCCTGGGGCGACTATCTGGAGGCCCTGGGTGTCAAGGCGGACGCCATGGTGCCGGATGTTCTAACCCTCCCCGAACCCGACCTGGACGAGGTCTTGAATGCCGTCGTGTTCGGAACCGCGACGGCCCTGCGGGGGCGGGGGTTCGCGGCAAGCGTCCAGCCTGATCTGGTCGGGTTGCTGGCCGGGGCGCGGCGGGTCGACGCCAGTCTTGATGCGGCGGACGTCGAGCGCGCCCTTATCGGAGCGGCCCTGTCTCCACCGGTCAATCTGTTGACGTCGCAGGATCGAAACCGCGGCACGACCCGTCGGGGCTGGGCCCTGGCATTGGTGATGGCCGGATTGCTGGTCATTTCGCCCCTCGTGCTGGTCGCGGCTGCCGCCGCGAGAGACGAGGCGTCGGCCCGGACCGATACGAACCGCGCCCTGGCCGAGATTGCCCGGGTTGCGCCGGACCTTGCGGCCCGCCCGGATCCCTTGGAAGCGCTTCGCCAGCGGGTCATGGCGGCACCCCCATCGGGCGGGGTGGTCGGAGCGACGGCCGCCCTCTTCGCCGCGCTGGAAGGGGTGGAGGGGGCGGAGCTGGATCTGCTGATCGTCGATCCGGCTGCGGGGATGAAGGCCAGTGTGTCGCATCCAGACTATCGAGATACGCAGTCGATCGCGCGGGCGATGCGGGCCAACGGTCTGGATGTGACCGAAACGGCCGCCATCGACGACGGGGGCCGTATCGTCAGCGATATCACGATCAGGAGCGCACGATGAACCGGTGGTTGGGGCAGGCCGGGGCCTGGTGGAGCGGTCGCACCCTGCGCGAGCGGCGGATGTTGATGGTGATGACGGCGCTGCTGGCGACGACGGCCGTTTGGCTGGGTTTGGTGCGGCCCGTCCTGGCCTGGAGAGAGGCCGCCGCGACGCGCGCTACCACGGCGGCGCTCACCCTTGCGGAGGTCCGCGCGGCGGTCGCCTCGCTCGGGCCGGTGCGATCGTCTGCACCCCCGCCTGCCGGGGGCCTCGAGCCCCTGATCCAGCGGACGGCCGCCGGTGCGGGGCTGGAGGTCGTCACGGTGATGAGCGAATCGGGGCAGCTGGGCGTCCAGCTCTCCAGCGTCAGTTCCGGACCCCTGTTCGCCTGGCTGACAGTGCTTGAAACCGATCACCGTCTGTCGGTCTGCAGCCTGGGTGTGACCGAGAATTCCGACGCCACACTGAACGTCGAGGTCGGGTTTGCATCCGGTGCCTGTGCACCCGTGGCGGCACAATAACCGTCCGATTGCGGGGCAATTGTAAAAAATTGGAAGTCTTGCTGTCGCATAACCTTTACAATAACTCGAAAACGCGCATTATTCCTCCGGGTCCTGACTGTTTCAGGCGTTCGGGAGAAGTTGGATGCGCGCTTTCACACCCCTCATCGGCCTTGCGGCTCTCGCCGCTGCCGCCATTCTGCCGGCCGGACTGGCCAGCGCGGCTGACAACGCCCAGGCGACGGTGCGGTCGAATCCTCGTCCGGTGATGATCTGCGGTACGGATGCCGCGACGCGCCGCGCCTTCGCCCGTGAGCATGGCGCTGCACCGATCTTCGTCACCGCCCGTGAGGCCCTGTCGGTCCGCGCCTCGGACCCCGCCTGGAGCGCGCCGCGCTGCATGACGGTGCGGGAGCATGCGCGCTATCGGGATGCGGCCACGACTTTTGCCGCGGTCCGCTGAGGCCGGAAGACCCTGGTCGCTCTGCTGTTTTCCTGAGCCGCCCGCCCCATCCGCACCTTAACCGGCAAGATTGAGCCGGTCTTAAGGGATCGGGCGGCAGTATGCCGGTCAGGGAGATCGGCATGGCACGGCGGACGAAGGCGGGAACGAAGGCGCGGGTTCCGGAACAGCAGTTTCTGCGCCTGATGAGCCACGAGATGCGCACGCCCCTGAATGGCGTGATCGGCATGCTGGGCCTGCTGTCGCGGACCCGGCTTGACGGGGCCCAACGGGCCTATGCGGAGGCGGCGCGATCCTCGGCGGAGCATCTGCTCGGCCTTGTGAACGACTTGCTCGACTATGCCCGGCTGGAAGCCGGCAAGCTGGAGTTCGACCACGCCCCCGTTGATCTGGAGGCGCTGGTGCGGGGTGTCGCCGAGCTGCTGAGCCCGCGCGCCCATGAGAAGGGGCTGGAGATCGCCTGGTCCGTCGCCCCGGACGCGGTCGACATCCTCGGCGACGAAGGCCGGTTGCGGCAGGTTCTGTTCAACCTGGCGGGCAATGCCGTAAAGTTCACCGAGACCGGCGGCGTGCGGATCGCCGTCGAGCGGACCGGCGGCCCGGACAAATCGCCCCGGCTCGCCTTTATCATCGACGACACCGGACCCGGCGTTCCGGCCGAGGCGCGGGCGCGGATCTTTGAGGAGTTCGGCCATGTCGACGCCTCGGACGCCAGCCGCTTCGGCGGTGCCGGCCTGGGGCTGGCGGTGGTGTCCCGACTGGCAGCCGCCATGCAGGGGTCCGTGACAGTGTCGGATCGGCCCGACGGGACGGGTGCCCGGTTTCTGTTCGAAGCTGACTTCGAGGCGGCACCTGATGCGGTCCGCGGCACCCCCTTGTCCGGACACGCCGTCGCCGTGGTCAGCCCCGATCCCTTTGTCCGCGCCGCGGCCATGGACCAGATTGAAGCCTCGGGCGGAACGGTTCAGCCGGATGCCAGCATCATCCTGATCGACCATGCCGCCCGCGAGACCGCGCAAGGCCTTGCCGTGCGGCCCTCGACCGGCAAGGCCATCGTTCTGCTCAAGCCGGCCGAGCGCGACCTGATCGCCCGCTACCGCGGGGCCGGCTTTCACGGCTATCTGATCAAGCCCCTGCGCCGCGCCTCCCTGGCCGAGCGGGTGCTGGCGGCGTCGGGCCAGGGTCCCGCCCACCACCCCGGCGCCCCGCTCCTGCAGCCTTCCGAGGACGACCGCGTCACCCCGGCCCGGTTCTCCGGCACGAGGGTGCTGCTGGTTGAGGACAATCCGGTCGGTGCCCTGCTGGCCGCGACCCTGCTGCGCCGTGAGGGCTGCGCCGTCGAGACCGCCGCCAGCGGCCATGAGGCGGTCGATGCGATGAAGCGCGCCCGCTACGACCTCGTCTTCATGGACATGCGGATGCCGGGCATGGACGGCCCCAGCGCGGCCCGGGCCATCCGCGCCACCGGCGACCGGACGCCGATCGTGGCCCTGACCGCCAACGCCTTCGCCGAGGACCGCAAGGCCTGCCTCGGGGCGGGGATGAACGACCATCTGGTCAAGCCGCTGGAGCTCGATTCCCTGCGCGCCGCACTCGCCCGCTGGACGAACCGCACGGACCAAGCCAAGGTCTCGGCTGGATAGGGACGCGGGGGCGTCACCTGCAAGGGACGCCACAGATGACGGACGCCAACACGGAGGCCGGGCCGCGCAAGGCGAGCACGAAGGATGTGATCAAGGCGCTGGGTCGGGGTCGCGTCCTGATCACCCTGCTGCTGGGCTTCGGCTCGGGCCTGCCCTTCCTGCTGACAGGCGCGACGCTCAGTCTCTGGCTGGGCGAGGGCGACGTGACCCTGTCGGCCATCGGCTTCATCTCCTGGGTCGGTCTGGCCTATTCCTTCAAATTCGTCTGGGCGCCGGTCGTGGACCGGTTCGACGTTCCGATTCTCGGCCGGTTCGGCCGGCGGCGCGGCTGGATGCTGTTGTCCCAGTTTCTGGTCGGTGCGGCGCTGATTGCCATGGCGATCATCGGACCAGAGGGCGGATTGACGGCCCTGGGGGCCGCCGCGCTCGTCACGGCCTTTGCCTCGGCGACACAGGACATCGTCGTGGACGCCTGGCGTATCGAGACCGCCGAGAACGATGAGGACCTTGGGCTTCTGACCTCGGCCTATCAGCTGGGCTACCGGTTCGCGATGCTGGCGGGTAACGCCCTGATCCTGTTCTTCGCCACCTGGTTCGGCTGGAACGGCGCCTATCTGATCTGGGGCGCGGCCATGTCTATCGCCATCATCGCGACCCTGTTTGCAAAGGAGCCGCTCGATCGCTCGGCCATTGCGAAAGCCACCGGCGGCGCGGCACCCTGGACCCTGCGCGGCATGTACGACGCCGTCGTCGGCCCCTTCATTCAGTTCCTGAAGACGCACAAGACCGCGGCTCTGCTGATGCTGGCGGCGATCAGCCTCTACCGCCTGCCGGACTTCGTCATGGGGCCGATGGTCGGGCCCTTCTACCTCGACCTTGGTCTGACGAAGGAGGCCATCGGGGCCATGCGCCTGAGCTTTGGTCTGGCGGGATCGATCACCGGAATCGCCGCCGGCGGCATCTGCGCACTTCGTTTCGGCTTCGGCCGGACCCTGCTGCTGGGTGCCCTGATCGGCCCCATGTCGAACCTGGGCTATACCCTGATGGCCATGGTCGGCCTCTCGACGCCGATGTTTGCCGGGGTCCTGTTCGTCGAGAATTTCAGCGAGGGTTTGGCCGGGGCCGCGCTCGTCGCTTACATGTCCAGCCTCACCGGCATTGGCTATACGGCCACCCAGTACGCCCTGCTCAGCTCCTTCTATGCCCTGCTCGGCAAGTTCCTGAAGGGCTTCTCCGGAGTCGTCGTCGACAGTCTGCAGCAGGGGCATGAGTTGATGGTCGCCTATGCCATGTTCTTCGCTGGAACGGCGGCGGTCGGTATTCCCGCAGTGCTCCTTTGCTGGCTGCTGGATCGCCGGAACCGAAGACTGAAGGCGGCGATCGGGGCGGCCTGATCGCTCAGCCCTCCGCCGCCGCCCCTTCGTCATAGGCCGCAAACGTCGCGGCGGTGATGATCTCGCTGACCGAGGCGCCGAGGCTGACGATCTGGACGGATTTCTCCAGCCCGACCAGCAGGGGTCCGATCACCCGCGCGCCGCCCAGTGACTGGACCAGACGGGTCGAGATTGAGGCCGAATGAATGGCCGGCATGACCAGCACATTGGCGTGGCCGGTCAGGCGCATGAAGGGGTAGGCGCCGCGGGCGTCGGGATCGAGCGCCAGTTCGGGCGGCATCTCGCCCTCATATTCGAAATCGACGCCGCGCTGGTCGAGGATGCGGATGGCCTCGCGCACCTTCTCGCCCCGGTCGCCGGGAGGGTTGCCGAAGGTCGAATAGCTGAGGAAGGCGACGCGCGGGGTCTTGCCCAGTTTGCGCACCGTCCCGGCGGCCTGGATGGCGATCTCGGCCAGTTCCTCCGCATTCGGAAGCTCGTGGATCGAGGTGTCGGCGACGAACAGGGTGCGCCCCTTGGCCAGCAGGATCGACATGCCGATCATGCGGTCCTTGACGTCGAGGACGCGCCGGACCTCCTTCAGCACCATGTTGAAATTGCGGGTCACACCCGTGACCATGGCGTCGGCCTGGCCGCGGGCGACCATGGCGGCGCCGAAATAGTTGCGGTCCTGGTTGATCATCCGCTGGACGTCGCGACGCAGATAGCCGCGGCGCTGCAGACGGGCGTAGAGAAAGTCGGTGTAGTCGAGATTGTGCTCGGAGACCCGGGCGTTGACGATCTCGATGCCCATGGCGTCGAAATCGAGCCCCGCCTCGGCGGCGTTCTTGCGGATCAGCTCCTCGCGGCCCAGCAGGATGGGTGTGCCCAGCTCCGCCTGTTTGAAGCCCCAGGCAGCGCGGATGACGGACGTCTCCTCGCCCTCTGCGAACACCACCCGCTTGTTCGGGGCGGCGCGCACGGCACCGGAGATGTTCTGCATCAGGGCGGCGGACGGATCGAGCCGCGAGCGCAGTTCGGTCCGGTAGGCCTCCATGTCCTCGATCGGCTTGCGCGCCACGCCCGTGTCCATCGCCGCCTGGGCGACGAAGGGCGGGATGTACCAGATCAGGCGTGGGTCGAAGGGCGAGGGGATGATGTAGTCAGGGCCGAATTTCAGCTTGCGGCCGCGATAGGCCATGGCGACCTCGTCCGGCACATCCTCGCGGGCGAGGGCGGCCAGGGCCTGGGCACAGGCCACCTTCATCTCGTGATTGACCCGCCGGGCCCGCACATCCAGCGCGCCGCGGAAGATGTAGGGGAAGCCGAGGACGTTGTTGACCTGGTTCACATAGTCCGACCGGCCCGTGGCCATGATGGCGTCGGACCGCACCGAGGCCACATCCTCGGGCGTGATCTCCGGGTCCGGATTGGCCATGGCGAAGATGATCGGATTGGGGGCCATGGAGGCCACCATCTCCTTGGTGATCGCGCCCTTGGCCGACAGGCCCAGAACCACGTCGGCGCCGACCATGGCCTCGGCCAGGGTCCGGTGGGGGGTGTCGGTGGCGTGGGCGGCCTTCCACTGGTCGACGCCTTCGCGGCCCTTGTAGATGACCCCGTCGCGGTCGACGATCACGGTATTCTCGGCCCGGACCCCGACGGCCTTCATCAGGCCGATGGAGGACAGGCCGGCCGCGCCGGCGCCGGCCAGGACGACCTTGATGTCCTCCAGCTTCTTGCCGGTGATGTGGCAGGCGTTGATCAGGCCGGCGGTCGAGATGATGGCCGTGCCGTGCTGGTCGTCATGGAAAACCGGAATGTCGAGCAGATCCTGGAGCTCGGACTCGATGACGAAACACTCCGGGGACCGGATGTCCTCCAGATTGATCCCGCCCCAAGTGTCGCCGATGTTCTTGACCACGGTGATGAATTCGTCCGGGTCGGTGGTCCTGACCTCGACATCGAAGCTGTCGACGTCGGCGAAGCGTTTGAACAGGACCGCCTTGCCCTCCATCACCGGCTTGGACGCCATATGGCCGAGGTTGCCGAGGCCGAGGATGGCGGTGCCGTTGGAGATGACGGCGACCAGATTGCCCTTGGACGTATAGTCATAGGCCTTGTCCGCATCGGCGGCGATCGCCAGGACGGGAATGGCCACGCCCGGCGAATAGGCCAGCGACAGGTCGCGCTGGGTCGCCATGGGCTTGGTCGGCGCCATGGAAATCTTGCCCGGCGTCGGACTGCGGTGAAACTCCAGCGCGTCTTCGTCGGAGAAGGTCTGTTTGTCTGTGAGATCGGCCATGCCTGTTCCTAAGCCGGGGAAGGGGCGGGGACAACCGCTGAGGCGGTGCGGGGGTGGCGGGTGGCTGGTGGTTAGTGGCTAGTGGCTGGCTGGCGCCGGGGGTGAGGGGGTCGCCTGCGCCGCCCTTCCGCCGACAGATGAGCAGCAATCACTAACCACTGGCCACCAGCCACCTTCCATCCATGCGTCTTCGCCCTCCGGCATCGCTGCCGGAAAGGTCGGGGAGGGCGCGGGGCGGCCGGGCCTCGCCCGGTGCTGTTGTAGAGTTACCGTTTCGACGAAGCAGACCTGCCCCGCGCGGCCGTTTTCCGCGCGCCTTCCGGGTAGTGGCCCTGAGTTCGGACCTGACCGGATCACCGCCGCCGACATTGCTGCCGACGGCGCGCGGCGGACATGACTTTCGTCAGCGGCCCGCACAGGAAGCGCGCGGCGAGCAAACGGAGGCCATCCATCGACCTCCATGAGGACCCCCGGAGTATCCATCCCCCGAGCTTCATCGCTCGACCACAGCCCGCCGACATCGGGGCGCTGGATCCGACGCCCTCCCCACCGACGGGATGGGGCAATTATGGAGTCGCTCCCAGCCATGATGGCTGATGACGCTGCATTTTCTTGAAAGCTAGCGAAAGCAGTGGGTTGGTGGCGCGGGATATGCTGACAATTGGCGGACTGTGAGCACTCAGATTCCTTCTCCCATTGGGAGAAGGTGCCCCGTAGGGGCGGATGTGGGTCGGCTGGTTGGCGCGGCGAAGCCGCCCCCCGGCGGTCGACCCACACCCTTTCGCGCAAGAACGACGGCTTCGCCGTCGTGCGCTCAAGCCCTCTCCCAATGGGAGAGGGAAGCGACCTGCGTAATCGGCTTCGCCTTCGCCGGAATGACGAGAGCCGCAGGGGCAGGGTCAGACCGCCAGCGTCCCCGTCCGTTCGACCTCGACCGGGCCGGTCATGAAGACGTGGCCGGTGGCCTCGTCCCATTCGATCCACAGTTCACCCTCGTCGACCTCGATCGTGGCGGCGCGTCCGGTCAGGCCGCGACGGGCGGC
>VYLK01000183.1_pt1 | contig 26468 bp, 29 predicted proteins | sample 5114321 | NCBI WGS metagenome assembly VYLK01 (sample SAMN12291792, study PRJNA351875) | freshwater metagenome | isolation source: freshwater lake | place: USA: Michigan, MSU2 Lake | collected 2011-08-16
CACATAAAATGCTTGGAATCCCGTGACCCGCTGCCTCTTGACCAAAAGCGTAACTTTTGACGCCGCCCATCATCTCCACCAAGGCGATGAAAGCCATCCCTATCGCCGTCTGCATGGCCATTCTTTCCGTCTCGACGTCTCAGTTGAGGATGAGGCAGATGGCAAAGACCATTGGGTGCGCGACTTTGCAGAGCTCGCCAAGGCTATCAGCGAGGTGCGCAATGTCCTCGATCATTCCTTCTTGAATGAAATCGAAGGCCTAGAGACGCCAACACTTGAGAATATATGTGCTTGGGTGGCAGAGCGTTTGAAGCCGACTCTACCCAATCTGCGTCGCGTATCGGTCGCCCGGCCTTCGCTGGGTGAAATGTGTACCCTTGAGATTGGTGTTTAAGCAGCAGGCTCCTGCATGCGCTCAGCTAGGCGCGCCTGAAAACGGATTTGGGCACGTTCGATTAATCGCAAAAAAGCCAGCACTTGGCCTTTAAGTGAGACTTCACACGCCCGGACAACATGGGCGCGCCGCCATACGCTCAACCAAGCCCGCTGCAATCGGTCGTTCTTTACGGGCAAAGCCAAAGCCTGGCCTACTTGGCCTTCATAGCAAAGCGGGCCGTCAATCGTCATGGGCGACTTATAGGCTTCCCCGCCACTGCCAAAGTCAAATACCTTCATCCCAAGGCCTGCGGTATGGCGGATGATGTCGAAGGTCAAAAGCAGGCCTGGGGAATAGCGACTATAGGCCGGGTTATAGGCCGGGAACCAGAAATGCACATCTTGACCTTCGAGCAAGCAGATTTCAGCGGCAACCAACTCGTCTCCACGACGATAGATGCCGGCCCGCAAGCTAGCGCTGCCAGTCTTCTGCGCCGCCAGCGCTAAAAGCAGGTCGCGTGTCCAGCCACAGCTAAACACATTATGCATGCCAGAGCGCTTGTATTGGTCTACCTTCAAGTCAAGGACCCAGTCCAACAACGCAGGGGAAACGTCTGTCCATTCAAACTTAAGATCGGGCAAATCCTTGGCGACATTGCGGGTGCAGCGACCTAAGTTTTTAAAGTACTTCGGTGAACGAGCCTTTTGGGTGGCGAACCAAGCTTCAAAGCCATTCGTTACATCTGCAATCTGGCGATGCTTGACGATCGGTGCGCGGTCCAAACCATCAGAACCAATCAGGCCGTTGAACTCTAGGCGCTTTGCCCCTGCCGCGGCCAATAAGCGCGACCAGTCCGGCGCATAGCCCGTCTTCATAACTGCCGCATGGTAATCCGCCAACGGGGCACCAGCGGGTTGCAAGCTCTGCCCCCGCTTTTGATAGGCAAAGAAACCAACAATCTCTTCGCCGTCATGAAAACGAGCTAACATGCTGCCAGGTGTATGGGGCGCAATCGCTTTCAAGAAGTCAGCGGAAAAATAAGGGCTGGTTAGATCAGAGTTCGCTTCGCGAAAGGAACAGAATAGAGCTTCCTCAGTTTCAGTAATTCCATCGAGGGACGCGATTGAAACATGACTAACTTTGGACATCGCGAGACTCTCTTTCGAAAAAGCTTTTGACCTCACTAGCAAAAAATGGCCCAACCGAATTAGTCTTGCGTAAAGATAGCTGATGTTTCCAAATGGTAACTGTTCACGTTTCTGTGACTACTTGGGTAGGCATGGCCAGTTTTAGCGGATTGAACTGCTGGGATGTACCAATTTTAGACCGCCTCTGCGTCGAGCACGGCAAGCGCAGACATAAGACTGTGTGAATTTGAGACACACTAAAGCCGACAAACAAGCGTCAAAGGGCTACAGTCATCTATGAAAACAGCGGGGCCCGACTAGGCCCCGCTTTTCTATGGCAACCAATGGAGTTTAGTTTGAAGGGTCTCTAGCCCGGAACTGCCTGAGCCAGCTTGCGCGCGAAGGCTGACAGCGTCCGATCCGTATCCGACCAAATCCAGGCAGTGTCCGCCCAGATGATGTCGCCCGTCCAATCATAGCTGGCTTGGCCAATCTGGTTGCCTGCTGCATCAAAAGCCTTGCCGGACACATCCGCGCCGCCAATGCCAAAGCTCTGCATGGATAGACCTGGCTTATCTCCCAATTCCTTGAAAGTCGGGCGATTGGCGGTCAAATCATGGATTACCACTTCGACCCGAGCCACTCGATCATTGAGGCTTTCGCGCAAGCTGCGCTCAACCATCTCCTGAATGACGGCCTTTTCACGCACGCCATAGGTCTTCTCAATCTTCTTTTGAGCCTTCTCGTCATAGGTAACCGTGACTTGAAGCGGATCAGCGGATGCCGTTGAAGCAAATGTCATCGCCAAGAGCAGGGCAGCGGCGGAAAACAACTTCACCATGTCTTTCTCCTCTTCGTCAAACCCATTTGCCGGATCTGATATTGGGCCCAACTCATCCTAGAATGATGGCAAAATCATGTTTCGGCAAGGGGCCCAACATTAAACTTTTGGCGGACAATTCCTCAAGCTAGGGCTTAACAGGTTGAAACACGATCGTTGCTTCACCAAAGACGATCCCGAACTTTTTCACTTTCGCCCGATTGATCAAAATGCCATCGGGTTGCAGCCACATCCGGTCATCAAACGTCACCAAGACGGTCCGTTCGCCGACTTTCAAGTCAACATCATAGACCCATGACAATTGATTGCCCTGAATCAGGCCACGCGCGACACCGCGGACATCACCCGCAGTCCCCTCATAGCTATTCGGGCCGGTCTTTTTGATCTTCCAAATGCGTTGCTCTTTTACGCCATCGGCATAATCAAAACGCTCATCGAGCGTGAGAACAGACCCATCCCACTGGCCATCAATATCGACCTTAAACTGACGGATAAGGGTACCGTTGCGGTCTTGGAATACGCCCCAAGCGGTGGTCTTGCCCTTGAAATAATCTTCCAAGACAAGTTGCTGAGGGGCTTTGGCGGTTGGCGCAGAGGCGGTCGTGGCACAACCGGCGACGCTGAGGGCAACGGCGGTTAGGGCGGCTGCCTTTTGGAGGGCTTTGAGCATGGTGAACACCTTTCAAAGCTCTTTACGCGCCAAGCAACCAATCGGTTCAGTGGAACTTGCTGGTTACTCAGTCGCCGCGTTCGAGGCTTGGACTTTCAGCACCCTCAACTGAGATGTCAGCCTCATAGGTCTTGGCCATGCGGACCAACATCCCAGCATCATGGCTGAGGCGAGCCGCGAATTGCGCCACACGTACTTGGGCCAGCGCGACAGATTGACTGATAGACTGAATTTCAGAGCTATTCTCAAACCCGTCTTTCATCTGGGGGATGTTGAGGCCTTTGGGACCGCGACGCAGATCAAAGGGCGGTAAGACATAGCGAAAAGCCTCATGCCCAAAGTCGAGATACAGGCTGTCTGACTCGCCATTGAGCAAGTTCAATCCACCCTCTGCGGCCATTTTTGACAGACGATCGAGGCTATCGAGCAATTCCTCTATGCGGGCGGCTTGCAGGCCGCGCAACAAATCGTGCTCGGTCGACTGACCAATCCGCAGCGCTTCGGCTACCTCGGCCAAGCGCTCCAACGCCTGATCGACGTAAGCAGCCGTGCGCTCCAAGGTACGAACAGCGGCATAAACTTCGGTGAATTTCTTGCGCTCACCCCGAGGATCCCGCCACGCCGCGTGCCTTAAGGCGCGGGTTAAGGCAGATGGTTCCATCAACGGCGTGTCAGGCCCATTCGGCCGCGGTCCGATGGGGCGTGGGCTTGGTTCATGGCCAACACCGCGGCGCGAACGCTTTGGAGAGGGATGCTTGTTGAACAACATTCTGGCCGTCCTGCTTTCGAAGAACGGCCAGCCTCGCATGTTAGCCTCAATGCAGTGTTAAGGTGCGTCGACCAATACCAGTTCGGCGTCCACAACCGCTTTAATGGTCAAAAGAGGCTCATTCAAAATAGCGGCCGCGTCGCGCTCATAGAGGTCGACGCCATTGAGTTCGACGACGCCTTTAGCGGCGGCCAAATAGGCGTGACGGCCAGCGCCCAGATCATAGGTGACGCTTTCACCTGCCTTCAATGTCGCACCCAAGACACGGGCCTGTTGGCGGATCGGCAAAGCGCCTTCATCTTCTGCAAAACCAGACGCTAAGGTCACAAATTGACCCGAACGATCACCTTTGGGGAATTTTGCTGCCCCCCAAGACGGAGCCACTCCGGCGCTTTCAGGCAAGATCCAGATTTGGAAAAGCGTGGTTTTCTCGTCTTCCATGTTGTACTCGGCATGAGTGATCCCCGTGCCGGCGCTCATGACCTGCACATCGCCCGCCTCCGTGCGGCCGACATTGCCCAAGCTGTCCTTGTGGGTGATTGCACCTTCGCGCACATAGGTGATGATTTCCATGTCGGCATGGCCGTGGGGATCAAAGCCAGTGCCGGGGGCAATTTCGTCATCATTCCACACCCGGATCGTACCCCATTGGGTCCGCTTTGGGTCATGATAATGGCCGAAGGAGAAATGATGGCGGGCGTTGAGCCAGCTGTTCTTGAAGCGGCCCAGACTGTTGAACTCGCGTTTCTCAATCATGACTTAACCTTTCATTTTCTTTGTGATTTCTGTGACACGGACGCCATAAAGGCGGGCAAATTCGCGGTCGCCAGCTGGCGGGGTGATGTCGGGTGCCGCATTGTCAGACTGGGTGGCAACACCGACATAATAGCCTAAGCGATTGACCACGTCAGGGGCTGCGTCACTATTGCTATGTGCGCCAGGTGCCAGACCTGTGCCGACCCAGATCATGCCTTGCTGCATGGCCAAGGTCAGGATCGAGTTTAGGGAATTGGCTTTATCGCCGGCAAAGCTCAAGGAATTGGTGAAACCACCAGCCACTTTGTCTTTCCAGCCCAATGTGAACCAGACTTTTGAGCTCGCCTCAAAAAAGGCTTTCAAGGGCGCAGAGATATCGCCCATATAGGTTGGTGCGCCAAAGATGATGGCATCTGCGGTGGTTGCTTCATCCAAGATCGCGCTAAAATCCTGTGCGGCAGACTCAATTTTCAAAAGCGCGGCTTCACCACCTGCCTCGGTCACACCTTTAGCGACATGTTCTGCCACTACAGCTGTATGGCCATAACCAGAATGATAGATAATTGCGATTTTCGTCATGGGAGTAGACCTTTTTTCAATCCGCCGTCAAAGATGCGACAGATGTTGAAACGCCTTATGGACGAAAGAGGATTGTTCGAATACTAGGAAAAAATGAAACCGATTGTTTCGAGATTTATGTCAGTGAATGGTGGCGCGGATGAGCCTTGATCTGGATTTGTTGACGACCTTTGCCAAAGTCGCAGAGCGCTCCAGCGTGACCGCCGCGGCGCGCGATTTGAATTTGTCGAAAGCGACGGTGTCAAAGCAGATTGCAGAGCTGGAGCAAAAGCTTGGGGTTTTGCTGTTTGCCCGCACGACACGTCTCTTTTCGCTCACAGATGCTGGCCAGCGGGCCTATGCCCGGGCGCAGCGCATCATGGAAGAGGCCGACGCCTTAGCCGATGAAGCTCGTGAAAGCCGCGAAGTGCCGCGTGGCAACTTGAAAATTGCGGCACCACAGGCATTCGCGCGCCTTTGGCTGGCAGACCTTTTGCCTGAATTCATCCGCGCCTATCCTGAAATCAGCCTCGAGTTTGGCGTGGATGAGCGCACGGTCGATATGGTGGCGGACAATTTTGATGTAGCGATCCGCATCGGCACCATGCCGGATTCAAGCCTTTTGGCGCGCAAGCTAGCGCCAGTGCGTCTTTTCACGGTTGCGGCCCCCGCTTATTGGCAAGAGCGTGGCAAGCCACGTAGGCCAGAAGACCTCGCGATGCATTGCTGCTTTCGCTACACCAATACCCCCAATCATTCGCTCTGGCGCTATATGGATGCCGACGGCAATGATCTGCGGGTGAGGGTGCAAGGGCCAATCACCATCAATGGCGGCGAGATTGAAATGCCAGCCCTGCGTGAAGGCCTTGGCGTGGCTTATCTGCCCGACTTTTTGGTCTGCGATGATCTGCGTGCGGGTAAGCTTGAGCGGGCGTTGGAAGACTTTCGCTCACCAGAATTGACGCTGCATCTCTTAAGCCCGCCGGGTAGGGGCAAGCCTAAGCGCTTGGAAGTATTTGCCGATTTTATGGTCAAAAAGTTTGGCGGGCGAATTCCGCCTTGGCATATCTAGCTAGTCGCCCGCTTCAAAGACCAGCACATCTGGCGACCCGCTGGATTTGAGGGTGAGTTGGTTGCCCGTTAAACTGATCTGATCGACTTGGCTGAGGGCCGCTATAAAGGCAGCTTCTACAGCCATGGGGTCACCAATTGCTGCCAAGCAAGCCCGCTCGGTCTGCATCATATTCATGAAGCGCGATTTTCCTGCCGAGCGCTGGTGCACGCCGGAAAACTGATTGCATCCGGTCGAGCCGCTTATGCGATTGGATTCAAACGTAACTTGTGGCCGCAGGTTTTGGCGATCTAGTGCTTGCCCATTCAAGCTAACCAAGGTCCAGGATTTGCCATAGAGGCTCAGCCCAGTCTCGGGCCGCGCGCTAATGGTTTCGAGCCGCGCCAATACGCGACCAGTGGCCGATAGCAAGCGCACTTCGCTACCGAATTTGCTGATCTGATGGGTGGCGCGCAAGGCAGCCAACATCTGGACTTCTAAATTCTTGGCGGGACCAATACAAGCCATCTTGGTTAGGGCGAGTGGCCCAAAGCGCGTGGATTGTGCGCCGGACCGCACAAGCTTCCCGTTGAAGCGATTACAGCCAGTTGAGCCGCTGACGCCGTCGTTGGGCAAAAAGATTAGGGTAGCCTTTGGAGCATCACCATTACGATTGAGCGGGCGACCACCCAACTCGCTGGCCACAAACTCCCCCTCCAGCACCAAAACCGGCTTGGGTGCACCTTTCGAGGGTGCATGAACGCCATGGCTAAGCGCGGGGCTGGCGGTAAGTGCTGCCAGCCCACACAAAGCGAGCGCGAGGCCTGTCTTGCTTAGACGGGATCCCACGTGAACACGCCAGCTGTTGCTTCCAGCCCCATGAACCCACCTTTCAAAGCGGGCAGTCCATGTTCGATCAGTGTCTCTGGTGTCCATCCGTCAATCCTCGATACCGAGCGGACCGGCCTTGGTTGGTCAAAGACGACCACTTCATTGCCGCGTACGCCGAATATTTGACCTGTTACATGGCTGGCTGCAGCTGAACACAGGCTGACTGCGAAGGTGGCAACTTGGTCTGCGCGCATACGGGTGCGAATACGCTCTACCCGTTGCGCACTGGCTTCATCTTTTACGGGGATGGTGGCGATCATACGGGTCCAAGCAAACGGTGCAATAACGTTGGAGCGGACATTCTTTAAAGCCCCTTCCATCGCGATGATGCGGGAGAGGCCCGCGACACCCATTTTAGCAGCCGCATAATTGGCTTGGCCAATATTGCCGATGATGCCGGAGGTGGAAGTAAAGAGCACATAGGCCCCATCTTGTTGTTCGCGGAACAACTCAACGCTGGCGCGGGTGACATTATAAGCGCCGCGCAAATGCACATCGATCACGGCATCCCAATCGGGCTCTGACATTTTGTGGAACATGCCGTCCCGCAAGATGCCAGCGGGATTGATAATCGCATGCAGGCCACCAAACTCATCCTTGGCTTGCTCAATCATGCCTTTGACGGCAGCAAAATCGGTCACCGATTCCGAATTGGCGACAGCCTCGCCACCCGCTGCTTTGATCTCATCGGCGACCGCTTGGGCTGGCCCGACTGAGCCTTCATCGCCGCCCGTTACAGAGCCGCCAAGATCATTGACAACCACTTTGGCCCCAGCAGCAGCGGCTTGCAGCGCGCATTCGCGGCCAATGCCATTACCACCGCCTGTAATCAGAATGACTTTACCGTCTAAAACGCCCATGGTCGTGCTCCCTAATCTTATGTTTCGTTGAGATTAGCCCGATCAAGACCCCTTGGTCGAGCCCTGATTTTCTGGCGCTGCATCTTCAAAGCGGTCGGCCTCAGCCAAGGGCTTGAACAGGCGCATCCACGCCCCTGCGATGAATACCGCGCCAATACCGCCGACGACAACCGCGGTGACGGGGCCTAGCAGGCGGGCTGCGACCCCGGACTGGAATTCGCCCATTTCATTGGATGCTGAGATGAAGACAAAGCTGATGGCCGAAACCCTCCCGCGCATCGCATCTGGCGTTGCCAATTGCACCAGTGAGGAGCGGACATAGACAGAGATCATGTCAGCAGCACCGGCGAGCGCTAGGCAAGCGACCGAAATCCACAAGGTGGTGGACAGGCCAAAGCCCAAGGTGGCCAAGCCAAACACAAAGACTGCGCCAAACATCCAGCGTCCAACATTTCGTTCAATCGGCTTGATCGCCAAATAGATTGACACAAGGCCAGCCCCGATCGCCCCGGCTGAGCGCAAAGCCCCCAGTGCCGCCGGTCCAGCATGAAGAATGTCGCGCGCAAAAACCGGGAGGAGGGCGGTAGCGCCTGCGAGCAGCACGACGGCTAGATCGAGGCTGAGGGCCCCCAAAACAATCTTATTGTCGCGCACATAGATCAGGCCCTCCTTGATCATTTCAAACGTACGCCCGCTTTCAACTTTTTCTTGTGGCGGGGCTTTGGTCACAAAGGCGAGGAACCAGCCACAAATGAATAGTCCAAAGGCAACGCTGTAGGGCACAGACGGGCCAAATTGAAACAACAGCCCACCCAGAGCAGGACCAATGACGGAGCCGCCTTGAAAGCTTAAAGACATTAGCGCGATGGCTTGGGGTAATTGCTCGCGTGGCACCAGGTTCGATACCATGGCAGAACTGGCGGCTGGCAAAAAGGCGTTCAGCATGCCCGTCACCATGGCAATTGCGAAGATGGCCGCAATCAAGGCCGATGGCGCAAAGCCTGATGCCGTAACCAATGCGCTTGCAATCGCCACTTTCAAGGCAATGCAGACTAAGATGATCAGACGGCGGTCAAACCGGTCTGCCGCTTGGCCGCCAAATAGCGATAAAATGAGCAGAGGGACGAATTGGGATAGACCAATGAGGCCTAGAAGAAACGCGCCTTCTTCAATCGTATCGCCGCGCGCGCGCGCAATGTCATAGACCTGCCAGCCCATGGCGGTGATCTGAATCTGCGTGCCCAAGGTCCAAAAGACACGGGCGCACCAATAGCTGGTGAAGGACGCATGGGCGAAGGGGGCTAAAGATCGGCTCACCCTTCTGTGATGGGTCAGCCGACCTTTCAGGTCAATGGACTAAAGGCGAGAAAGACCTAAAGCGGCGCAGTTGCCGCCTCGAGCCAAGCCCCCACATCGGCTTCAACCCGTGGCCCAATTTCAGCGAGAACTTTGGCGTGATAGCTGTTCAACCAAGCCCGCTCTGCCTCAGTCAACATCTCCACCACGATCAAGCGGCGATCAATCGGCGCAAGCGTCAGGGTTTCAAAGCCCAGCATCGGCCGCTCGCCACCCTCTATCGGGGTAGCTGGCGTCACAAATTGCAGGTTTTCGGTGCGAATGCCGTAGCCATCGATCTTGTAGAAGCCAGGCTCGTTCGAGACGATCATACCGGGTTCTAACGCCACGTGATTGGGCACTTTGGCGATGCGGTGTGGGCCTTCATGCACGCCCAGATAGGAGCCAACGCCATGGCCGGTGCCGTGGTCATAATCAAAGCCACCTTCCCACAGGCTCATGCGGGCCAAAGCATCAAGGGCAGAGCCTGTGGTGCCTTTCGGGAAGCGCACGCGCGAAAGCGCGATATGGCCTTTCAGGACGCGGGTGAAGCGGTCCTGCATTTCAGCGCTTGGGGTGCCGACTGCTACCGTACGGGTCACGTCGGTCGTGCCATCCAGATATTGGCCGCCTGAATCTAGCAGGAACAGATTGTCCTGATCTACTTTGCGGTTGCTCTCAACGGTGACGCGGTAGTGCGGGAAAGCCCCGTTTGGACCAGCGCCCGAGATGGAATCGAACGACAAATCCTGCAACGCGCCCGTTGCCATCCGAAAGCCTTCGATGGCCTTACAAATGTCGATCTCTGTCAGCTGGCCCTTCGGTGCCTCGACGTCAAACCAATGCAAGAAATTAGCAAGGGCAACCCCGTCGCGCGCATGGGCACGCTTGGTTCCAGCGATTTCAACGGCGTTCTTCAACGCGCGCGGCATAATAGTCGGGTCTTGGCCACGGACGATTTGCGCGCCCGCGGCATGCAAAGCATCAAACACATGCGCGGAAGACAAGCTTGGATCGACCAAAATCCGCTTGCCACTGGTTTGCTTGAGGGCTTCGACAAAATCAGGCTCTGCGCTGATTGAAACTTCATTGCCTAAGAAGCCACGCAATTCGGGAGTCACCTTTTCAGGCTTCACAAACAATTGCGCCGTGCCGTCTTTGTTGAGGATTGCGCTACCCAAAGCCAAAGGCGTGCGCGTTACGTCCGTCCCGCGAATATTGAACAGCCAAGCCAAGGCTGCTGGCGAGGTTAGGACGCTGGCTTCAATGCCATCGCCTGACAGTTTTTCGCCAATGCGCGAGCGCTTTGAAGCGCTGCTTTCGCCCGAAAAGGTTTCAGGATGGGGGACGATTTCTGCGCGGGGCTCAGCGGGGCGGTCTTGCCACGCTTGGTCAATCGGATTGACGCCCACGGCGACCAATTCGACGCCAGCCTGAGATGCAGACTCTTTCAGTCGCGCAAGGGCGTCGGGCGGAACGAGGCGGGGATCATAGCCAATTTTTGCGCCCGATGGTGCCTCCGCCTTCAGCCAAACGGCTGGCCCTTGATCGACAAGGTCGCGTTGCTCAAACAATTCTGGCGCAGTTTGGGTGAGCGCCTGTTGTGTATAGCGCCCGTCTGAGAACAAATAAGCCTTGTCGCGCAAGATGATCGCGGCACCAGCTGAGCCTGTAAAACCCGTGGCCCAAGCCAAACGCTCAGCACAATCGGGCAGATACTCATTCTGCCATTCATCCTCATGCGGCACAAAAAGGCCATCAAGGCCCAATTGCTCCAACTGAGCGCGGATTAAAGGAATTGCCTTACGGCCTTGGTCAGCGCCACCGCGCACGTCATAGGTTTGAAACATAAAACGAGCCTAAAGGCATGGTGGAATTCGCGCAAGGCAATGGTGCTGAGGGATTCACAATTTGTTTGCACCCGATGGGTTACAAGCGCGCATCTAGTCTTTCGCTGGTCCAAGTTTTGGCAAGCAGAAGCATGCAAAGACTGGGAGGTCTCAAAAGTTTCATGCGCGGTCTTCGAAGTCTTGAAGCCTTGTATCGGACGGCCTCGACCAGCCGTGTGCTCAATCTATTCCAGGTTTATGAGAAAAATAACGAAGAGGATGAGTATGCGCGGTCTCCATTCTTCCGGGACCCGACCCTGAATCGCGCCATTTTTGTCAAGCATCGTCTGCGCTCAGACGAAACTTATTTGATGCCGCGCTCCAGCCCAGTTGCCACGAAGATCATTTTTCCTTTTGACAAGAAAACCCTCCGTGCCGGCGGCCAATCGATCTTAATCGGGCAATCGGGCTACCAGCAGACTTTGATGGAAATGCTGGGTGGCGAACAGAGTCATATGGAAGAGGACTTCAGGCTTCTGGAGATCTTGTCGAAATTGCCATCGCTCGACCCGTTCTTGCTCAAAGAGACCCTAACACGTTATGGCTTTGCACCTGCAGACTGTTACTTCGCCATGTCCAATGCCGACATCGAACGGATGAGAAGCTTTGCGGGAGAGCAAATTCAGCAATTGATCACTTTGGCCTTTGGTGGCTCAAATAATCAAATGAGTCTGAGTATCAAGCGGATGGTTGATGCCATCCTGACAAAAGATACAGAATCCCGCTTGGACCCCTTGCGCGTGACCTTGGGGCTGGATGGTCAACAATTTGAGGATAGCATCTTCAGTTGGAAGGGCTTTTTGTACTTCAAATGGCAGTTTCGCGGCAGCATGGTGAAGCTACAGTCCCTAGCCGGCGCTTTAGATCGCGTGTCCTTGGAAGGCGCAGTAGATCGGGTGCTGGACACCTCGATTTCCAATCAGCGGACTGCCTTGAAGAAGTCGATCCAAAAAGCCGCGCGCGGCTGTGTCGCCATTTTGGGTCTCTATGATGACGCGTTCAACGATTTGGTAGAACATGGCAATGCGGCGGCATTCCGGAAATTTCTATTGGAAGCGCCGCGCTTGTTTATCGAACTGGGTCACAGCATGGGCGTTATAAGCCACATCACCAGTTTCTGGGACTATCGTTTCCCGAACCCGAACCGCTTGCATATGCAGGCTTCGGAATTCCACGAAATGCTGAACGAGTTTCTGACTAGCCTGACCGAAACCTCGTATGACGATCTGAGCCGCCGGGCTTAGAGGCCATCAAACCGAACGCAACGGCCTACGATAGGTCAAGGTTGACCAATTCTCTTTCCGATAGCGATGTTCTAGGACCAGACCCCGTTGGCCATAGGCACGGCGAATGGCTGGCTCTTGGTGGGTCAACAGGCCTGATAACACGATACGGCCGCCTGGCTTTACAATGCTGGCCAAGTCTGGCGACAGGCGAACCAAGGGCTTCATCAGAATATTGGCAAAGACCAGATCAAACGGCCCTTGTGACCGGATCAGCGCCCGACGCACCCCATTGGCGACATAGGTGCGGACCTTTGGGCCAACGCGGTTGAGTTTGGCATTTAAGCCCGCAATATAATTGGCGCGGGGATCAATCTCTGTACCAACTACAACGCGGCTGCCGGTTTTCGCCGCACCAATGGCCAGAATGGCAGACCCGGTTCCGACGTCTAGGACCCGCTGCGGACGTTTGCCGCGGGTCAATAGGCGGTCGAGTGCCAAGAGACAGCCTGAAGTTGTCCCGTGGTGACCGGTGCCAAAGGCTTCGCCGGCATCAATGATGATTTCTACGGTGCCGTTCTTGGCTTTGCCAACATCGTGGCTGCCAACAACCATGAACCGACCCGCAGGAACCGGTGGCAGGCCCTCGAGGGACATTTTTACCCAATCGGCATCTTCCAAGGGCGCTAAACGGGCGTCCAAATCAATGTCCGACAAGGCGATTGCGCCCACGCCCAATTGGGCCGATTCCAGCGTATAGGCATAGGCTTCAAGTTTGAATTGGCGGCGTTCTAGCTCCCACCAGCCGACAGCCCCAAAGCCACCGAGTGCATCAAGGAGTTTCGAAGCGGCTTCAATGGCGGCGCGCGGACCAGTTGCGAGGATCAGATACATGCCCGCGAGATAAAACCCGCAGCAGATTTTGTCGAGTTGGACGGGCAGTCTGGTTCATTTGCCTGCGCGCGCGCTCTTTCAGGCGCGTCCAACGCGCGCTATCAGGAGCGCCTAACAACATAGAGCCAAATCATGCATGACCTAAAAGCCCTCCGAGACAACCCCGCCCATTATGACGCCAGCTGGGCGCTGCGCGGTTTGTCGGCCCAAACGCCTGCTATCTTGGAAATTGATAGCCGTTTGCGCACGGCTATGACCAAGCGGATGGAAGCGGAAGCCGTGCGGAATTCGGCGTCTAAAGCCATAGGAGCGGCCAAGGCACAGAAGAATGACGCTGAGGCTGCTCGCCTGATGGCAGAAGTGGCCGAAGCGAAGGCTGTGATGGAAGAGTCCAGTCAAATTGAAGCTGTGGCGCAAGCTGAGCTGGACGCGATTATTCAGGCGTTGCCGAACCTCCCAGACCTCGGTGTGCCTGAAGGCGACGATGAAGCTGGCAATGTGGTGGTTAAGCATTGGGGTACCCCGCCACAATTTCCATTTGTTCCAAAAGACCATGTTGCGATTGGCGAAGCCTTTGGCGGGATGGATTTTGAAGGTGCGGCCCGCATGTCTGGATCGCGGTTTGTTGTGTTGAGCGGTCAAATGGCCCGCCTTGAGCGTGCCTTGGGCCAATTCATGCTGGACCAACACACCGAAAAGAACGGCTATCAGGAAACCAATGCGCCAGTTCTGGTGCGCGACCATGCTTTGTTTGGGACGGGTCAACTTCCTAAGTTTGAAGAGGATTTGTTTAAGACCACTGACGGCCGTTATTTGATCCCAACCTCGGAAGTCTCGCTGACCAATTTGGTGCGGGAGCAGATCGTCGATGAAGAACGTCTGCCTATCCGCATGACGGCTTTATCGCCCTGCTTCCGCTCTGAGGCCGGTAGTGCCGGCCGCGATACCCGCGGGATGATCCGCCAGCATCAGTTCTGGAAAGTAGAATTGGTGTCTATCACCACGCCAGAAACCTCTGCGGCCGAGCATGAGCGAATGACCGCCAACGCAGAAGGCATTTTGGAGGCGTTGAAATTGCCCTATCGGCGTATGTTGTTATGCACGGGGGACATGGGTTTTTCGGCTCAACGCACGTATGATTTGGAAGTATGGCTGCCGGGGCAGAACGATGGCACGGGTGCTTATCGTGAGATCTCGTCCTGCTCGAATTGCGGTGATTTCCAAGCCCGCAGGATGGAGTCCCGCACACGTGCGAAGGGCGAGAAGGCGACTCGCTTTGTCCATACGCTCAACGGTTCAGGCTTAGCGGTCGGGCGGACGTTGGTCGCGGTGCTAGAGAATTATCAACAAGAAGACGGCACCATACGTGTGCCCGACGTTTTGGTGCCCTACATGGGCGGGCTTACTCAATTGGGATAGGCTTCGGCCATCGCTTGATAGCTATCGGCTACCAATTCTTCGAGGACGCCGAGATCAATGTCGCTTAGCTTGTTGATATAGAGACAGCCTTTGCCTGTGCCATGCTTGCCGAGCCGGGCAAGAATAGGTGCTGCGCCGGCAGAATCCAATTTTAAGTAGCAGACGAGCTTTGCCTTACGCGGGGAGAATCCAACGCGCAGAAAATCCCCTTCGCGTCCGCTCTTGTAAGTATAGTGGAAAATGCCAAAGCCAATGATTGAGGGTCCCCACATGACGGGTGCTTGGCCCGAGACTCGCGTGAACAGCTCCGTCAAGACTTGACCCTCTTGACCTCGCGCTGCCGGTTCCACTTCGGCGAGAAAGGCTGCAACACTTTTGGTTTCGGGTTTTGTTTTGTTTTCCTTGGCCAACCTTATACACTCCTGTTGGAAGAAATTTTACACTTAACAATTATACAGGAAGGTGAGCAAAAATCACCCCGTGCGTTTCGAGGCTATGCCTATGTTTGATTTCGTTTTTTACATTTCCGCTGGGACACTCGCTTTCGGTGCAGGTCTTGGTGTTAAAGGCATGTTTGATCCGATGTGGGCTGGTCGACTGGTTCGTTTGCAGCCTGAGAATGGACAGCCGGAGGGCTATTCGGAGTTTCGCGCCACATTCGGCGGGATGTTTTTAGGCCTCCATTTGTCGGCCTTGGCTTTTATGGTTTTCTGGGGAAAAGAGGCTGGCATTGCGGCCTGTAGCATTTTGGCCGCTGGCTGGTTGTTCACTGCCTTAGGCCGCTATTTGTCCTACAGCATGGACTCCAATACCCAGCACAGCCACGTCGTTCGATCTGTCGCGATTGAAGTAATTATCGGGCTTGCAATTGCCGTATGGCCGATCACTTCCGTCATGAAGCTTTAGAGCATTTATTGTTTCGTTAGCCTGATGAGAACGGCTACCTAGACGTTAAATTTCAGAAACTTACCTCTTTGTAATTGGCAATTCGAGACAAGGATCCCTATGTCACCTCAATGGGGTCACGGGGGTGGCAAGTGCTTTTAGCCACGTGCTGAGGCAAGCAGCAAATCCCTTTTCGCCCATGTGAAAAGCGCAGCGGTATCTGCCGCGCTCTTTGGTAAAGGGTTATTGGATGACACATTTCGGCAGAGCTTTTGGTTTGGCAGTCGCCCTAGCCTTTGGGGCAGCCGCGGCCATAACGGGTCCTTCGTTTGCAGATCGGACGGCAACGGAAAATCAGCGCGCGCAAGAGGGAAAGCTTCTGCAAATGCCTGTGACCGATTTTCTGTTCAATTCGTCGATGATTAGCACCAGCAAAGTGGGTGAAGTGCTCAAGCAAGGCGACGTGATTGGCCGCTTTGATGTCCAAGTTACCCAAACAGCGCGATTAAAAGTCGACACAATTTCTCGTCGCGGCAGTTATCCAAAGTCTGTGCCCGCTGGGACAATTCTATTTCAAGTCCAATTGGATAATGGCGTGGGTTACTGCACCCCATTACTGCCGGATCAGGGTGTTCGGCGCGCGCAGTGTTTCCGTGATATCAATAAGGATGGCACGTTTGATGCGGGCTACGTCACCGATTATATTGACCGTGGATTACGTATCTATGGTGCGCGCTTGCAAGGCCTGTCGCCTATTCCTCAAACGCCCTATGAACTGACACCCGGCGATTTGATCCCGTCGGAGCCGGCAGACGTGGTTTTGCGTAGCATCTTTGGCAACACCATCAAGTTTGATTACAAACTCAACGGCGTCAAACTGAGCGAAAAGGAGTGCCAGATAGATGGTGATAAGCCCTGCCGTATCCTGGGCCAAGCCTATCTGTTTGAAATCCAGTCTGGCGGCATCAAGATTATCGCGCATGATGATCAAACTTCATCTTAAGCGATGCAGTGAGTTCACCAGCAGGCGGGCACCGCATCAAATATGTACGCACGCCCTTGACCCTAACGGGCAGACAGTTCCATCGTCCCGGTAACAAGGCCTACGCTGAAGAGGCTAGACGGGGAGCCTAAGTGATGTCTGCAGATCCTATTCTACCAGAAGAGCTGTCGCGTGCGGTCGTCAGTCCAAAGACCTATGCGGATCAAGCCGTTATGGACGCTACTTTTGCCAAAATTCGCACCGACTATCCGCTAGCAAAAACCCAGATGGCAGATTTTGAGCCGTTTTGGTTTGTCTCGAAGCACGCAGATATCCTAGAGATTAGCCGTCAGAACGATCTGTTTTTAAGCGGCGAATTGCCAACGACGCTGACGACCAAGTCCGTGGATGAAAAGGTTCGCAAGCAAACAGGGGGCTCGCCGCATTTGATCCGTACCTTGGTGCAAATGGATGCGCCGGATCACCCGAAGTTCCGTGTCATGACCCAAGCTTGGTTTATGCCGCAGAATTTGCGCAAGCTTGAAGACCAAATCCGCAAAATCGCCCGCATGTATGTCGATAAAATGGCTAGCATGGGGGGGCAATGCGACTTCTTGAATGATATTGCGCTCTTTTTCCCGCTGCGCGTCATCATGGAAATTTTGGGCGTGCCGGAGGTGGACGAGCCCCGCATGTTGAAGCTCACCCAGGAATTGTTTGGGGCGCAAGATCCAGAGATGAACCGGTCGGGTGGTGAGCTGCAGGACGAACAAAAAGCATTGGCAGACATTCAGGCCGTCCTGATGGATTTCTTTATGTATTTCAACCAGATCACAGAGGCGCGCCGGGCCAATCCAACCGAAGATGTTGCCACCGTGATCGCCAATGCCAAGATGGACGGGGAGCCGATTGGTGCGTTTGAGGCCGTTAGCTATTACACCATTATCGCTACCGCCGGCCATGACACGACCTCTTCGTCGACCGCAGCAGGCCTCTTCGGCTTGATCCAAAATCCAGACCAATTAGCAGCTGTTCAGAACGATCCAAATCTGATCAATGGTTTGGTAGATGAGTCCATCCGTTGGGCGACGCCCGTTCGCCATTTCATGCGCTCTGCTACGGCAGACTACGACTTGCGCGGGCAGACGATTAAGAAGGGGGATTGGCTGATGCTTTCCTATCCTTCTGGCAATCGTGATGAGGAAGTATTTGACGATCCCTATAGCTTCCGGCTCGATCGCACCCCAAACAAGCATTTGGCCTTTGGCTATGGCGCGCATTTGTGTTTAGGCCAGCATTTGGCCAAGTTGGAGATGCGGATATTCTGGGAAGAACTCCTACCGCGCCTCAAATCCGTCGAATTTGCAGGCGAACCCAAGCTTTCGGAAGCCAATTTTGTAGGCGGGCTTAAGAACCTGCCAATTCGTTATGTAATGGACTGATGATGCGTTTTGCACCTTTCGCGATACTTCTTACCCTTGCGGCTGGGGCTGGAGCCCAAGCCCAAGAAACAACGCCCGCTGTTGCTCCGGCCCCTGTGCCAGAGGTGACGGTCAATCTTGGACGAAAAGCGCCTGCGACGCCCTCTATTGCACCGTTGGAGACGAAGCAATTTGAGTTGCCTCAATCGTTTGACCCAAGTGCAGCACCTGCTGCCCAGAGTGACGCGACGCTGCCGGCCTTGCCTAGTCCGGCCGCGACATCAGCACCAACCGCGCCGCGTGGTCCTCTGACGCCCGCCGAGATTGCTCGGGAGATTGCACCAAACTTTGATGTTTCGCGCGACTATACCCGCCTCGTGCAATGCTATGGCACGGCTGATTTCATGGGCGCGATTACCCGCATCCAAGCCAGTCGACCTGGTGCACCAAAGCAAGTGGTAGGCGTCGCGCGTGAGATCATGGCGTTGAGTGACGCGATGCAGCCGATGGTTTTGGCGGCGTCCACAGTGCGCGGCGAACCCCGCTTTCGCGCCGATTATGATGCGTTCGCCCGCCAAGGCCAGCGAGAGCTTGCTGGATCAAAAAATCCAAATGTCGTGATGCAACGCCGCCTTGCCACATTAGAGGCTTGCCGCCGGGACGTGACGCGCTGGCGGAAAGAAGGTTAAACGACATGTCAAACTGGGTTTTGGGCGTAATTGGTGGCTCTGGGCTGTATGATATCCCGGGCTTGTCCGGTGAATGGCGGACGATTGAGAGCCCTTGGGGCGAACCGTCTGATCAGATTTTTGATGCTGAACTAGATGGTCAGCGCGTGGTGTTTCTGCCCCGCCATGGCCGTGGGCATCGAATTTCGCCATCCGAACTCAATAGCCGCGCGAACATTGATATTCTGAAGCGGGCAGGGGTAACCGACATTTTGTCCATCTCGGCGGTGGGCTCGCTCAAGGAAGAATTCCCGCCAGGCCATTTTGTGGTGGTAGATCAATTTATCGACCGCACCTTTGCGCGGCCAAAAAGCTTCTTTGGTACAGGCTTGGTCGCCCATGTGTCGGTGGCCCATCCTATCTGTCCGCGTTTGGCAGGGCTTGCAGCACAAGCGGCGCGCCGCTCGGGTGCAGAGGTGACCGAAGGCGGTACCTATTTGGTGATGGAAGGCCCGCAGTTTTCAACGCTCGCGGAGAGCAACCTTTACCGCTCGTGGGGCTGTTCGGTGATTGGCATGACCAATATGCCCGAAGCCAAGCTGGCGCGAGAGGCCGAGTTGCCCTACGCTTCGGTCTGTATGGTGACAGATTATGATTGTTGGAACGAAGATCATGCTGCCGTGGAAGTTTCAGCAATTCTAGAAGTCATGCATGCCAACTCGACCAAAGCAAAAGCGATGGTAGCGGACTTAGCACGGTCCTTGAAGTCGATTGAGCGGACGCCATCGCCCATCGATACGTGCTTGGATTTTGCGCTGATTACGTCCCCAGAAGCCCGCGACCCGGCCTTGCTGGCGAAACTGTCAGCGGTGGCCGGGCGGGTGCTCTAAAGGGCTAGTCTTCACTTCTCCGCGAGACACTCAGTAAAATGGGCGTTTCGGTGAGCCTAGGCTTTGCTATAGCCCTTCTGCCTACAGTAGGGAGCCTGCAGGGATCGCGAAGGCACCCGTTGTGATCGGTAATGGTCAGTGAAGGATAAAAGTCTCACCGTGCGTCAGTTTTTAGCGGCCAGCGTCGCGCTCTTTTTGCTTGCCTCGTCACCCGACATTTCTAAGGCCCAGACGACAGAGGGCAAGAGCGCAGCTGCGGGCCAAGAACGGATTTTGCCTGACTGGCTGAAGATATCTGGCGAAGCGCGCGTTCGTTACGAAAGCCTTGATGGACAGTTTCGCGCGGGCGGCAGAGGCGGCGATCAAGCTTTGGCCTTTCGAACCCTGATTTTGGCGGAGGCTAAGTTTGACCCCGTAACGTTCGGTCTCGAGTTACAAGATAGTCGAAAAGAGCTGAATGATGCCGGATCCACGCTCAGCGCGTCTTTCGTAAATACGCTCGATGTCTTGCAGGCTTACGCGTCCTTTGATTTGAGTGAAACGGGCTTTGCCACAGCGTTAAACCAGGACAAGGCGCGCCTGAAGCTTGGACGCCAAACCTTGGATATTGGTGGTCGGCGTATCCTTGAGCGTGCGGACATGGCCAATGTTCTGTTAAACTTCACCGGGGCTTATTGGCAGTCGAGTAATGCGCGCGGCGACGCGTGGAATGCGGTTGCTGTGGTGCCAGTCGGGCGCCTGCCGCAAGATCGCGCCAGCCTCGAAAAGAATGAGATGCAGGCTGACCGCGAGGAATGGTCGCGGCTGCTCTTGGGCGTGCATTATCGCCGCGCCAATCTGCTCGGCGACCTGTTGCCAGAGACATCGGGGGAATTGTTCGTCTTTCGCTTGAAAGAGCATGATACGGTTAGAACCAATACCCCCAATCGCGACTATCTGCAGCCGGGCTTTCGCGTGTTCCGGCCACCGCAAAAGAGCCAATGGGATTTTGAATTAGATACCTCGTGGCGCACCGGGACCCGCCGGGCAAGTGCTGCGCTAACCGATACGGTTGATCTAAAGGTAAGGACTTTTGCCGCCCATGCCCATCTTGGCTATACATTTGATCTGCCTTGGCAGCCGCGGGTCGGGATTGATTGGGATTTTGGATCGGGCGACCGAAATCCAAACGATTTAAAATTCGATCAGGCGGAGCGCTTGTTTGGCGGGCGGCGCACCGACCTTGGCAACACAGGCATTCATGGGCCACTGACCCCTGCCAATATCAATGCCGCCGGTGGCCGGATTGAGGTGCGGCCTAATGCCCGTTCGGACCTGCGTTTGGCTTTCAAGCACGCCCATCTGGACGAAGCGCGCGATGCTTGGGTGGTGGCCCGTGTTCAGGACCGCACCGGCCAGTCTGGCACCTTTATCGGCACAACGATTGATGGCCGCGCCCGCTATTGGCTACAGCCCAATAAGCTGCGGTTAGAAGTGGGTGCATCTGCTTTAATCCCAGGCCGCTTTGCTAGGACCGCCCCCAATGCATCACGCCAAGGCACGACCCATTATGGTTATATGGCCTTAACCCGCGTTTTCTGACGCGCATTTAGCTGCGGTCAAACAGATCAAGGGTCCGTGCCCAAGCAAGGTCTGCTTGTGTCGGATCGAAATCATGCCCACGGTCTGAAAAGAAGCCGTGGCCAGCAGGATACATATGGATTGGCACTTTGGGATGGGCGACGCGGACTTCATTGACCAAGCTTAAAGGGATGCCGGGGTCGGCATCGCCATAATGCAGTTCAATCGGCGCATTCGGGGTTTCAGCCAGAAACATATTGATCATCCGGCCATAAAAACCTGAGGCCGCCGTCACACCCGCACAGCGGCAAGCGGCCACCCATGCGACAGTCCCGCCCCAACAAAATCCGGTTACAAAAGTGCGCGACGGAACTTCACGCAATACGTCAATTGCGGCTTGGGTATCGGCTGTAACTTGGTCCCACGACGTAGCACGTACGGCAGAAAGACCCTTTTGAATCCCGTCTTGATCATAAGGGGCTGTAAAGCCTGCTTCGATGCGGTCGAAATAGGCAGGCGCAATTACATCATAGCCATCCCCGGCAAACCGGGCGCACAAGGTACGAATATTCGCATTCAGGCCGAAAATCTCCTGCGCCACCACCAAACCGCCGCGGCGTTGATTGCCATGGGCAGGCTCAAACAACGCTGGAATACCCGTTGAAAGATTGATCATGGGCATGACTTTATCCCCGCATGGCTGTGTCGAGTTTTTCTTCGGTGATAGGATAGCCAAGGTCAGCGCGAATCTTCAAGACGCCATCTTCGATGACAGGCTGAACGATCCCTTGCGGGCGCGAGGCAACGTCGGACAAGGCCTGCTCGACGGTTTTGGACAGGGCCAAAAGCTCTAGGTTACGCGCGGTTGGGAATATGATCTTGCGGCGGCCCGCTGCCAGATCGTCCAAGGCTGCTTGGGGTTTAATCCACACAAGGTCGACAGCTTCGCTGCCATCCTGCACCCCGTTTTGGCCAACTGGCACTGGTGTTAGATAAAAACGCGTATCAAAGCGCTTGTGCAAGGCAGGGGGCGGGATCCAGCGCGCAAAGGGGCGAAGCGCGCTTGTGGCTAGCTTCAGGCCATGGCCGCGCACCAAGGGCTGAAACAAAGTCGCATCGCGGTCTACGCGCTTGCGCATATCGGTTAGGTCCAACGCTTTATCGCCAATAGGTTCACCATTGCGGGTCGCGAGTAAGATGCCGGTCTCTTCATAGGCTTCCCGCAAGGCAGCTACACGTGCCGCGCGTTCTTCGGCGTCCAAGCCTTCTAGGCCCTCAGCTGCCTCTAGCCAGCCTTCATCAAAGTCAGCGGGGTCTACTTTGCCACCCGGCCACACCATCGCGCCGCCGGCAAAGCCGATATTCGCGTGGCGTTCCACCATCATGACTTCCAGTCCGTCTGCGCCATCACGCACCAACAAAATTGTCGCAGCGGGGAATAAAGTGTCATCCATCTTCAGGTTTCCGTTTCGTCATGACCTTGCAAACTGCACGGCGGCGTTCCACACGCTCTGTCATGAACGACGTTGTGACCCATGCCAAGCATCTTTTGAACCAATCCGGCCAGCCAAAGCGGCGGGCGGTTCCCCGTGTAAGCCCACTCCTACATCAGGCCGATCACCACATGGTCGGCGAAGAAGGGGCGCAGATCGCCAGCTGGCATCTGTTAGGACACCGTTATGAGGCCCCGCCTGTGCTGTTGGTGCATGGCTGGGAAGATGACACCAGTTTGTGGTCGCCCCTTATCGATCTTTTGAATCAGCGTGGCCGCAGCATTGTTGCTTTTGATCTGCCGGGCCACGGCCATTCTGACGGGGATCGCTGCAGCCTAGAATTGGCGGCTGACGCCATCTTGGCCTTGCAAGCGCGCTTTGGTCCGTTTGCAGGCGCAGCAACCCACTCGTTTGGCGGGCCTGCTCTGGCAAAGGCTTTTCAGCAAGGGCTGGAGCTTGCTCAAGTCGTGCTGATTTCCCCGCCTGTTGCCCAAGCACGCCAGTTTGAACGGGCGTGGCGGCGCTATGGCGTTGAAGAGCCAATGATTAAAGCAGCCTTGGCGCTTGGCCATGAAGAGGGCCGCTTCTTTGACTTGGCAGCCGCTGCACCAACCATGAAGGCCGACGCCTTGTTCATCCATTCCCTAGACGACGAGCAATGCCCAGCTTCAGAAGGCAAGCGTGCGGCAGAAGCTTGGCCTGGGGCACGTTTCTGGCCTGTCGATGGCCTTGGTCACCGCGCTTTGGTACAAGATGACGAAGTGGTTTCGATGACAGCAAGCTGGCTAGATTCTTAAGGCGCGCCGTAATCTGATGCGTCCCGCGCGTTACGGTGGAAAGCAAGGCGGCCTGCATAATCGCGTGGGTCTTTCTTGCGCACCAAGGCTCCGTCCATCGGCGTCATCCAATCGACTAAGCGGGTGAGGAAGAAGCGCAGCGCCGCACCGCGCGCTAAAAGGGGCAATGCAGCGCGTTCTGCCACGCTTAAGGGCCGCACACTCTCATAGCCTGAAATCAGCGCGCGGCCTTTGACCATATCAAACTCCCGCCCATTGGCTTCAAAGCACCACGCATTCAGCATGACTGCGACATCGTAAGCCAAAAAATCATTGCAAGCGAAGTAGAAGTCGATCAGGCCGCTAACCTCGTCACCCAAAAACAAGACATTATCGGGAAACAAATCGGCATGGATGATCCCCCGCGGCAGGTCCGTGGGCCAATCAGACTTAAAGCGTTCGAGGTCGCCTTGGATAGCAGCAGCAATGCCGGGTTCTAGCGCTTCTGCATGGCGCGCCCGGCCTTTCCAAAGGTCCGCCCAATTGTCTGGCCCCAAGTCATTCGGCCGCGATAACGGGAATCCCTCCAAGGCCTGATGCAATTGGGCCAATGCGGCACCCACGGCGCGCGCATGGCTGGCAGGTGGGCGCTTAGACGAGACCCCGTCGAGGAAGCTGCATAAGGCTGTGGGCTTGCCCCGGATCATCTGCACCACTTGGTCATCTCGCGTGCGGATCGGGCGGGCAGCAGGCAGGCCTGCATTCGCAGCCCGCTCGGTCAGTCCCAGATAAAACGGCAAATCCTCCAGCGCGACAGATTTCTCATAAATCGTCATGATGAAGCGGCCCTGGGCCGCCTCCACCAAGAAGTTTGAGTTCTGAACGCCTTCGGCAATACCTTTGAAGTTTCGCAGGCCACTTAGCCCCCAGCCCTGCAACAGGATCGCCAATTCTTCGTCGGTTGGTTCAGTATAGACGGCCATGATTAACTATCGCACCTTTGCCGACAGTCTGACAATCCAGCCGCCACCTTGGGCGGGCATGGCACGCACGGCATGGCCGTGCTTAATGGCGTCGCGCAGCCGCCGACCGACGGGTTGAAACAAAGTCTCACCGCCACCAGGTGTCGGCGGATCAAATCGGAACCACAATTTAACTTCTTCGTCGCGGCGTTGGTCGTGCAGCGCAGCTTCTACAAGCGCCAAAGCTTCAACCGCACCTTTGCCGTTTAAGTCAAAAACCTGAGAGACGTCCAGATTCTCGGTTGATAGAGCGTTAGCGTCATCGGGTTCGAAAAAAGGCAAGTTTATCAATCTCTGAGCAAAGTAGCTGAAGGAGTCATGAATCACGTGGGAGGGCGTGAACCACCTGTTTACGTAAAAGGTACTGAAATTCATTTTATAGCAAGGTCTTGAGAAGATTCGATTCACTATCACCCGTCACATTGTCCCTGCGAGAGGCCAAAACGGCAGCTCGGTGAAAAAAGCACTTGGCCCAGAACGTGGTCAATATGGTTAGGGGAAAGACTAAAATGGCTTATGATATGAGCAGCGCTTTAGAGGTCACAATGATCACCGAAGTTGAGACTACTGAAGCAAGCACCGATCTGTTTGCTTTGGGCCTGTCGCATGCGACTGGCGTTGGTGCCGACGTGGATTATGTCGAAGCGCACAAGTGGTTCAATATTGCTGCCATGCGCGGCGATAGCGAAGCAAAACAGCGTCGCCAAGAATTAACGGCGATGATGACCCAGAGCCAAGTTTCGGCAGCGCAGCGCGCCGCTCGCGAATGGCTTCAGCGCACCGCAAACTAAACCGCGTCCGTTCTCAGGCCGCTTCGTAGCGGTCTGACGTCTTTATTGGACGAAGTTTGAGCCAATACTATAGTTGAAACCGACTGTTATCGGCAGCGCGTCGCGGACGAATTGCTGGGTAAATTGCCCCAGTTCGGAAATCCGCGACTTGGGTACCCAAACGACGTCAAAACGGCGCAGGCGCGGCAGTTCGGCTAACAGCGCTTGGCTCGCCCAGACAGAGCGTAGGTCATAGACCCGCATGTAAGGCGTTCCGCCAGCACCCCGGCGCAAGACCACAACTTCTTCCCGTCGCGCGGTGTTTAGAAAGCCGCCTGCCGTCGTAATCGCCTGTAATGGGTCCATCTCACCCGATAAATCAAAGAGGCCAGGCCTTGCCACCTCACCGCCGACAAAGAATTTTTGTGAGGCGAAAGTGTCGGGTGCGAGCGCAATCGCAGGATTGCGCAAATAGGTCGCGTATTGACCTTGTAACTCCAGCTTCAAATCGTCAGGCGTGCGGTCAGCCGCCATAATCGCTTCCAGCATCGGCGGATGAATGCGGCCGTCAGGCGCGACCGTCAGCTTTCGGCTGAGTTCAGGTGCGCCGATGGATTGAAAATCGATCACGTCGCCGGGGAAAAATCGATAGGTTTCATCTTCGGCCGTCCAGCTTGGAAAAGTTGGAATCGCTGGGAAGTCGACGGTGGCAACCGGCCGCGGGGTTTGCCAATTCTTGCCGTCCGTGCGCAAAGCCTCGACATAGCCTCTCGGCGCACAACCCGTTAAACTGATCGTTGCCACTACTACCCAGGCCGCGAATGTAGCTGTGGTTTTGGCACGCATGAACAGGCTCCCTTGGTCGGTTGGCAACACCTGTTTCTTAGAAACCCAATCGTTAAACGTTTCGTTAATGGATAATGGTTGATTAACGTTTGGAGGAAGCAAAATGCTTTGCCAAACGTCCTGACGCGCGGAACTTAGAATGACTTACCACACGGGCCCAAGCTATCCCCGCACCGGCGGCTATGAGCCGACTGGCAGCGCGCGCCCCCAGCTTGACCTTCGCGATTGGATCGGTCTGCTGTGGCGTGAAAAATGGCTGATGATCATTGTTTTCATTCTGATTTCTGCGCTCGGAATTGCTTTCGCGACCACGCTTCAGAAAAGCTATACTGCGGCTGCACGGCTCTCAATTTTGTTGGGACAGGAATATGTCTTTACGCCACGCGTCGGTGCTGCCGGTGAAGGGGCAGCGCCTAAGCAAGAGCAAATCGTCCAATCTGAAGTTGAAGTAATCAAATCTGGGCAAATCGCAGAGCGCGTGATTCGCAAAATTGGC
>VYLK01000186.1_pt1 | contig 26349 bp, 21 predicted proteins | sample 5114321 | NCBI WGS metagenome assembly VYLK01 (sample SAMN12291792, study PRJNA351875) | freshwater metagenome | isolation source: freshwater lake | place: USA: Michigan, MSU2 Lake | collected 2011-08-16
GCCGCCGCGCTCGGGGCGGCAGGTGCCGGGGTAGACACGCTCGGCCTCGGGCGCATGCGGCAGGCCGCGGGCGACCCAGTAGGCGTCGATGTCCTTGCGTGTGCAGGCACAGGGGTAGGCGGCCTGGTGGTGCTGCAAGTGCTGCAGGGCCTGCGCGTAGACATCGCTGCGTGTGGACTGCCACAGCGGTGGCGCATCCGGCACCAGGCCGCACTGCGCCAGTTGCTGCAGGATGTGCTCGGCCGCCCCGGGCACGCAGCGCGGCGTGTCCACGTCTTCGATGCGCACCAGCCAGCGGCCGCCGTGCGCGCGGGCGTCCAGCCAGCTGGCGAGTGCGGCCACCAGAGAGCCGGCGTGCAGCGGCCCGGTGGGCGAAGGCGCGAAGCGCCCGCAGGGGCCGACGGAAGCGTCCGCAGGGCCCGCAGCCTTCAGCACAGCGGGCCGGCGTGGCGCTCCAGCAGCGCGCGCCGCGTGGTGGGGCTTTCCAGCTGCTGCAGCCACCACTGCAGCGCGCGCCCCAGGCCGGCGGTGCCGCCACGTTCTGCACGCCAGGCGTAGTGCATCTGCGCCACGGTCGGCGCGCGCGCCGTTTCCTTCTGCACCAGCGTGCCGGCCTCCAGGTGCGGGCGCGCCAGCGGCTCGGGGATGAAGCCGCAGCCCAGGCAGCGCAGCAGCGCCTCGGCCTTCATGCGCATGTTGGGCACGGTCAGCACGTCTTGCCCCGGCAGCAGGTTGATGGTGGCCGGCGCCAGGCGCTGCGCGGTGTCGGCCACGGCCACGGCGCGGTGGTGCACGAGTTCGGCATCGGCCAGCGGGCCCTCGCGGCCGGCCAGCGGGTGGTGGGGGGCCATGCAGAAGACGAAAGGCACCTCGCCCAGCAGGCGCAGCTCGACGCCGCCCGGGTTGGCGTGCCCGGCCGAGACACCGATGGCCAGGTCGACCTGCCCCGTGACCAGCGCCTCCCAGGTGCCGGTGAGTACGTCCGTGCGCAGGCGGATGCGCGTGCCCGGGGCCTGGCGCTCGGTGCTGCCTTCGCGCTGCTCACGCACATCGCAGAAGGCCTGCACCAGCTCGAACATGGTGGGCACCGAGAGAATGTCTTCCACGCTGATGGACAGCTGCGTTTCCCAGCCGCTGGCCACGCGGCGCACGCGGTTGGCCACGGCATCCATTTCCTGCAGCAGGCGGCGGCCTTCCACCAGCAGTTCGGTGCCCGCGGCCGTGAGCTGGGCCTGGCGCGAGCTGCGGTCGAAGAGCAGCACGTCCAGCGCTTCTTCCAGCTGGCGCACGCTGTAGGTCAGGGCCGAGGGCACCTTGCCGAGCTCGCGCGCGGCCGCGGCGAAGCTGCCGGTGCGCGCGATGGCGTCCATCATGGCCAGGGCGTCGGGAGTGAGGGCGCTGCTGCGGTCGGGCATGGCTTCATCTTATTTGAACGGCGCCGACAAGCCCGCGCAGCCCGGCGCAGGGCCGGCTTTCCTACATTGGCTTTACGGCGGATCGCATCGCATCTGCCCTCAGCCCCGAAGGAGCCCCGACCATGATCACCCTGCGCAAATCGGCCGAACGCGGTTATGCAGACCACGGCTGGCTCAAGAGCTTCCACAGCTTCAGTTTCGCCGACTACTACGACCCGCGCCACATGGGTGTGGGCAACCTGCGCGTCATCAACGAAGACCGCATCGCCCCGGGCACCGGCTTCGGCACGCACGGCCACCGCGACATGGAGATCGTCAGCTACGTGCTCGACGGCGCCCTCGCGCACAAGGACAGCATGGGCAATGGCGAGGCCGGCGGCGCGAACGCCGGCGTCATCCGCCCCGGCGATGTGCAGCGCATGAGCGCTGGCACCGGCGTGCGCCACAGCGAGTTCAACCACGCGCAGGACAGCGCCACGCACTTCCTGCAGATCTGGATCCTGCCGGAGAAGACGGGCATCGAGCCCGGCTACGAACAGAAGCACTTCAACGCCGAGAGCAAGCGCGGGCGCCTCGTCACCGTGGCCGCGCGCGACGGCCGCGACGGCGCGGTGACCATCCACGCCGACGCAGCCATCCACGCCGGCCTCTTCACGGGCGAAGAGCGCGCCGAGCTCGCGCTGAACCCGCGCCGCATCACCTACGTGCACGTGGTGCGCGGCGCGCTGCGTGTCAACGACCGCGCGTTGAAGGCCGGCGACGCGGCCCGGCTGGAGCAGGAAAACCAGCTCGTGCTCGAAGGCGGTGAAGACGCCGAGGTGCTGGTCTTCGACCTCGCGCCGTGAACCCACACATCCCCCAACCCCAACCCCGCCCCCGAAGGACCCCACCATGAGCAAGATCGTCATTGTTTTCCACAGCGGCTACGGCCACACGAAGAAGGTGGCCGAGGCCGTGGCCGAAGGCAGCGGCGGCACGCTGCTGGCCATCGACGCGGAAGGCAACCTGCCCGAGGGCGGTTGGGAGCAATTGCAGGCCGCCAAGACCATCGTCTTCGGCTCGCCCACCTACATGGGCAGCGTGAGCTGGCAGTTCAAGAAGTTCGCCGATGCCAGCAGCAAGGCCTGGTTCACCGGCCAGTGGAAGGACAAGCTCGCCGCCGGCTTCACCAACAGCGCCAGCATGAACGGCGACAAGCTCAGCACCCTGCACTACCTGTTCACGCTGAGCCAGCAGCACGGCATGTTTTGGGTGGGCACGGGCATGATGCCCAGCAACAGCAAGGCCGCCACGCGCAACGACCTCAACTACGTGGCCAGCAGCTCGGGCCTGATGACGACGACCCCGTCCGACGCCTCGGTCGACGAAATGGTGCCGGGCGACATCGCCACGGCCAAGGCCTTCGGCGTGCGCGTCGCCGCCGCCACCGCCAAGCTGGCCTGAGGCCTGGCATGACGGCTCCGGGGGCGGCCCTCGGGGCCGCCCCCCCCCGCGGGCCGCTACAGTTGCCCGCGTGGAGACCCTGCTTGCCCTCTGGCGCGTGCTGCCCTGGCCCGACTGGGCCGCGCTGGGCCTGTTCTTCGGCGCCTGGGCTGGCTACGCGCACTTCGCGCGCAGCCGTGCCGCGAGCCAACCCTCGCTGCTGGCCCTGACCAACCGCGAGCGCACACGCTGGATGCTGCAGACCACCTGGCGCGACAACCGCGTCATCGACGGGGTGGTGGTGCAGAACCTCTCCACCAGCCCGAGCTTCTTCGCCAGCACCACCATCCTCATCATCGGCGGCCTGCTGGCCGTGCTGTCGGCCACCGACAAGGCCAGCGAACTCGTGCGCGAGATCCCCTTCGCCGCGCGCACCACGGTGCTGGTCTTCGACCTCAAGGTGGTGCTGATGCTGGGCATCTTCGTGCACGCCTTCTTCCGCTTCACCTGGAGCCTGCGCCAGTACACCTTCGGCGCGCTGCTGGTGGCCTCGGCCCCGCCGCATGACCGCTACCGCGACGACGCGGACCGCGAGGCCTTCGCGCTGCGCGCCGGCCGCGTGATGGGCCTGGCCGCCGAGACCTTCAACGACGGTCTGCGCGCCTACTACTTCAGCTTCGCCGCCGTGGCCTGGTTCTTCTCGCCCTGGGCGATGGTCGCCGGCAGCGCCGCGGTGGTGGCCGTGCTCTACCGCCGCGAGTTCCATTCCGACGTGCTGGCCGTGCTGCGCAGCGACACGCCCGCGCCCTGAAGCCATCCCTCTTTCCGCAAGCACCCGAACAGGAGGTTCCCCCATGCACAAGCCCACCCCCCGCCGCGCCGTGCTGGGCGCACTGGCGGCCGCCACCCTGGCCCTGGCCGCCGGCCCGGCCCTGGCCCAGACCAAGACGCTGAAGATCCTGGTCGGCTTCCCGGCCGGCGGCGGCACCGACGCCATCGCGCGCGTGCTGGCCGAGAAGCTGAAGGACGAGCTCGGCGTCACCGTCATCGTCGAGAACAAGCCCGGCGCCGGCGGCCAGCTCGCCGCGCAGGCGCTGAAGGCGGCGCCCCCCGACGGCAGCACGCTCTTCATCACCCACGACCACACGGTGAGCGTGCTGCCGCTGGTGTCGAAGACGCCGGGTTTCGACCCCGCGAAGGACTTCACCCCCGTGGCCGGCTTCGCCAGCTTCGTCAACGGCTTCGCCGTTTCGCCGGGCACGCCGGCCAGGAGCCTGGCCGAGTACGTGGCCTGGGTGAAGGCCAGCGGCCAGGGCAAGGGCGTGGTGGGCGTGCCGGCGCCGGCTTCCACGCCCGAGTTCATGGTGAAACTGCTGGGCGGCCAGTACCAGCTGGATCTGGTGCCCGCGCCCTACCGCGGCAGCGCGCCGATGATGGCCGACATGCTGGGCAACCAGATCGCCGCCGGCATCGGCTCGGTGCCCGATTTCATCGATGCGCACAAGGCCGGGCGCATCCGCCTGGTGGCGGTGGGCGGCACCGCGCGCCAGGCCGTGCTGCCGGAGGTGCCGACGCTGGCCGAACTGGGCATGGGCGGCTTCGAGGCCCTGCCCTACTACGGCTTCTTCGCGCCGGCCGGCACGCCCAAGGCCACGGTGGACGCCTTCGGCGCGGCGCTGGCCAAGGTGCTGCAGCAGCCCGAGGTGAGAACGCGCCTCACGGGCCTGGGCCTGAGCGTGGAGTTCATGGACGCGGGCGCACTTGCCGCGCGCGAGCGGGCCTACACGAAGAGCTGGGCCGAGATCATCCGCAAGACGGGCTTCCAGCCGCTGTGACCGGCCGGGGCCCCGCCGCTGCTGCTCAACGCGGTGGCGGCGGGTCCTTCAGCAGCATCCACGCCGCCAGCAGGCCAAAGGCCACGTTCAGCAGCGCCACGCCGCCCACGAGCAGCAGGCCCAAGGTGTTCAGCGGCAGCGCGCGCAGCGCGTAGCCGCACACCGAAGAGAGCACGTTGAACATCACCATCTGCCAGAAGAGCAGGCGGCGCGGTTGCCAGAGGCGGCTGAGTTGCATGGAACGGAACGAAGCGCAGGGGTGGAGCGGGCGCGCAGCTTAGCGCAGGGCGCAGAGGCCTTTTCGTGCCCTGGCCCGCGGGCTTGATCCGCCGGGCCGGGGCCTTGGTCGCAGCCCGGCGCAAGGGCCTTGCGGGCGGTTAGGCTGCGCACCCATGGCACTGTTTTCCTCCACCGCAGCTGGGCCTGCGCCGCGCCCGGCGCAGGCGCCGGCGGCCACCGCGCCGCTGCTGCACCCGCTGGACGCCGAGCTGCCGGTGGCCCTCACCGGCAGCGCGCACGGCTGGTTCACGCGCTACCGTCGCTACCCGGTGTTCAGCGCGCCGTGGGTGCGCGGGCGGCTGTGGGTGTTTTCGCTCGTGCTGCTGGTGGCGATGCTGCTGACCGCCACGCCCTTGCTGACCAGCCAGCCTCTTGCGGCAGCGCCGCTGGGCGCACTGGCGCAGCTGGCGGTGCAGGTCTTCGCGCCGCTCTACATCGGCCCGCTGCTGGGCCTGTGGGTGCGCCGCCAGGGCTGGCCCGAAACGCGCGAGCGCAACGCGCTGGCCGCGGCCGTGGCCACCGCCGTGCTGGTGCTGCTGGCCTTCCACCAGTTCGGCAGCGAGCCGATGAAGCAGGCCATCGCCGAGGCCACTGGCGCCGTCGACGAAAGCGGCAAGCGCAAGCGCGTGGCCGTCTCCATCGGCATCAGCATGAGCACGCCGCCGGTGCTGCCCGCCTCGGCCCCGGGCCCGGCCGGCAGCAGCGAAGAGACAGTGCCGCAAAGCGCGATGACCCGCTTCAGCAACGGCGTCACCAGCGCGCTCTTCAGCTTCTGGATGGCCGGCGGCGTGGCGCTGTGGGGCTGGCGGCGCGAGCGCCAGGGCCTCGCTGCGCTGGCGCGCGAGCAGGAGCTGGAGCGCGCGCAGGCCCAGCGCCGCGAGGCCGAGCTGCGCCTGAGCGTGCTGGCCGCGCAGGTGGAGCCGCATTTCCTCTTCAACACGCTGGCCGGCGTGCGCAGCGCCATCGCCACCGATCCGGCACGGGCCAGCGAGATGATCGACCACCTCGTCGACTACCTGCGCGCGGCCATCCCGCGGCTGCGCAGCAGCGGCGACAGCGACGCCACGCTGGGCGCGCAGCTGGAGATCGTGCGCGCCTACCTGGGTCTGATGTCGGCGCGCATGCCGCGCCTGAGCTGGGCCGTGCAGGCCGACGACGACCTGCTGGCGCTGCGCTGCCCGCCGCTGATGCTGATCTCGCTGGCCGAGAACGCCGTCAAGCACGGCGCCGAGCCCAAGGTGGGCCCGGTGCGCGTGCAGGTGATCGCGCAGCGCCGCAGCGACGGCGGCCTGGAGGTGACCGTGGCCGACGACGGCGCCGGCTTCGGCGCCAGCGTAGGCGGCAGCGGCCTGGGCCTGAGCAACATCCGCGAGCGGCTGCGCCAGATCCACGGCGACGCCGCCGCCCTGGGCCTGAAGGCCCTGCCCGACGGCGGCGTGGCCGCTACCCTCAGCTTGCCCCCCGAATGAGCCTGCGATGAACACCGCGCCCACCGCCCTGATCGCCGACGACGAAGACCTGCCCCGCGCCGAGCTGCGCCGCATGCTGGCCAGTGCCTGGCCCGAGTTGCAGGTGGTGGCCGAGTGCGAAGACGGCCCCGGCGCCGTGGAGGCCCTGGAACTGCACGCGCCGCAGATCGCCTTCCTCGACATCCGCATGCCCGGCATGAACGGGCTGGATGTCGCGCGGGCGGCCAGCGGGCGCTGCCACACCGTCTTCACCACCGCCTACGACAGCCACGCGGTGGCCGCCTTCGACGCCGGCGCGGTGGACTACCTGCTCAAGCCCGTGAACGCCGAGCGCCTGGCGCAGGCGGTGCAGCGCCTGCAGCAGCGCCTGCGCAGCCCGGCCCCCGTGCCCGACATGCAGCGGCTGCTGCAGCACCTGGCCGGCCGCCTGCAGGGCGCGGGCGGTACCGAGGCCGGCGGCACACCGCGCCTGCGCTGGCTGAGCGCCAGCGTGGGCGACACCATCAAGATGTTCGCCATCGACGAGGTGCTGTTCTTCCAGAGCGACGAGAAGTACACGCGCGTCGTCACGGCCACCGACGAGGCGCACGTGCGCAAGCCGCTGCGCGAGATCGCCGACGGCCTGGACCCCGAGGTCTTCTGGCAAGTGCACCGCGGCGCCATCGTGCGCGCCAGCGCCATCGCCCGCGCCCAGCGCGACGAACTCGGCCGCATCACGCTGCACCTGCGCCAGCACGCCGAGACCCTGGCGGTGAGCCAGGCCTGGGCCTGGCGCTTCAAGCCGATGTAGGCAGGGCCGACCCTGGCTCGCGGGTTTGGGCGTGCCGCGCGATACTGCGCGTGCAGCAGCCCACCGCCACACCCGCGTGTGCGCCCTCCGAGATGCCACCGCCCGAGCCTCAAGACCTGCCCGCCACCGCGCCGGCTGCCGACCTGGCCCAGGCCCTGCTGGCAGCGGCGCCGGCGGCGCTGCTGCACATCGACACCGCTGGCCGCGTGCAATACGCCAACGCCGCCGCGCGCGCGCTGTGCGAGGCCGAGCTCGCCCCCGGTCTGCCGCTGGCTGCGCTGTGCCGCGATGCGCGCGACGCCGAGGTGCTGCTGGGCCCGCAGCCCGTGCAGAGGGCCGTGGCCCGCCAGGGAAACGCCGGGCGCTGGCTGCAGGCGCACAGCCAGCCCCTGCCCAACGGCGGCTGGGTGATCGCGCTGCAGCCGGCCTCGGGCCCCACCGCCGTGGCCGGCGACGGGCCGCTGGCCGAGGCGCAATCGGCGCTGGCCCTGGCCGTCGATCTCGGCAACATCGCGGTCTGGCGGCACGACCTCGCCACCCAGCGCATGCACTACAACGCCCAGGCCTACCGCGTGCTGGACATCCAGCCGCGACCCGAAGGCCTGTCGATCGAAGAGGTGCGCGACTACATCCATCCCGACGACCTGCCGCGCGTGCTGGCCTCGGCCCAGCGCGCCCTGCAGGTGCCCGGCCCCACCGACATGGACGCGCGTTACCGCCGTGCCGACGGCAGCTGGCGCCAGGTGATGACGCGGCGCGTGCTGCAGAGGGACGCACGCGGTCGTCCGCAGGCCTTCATCGGCGTGGCGATGGACGTGACGGCCCAGCACGAAGAGCAGCGCCAGGCCGCTGAAACGAAACGCCGCTTCGCGCTGGCCACCGAGGGGGCCGGCATCGGCTACTGGGTGGCCGAGCGCAACGCCGCCCCGACCTGGAACGCGCCCATGCGCGCGATGTTCTCCCTGGCCCCCGACGAGCCCACGCCCCAGCTGCACGAGTGGATGTCGCGCTGCGTGCACCCCGACGACAGGGCCGAGGTGCAGCAGCATTTCGAGACCTGGCTGCGCAGCCGCGAACCCAGCCACGATCTGACGCTGCGCGCGCTGCGCCCCGACGGCAGCGTGCGCCACCTGGCCACACACACGCGCATCGAGCGCGAGACCGACCCGCCGGTGATGTTCGGCATCGTCATCGACCTCACCGAACGCCGCAGCGCCGAGCAGGCCCTGCGCGCGGCCGAAGAAAGCGTGGCCCTGGCCGCGCGCGGCGCCGGTCTCGGCGCGTGGCAGCTCAATCTGGAAACCGGCGTGGCCACCTGGGACAACCAGATGTGGCGGCTGCGCGGCCGCCCGCCCGAAGCGCGCGCCATGAGCGAGGCCGAACGCGCCGAATGCGTGCACCCCGACGACCGCATCTGGCTCTATCCGAAACTGAACGAGACCTTTGCGCGCGGCGACGCCTTCGAGAACGAGTTCCGCGTCGTCTGGCCCGATGGCCAGGTGCGCTGGCTGGCCTCACGCTCGGTGGAGATCCGCGATGGCAGCGGCCGCCGCCGCATCGGTCTGAACTGGGACGTCACCGACAAGCGCAACGCCGAGGCGGCCCGCCGCGACCGCGAGATCGCTCTGGGCGAAAGCCGCGCCAAGAGCCGCTTCCTGGCGCGCATGAGCCACGAGCTGCGCACGCCGCTGAACGCGGTGCTGGGCTTTGCGCAGCTGCTGCTGGCCGAGGAAACCACCACCGATGACGGCACCGATGCGCGCACCCAAGCCCGCCTGCGCCGCGTGGAGCACATCCGCTCGGCCGGGCACCACCTGTTGGCGCTGATCAACGACGTGCTCGACCTCTCCAGCCTGGAAAGCGGCGAACTGCGCATCGCGATGCAGCCGGTGGCATTGGCGCCGCTGGTGGCGCAGACGCTGCCCCTGCTGGGCGACCTGCGCGAGAGCCATGGCGTGCAGCTGCAGCTGGGCGCGCTGGAAGGCAGGGTGCTGGCCGACCCCACGCGGCTGCGCCAGGCCTTGCTGAACCTGCTGACCAACGCCATCAAGTACAACCGGCGCGGTGGCAGCGTGCGCATCGAGGCCCAGGCCCGGGGGCGACAGCGCGTGCTGCGTGTCAGCGACACCGGCCGCGGCATGGACGCCGAACAGCTGCGCCACCTCTTCGAGCCCTTCAACCGCCTGGGCCGGCGCAACGAGGGCCCCGACGCCATCGAGGGCTCGGGCATCGGCCTGGCCATCGTGAAGGCGCTGCTCGAACGCATGGGCGGCAGCGTGCAGGTGGAAAGCGAGCCCGGCGTGGGCAGCACTTTTGAGCTCCAACTGGCCGATGGCCAATGGGCCGGCGACGAAGCCCCTGCGGAAGCCGAGCCAGCCCCACCGCAAGCGCCCGGCACGGCCACGGCCCCGGGCGCAGCAGTGCGCGCCACCTTGCTCTACATCGAGGACAACCCCGTCAACGCGATGATCATCAGCGAGCTGCTGCGCTGCCGGCCCGACCTGCGCCTGCACGTGGCCGAAGACGGCGCGCGCGGCCTGCAGCAGGCCGCCGCCCTGCTGCCCGACCTGGTGCTGCTGGACATGCAGCTGCCCGACATGGACGGCTTCGAGGTGCTGCGCCGCCTGCGCGCCCAGGCGGCGCTGGCGCAGGTGCCGGTGATCGCGCTGTCGGCCAACGCCATGCCCGAGGACATCGAGCGCGCGCTGGCCGCCGGCATGAGCGACTACTGGACCAAGCCGCTGGACTTCACGGCCTTCCTCGCCTCGCTGGAAGCGCTGTTCGGGCCGCCAGTGCCGGCGGCCTGAAACGACTGCGGCGTGCCGGCTAGGCCGGCTGCAGCAGGCCCTTCTTCTTCAGCAGCGGCTGCACCGTCGCGGCGCGGCCGCGGAAGGCGGCGTAGGCCGCCCGCGGCTCCAGGCTGTTGCCGCTGCTGTAGATGTAGCGGTGCAGGGCCTGCGCCACCTGCGGGTCGAAGGGGCTGCCGGCTTCGGTGAAGGCGTCGAAGCCGTCGGCGTCCAGCACCTCGGCCCAGAGGTAGACGTAGTAGCCGGCGGCATAGCTGCTGCCCGCGAACAAGTGCTGGAAGTGCACCAGCCGGTGGTTGAGGCCCACGCCGTGCGGCAGGCCGGCGCGCTGCAGCAGATCGGCCTCCCAGGCGCACACATCGGCCGGGGGCTCTGCATCGCCGAGCGAGTGGATGGCCAGGTCGGCCATGGCGCTGGCGGTGTAGCGCACGGTCTCGTAGCCCTGGTTGAACTGCTGCGCCCGCTTCAGGCGCTGCAGCAGTTCGGCCGGGATGGGCTCGCCGGTCTCGAAGTGCCGGGCATGGCGTTGCAGCACCTCGGGCTCGTTGATCCAGTGCTCGAAGATCTGCGAGGGCAGCTCGACGAAATCGCGCAGCACCTGCGTGCCCGAGAGGCGCTCGTAGGTCACGTTGCTCAGCAGGCCGTGCAGGCCGTGGCCGAACTCGTGGAAGAGCGTGCGCGTGTCGTCCAGGCTCAAAAGCGTGGGCGCGCCGGGGCTGCCCTTGGCGAAGTTGTTGTTGTTCAGGATCACCGGCACTTGCGCTGCGCCGTCAGCCGCGTTGCGGTGCTGCCAGCGCAGGTGGCTCATCCACGCGCCGCTGCGCTTGGTGGGCCGCGCGAAGTTGTCCTGCAGGAAGAGGCCCTGCAGGCGGCCGGCGCGATCGTAGACCTCGTAGGCCTTCACGTCGGGGTGGTAGACCGGGATGTCGTCGCGGGCCTCGAAGCGCAGGCCGAAGAGGCGCTCGGCGCAGTCGAAGGCGGCGGCCACCACGCGGCCGAGCTCGAAGTACGGCTTGACCTCGGCGTCGTCCACGGCATAGCGCTCGCGGCGCACCTTCTCGGCCCAGAAACGCCAGTCCCAGGGTTCGATCTCGCCCACGGCAGCGCTTTGGCCCTCGGCCTGCATCTGCTGCACCAGGGCCTGGCGCTCGCGGTCCACGGCCTGCAGCGCACGCGGCCACACCTCGTCCAGCAGGCCCTGCACGGCGGCACGGGTGCCGGCCATGGTGTCGGTGAGCGCGTGGTCGGCGTAGCAGGCATGGCCGTGCAGCCCGGCCTGCTCGCGGCGCAGGCGCAGGATGTCGCGCACCACTTCGCGGTTGTCGTGATCGCCGGCATGTTCGCCACGGCCGGTCCAGGCGCGCCAGGCCTGCTCGCGCAGGTCGCGCCGGGTGCTGAAGGTCAGGAAAGGCACCACCAGCGAGCGCGAGAGCGTGATCACGTGGCCCGGCAGGCCGCGGTCGGCCGCCGCCTGCGCGGCATTCGCCCGCACGAAGTCGGGCAGGCCGGCCAGCGCGGCCTCGTCGGCCAGCGCCAGCGTCCAGCTGCTTTCGTCGTGCAGCACGTTCTGTGCGAAACGTGTGGTCAGCTGCGCCAGCTGCTGCATCACCTGCGCGTGGCGGGCCTGGGCCTCAGGCGCCAGACGAGCACCGGCACGCACGAAGTCGGTGTGCACGCGGTCGAGCAGGCGCTGCTGCTCGGCGCTCAGGCCCAGGGTCTCGCGCCGCGCGTGCAGCGCGGCCACGCGGGCGAAAAGCGCCGCGTCGTTGTAGACCGCGCTGTGGTGGGCGGCCATCGGCGCGGCCATCTCGCGCTGCACGGCCTGCAGCGCCGGGCTGGTGGCCGAGCTGTTGAGGTTGCTGAACGTGGCGGCGATGCGCCCGAGCTGGCGCCCGGCGCGGTCGAAGGCCGCCAGCGTGTTCTCGAAGCTCGGCGGGGCGGCTTGCGCCGCGATGGCGGCAAGCTCTTCCCGGTGTTGCTGCATGGCCGCCAGCAGCGCCGGCTGGAAGTGCGCCGGCTGCAAGGCTTGGAAAGGCGGCAGGCCGTGCGGGGTCTGCCAAGGCTGCAGCAGCGGGTTGGGCTCGCTCATCGCTCGCCTCACTTGCCGTTGCGGATGGCGAGTTCGTCTTCCTCGCGGTAGCGGCGGTCGCTGCAGTTGGCGATCCAGGCCGTGTCGTCGGCCTTGATCTTGTCGCGCTCGGCGTTGAGTTCGGCGTTGCGCTTGTTCCAGGCGTCGGCGCGGTTGTTCAGCGCGGTGATCTTGCCGTTGTAGCTCTCGACCACGCCCTTGGTGTCGGCCTCCAGCGCGGTGGCTTCGGTGCGCAAGGTGGCCAGGGCCTCGTTGAGCTCCTTGCTTTCCTTGGCGAAGTTGGCGCGGCGGCGGTCGGTGTTGGGGCCCGGGCGCGGGTTGCTGTCGTTGAACTCGGCCACCGTCTTGTTGAAGGTCTCGAGCTTGGTCTTGTGTTCGTTGAAGCGGGCGCTGAGGGCCTCGCTCTTGCCACGCTGGGCTTCCAGCGCGTCGCGCGCCACCTTCACGGCTTCGCGGTCGGCCTCGATGGCCTTGCGCTCGCCTTCCATGGGCGCGCGCTGGCCGTCCAGGGTTTCCAGGCGCTTGGCGATGGTGTCGCGCTCGGCCAGGCAGGCACGCAGTTCGTCGCGGGTGAGGATGGGGCCGCTGTTGGCCACGTTGGTGCCGCTCAGCGATTTCGTGCCGGCCTGCGCACCGGCGCTGGGCGCCGGCGTGGCGGCCGGCTTGGCCGTGTTGGCCGTGTTGGCCGTGTTGGCCTTGGCCGGGGCCGCGGGCTTGGCGGGGGTGGCGGGCTTGGCGGTGGCCGGCGGGGTCTGGGCCGGGGCGGTACCTGCAAACGCCAGGCAAACGCCGGCGAGCACGAGGGTCTGGACCTTCATCGTCATTCCTTGGATGTTCATTGCCGGGCGCGCCGGCCAGGGTGCGAATGATGCCACCCGGCCGCAGCAGCCCGCCGCTGTGGCACAGTGCTTGGCTTTGCGCCCCTGCGGCGCCGGAAGCCTGCCTTGCCGAAACCGCCCGCCGTGACACGCCCCCCCGCCGCTGCCGGAGCCTGCTGATGGCCATCAAGGCCACCGTGCACAAGGCGACGCTGCAGATCGCCGACATGGACCGCAACCTCTACGCCACCCACCAGGTGACGCTGGCGCGCGAGCCCTCCGAAACCGACGAACGCATGATGGTGCGGCTGCTGGCCTTTGCGCTGCACGTGCCGGCCGACGACCACGACGGCGCGCTGGCCTTCGCGCGCGGTGCCGCCGATGCCGAAGAGCCCGATCTCTGGCAGCACAGCCTCTCCGGCGAGGTGCGGCAGTGGATCGAGGTCGGCCAGCCCGACGAACGCCGCCTGGTGCGCGCCGCCGGCCGCGCCGACCGCGTGCTGCTCTACACCTACAGCAGCGCGGCCCACATCTGGTGGGCCGGCGTGCAGAACAAGCTCACGCGCCTGAACAACCTGTGGGTGTGGCAGTTGCCCGCCGCGCAGAGCCAGGCCCTGGCCGAACTGGCCGCCCGCAGCATGCAGCTGCAGGTGACGGTGCAGGACGGGCAGGTCTGGATCGGGAACAACGAACGCAGTGTCGAAGTCCACCCCGCGCCGCTGAAGGCGCCCACCTCGAAAAACTGAGCATGAAACTCCATCAACTCTTCCCTGCGCTGGCCCTGGGCCTGGCGCTGAGCCAATCCGCCATGTCCCAGACCCCGCAGACCCAGCCCGCCGCCGACCCCTACCTCTGGCTGGAAGACGTGCAAGGCGAAAAAGCCCTGGCCTGGGTGCGCGAGCGCAACGCCGAGAGCGAAGGCCTGCTGCAGGCGCGCCCGGGCTTCGACAAGCTCAAGGCCAGCCTGCGCGAGGTGCTGGACAGCCGCGAGCAGATTCCCTACGTCACGCGCCGCGGCGACTGGCTCTACAACTTCTGGCGCGACGCCAGCAACCCGCGCGGCCTGTGGCGCCGCACCACGCTGGCCGAGTACCGCAAGCCGCAGCCGAAGTGGGAGGTGGTGATCGACGTCGACGCCCTGGGCAAGGCGGAGAAGGAGAACTGGGTCTGGAGCCGCAGCAGCTGCGTCGGCCCCGAGTACCGCCGCTGCCTGATCGCGCTGTCGCGCGGCGGCGCCGACGCCACCGTGGTGCGCGAGTTCGACACCGTCACCAAGACCTTCGTCGAAGGCGGCTTCACGCTGCCCGAGGCCAAGAGCAGCGTCGAGTGGCTGGACGAGAACAACATCTACGTCGGCACCGATTTCGGCGCCGGTTCGCTCACCGATTCGGGCTATCCGCGTGTCGTCAAGCAGTGGAAGCGCGGCACGCCGCTGGCCAGCGCCGTCACGGTCTTCGAGGGCGAGGCCAAAGACGTGGCCTCTTACGTCAGCGTCGACAAGACGCCTGACTTCGAGCGCACGCTGATGGGCCGCGCCGTCACCTTCTATACCGATGAGCTCTTCCTGCTGCAGAACGGCAAGCCGGTGCGCATCGACAAACCCGCCGACGCCAAGCTGAGCTTCTGGCGCGAGTTCGTGCTCATCGAGCTGCGCAGCGACTGGACCATCGGCAAACGCACCTGGCCGCGCGGCGCGCTGCTGGCCGGCAACGCCGCGGCCTACCTCAAGGGCGAGCGCCGTTTCGATGCGATCTTCCTGCCCAGCGCCACGCGTTCGCTGGCGAGCTTTGGCGCCACCAAGAGCAAGCTGCTGCTGGACGTGCTGGACAACGTGGCCACCCGCGTTGAAGAGTGGCAGCCTGCCACCCAGCCCGGCGGCAAGGGCTGGCGCAAGCGCGACGTGAAGGCGCCCTACCCCGGAAGCCTGAGCGTGACGCCGCTGCACGACCCGCTGCTGAAGGACGACCCGCTGGCCGAGGCCTACTTCATGAACGTGGCCGATTTCCTGCAGCCCGACACGCTGCAGCTCGGCCGCACCGGCAGCGATGCGCGCGAGGTGCTGAAGTCGCGCCCCACTTTCTATGACGCCACCGGCATGCGCGCCGAGCAGCGTTTTGCCACCAGCAAGGACGGCACCAAGGTGCCCTACTTCGTGATCTGGCCCAAGGGCGCCAAGGCCGACGGCAAGAACCCCACGCTGCTCTATGGCTACGGCGGCTTCGAGGTCTCGCTCACGCCCTGGTACTCGGGCGCCATCGGCCGCGCCTGGACGGGCCAGGGCGGCGTCTACGTGCTGGCCAACATCCGCGGCGGCGGTGAGTTCGGCCCGGGCTGGCACCAGGGCGCCATCCTCGCCAACAAGCAGAAGAGCTACGACGACTTCGCGGCCGTGGCCGAAGACCTCATCGCGCAGAAGATCACGAGCCCGCAGCACCTGGGCATCCAGGGCGGCAGCAACGGCGGCCTGCTGGTGGGCGCGGTGATGGTGCAGCGGCCCGAGCTCTTCAACGCCGTGGTCTGCCAGGTGCCGCTGCTGGACATGCAGCGTTTCCACAAGCTGCTGGCCGGCGCGAGCTGGATGGCCGAGTACGGCAACCCTGACAAGCCCGAAGACTGGGCCTACATCTCGAAGTACAGCCCCTACCAGAACGTGAAGCCGGGCGTGAAGATGCCCAAGGTGCTGTTCGCGACCAGCACGCGAGACGACCGTGTGCACCCGGGCCACGCCCGCAAGATGGCCGCGAAGATGCGCGAGCAGGGCCACCCGCTGCTGTACTGGGAGAACATCGAAGGCGGCCACGGCGGTGCGGCCGACAACGGCCAGCGCGCGCAGATGATGGCGCTGGAGTACACCTTCCTCTGGATGCAGCTCGCCGGCAAGTGATTTGATCCCCTGGATCGAACCCGGCCAGCCCCTGCCCCACGCCAGCACGGCGCTGGGGGAGGACAGCGATGCACCGGGCCTCGTGGCCGCGGGCGGGGGGCTGGCGCCCGAGCGGCTGGAAGAGGCCTACCGCAGCGGGCTCTTCCCCTGGTACAGCGCCGGGCAGCCGGTGCTGTGGTGGAGCCCCGAGCCGCGCATGGTGCTGCCCACCGCGGCTTTCAAGCTCAGCCACAGCCTGAAGAAGACGCTGCGCCGCTTCCGGCGCACGCCGGGCTGCGAGATCCGTTTCGACAGCGCCTTCGAGGCCGTCATCCAGGCCTGCGCCGGCACGCCGCGCGAGGGCCAGGACGGCACCTGGATCGTGCCCGCCATGGTGGCCGCCTACACCGCCTGGCACCGCGCCGGGCGCGTGCACAGCGCGGAGACCTGGGTCGACGGGCAGCTCGTGGGCGGCCTCTACTTCGTGGCCATCGGGCGCATGTGCTTCGGCGAATCGATGTTCGCGCACCGCACCGATGCCTCGAAGATCGCGCTGGCGGCCTTCGTGGCTGCGGCGCGGGCGCGCGGCGTGGCGCTCATCGATTGCCAGCAGAACACTCGCCACCTCGCCAGCTTCGGCGCGCACGAGATCCCGCGCCGTGAATTCCTGACCCACGTCACCGCAGCCGCGGGGTCGGCAGAGGTGCAGCCCTGGGCCTATGATGAAGCGGCTTGGGGTCTGCTGGACGACCCGGCCTGAAGCCCGCCTGAAGCCCCTCCGAGCCGCCCGAGCCCTGCCGCCGACCCACCGCCCGTGACGCACCCCCAGGAACTGCCGCTGCGGTCCTTGCAGTTCTATGCAACGGCCCCCTACCCCTGCAGCTACCTGCCCGACCGGCAGGCGCGTTCGCAGGTAGCCACGCCCAGCCACCTGATCCATGCCGACACCTACTCGGGCCTGGTGGCCAACGGCTTCCGGCGCAGCGGCCTGTTCACCTACCGCCCCTACTGCGACGGCTGCCGCGCCTGCGTGCCGCTGCGCGTGCCGGTGGCGGGCTTCACGCCCACGCGCAGCCAGCGCCGCTCGGTCAAGCTGCACCAGCACCTGAAAGCGCGCGTGCTGCGCCTGGGCTTCGTGCCCGAGCACTACCAGCTCTACCTGCGCTACCAAAGCGGCCGCCACAGCGGCGGTGGCATGGACCACGACAGCGTCGACCAGTACACGCAGTTCCTGCTGCAAAGCCGCGTCAACAGCCGCATGGTCGAGTTCCGCGAGCCGGCCGGTGAAGACGGCCTGCCGGGCGCGCTGAAGATGGTGTCCATCCTCGACGTGCTGAGCGACGGCATCTCCGCCGTCTACACCTTCTACGAACCCGAGCCCCACACCAGCTACGGCACCTACAGCGTGATGTGGCAGATCGAGCAGACGCGCCAGCTCAAGCTGCCCAACGTCTACCTGGGCTACTGGATCGCGCAGAGCCCGAAGATGGCCTACAAGCAGCAGTTCCGCCCGCACCAGTTGCTGGTGGACGGCCGCTGGCAGGCCGAGGCCGAGGTGCTGGCCGCCGATGCCGCTGCGGCCCAGCGCGGCGGCGTCTAGCGCATTGCGCCGCTCTGTTCTGCTCTGTGCTTATCGACGGACGCGCGAAGGCTATCAGCGAGCGCGGATGTCCGCTGCCGAGCAGAAGCTTGAGGGTTCCGAGACGACCCAAACCTGTCCGCCGGGCTGCTCCAAAGCAGCCGGACGACGAGCTATCGCTTTTCTTGTTTGGCTTATGCGAAGCAGTCGTTCGTGACCTCACGGACCCGGCCACAAGCGGCTGACTGCCAGTGGCGGCTTCTGGGCAGCACGACGTAAGGGAAGACGGTTCGCCCCGGGGGGCCTGGTCAACTGTGCAGCAGACCGATCTTCAAAGGCGCAGCCATGGCCGGGCTGTGGCGAGCTTTTGCAGCGACGAGCGGGCGTGTTTTGGCGTGATGACTGGGCATGAACGAAAGACTCTCACGCTCTCAGGCGATGCCGAACAGCCAGCGCACCGCCGGCCCGAACTCGGCGCGCCAAGCGGCTTCGTTGTGCTCGTTGGCCGGCACCACGTGCAGGCGCAGGTTCTGCGCCGGCAACTGCCGCGACATCGCGGCCTGCATGCGCTTGGCGAGGGCATCGGTGTCGCCCTCGCGTCCGCCGGCATAGAGGTAGACGCGTGTGTCGGCCGGCAGCGCCAGCGCGGCCGCCTGCTCAAACAGCGCCGGCATCACCCAGTACGACGGCGAGAAGATGCCGACACGGCCGAACACCCCCGGGTACGCGTTGAGCGCGGCATGCGAGATCAGCCCGCCCATCGAGCTGCCCATGATGGCGGTGCTGGCGCGCCCGGGCAGCGTGCGCCAGCGCTCGTCGACCAGCGGCTTGACCGTATTGACGACGAAGGCCAGGTACAGCGCGCCCTCGCCCTTGCCGAGACGCGGATGGTCGACCGGACTCAACTCGTTCATGCGCTTCTCGGCGCCGTTGTCGATGCCGACCACGATGGCCTCGAAGCCGGTGCTGGCGGCAATGGCGTTGAGTGTCTCGTCGACAGCCCATTCGCCGGCGTAGGCGGTGGCGGCGTCGAACAGGTTCTGGCCATCGTGCATGTAGATCACCGGATAGCGGCGGTCGGGCGCGCTGGCATAGCTGGGCGGCAGGTAGATGCGCAGCGTGCGCTGGCGACCCAGCCCGGGGATGTCCAGCGGATGCGGCAACACGCGCACGTTGGGCAGCGCGGTGGTGACCTTGGCGTCGTTAGCCCGGCCCGGCGCGGCGGTCAGGCCGGCGAGGACCAGGCCCGCCGTCCGGGTGGTGACTTGCAGCAGGCGACGGCGCTTCATGGCAGCACAGCATAGCGCTGCCATCGAAGCCGCGGGCGCGAGACCCTGCAACGAAGCGCGCCGATGAAATCACCAGCTGAACTACCGTACACAAGGCGGCCCCGCAAACGCGGCCGCCTGGACCTGCCGCCAGGCCACTTTGCAGTGCGCTGCAAGCAACAGCTCGGGGCGGCAATGTCGGGCGCCGGCCCGCGGCCAGGCGAAGCCGCTGGCACACTCGATGGCCTGGGGCCAGCAGGCGCGCTGGTCGCCCGACGGCCGCCAGATTGTCCGGCCCAGCGACGCCGGCGGCGGCGACTGCCTGTGGGTGATGACGCCGACGGCAGCGCCGTGCGCCAGGTGACGGCCCCGCCTGCGCGGAGCCTGTCCTTTGTGCGTCCGCTTGGCTACGCCCGCTTTCTGCCGGCAAATCCCAACGCCGCAATGGCTAGGCCAACAAGGGCAAGAGACGAGGGTTCAGGCACAGCTTGCCGCTGAGCTGCTGTGAGTTCGACGACATAGCCGCGCACAAGACCTGCACCGCAGCCAGACAGACCGGCGCCGCATGCCTGCCCGTAATCTCCAAAGCGAGTCAAGTTGGGGTAGAAAAGAACCCCCTGAGCGGCTCCTGCGGTCGGATCAGCCCAGTCAGGCTGCCCGGCACTCCAAAAGTTGGGGTCAGGCGTGGTGATTGAAGTGCCGTCCAGCCACTTGAAAGGGTCACGGGAATTAACGGGGCCTCCCATGGAGCTGGCCCCCACCCAAGGCCCCAGACCGATACTGTTGAATGCCCATCCCGTCAAACCATTGGTCACTGCGGTGAGTTCTGCACTCGTGGTGAGTGACGCCAAATCGCCGCCTGTCGATAGCGCTGCAGTCCTTGCAGCTGTCCATGTGATACCTGTATCAGCCGAGTACAGCCGGTACTCATGGCCAGTCCCCGCGTCTACGTACAAGCTGACAAGAGCTGCCGACGCTGTTGTGCCTGAACCGGCAATGGCCAATCCCAGCAAGAGCTTGTTCAGCGCTGAAAAGTGATATTTTCTCTTCATCTCAGTTCCTTCGGAGAAATCCCGGTACATCCATTGCCGAGCACGGTCTACGAGTGCATCCCGACCACTCGAAAAGCCCTGAAAGATGTTCCTAAACCTACCGGCTGACGTTGGATCAGAGCCGGCTGCTACGGCTTGTGGCGAACGCGTCACAATGAAACGCACAACAGTAGTTTGACTCAAGCAGCTAGTGTGCCAGCGAAAAAAACGTCTAACTTATCAATGGCTTAGAGCTCCTTCCGATGTCAGGGAATCCTTGAGTGAGGGGCGGATGTAAAGAGTTTCGACGCCTGCTCGTGAATGCCGCGATACCCGAAACGAAAGGCTGGGCCGGCAATGTCCGTGGATCAGCGCCGACGCCATAGGTCAAGACTTGAACCTGTGGAGCTTTGCGGCAAGGATGGTCAGGGTGTGCCCGTGGTGCGGGGCAGCCGACGCTACGAATCGAGCGGTTGACTTTGGGCGGAACAGCCTGACGACAACGGAAGCCAATCCGTACCAAGTCGAAGACGTCAGAGCGGCGAGTTCGACGGCGCGGATGTCGACTCAGGGTCGCGGGCTGCCTCACGCGGCTTCGATCAGGCAACCCTAGAGCTGCCGTTCAAGGTGGCCGGCAGCACAGCGGACATTCGGGGAAACCCGGATCCGACCCATAGGAGTCACCTGCACCACCGCCCTGAAGCAGCCGCCCGCCTGGGCCGGCGCATCGCGCGCGAACAGCGGGTTTTTGCCAAGACGCACTTGTCGAAGTTCTTTGCAGCTGCTCTGGACACGCAACCCTGAATCAAGGCCAAGCCCTTGATTTTCAAGACTCTTCAGTCGCGCGGGGGGGCGGAGCAAATCTTGCTTGCGCGCCGCCTGTCTCAACCGGTGTGCTAAGGGAGCATGCATGAAGCTGACGAAGTCTTGGGCGGCCGCAGCCACGATGGTGGCCCTGTCGGGTGCGGCGCAAGCAGCGCTGATCGACCGCGGCGGCGGCATGATCTACGACACCACGCGCAACATCACGTGGCTGGCGGACATGAACTACGCCTTCACCTCCGGGTACGCGGCGGCGAAAGCGGGCGGCACGGGATCGAACCAGATCCTGGCAAATGGCCGCATGGGCTGGGGTGCCGCTGTTGCCTGGGCGGACCAACTGGTCTTTGGCGGCTTCAGCGACTGGCGCCTGCCGACGCTGAACCCGGCGGACGCGAGTTGCACAGGTGGCTTCGGTGTTGGGGTTGGCTACGATTGCACCGGTGGTGAACTGAGTGGTTTGTTTGTCACCGACCTGGGCAACAAGGCCGGTGAGTCCGTGCTGAATCAGGTGGGCGACACGGCCGAGCAGATCGCCAACTTGGCCCTGTTCAGCAACGTGAAGTCCTTCACTTACTGGTCCGGTACGGAGTACGCGCCGAATCCGAACGACGGCGTGTGGCGCTTCGGCACCGCCGGCGGCAACCAGAGCTTTGGCGGCAAGGGCAATCCGTATTTTGCCGTGGCTGTGCGCTCCGGCGATGTGGCCGCCTCTGTGCCGGAGCCACAGACCTTGGCGCTGGCACTGCTGGCGTTGGGCGCGACGCTGGTGGTGCGCAAAAGGCCGTCGCATTGAGGCTTTGACGCTTCGAGCCCTTCGACCCTTTCAGGGGTTTGGGGGCGGTAGCCATCGAGGCCAAGCGAGGTACGCGCGAACGACTGGTCTGAACGGACTCGGATGTCGCTTGATGGCCGGGTCCAGCCGAAGACAGCCCCCGATTCGTCGCCGGAAACCTGTCGTTCAGGTGCTCACCGCGGCCTCGCCTGGGCGTGCGGGGCGACCGACCGGTAGTGGCCGACAACGTGCAGTCAGCTCACGCTGAAGCCGACATTGCCGTGCGCCGACAGGTGCAGGGACTTCCAGCGCACCGAACTAGCGTTCAGCTGCCGCCCAGCGCTGCTGGGCATCCACCATCGCGCGGCCTTCGGCCTGCAGCTTCAGCAGGTGGGCCAGCAGCGAGCGCTGCGCCACGCCATGCAAGGCCGCCGGCACGTCGTCGTAGACCGTGCCCACCAGTTCGGCCAGCGTGCCCGGGCCGGCCTGCTGCAGGCCCTGTGCCACCTTGGCTTCGCGCTTCAGGCGGTGCGCAATCAGCGCGCGCAGCGCGGCGTGGGGCTCGGCCACCAGGTAACCATGGCCCGGCGCCAGCCAGTCCAGCGGCTCTTGCAGCAGTTCGTGCAGCGAGGCGAGGTAGGCTGCCATGTCGCCATCGGGCGGGTTGATGACCACGGTGCTGCCCTGCATGACGTGGTCGCCGGTGAAGAGCAGGCGCTCTTCTTCCAGCAGGTAGCACAGGTGGTTGCTGGCGTGGCCCGGTGTGTGCCACACGCGCAGCGTGGCGCCCTTGCCGCAGGCGATGCCTTCACCGTGCTGCGGCACGTGGTCAGGATGGAAGCTCTGATCCTGCCACTCGGGGTGGTCGGCCACGCGGCCCCACACCGGCGCGCCCGTGGCAGCGGCCAGCGCGGCCGCGCCGGGCGAGTGGTCGCGGTGGGTGTGCGTGACGAGGATGCGTTCCAGCCGCCCGCCGCGCTCGGCCAGCGCCGCCAGCAGGGCCTGCAGGTGCGGTTCACTTTCAGGGCCGGGGTCGATGGCCGTCCAGCCGCCGCCTTCACCACCGCCCACCAGGTAGGTGTTGGTGCCAGGCCCCGTCATCGGCCCCGGGTTGGGCGCGGTGATGCGCAGCACGCGCGGCGACAAAGCCACCACGCGGCCCGCCAGCAGCGTGGCGTGGGCCTCGCCGTGGCCTGTGGGGTCGAGCCGGCCGATCTCGGCATAAGGCAGCTCGTGCGGCAGCACCACGCCCGGGCCGCGCGCCGTGATCGCACGGCGCGGCTCCACCAGCGGCACGCCGCCACGCAGGGCGCGCACGGCCATGGCGGCCAGTGCGGTGTCGACATCGCGGTAGCCGGCCAGCTCCTTCAGCAGTTCGCGCGTCACCGGCAGCAGCTTCAGGCCCAGCGCCGGGTCCAGCGCCTGCGCCGGGCGCAGCCACATCAGGGCCACGGCTTCGCCATGGTCCACCTCGGCCTGCTGGCCGGCCGGCGCGCGCACGGCGAAGAAACGCGTGTCGAAGCGCTTGGGCGCGCCGCGCGGCGTGAGCCAGTGCGCGGCGTAGACGAGGCCGCGCAAGTCGGGCTGCACGCCGGTGGCCTGGCAAAAATCGACGAAGCTGGCCTCGCCCGATTGCAGGCGGTCGCGCCAGGGGTGCAGCGCCGCGAGGTCGGGCGCGCCGGGGGCCAGCAGCAGGCCGGCTTCCTCGAAGGTCTCGCGCACGGCGGCGATGAAGTAGTCGAGCCCGCCCGCGGTCACGCCCAGCTGCGCGCTGGCGTCGGCGTCGCTGGGCCCGAGGCACAGCGCATGCGCGGCGTGGTCGCGCGCGTCGAGCTGGCCGCCTGGGAAGACGGCGGCGCCGCTGCGCTGGTCGCCGTCGCGCTCGGCACGGCGCAGCATCAGCACTTCCAGGCCCGCACCTGGCTCCGCGCCATCGCGCAGCAGCAACAGCGAGGCCGAGGGCCGGGTGCCGGCCGGCGGTTCGTAGAACGGGGCGTTCATCGCAGTACTCCAGCCGCGCGCAGCGCGGCGATCTCGGTCTCTGAAAAGCCGGCCTCGAACAACAGCGCCTCGCCATCGGCCCCCAGGGCCGGCGGCGGGCGCAGCGGCCCGGCCGGCGTGCGGCTGAAGCGCGGGGCCGGTGCAGGCTGCACAAGGCCGCCCACGGTGGCGAAAGCCCCGCGCGCCTGCGCGTGCGGGTGCGCGGCGGCCTCGTCAAAACTCAGCACAGGGGCAAAACACACGTCGCTGCCTTCGAGCCGTTCGCACCAGGCGCTGCGGCTGTGCTGCTTCACGGCCGCGGCGATGGCGGCGCGCATCTCGGGCCAGAGGCTGCGGTCGTGCTGGCCGCGCACGAATCGGTCCTCCAGGCCCAGCGCCGCGGCCAGCTGGGCAAAGAACTTCGGCTCCAGCGCCGCCAGGCTGATGTGGCGGCCGTCGGCCGTCTCGTAGGTGTCGTAGAAAGGCGCGCCGCCGTCCAGCAGGTTCTGGCCGCGCTCGGGCCGCCAGCCCCCGGCGCCCTGCAGGCCCCAGAAGATGGAAGCCAGCGAAGCCGCGCCGTCGACCATGGCCGCATCCACCACCTGCCCCAGCCCCGAACGCTGGCGCTCGAACAGCGCGGCCATCACGCCGAAGGCCAGATACAGCGCGCCGCCGCCGTAGTCGCCCACCAGGTTCAGCGGCGGCACGGGTTTGCCGCCGGCCGGGCCGATGGCGTGCAGCACGCCGGTGAGCGCGATGTAGTTCAGGTCGTGCCCGGCGGCCTGGGCCAGGGGGCCGGTCTGGCCGAAACCGGTCATGCGGCCGTAGACGAGGCCCGGGTTCAGCGCATGGCAGTCGGCCGGGCCGAGGCCGAGCTTCTCGGTGACGCCAGGGCGCAGGCCCTCCAGCAGCACGTCGGCCCGTTCGATCAGGCGCAGCGCGGCGGCGCGGCCGGCGGGGGTTTTCAGGTCGAGCGCGATGCTGCGCCGGCCGCGGGCGTTGATGTCGCGCTCGGGCGGCAGATCGAGGCCGAGGCCGCTGGCCTCGGGGCGGTCGATGCGCAACACCTCGGCGCCCAGGTCGGCCAAGAGCATGCCGGCCAGCGGCACGGGGCCGATGGCGGCAAGTTCGACGACACGCAGGCCGTGCAGGGGACCTTTCGAGGCGCCGTCCCCAGCGCCGGTGGGCTTCATGGTGGGGGAGTGTGCCGCAGGCCCGGCGGGCCTACAGTCCGCCGCAACGCTACCGGAGCTGCCCCATGACCAAGACCCCCGCCGGCCGCCGCCACGTCGACGACAAGCGCAACCTGCCCGTGTTCGCCGGCAGCCTGCGCGACGAGTTGCAGAGCCATGCGCTGCAGCGCGCCGAGTTCTTCTTCTACTTCCTCATCACGATGAAGATCGTGGTGGCCGAGATCAACCGCCAGCGCGCCCGCCAGCAGCAGCCTTCGCTGCCCGATGCGCACTTCGTGCTGGCCAAGGCCACCGACCAGATCGGCACCGGCATGCGCAGCGCCGACGAGGTGACCTACAGCGAGTTCAACCCGAAGGACGAAAAGGTCGTCGACAAGCCCACGACGATGTTCACGCGCGCCGACGCCGCGCACTTCTGCAACCTGGGCCTGGCGCTGAACTTCGCCGAAGCCTGCCGCGCCACCGACTTCACACGCGACGGCTACGAGCGCCTGAAGGTGCACGCCGGCGCCACCAAGCTGCTGCCGCAGCAGGTCAACATCGGCCCCGACCGCGTGCTGGACGTGATGCACGCCGAACTTGCGCCGCGCATGCTGGGCGATGGCGGCTTGATCTTCACGCGAGACCGCGTGGCCACTTACCGCAGCACGGCCGTGGCGGCGCTGGAGGCCTACGAGAAGGAGAAGAGGGCCGCAGGTTTCCTGGGCCTGGCCGCCTGCGCGCAGTGTTACCTGGACATGTACGCCAGCAAAGACTTCGAGGGCCGCGTCTTCCGCCGCGTCTACCCCGAGGTGGTGGGCCTGTGCGAAAGCTCACCCGTGTTCCGCGGGCAGTCGCACCTGTTCTACCGCTAGGCCTGCAGCGGCCCGGCTGCCGGCAGCGCCTGCAAGGTGTGGGCCGCCTGCCAGTACGGGCTGGCCTGCACGACATCGCCCACCACCACGATGGCCGGGCTGGCCAAGCCTTCGCGCTGCACCGTGGCCTGCAGTTCCCCCAAGGTGCACAGCGCCTGCCGCTGGCGCGGCGTGTGCGCGCTGCAGACCACGGCCGCGGGCGTGATTGCCGGCAGGCCACCGGCCTGCAGGCCCTGCATGATGGTGCCCAGCCGCGCCACGCCCATGTAGACCACGAGCGTGAGGCCGCAGCGCGCCAGCGCGGGCCAGTCGGGTTCGGCGTCACCGCCTTCGCCTGTGTGGCCGGTGACGAGCACCACGCCGCGCGTGTGGCGGCGGTCGGTCACCGGCAGGCCCAAAGCCGCCGGGCCCGCCAGCCCGGCCGTGAGGCCGCTGACCACCACCACCGGCACGCCGGCGGCGCGCAGGGCATCGGCCTCTTCACCGCCGCGGCCGAAGACGAAAGGGTCGCCGCCCTTCAAGCGCACCACGCGTTCACCGCGCTGGGCCTCGGCCACCATCAGCCGCTCGATGAAGGCCTGCGGCGTGCTGGCGCAGCCGCCGCGTTTGCCCACGTGCACCACGCGCGCGCTGCGGCGCAGGAACTTCAGAACGCCGGGGTGCACGAGGTCGTCCACCAACGCCACGGTGGCCTGGCGCAGGGCCTTGATGGCCTTGAGCGTGAGCAGTTCGGGGTCGCCGGGGCCGGCGCCCACCAGGTGCACGGGATGCGGCGCTACGGTGCTCATGTCAGAGTCTCCTGCGGCTTGGGCGCCGACGCCGTTACTGCGCACGGCGTGCGCTGCAGCAGGCCCTTCACGGCCGGCAGGCAGCTGCCGCAGCGTGTGCCGCAGTGCAGCGCCTGCTGCACGGCCTGCAGGCGCTGCGCAGGCGTGCCTTCGGCCTGCGCCGCGGTTTGCACGATGCGCGCTTCGCTGACGTCGAAACAGGCGCACACCTGCGGGCTGCGCGGCGCGCGCTGGGCCAGCGTGTCGGGCGGCGCCGCGCGTGCGGCGAGCAGCGC
>VYLK01000481.1_pt1 | contig 26326 bp, 23 predicted proteins | sample 5114321 | NCBI WGS metagenome assembly VYLK01 (sample SAMN12291792, study PRJNA351875) | freshwater metagenome | isolation source: freshwater lake | place: USA: Michigan, MSU2 Lake | collected 2011-08-16
GCATCACGGCCCTGACCAAGCTTATTGCCGTCGTAGGAGAACCAGGAGCCCGACTTCTGGATGACATTTAACTCCACACCCAAATCCACAATCTCGCCGGATTTAGAGATTCCGCGTCCGTACATGATGTCAAACTCCACCACTTTAAAGGGCGGCGCTACTTTATTTTTCACCACCTTCACCCGTACTCGGTTGCCGGTGATGTCATCCGAAGATTCTTTGATTTGTCCGATTCGCCGAATGTCCAAGCGAACCGATGCATAGAACTTAAGGGCATTGCCACCCGTAGTGGTTTCCGGGTTGCCGAACATTACCCCGATTTTTTCCCTCAATTGGTTGATGAATACGCAGGCGCACCCGGTTTTGCTGATCGTGCCCGTGAGCTTGCGTAGCGCCTGCGACATCAGGCGAGCCTGTAACCCCATTTTACTTTCGCCCATTTCACCTTCCAATTCGCCTTTGGGTACCAGGGCAGCCACCGAATCGATTACGATGATATCAATGGCACCAGACCGGATCAGGTGTTCGGCAATCTCCAGGGCCTGCTCGCCATTGTCGGGTTGAGAGATCAGCAGGTTCTCCGTGTCGATTCCTAGTTTTTCTGCATAGCTCTTGTCGAATGCATGTTCAGCATCGATAAACGCCGCCATCCCGCCTTTTTTCTGCGCTTCGGCGATGCAATGCATCGTCAGGGTGGTTTTACCGGAAGATTCCGGGCCATAAATCTCTGTTACCCGGCCCCGAGGAATCCCTCCGATGCCGAGCGCAATATCCAAGCCAAGCGAGCCGGTAGAAATAGCCGGAACGTCAATTACCCGTTCATCACTCAGCTTCATCACCGTTCCCTTCCCGTAGGTTTTCTCCAGCTTGTCAATGGTGAGCTGAAGTGCCTTCAGTTTTTCTTTCGCGTCTGTCATATCGTATAGTGTTTATTTTTCATCGAAGACCCAAAAGTAATGCTAATTATTTTAGTAAACCAAAATTACGATTTATGGGTGCCTCAGTACAAGGTGTTTTTTCGGGGTTAATGCCAATCGGCCTGAGCCTGCGGACGGGGAGATAATTGTTTCCCGAGAGGTCGCATCACACGCTATTGTTAGAATTCGGATTTTCTGAACTTTTGCACACCTTGTTTTTGACCGTATTTGGGCATTTGTGGTTTTCGAGGCGGTTTAACTTTTTGCGACAAAGCGATCTGAGTAGGCACTTGAAAAAAGCTGAACATGCTGGGAAGATTCCCAAAGAGGTATTTTTGGCCGGAAGTTTATATGATAACTGTGGTTTGATGGGGATAGCAAAAAAAATCGGTTTGGCCTTCGCGGGAGTAGCGGTGCTTCTCATTTTCATGTTTCGTTCACTGCTGGCATACGGGCTGGAGCAGGGCTGGGGGCAGTTGAAGATCATTTGGCAAGCACGCCCTGTGGAGGAGTTGCTTGCGGAGCCCGGTTTTCCGGATTCCCTTAAGGTAAAATTACACCTGATCCAGGATGTACGGAAATACGCTATCGACTCACTAGGCTTGCGCGACACGGATGTTTATAAAATGGTCTATGACCAGCAGGGGCAAGAAATTCTCTGGGTGGTTACCGCATGCCGTGAGTTTCAGCTCGAACCCCACCTCTGGACGTTTCCCGTGGTGGGTGATGTGCCGTACAAAGGTTTTTTTGACGAGTCCAAAGCGCGTGCGGAAGCGCAACGGCTGAAAGCCGAAGGGTGGGATGTTAGCATCCGCAATCCGGGAGGCTGGTCAACGCTCGGTTGGTTCAATGATCCGATCCTGACAGGTATGCTGGAGAGAAACGCCGGTGATCTGGCCAGCCTGATTATTCACGAAATGGTGCACACCACCTTCTGGGTGCCCGATAGTGTGGAGTTGAATGAAAACATTGCCTCATTCATTGGCGACACAGCTGCCTACGCGTTTCTACGGCATGCGTTTGGCACAGGTGCTAACGAGTACGTGCAGTATCTGCACGAAGACCAGGATTACCGCAAGAGGTCGGCCTATGTACTTCGGGCCACCGGGCTGTTGGATAGCCTTTACCAATCCTTTTCGCGAGAGCCAGACTCTGTGAAGCGAAGGCGCAAGCGTGAATTTATTCGTCAGATTGTAACCAACATGGATACACTCCAACTCCACCAGCCGCAAACATTCCGGCGTTTTGGCCATCAACTACCCAACAACACGTACTTCATGGCCTATCGGTTTTACCAGGCCCGCCAATCTTCATTTCGCGAAGATTTTCATACGAACGCTGGTGGAAACATCCGTCACTACATCCGGCAATGGCAAGCGCGGTACCCGGTAGACTGAGTTCTAAAAAAAATTTCCGATTTACGTGCCGGCACTTGCTCCGGTGGTATCAGTCGTTTGCTACGTCCACCGAATCAAGCTGGTTTGTGCTAAGAGATTCGCAAAGGGTGGTATGACGCGGAATACCGCATGCAACCACCTGATCAGACGGCAGCGTAAAAAGAAATTATTTGGCTCGAGGTTTAAAAATGCTTCTACCATGCAGAGCGCCAAAGTCAGCGGCAAGTGGTAGTGACATTGGCTGTGCTTCCGCGCAGCAATCTTACTTTTGTTTTGGAAAACGCACCTGCAAAGGCGATGTCATGACTGTGTTTTCTCGGAAAATTTGGAGGCGCACGCGTTTTATGGCAGACTACCGTCAGCCATTAAGGTTTTGTTAAGTCCTTAACACCGGCTTTCCATTGGCTTAATTTCTGGATACTTTTGACGAAATTCGAAAGCTATGGGTAAACCGTCACACAAAGTTCTTGTAGTCGATGACGAAGAGCCCATTCTAGAGTTGCTGAAGTATAATTTGGAAAAAGAGGGCTATGAAGTTCGGGTTGCCATCGATGGCAGTTCGGCGGTTGAGAGCGCCCGAAAGTTTCATCCCGACCTCGTGTTGCTGGATATCATGATGCCGAAAATGGACGGCGTAGAGGCTTGCCGCCAGTTGCGGGCAATGCCCGAGATGCAAAATGCGTTCATCGTTTTTCTGACGGCCCGTAGTGAAGAGTACTCGGAAGTGGCCGCATTTGATGTCGGTGCGGACGATTATATCACCAAGCCAATTAAGCCGCGGGCATTGATCAGTCGCATCAGTGCCTTGTTTCGCCGTGACTCAAAAAAGAAATCTACCCAAACCCAGATCAAGATCGGCAATCTGATTATCGACCGTACCAGCTATACGGTAAAGGTTGACAGCCGTGAAGTGAGTCTTCCGAAGAAAGAGTTTGAGTTACTTTATTTCCTGGCGCAGCATCCAAACAAGGTTTTCAGCCGGGACGATTTATTGCAGAACATCTGGGGCTCGGATGTATATGTGTTGGCCCGTACGGTAGACGTGCACATCCGCAAAGTGCGCGAAAAGATCGGAGATGACTATATTTCCACCGTAAAAGGTGTGGGATATAAGTTCAATGAAGTTTAGGCCCGGATTCTTTGATGGCTGGATTCTTTCCATGTTTGTATCCGTGTGTATCACTGGCGGATGCGTGTATTTACTTTCGCTGGCCGATGCTTTTGACCGCTCCAGGTTGGTATCGGTAGGGGTTGTTATTTTTTGGGTAGCTTTTCTGGTTGTACACGGATTTTTTCAGCTGGTTGTGTTACGCGAGGCAAAACGTATCAATAAGTTGTTATCGAAAAAGAAGAAAAAGAAAGAGAAAGATGCAGTCTTTCTGGTAGAACGTCCTGGCTTGTTCAATCCCATGCGCGGCATTTACGAAGAAGTCTTTACGTTTACCCGATCGAAAGAGCGAGAGATTGACGAACTAAAAAAAGTAGAAACCTTCCGTCGGGATTTCATCGCCAATGTGTCGCATGAATTAAAAACGCCCTTGTTTGCTGCCCAGGGTTTCATTCATACGTTGATAGATGGCGCCGCGGAAGATGACAAAGTGCGTGGCCGTTTTTTAAAGAAGGCTGCCAAGAGCCTGGACAGTCTGGATCACCTGGTACAGGATATCTTGATGCTTTCGCAGATCGAAACCGGTGCAATCAAGATGAAATTTGAACCCGTTGATCTACTCCGCGTAACGCGGGAGGTAATCGAGCAATTGGAGGAGGAAGCCGCACGCAAAAAGGTGAAACTGATCATCGATGAAACCCGGAAAGACTGCACGGTTCTGGCTGACGTGCAACGCATCACGCAGGTGGTCACCAATTTGGTCGCTAATGCGATCAATTACAATCATGAAAACGGTGATGTGATTGTGCAGTTTGAGATAACTAAAAAATCGGTGATTACCTCTGTCCGCGATACCGGCCTGGGCATTCCGGCCGAACACCTACCCCGCGTGTTCGAGCGGTTTTACCGTGTTGATAAAAGCCGCAGTCGGGAAAAGGGTGGTACAGGCCTGGGGCTGGCCATAGTAAAACATATCCTCGAAGGCCACAACACGAAAGCCGACGTGACGAGCATGGTGGGCAAAGGCTCTACGTTTAGTTTCAAACTTCCGCGGTTCCGGCAGGAGGAATAAGCAGAACGGCGCGAGGTATTCGCCAAACCACCAGCATAATCGCCACCACCGAACCGAAAACTGCGCGCCACCGGGTTTTAACTATTTTTGCGCCCGTGCCCAAAGCGACTATTTCCGACTCCCTGGTTTACGAAGACGCTGACTACCTCGTACTCAATAAGCCACCCGGCCTGGCCACGCTCGAAGACCGGAGTGATCCCCGGAATCTGTTGAGCCTGGTGAGGGAGTTCGAGCCGCGGGCACAAATGGGCCACAGACTGGACAAAGAAACATCGGGCGTACTGATCGTGGCACGCCATCCCGAGGCCTACCGCCACATCAGTATGCAATTTGAGGGAAGGCACGTCCGAAAGGTATATCATGCCGTGGTTCATGGCATTCATCGGTTTAACCACCTTGAGGTGAACCGGGCGATTCAGATACAAAAAGACGGAACCGTAAGGCTGGCAAACGCGGGAAAGTCGGCTCAGACCTTTTTTGATACGCTGGAAGTTTATCAGCAGCACTCGCTTCTGCAATGTGAACCAATCACAGGAAGGATGCACCAGATCCGCATCCATGCGGCCTCGGTGAAAGCTCCTTTGGTGAGTGATTCCACATACGGCGGCAATCCGATCTATCTGGCTGACTTAAAACCGGGGTTCAAGTTGAAAAAAGGTACGGAGGCGGAGCCACTGATCAAACGCGTGGCTTTGCACGCTTATGCTGTTGAATTTCAACTACTTGATGGATCGGTTAAGCAAATCGAGGCTACCTATCCTAAGGATTTCCGCGCTTTGGTTAATCAGCTCCGGCGTCAAACCCGGTAATTCCGGTGTCAGGCTTGCATATTCAAACTCATCAACCTACTTTTGTGTCCCTTTTTCGAAGGGTTAATTATAGAACAGATAAGAATAAACGTAAATAGCTGTGGATCATAACAGTTACAAAACCGCCAACGCGAACAACGCTACGGCACAAAAAAGCTGGGTTTTGGTAGATGCCAAAGACCAGGTGCTGGGCCGTGTGGCGAGTCAGATAGCCCGTATTCTTCGCGGTAAGCATAAAACCACCTATACGCCAAACGTTGACATGGGCGATCATGTGGTGGTTATCAATGCTGAGAAGGTGAAAATGACGGGAAAGAAATGGACTAACCGGGTGATTTTTACCTACTCGGGTTATCCGGGCGGCCAGAAAGAGTTGTCCCCGGCGTTGATCCGGTCCAAGCATCCGGCACGGCTTATCGAGCACTCGGTGCGCGGTATGTTGCCGAAGAACAGTATCGGGCGTCAGCTTTTCAGGAGCCTGCATGTTTACGCCGGCGCTGAACATCCCCACGAAGCGCAACAACCTAAAGAAATAAAGTTCTGACCTCATGGAAGTAACCAATACAATCGGTAGAAGAAAGACCTCCATTGCCCGTGTGTATGTTAAGCCGGGCAAAGGCACAATTGTGGTAAACGATCGGGAGTTGAAAGACTATTTCCGTTCGGAGATCCATCAGACTTTAGTTCGGCAGCCGCTGACGGTAACCAATCAGGTAGCCAGCTACGATGTAGCGATCAGCGTGGAGGGTGGCGGAATAAAAGGGCAAGCTGAGGCCGTGCGTTTGGGCATTGCCCGCGCACTGGTGAAAATCAATGCAGAAAACCGGCCCTCGTTGAAAAAAGAGGGGTTTCTAACGCGCGACTCCCGTATGGTGGAGCGCAAGAAGCCCGGCCGCCGGAAAGCCCGGAGAAGATTCCAGTTCAGCAAGCGTTAATCGAGAATTCAGCAACATGGCAGATAAAATAACATCGCAGGAGTTAATGGAAGCGGGCGTCCATTTCGGGCACCTCACACGCAAGTGGAATCCCCGCATGGCCGAGTACATCTTCATGGAAAACAACGGCATCCACATCATTGATCTGAACAAAACCGTGAAGTGCCTGGACGAGGCGGCTTACGCGATGAAAAACATCGTACGCTCCGGCCGGAAGATCATGTTTGTGGCAACTAAAAAGCAGGCTAAGGACATTATCTCCGAAGAGGCCAACCGGCTCAACATGCCGTTTGTAACCGAGCGCTGGCTGGGAGGAATGCTTACAAATTTTGCCACGATTCGGAAGTCGCTTAAGAAGTTACAGCAGATCGAAAAGCTGATGAAGGAAGACGGCTACGAAAACCTGACCAAGAAGGAACGTTTGATGCTGACGCGCGAGAAAACCAAGTTACAAAAGCAGTTGGGTGGCATTTCGGATCTGAACCGCCTGCCAGCCGCGCTATTTGTGATTGATGTGAAGCGCGAGCACATTGCCGTGGCAGAGGCGCAAAAACTAAACATACCGGTATTTGCGATGGTGGATACTAACTCAGACCCCTCTGACATTGACTTCCCCATCCCGGCCAATGACGATGCGTTCAAGTCCATTTCGATCGTCACCAAGTATATCGGCAAATCGATTGAAGAAGGCCTGATGGAGCGCAAGAAGGACAAAGAAGAGGCCGGCATGAAGAAAGATGAGGACGAGAAGAGAAAAGTAGACGAGGCCGTTCAGGAGGCATAATGCGGGAACCCCGTAGCCGATGTGCTACGGGAAACGAATTGTGAACATCGGTCGAAAGCCGGTGTTCATTTTTTGAGGGAATACAAAAACAACGTAACGACAATAATCACGACAAACAGTATGGCAGAAATTACCGCACAAGAAGTGAATAAGCTGCGCACCATGACGGGTGCCGGTATGATGGATTGCAAAAAGGCCCTTACGGAGGCCTCAGGCGATTTTGAGAAAGCAATTGAAATCCTGCGTAAGAAAGGCCAAAAAGTATCCGCCTCTCGCAGCGACAAAGAAGCAAAAGAAGGTGCCGTTTTCGTTGTCACCGCCCCCGACAACAGCGAAGCGGTATTGATTGCACTCAACTGCGAAACTGATTTCGTTGCCAAAAATGAGGAGTTTCAAAAACTCGGTAAGTTAATTGCAGACACAGCGTTTACCCGGAAATCGCCGGGCCGGGATGCCCTGCTGGCAGAAAAAACCGATGCGTTAACGCTCCAGGACCGCATTACCGAGCTGGTGGGGAAGATCGGGGAGAAAGTTGAGGTGAGTGAATACATACACATGAAAGGCGAAGCTGTTGTACCGTACATCCACGCCGGAAATAAGTTAGGGGTACTGGTGTCGTTAAAAGGGGGCAACGGAAAAGATGTTACTGAAGCGGGCAAAGACGTGGGCATGCAAATCGCGGCGATGAACCCGGTGGCCGTGGATGAAAAGTCGGTCGACAAGACGGTAATAGAAAAAGAACTTGAAATCGCCAAAGCGCAGATTCTCGCGGAAGGCAAGCCAGAGAATATGGTCGAGAAAATCGCCCAAGGCAAGTTGAATAAGTTTTTTAAAGAGAGCACACTTCTGCACCAGGCATTTGTAAAAGACAGCAGCAAGACGGTTGCCCAGTATCTGGAGAGCGTGAGCAAAGGGCTCACCGTGGTTGAATTCCGACGCGTTTCCGTAGGTTAGTTGTCTGCCAGAGAATATCCGGCTGCCTCACCTTGTGGGGCAGCTTTTTTTTTGCGTACGTCCGGAAGTATCAGTGAAATCTGATCTACGCGGAACTTGGAGTTAGCCTTTCCGGTATCGATTGTTAGCGGCATATCCCGTTTTTTTGGGAGCCCAGATTTTCGCTATCCATTCGTCAGCGCGTACGTAGTGCATATCCTGATTCAAACTTGTGCCTGAATTTTTTCGGTGTTTCGGGATCGTTTTCGATCAGATATTTTCATCGAAAAAGCAGTTGTGTGCACCATGAATGCACCTGAATGATGGAGGAAAAAGAATTGAAAGTGAGAGATACAAAGGAGATAGTAATACTGTCAAAAAATTCCGATTTTCTAACATTTGGTAGAATTTTTTTTGCGTATTGATAAAGTTGGGTTAATTTTCACCAAGATTTAAACCTAACCCTAATTCTATGAGGAAAGTTTTACTGCTAAGTATTACTCTCGGCATAGCGTCTTTGTCATGGGCGCAAGACCGAGTAGTAACCGGCAAAGTAACCGCTGCCGAAGACGGTTCATCTTTGCCGGGTGTGAATGTTTTGGTCAAAGGCACAACCAGTGGCACAATTACCGACGCGAATGGAAGTTATTCCATTAGTTTGCCTGTTGGCGCCACCGAATTGGTGTTCTCTTACATTGGCTATGTGACCCAAACCGTTGGGATCGGAGCCCGGAATAGTGTGGATGTATCCATGACTTCTGATGTAAAGCAACTATCCGAGGTAGTTGTAACAGCTTCCGGAATTGAGCGTGACAAGAAAGCGCTGGGCTATTCCATTGTTGGTGTTGCGGGTGACGCACTTGCCCAACGATCCGAACCCGACCCGCTCAGAGCGCTGCAAGGTAAAATGCCTGGTGTCGTTATTAGTGGATCTGGCGGTGCACCCGGGCAATCGACCAAAATTAACATTAGGGGTTTTTCATCCCTTACCGGAAACACTCAGCCTTTGTTTATTGTGGATGGTGTACCATTCGATAACTCGGTCAATGCTCCGACTGGTGCTGCTACCAATGCCACGTATTCAAACCGGGCTTTTGACCTTGACCCTAACAATATTGAAAGCATCAATATCTTGAAAGGTGCCGCTGCTAGTGCACTGTATGGTTCACGCGCCACCAATGGAGTGGTGGTTATAACAACAAAATCAGCAAGAAAGAATGCAAAAAAGGGACTTGAAGTAACCTATAACGGGTCGTATAATATCGAAGAACTTTCGGGCACTCCGGACTATCAGGATGTGTACACCCAAGGTTCTAATCAAGTCTACAATGGGGGATTCATTGGTAATTGGGGTGCTCCATTTCCTGCACATGTGGACAGATTGAATGCACAGTATAACAGAAGCTACTCCAAATCGTATGGAACGTATGTTGGTGGCCCCAAGGCTGGCCAACCCTATCCCGAGGGAACGGCTCCCCATCCCTTAGCAGGTTTTAGTGCTGCGTTTCCCGAATTTAGGGATGCTGACGGTTATGCCGCCCCATATACCATTCAACCTCACGATATTATCGGAGATTTCTTTCGAACCGGCAGGACAATTGAGAACGGGATTGGAATTACTTCGGGAAGCGATAAAGCGAGCATTAATGCCGGATTCTCACGTATGGCGAATGAGGGTGTCGTACCGAGCCAGGAAGCAACCCGGACCAGCGTCTATTTTGGGGGTAATGGGCAACTTGAAAACGGGCTGTTCATCTCCGGGAATTTGAATTATGCCAATTCAACCCAGCTTACGCCTCCCACAGGTGGTATAGCTTTCGATGGGGCGAATTACGGCGGCGGAACATCCTCGGTTTATGCCCGGATTTTCTACCTTCCCCGTAACTATGATCTGGGAGGGCTGCCTTTTGAGAATCCTGCAAATGGCAACAACATTTTTTACAGAGGGGATCTAGATAACCCTTTCTGGGTCGCGAAGTATAATAACTACAGTTCTGATGTTAACCGAGTCTATGGTAATCTGGCCCTTGCTTATGATGTCAAGGAGTGGTTGAACATCCTGGTTAGAGGTGGATTGAATCAGTACCACGATAGGCGCCGAAATATTATCAGGGCTGGCGGTAATGAATTCCCTTTAGGTCAAATCTGGACTGAGGATTTGAACAATCGCGAAATAAATTATGATGCGATTGCTACCATTACGCGCGACATTTCTGAGTCTTTGAATTTTAAAGCCATTCTTGGCTTCAATGCAAATGAAAGATTCTTGACCAGAAGGCGAGTGACCGGCACTCAGACCATAACAAACCAACTTAATCTGGTTAACACCACCACGAGTCAGGTTGCGGATCTTGATTTTACAAGCAAACGCAGATTAATAGGCGCTTTCTTTGATTTTTCCCTATCCTACAAGGACTACCTTTTCTTGAACATGGTGGGTAGAAACGACTGGTCTTCGACCTTGCCGAATGGTTCGAACAGTTACTTCTATCCAGGCGCGAGTATTTCCCTGGTGTTCACGGATGCATTCAATATCGAGTTACCGTGGCTGGATTTTGGCAAAATCAGAGGTGCTGCAACACGTGTGGGTCTTGATGCGAATCCTTACCTGACCGCCAATTTCTATGATATTGACCTGGCATTTGTCTCCGCTGGTGGCAGCCGATTTAACCAGGCATCCCTAAGTAACCGGCTTGCAAACGCGCAGTTAAAGCCCGAATTCACAACTGAATTTGAAGGTGGTATCGAGCTAAAAGGATTGAAAGGCCGAGTTGGAGTTGATCTTACCTACTTCAACCGGCGGTCAACAGAGCAAATTATTTCATCGGATGTCGCGAGGTCTTCTGGATTTTCCGAACAGGTTGTCAATATTGGTGAGCTAGAGAATCGAGGTTGGGAACTTGGTTTGGACATTACCCCGGTTTCTTTGGAGAATGGTTTTAAATGGAACACTTACGTGGCATTTACGAGAATCCGCACTGAGGTGCTCGATGCAGGTCCAACGGGGCAGATTTTTTTAGGCGGTGTTACAAATACATTAGGCACTATCCACAAGAACGGATTTCCCTACGGGCAGATATTCGGTACGGTCAATCAACGTGACGATGAAGGTAATCTGCTGATAAATCCTCAGACCGGTTTGCCTTTTGCAGCGCAGGATGCACAGGTAATCGGTGATCCCAATCCTGATTTTACGGTTGGCTTCAACAATACATTTACGTGGAAGGGTTTTACACTTCGAGCGTTGATCGACTGGCGTCAGGGTGGAGATATCTATTCCTTCACCGGTGGTACCCTGCTATTGCGTGGACAGCTTAAGTTGACCGAAGATCGTGAGGCACTGCGAGTAGCGCCTGGTGTTTTGGGTGATCCGTCTACGGGGTTGCCTATCTTGAATGCGGAGGGAAACAAAATTGTAAACACCATCCCGATTTCAGCATTCGATTCCCATTTCTCCAACGGATGGGGGGTGTATGGCCAGGACGAGGTTAATATCTACGATGCGACCGTAATCAGGCTTCGGGAAGTCGGTCTGGGATATTCTATTCCGAAATCCATTTTATCTAAGACACCGTTTGGCACAGCAACCATTACCCTGACAGGCAGAAATTTATGGTGGAATGCGCCCAATATGCTGGAGGGCCTGAATGCAGACCCCGAAGTAAGTGGGGAAACGGCAGATTCAAACATCCAGGGGTTTGATTACGGAGCAAATCCGACAATCAGGCGGTATGGTGTGAATATCTCATTGACTTTCTGAGTAACATAAGCTCTAATTGAACATGAAACTGAATATAAAATATTTTAAAAAACTCGCACTTACAGCATTGATACTGGTGGCGAGTAGTTGTGAGATTTTTGATTTGGACATCAATCAAAATCCGAACGCGATTTCGACTGGAGATCCGGACTTGCTGTTGTCAAGCGTAATCAATAATGGAATGTCTGTTTTTGCTGGGGGGCTGAATAACACCGCTCACGGCTTTATGGGCATTACAACCGCTACCGATAACTTTGAAATGACTAATGCGTCTTGGAATGGCACGTGGAATTTCTTGTATTCCGGTCCTCTCAAGGACCTTGAAGAGCTAATCAAGATTTCATCCCGAGATGTCGGCCCCGCTGATGGAAGTCCTGATTTACCGCATCACCTGGGAATTGCCCAGACGCTGAAGGCGTATTATTTCAGCCTGATGGTTGATCTTTGGGGCGATATTCCCTATTCGGAGGCATTTCAAGGTGATGCCAACCAGGTAATAACTTCACCGAAGTATGACAACGACTCTGATATTTATGCCAATTTATTGACATTGACGGATGCGGCCATTGCCAATTTCGCCAGGACGACGCCCGTTCCGGTAAGAGGCGATATTATCTACGGTACGCCTAGCAGCACGACAATCTCTAATTGGAGGAAAGCAGCTAAGTCGGTGAAATTTAGATTGTTGTTAAATACTCGCAGAATAGCGAATAATCAGGCGGCAATTCAAGCTCTGATTACCGAAAATGATCTTGTTGATACCGGTCGTGATTTTACTTTCCAGTTCGGCAAATTTGGAAATCCTGATTTCTCACATCCGTGGTACTCAGATGCATATTCGGCGGGTCAGAACGGTTTTTCCTATTTTGGTCACCAGTTTATGTTTGAAATGCTTCGCGATCGCGATCCCCGCAGACCATTTTATCTAAAGCGTCAAACGTCTTCCATTCTTGATCCCTCCGATGCTACTGACAGACAAACCATCCCGTGTTCTCAGCGTGACGACTGTGTCTACAACTACTTTCCGTTGAGCAATCTTGTAGCTCAAGGAGTGTTCGGTGTAAATGCGAGTGCACTTTCTGCAAGTCAAAGAGCGTTTTTGGCAGGTTTCTTTGGGAGAGATCGATCGGATCCTTCAGGGGTACCTAATGACGGCGGATTTCGTACAGCTCCCGGGGTTTATCCTGCCGGCGGTCTATATGATGATGGCCCCGAGGCTACTGCGAATAATAATGGATTCGGAACGGGAATATTCCCGGTCATTACAGGCTGGATGGTTCGACTCTACAAAATCGAGGCAGCACTGGCCATACCTGGAATAACGGGTGTTGACCCGCAGGCTCTTTTCATTGAGGCCATAAGAAACCAAATTACTTATGTAAATACGTTTGGTGTCGGTCTAGATTCGGATGCAACCAGCATGACAACGGCGGAAGTAAATACCTATGTCACGACGTGGCAAAACCGGTATACGAGTTCAACCAATAAATTGGCGGTTGTTTTGAAGCAATCTTGGTTTATGAATTTCGGTAATGGTTTTGAAATTTATAATGCCTTCCGCCGGACCCGTCTGCCAAACGATATTCAGACACCCTTGCAAAGACCGAGGCAGTTTGCGTTGAAAAGTTTCAGTTTTAATTCACAAATGCGATGAATACAAAATATTTTTATAAATGGATAATGGTCTTTGCCATCGCCATGGTGGGTGCGATTGCATGTAAGGACGATAGTTTACAGCCTGTACCTGAATGGTTATCGGGAGTTAATGGTTTCGCCTCCCTGCAAACCGGGTCTGCCGCGAACTTTCAGTTGGGGAATAATTCAACGACAATCAACGCCAATCTCAGGTGGATATCAATCGATCAGAAATTGAAAGTGAATAAGATAGAAACTTTTTTGAGTTTCGATGAGTCGTATGTCGATACAGAAGGCAATCCACGCACGGCAAGGCACGGGGGAACTACCGGAAGGTTGTTTAAGACCTTCAATGAAAATGAAGTGAAAGGCAATCGTGAAGATATCAGTATTGTTATTTCGCAGGCAGACATTTTCTCGTTGTATCAAAATAACACATTCAATTATTGCGGTACGACGGTGAGTGTTTTTGCAAATCCGTTGAAGCCAACACGGACTCCGTCAACTCGGTTCATAAACGGTGATAGTTTCCGATTGAGATGGGTGTTTTACACGACTGATGGTAGAAAGTTCGATGCCTGGTCACCGTCAGTTTGTAATGAATTTCCCGGCTCGAACTGCAGTTTCCCTTTCTCTGTTGTTTGCCTTTCTTCGCTAGAGGGTACTTATTCCTACTCAACGGTGAACCTTGTGGGTGGGCCAGGTTCGGCACCTCCTTTTGCAGGTCCTGTTACCGGGTCAGTAACTATAGCAAAAGGGGCATCAGCGACTTCATATACAATATCTGATTTTTCATTCGGTCATTTTGACCGCATGTGGGGTGATACGCCTCCCGCCGGGTCGTTACGCCTTAATGATGCGTGCAACTTTGTATCTGTTACGGGAACGGATAAGTACGGAGATAGTTATACCTGGACAATTACCTCTGTGACCGCGAACTCCATCACCTTCAATTGGAGAAATACATACGGAGATCAAGGTACTACAACGCTTACGCGAACAGGCATTCCACCACTTACTACCACGCCCAGTGGGAAGTGTCCCTGATTTTAACTAACTGAAAAAAAGCCAGCTTCCCGCTGGCTTTTTTTGTTTAACTCGTTTTGCTGAGAAGTATGTTGGTTTTTATTTTGTCGGTTGCGGTTTTTTTGCCGGCCGAGTCCGAAAGATGTAATCAGCCCCGGCGGCAGTTGCGGTCACCAGGAGTAATACAGGTAGAATTTTTTCTTTCCGCAGAGTGCCCCATAACGCTGCGGTACCTGCATACCATCAAGAACATTGTGGAAAAGGATGATTACCGAGAAGTCATGTTCATCGGGTACCTCATGTCAACAGTAAAAAAACCGGAAGTTGGTGAATTCAAAAAAGACTACAATATTTCGGATAAGTTGATGTTGAAAACCAGAAATGTTAGACAGGCTCGAAAGCGGGATGCAAAGGTAACACCAGAAGTGTTTGTAGTAGTTGACTCCGAAGTTGTCTATCAAGGGGCGATAGATAATTGGTATTACGGTCTGGGAAAAGCCCGGCCTGTAGCTACCGAGTTCTTTTTGATTGACGCTTTGGAGGCAGTTTTGAAGGGTAAACAGCCGGGCATTTCAAAAACACAATCTGTGGGGTGTTTTATCGAGTGAACTATTGTATGCGTTTGATTTTGCTCTTACTAGGTTCTTTTTGGAGCTTTTCTTGTGCCGGGCAATTGAATTTTTATCGAGATGTAAGTCCGATAATTGAGAAAAGATGTTTACACTGTCATTATGAGGGTGGTGTTGCTCCGTTTTCATTGAAAGACTATCAGGACGTTGCCAAAAGAGCCTATTTTATTTTGCATGTGATCAATACCGGCTATATGCCGCCGTGGTACGCGGATCGTAATTTTCAATCGTATCGGAACGAGCAATATATTGCTCCCGAGGAGGTACGGGTTATCCGGGAGTGGATTCAATCTGGTATGATCAAAGGAGTACCAAGTGAGTCGAGGGTTATTGAGAAACCCGAATTGATGAAACCTGACCTGACATTATCGATGACTTCACCCTATCAGATCAGCGGACAGTCTGTTGAGGACTATCGATTCTTTGTTGTACCAACAGGATTGAAAAACGATATGTTTTTGTCCTCTATTGAATTCATACCTGGGAACAGGCAACAGACACATCACTGCCGGGTGATGGTGGATACCACAGGGGATATTCGGGGTATTGATGGGATGAGTGAATTGGATTCCAGAATATCACAGTTTCAAAAAATACCTCTTGCTGATGAGTTTCTATACGGTTGGGTACCCGGTAACGCGCGAATTGTGTTTCCGCCGGGCACCGGAAAAAAGATCAGTAAGAACGCTGATCTCATTCTTAACATGCATTACTCGCCAACTTCTATTCCTCAAAGTGATCAGTCGAAAGTAAATCTTTATTTCGCAAAGTCGCCTGTCCGTCGGGAAGTGAAAACCTTAGCACTTCGCGAGAATGATATTGTTAACCAGCCATTTGGTATTGAGTCTGAGCACATAAGTGTGTTTTTTATGAATTACCCGATTACCAAAGATATCTCTTTAATTTCTGTGATGCCTCACATGCATCTTATCGGCAAAAGTTTTATCGCGTACGCGATAACTCCCGCTGATACTCAGATACCGCTTATCAAAATTGATAATTGGGACTTTAACTGGCAATCTTCGTATCAGTTTAAGAACTTAATTCACCTGCCTGCGGGTTCGAGAATACTTGTACAAGCTACATATGATAATACTTCCGAAAATCCTGAGAATCCAAATCAGCCGCCCAAAAAAATTGGGTATGGGTGGAATTCTACAGACGAGATGTGCAACCTGATAATCTATTACCTGGATTATCAGCCAGGGGATGAAAGTTTGGAGTACTAACTCAGTATGTAGCTGGGTGTTTATTGCTCAAAGTAGGCTACAGCAGAACACCGTTCTGTATATGTAGGCTTGTCACCTACCACGCCTGAAGCGCAGGTTGCTTTCAGGGCGAGTGATGATCTGGGCACCATGCTGATCGTGGCTGCGGGCTTTACCGATGAGGGCCAATGGCTGTATCAAACCGCTACTTTTGAAGTGAAACGGAAATTGCGCTAATTCTTTGTGGATGTTACCAGCTGCAGGGCTGCTTGTACGGCATTGTAGACATTCACAATACCCCCGGAAATACTGAGCTGATGGAAGGGGACGCCTTGCCCGGAACCGGGCTTGGCTACTTCCAGGTCCCCGAAATACCGGCAGGATGTACGCAAAATGGTTTTGATCTCGGCAGGTGTTAACTGCGGGAAATATGATTTTAAGACTGCTGCCACACCGGCAACTGCCGGCGCAGCCATACTGGTTCCCTGCGCATCTTCGTAGCGGTTTCCCGGAACTGTTGAATAAATACCGACTCCGGGTGCAAAAAAATCAACACTCTTTTTTCCGTAATTTGAGAATTCACCTACGAGGTTTTCACCGCCACCCCATGATGAGGCGCCCACTTCAATCCAGTTGCCGGCCTCCTTGCCGTTACGGTAATACCTTGATGGATAGTGTTTGTCGACATCGAGATCATCCGACTCGTTGCCTGCGGCGTGGATGAGTAGAACGCCTTTGCGCTCTGCATACTGCACAGCTTTGTCAACTAACTCTTTTTCGGGTGAAAACGATTTTCCGAAACTCATGTTGATAATCTGGGCACCATTATCAACCGCATAGTAGATGGCGTTGGCTACGTCCTTGTCGCGTTCATCGCCGTTAGGCACAGCCCGCACCGGCATGATCTGTACGTTATCTGCAATGCCCCTTATTCCCAAATTATTGGTGCGATTGGCCGCGATGATACCGGATACGTGAGTGCCATGCATGGGGTCTGGTCCTTTTACATCCGGATTTCCATAGTACCGCTGAGTGGGTTGATTGGGATCATCACCTACAATTTCACGGGAATTAAACTGGGTGTTGTATCCATGCTCCACAATCACCCGGTAATAGTCGTAGGCTTCTTTCAATTCGGCCATTACCTCATCAACAGTGGTATATTCAGCTTCGAGATTATCAAAAAGGGTTGAAATTAATCCTTTGCTGAACTGGATGATTTCATTCGAGGAATCTACGCCCGATACATTTTCGCGGGTTAACTTGTCGGTCTTCAGATATCCCTTTAGCGTATCAATGCTGCTTTGCAGGTTGACATACAGGTTTTTGAATGTGGTGTACTTTTCCTCGTTCTTCGCCTTGAGCGTATTGTACTTGTCTGCGATTTTTTGATATTCCTGAAAAGCAGCGCGGTCTTTCTTTGAAACGGTGTTTTCGTTTTGTCCGGAAAATCGGGCTTGCAGACGCATGTATTCCCGCGTGAGTTCGTACGTATCTTCGTTCACGTTTCGGCCGTCTTTACCGCCAATAAAATTCCAACCGTGTATATCATCGATATAGCCATTCGTGTCATCATCCACGCCATTGCCCGCAGTTTCTCCGGGGTTTGTCCAGATGATGTTCTTCAAATCCTCATGATCAATATCCACGCCGGAATCAATTACAGCAACAATCACTGGTACTGATTTTCGATTCTTCAGGACTTCCTGATAGGCCCGTTCCACACTCATGCCTTGAACCGAGTCGATAACCGGATCGAGCAGAAACCAGTCGGTGGGTATAGTGGCGGGCCGGGGTTGGCCAACGCCAACAATAGTTATCAACACACAACAGAAGAGGAGGCTTATTTTTTTCATGGTTATCATTTTTTAACAGACTACTATCTCAAAAGAGGGTATCTGTTTTGGGTACCTGTAAAAACAAAAGTATCTAATTTCGGGCCAAAACATACGTAAATGAACTTGTACCGGCATTTATCCCAGAAGGTACTGGTACAAGTAGAGGGTGTACCTCATCTTGGAATATGATTATGGATTCCATCGGGTTTCTGTGCGCGCTGGCGCTTTTGGCTTTCTTCGGAGTTTTTTTCGCGCAGGTTGTGTTTATCCGAAAGTTGGGTGCAAGGCGTTGACCTCTTTGTACCCCCAAATCAAAAAAAATAGTAGCTTTGCAACCCTTGATTAGGCCCAGGTGGTGAAATTGGTAGACACGCTACTTTGAGGGGGTAGTGCCGCAAGGTGTGCTGGTTCGAGTCCAGTCCTGGGCACAAACCATTCGTTCAACTCCGAAGGGGGTGGGGCGGTGGCGGGTGCAGACAAAAGGCCGAAGTGGTGAAATTGGTAGACACGCACGTTTCAGGGGCGTGTGGCGCAAGCTGTGCGGGTTCGAGTCCCGCCTTCGGCACAAAAAAACCCGTATGACCGGGTTTTTTTACTTAATTCCGTCAGGAATTAAAATATTCTTTCATGCGCTCAAAGAATCCCTTTTCGCTGGCATCCGGATGAGGTTGGAAGTTGGGCGAGTTGCGGAGGCTCTCCAATTTGGCTTTTTCCTCGCTGGAGAGTTTTTTGGGAATCCACACATTAACATAGATAAGCTGATCGCCAGCCCCATATCCGTTTACTTCTCGCAGGCCCTTTCCGCGCAAGCGCAAGATTTTTCCGCTTGGCGTCCCTGGGTCAATTTTTATCCGGACTTTTCCACCTACTGAAGGAACTTCGACGGAAGTACCAAGGGTAGCATCAATAAAGCTGATGTGTAGTTCGTAGATCAGGTTATTGCCATCCCGTTTCAGATCCCGATCTTCCTGTTCCTCAATCAAAATCAGAAGGTCTCCGGGAATACCACCACCGGGAGCCTCGTTTCCTTTGCCTGCCATCGATAGTTGCATCCCTTCGCCTACGCCAGGCGGGATTTTTACCATGAGCAAGTCCTCCTTTGACACGAGTCCGGAATTGTCAACACCCGGCGGGCGTTTGTCGAGGATTTGCCCCGAGCCGTTGCAGGTAGCACAGGTTGTGGCCGATACCATTTGGCCGAGCATAGTATTGACTACTTTCCGAACCTGACCGCTTCCCTGGCAGGTCTGGCAGGTTTTAAAGGTAACCCCTTCGGCCCGCACCAGGCGGTTTACCTTTATTTTTTTCTCAACACCGTTGGCGATCTCATCGAGCGTTAACTTCAGTTTGATGCGCAGGTTTGATCCCTTGCGCTGCCGTGTCCTACCGCCGCCACTCCCAAAAAAGCTGTCGAATGGGCTGCCACCGCCAAAAATATCTCCAAACTGGCTGAAGATATCCTCCATGTTCATTTCGTGGCCCCGGAATCCGCCATTGCCGCGCGCGTGGCCGAATCGATCATACTGCGACCTCTTTTCCGAATCACTCAGTACCTCGTATGCCTCGGCTGCCTCTTTAAACTTCTCCTCAGCTTCCTTATTGCCCGGGTTTTTATCAGGATGAAATTGGATAGCCACCTTGCGGTAGGCTTTCTTAATCTCCTCGGCCGTGGCGCCTTTATTTACGCCGAGGATTTCATAATAGTCGCGCTTGGTGGACATCTTTTTTTCGATTAGCTACCGATTACAACTTTTGCATGACGGATCACTTTTTCATTCAACAGATAGCCTTTTTCAACTACGTCAATGATTTTTCCTTTCAAATCTTCGGCAGGTGCAGGCACCTGGGTGATAGCATCGTGTATATCCGGATCAAAGACCTGAGACGAAGTATCCATCGCCTTTACACCCTGTGCCTCAAGCACCTTCCTGAATTTATTTTGGATGATGAAAAACCCCTCTGATTCTTTGTCATTTTTTTCCCGAAAAACTTTTTCGGCCCGATCGAAATCATCCATTACCGACAGCAGTTCCCGAACCACTTTTTCGCTTGCGGTTTGAATAAGCTCAAGCTTCTCTTTTGCTGTGCGCTTCCGGAAATTCTCGAAATCGGCAAAAAGGCGTAAGTATTTGTCTTTCATTTCTGCCAATTCGTCTTGTTTTTTCTCTTTTGCACTATCTGGGGCCTGATTTTTGTCCGACTCAGGTGTGCCGATCTCACGTTGAGTATTGTTTTCCGCCGTAGCCTCGAATCCGTTAGCTTCAGCACTATTTTTTTCTGAATTGTCCATGGCGATCACATCATTATCCGGTCAATGATCAAATTATCAGCCAAAATAAAACCTGATGACATTACGACAGTTCGTGCAACTGGTGCCAAAGCAGGTCTTTCAGGCCGGTTAGGCCTTGGTGCGTAATGGCCGAAATAAATACCACCGGAATTCCGGCCGGCAGTTCCTTTTGGAGTTCCTGGGTTAAGTCTTGATCGAGCAGATCGCATTTACTGATTGCTAAAACGCGCTTTTTGTCGAGTAACTCCGGGTTGTATTTGCGCAGTTCATGGAGCAGCACATTGTATTCGGTTTCAATGTGAGCGGAATCCGCGGGTACCATGAACAGTAGCAGCGAGTTTCGTTCGATGTGACGCAGGAACCGGATACCGAGCCCCTTTCCTTCAGCAGCACCCTCGATGATTCCGGGGATGTCGGCCATTACAAACGATTGACTGTCGCGGTAGGCCACTACCCCAAGGTTTGGGGTGAGGGTAGTAAAAGGATAATCGGCAATTTTTGGTTTGGCTGCAGAAAGCACAGAAAGCAGGGTGGATTTGCCGGCGTTGGGAAATCCGACTAAACCCACGTCGGCCAGGAGTTTGAGTTCGAGTACGATCCATTCTTCGGTACCTGGCTCGCCTGGTTGCGCATGGACGGGTGCCTGATTGGTGGGAGTGGCAAAAAAAGTATTGCCCTTGCCGCCACGGCCTCCAGGCGTGAGGATGTACTCTTGTCCGTGCTCGGTAATCTCCACCCGCACCGCGCCGGTATCAGCATTCTTTGCTACCGTACCGAGGGGTACCTCAACAACAACGTCTTTCCCGCTGGCCCCGGTTCGGTTTTGCCCTTCACCCGGGCCTCCGGCTTCTGCATAAATATGTTTGCGATATTTCAGGTGCAGTAATGTCCAGAGCTGATTGTTTCCCCGTAAGATGACATGCCCACCGCGTCCACCATCCCCGCCGTCGGGGCCACCCTTATCGATAAACTTTTCGCGGTGGAAATGCAGACAGCCCGCTCCGCCCTTCCCGGAGCGCGACATGAACTTTACATAATCTATGAAGTTGGGGCTCGACACAATCAGGTAGTGCCAACCACCGCGCAGATGGATTCGAAAATTGAGTCGATGGACCCAATGCCCTGTATGTTGGTGAGACGACCGTCGGTCTTGTAAAAAGGCAGTACATGCAGGGTCTTTGAAAAGTACTCGGTGATGCGTTTATTTAATTTTTCCTCTTCGTCATCAGCGCGGTTTTCAATGGCTTTGCGTTTGGCTATTCGCGTGCGCACCTCATCCTCTGTTACATCCAGGGCTACTACTCGGTGAATAGCTGTGCCGCGGCTTTGCATAAAGTGGTCAAGAGCTTCAGCCTGAGCAACAGTACGGGGAAATCCGTCGAACAGAAAGCCTTTCGCCAGCGGATTTTTATCCAGTTCTTCCTTCAACATCGCAATTGTGATGTCATCGGGCACAAGAGCCCCGCTGTTCATGATCTCTTTCACTCTCTTGCCCAGTGGCGTGTCGTTTTTGGTGTGCCAGCGGAAAAGATCGCCGGTTGAGATGTGCACAAATCCGTATCGCTCAATCAGTTTTTCACTTTGCGTACCCTTGCCGGCACCGGGGGGGCCGAAGATTACCATGTTCAGCATAAGCAGGTTTTAGGCCTTGGCAAAAAACAGGGCGCTGCTTTCTGCCGGAAGCGCAAGGTAACGATGTATTTGGCAACGAGCAACCCGAATTTTTCAAGCCTACGTGTGATAGATATCGGACAGGTTTCGGCCGAGCCCATCGTAATCCAGACCGTATCCCACCACAAACTCCTGTTCCAGTTCAAAGCCGACATATTTCACCTCAGGTCCCTTTTCACGAGCGGGTTTCTTTCGCAGCAAAGACACGGTATCTATCGATTGGGCACCGAGGCTTTTCAGGTCTTCAATCATTTTCGTGAGGGTTAAGCCAGTGTCCACAATATCCTCGATAATGATTACATGCTGCCCGAAGACGCTTTCCTCCAAACCGAAGATCGCTTTCAATTGGCCTGTGCTGCGAGTGCCTTTGTAGGACGCTAGCTTCACAAAAGAAATTCGGCATTCAATTTGAATGTTTTTCAACAGGTCGGCAGCGAACATAAAACTGCCATTCAGGATGGCCACAAAAAAGATGTTCCGGTCTTTATAATCGCTGTTGATCTGTTCTGCCAGGCCGCGCACTTTTTTTTGTATTGCTGAATGTTGAATCAGGCGTAAAAACGTTCGATCATGAATCAAGATGGAATCGGTAGCGGAGTGTTGCACGGTAAATCTATTATTTGTGAAGAAGTAGACTGTTCACCAACGCCTGCCACAATTTTTGTGCCGCCTGTTCGGGAGGTAAACTGCCAGCGGCAACCTGCTGGGTCAGCGTTTCTCTGGTTTGCCGGAGTTGGTCGGTGTTGAGCAGGGACCGCAGTTTTTCCTGAACCAATTGTTCAAAAAAATAGATCTGCTGATTTTTTCGATTGGCGAGGAAGAAGCCGTTTTGCCGCGTGGCGGCAACGTACTTTTCGATTGTACGCCAAATCACATCGATACCCTTATTTTCGACCGAAGAGCAGGTGAGGATGGGGACAGTCCAGCCCGACTCATTGGGCTCTAATAAATGCATGGCTTGTTGCAGTTCGGCTTTTGCAATGGTGGCTTTTTTTACATTGTCGCCATCGCATTTATGGATGACGAGCGCGTCTGCCAGTTCGAGGATTCCCTTTTTAATGCCTTGCAACTCGTCTCCGGCGCCAGGCAGCATCAGCACCAGAAAGAAGTCCACGAGGTGCCTGACGGCGGTTTCGCTTTGTCCAACGCCAACGGTTTCTACCAGAATCGTATCGTAACCGGCAGCCTCGCACAAATGGATGGCCTTGTGGGTGCTGTCGGCCACGCCCCCCCGGGTTGTTCCGGCAGGCGTGGGCCGGATGTAAGCAAGGGGATGCTTTGCCAACTGCTCCATGCGTGTCTTGTCGCCTAAAATGCTGCCCCGCGAACGCTCACTGGAAGGGTCTACCGCCAATACGGCAACTCGTTTATTTTGTCCGGTAAGAAAAAGCCCAAAAGCCTCAATAAACGTACTTTTACCAACGCCAGGAATGCCCGAAATTCCTACCCGAACGGTATTTGCCTGCGGAGGAATGCCCGCCAGAAGTTCAGTGAACGAAGCTTGATCTTCTGCACGGCTACTTTCAGCGAGGGTAATTGCCCGGCTCAGGTAGGCCCGGTCGCCAGCTAGTAGCCCGGTGGTCAATTCCAGCAAGGAAGGTTCAAACCTTTTCTGTTGTTCGCTCATGTTACGGCTGAAATTTATAACTTTAAGTCGGAACCAATGTAGCCCACCAACCCATGAAAAAAGTTCTACTGGACAGCTTCTTCGGAATGCTGTTTGTGTTTGCTACCCTCTTGGGACTTCGAGAAGTAACACAACTTAGGATGTTTGATGCTTTTGACCCGATAGGGCAGTCGATCGGCGATGTTGAGTTAACCGATATTGCGTTCTCGCAGTTGCGTGCAGATCCCCAGTTAGACACCAACATTGTAATCGTCAACATCGGTCCGCTGGGCCGGGGTGGGATCGGAAACCAGATTCGGCTCATCAGTCAGTTTCAACCTAAGGTCATTGGTCTGGATATCATTTTCTCGTGCGTAGATGGCCTCTACGATTCGATCAACTGCCCACAATATTATGACACGGCTGCCAACAATAACTTCGCCCGGGCGGTGCGCGACTTCCGCAATATCGTGCTGGTGAAACGCCTCACGCAAACGGATTCACTGGTGCGATCAGCTGGAGACGTTGCCGTTTATGACTCACTCGAACATACTGATCAGTTCCTTCGGCAAGATGCCTACGAGGGATACGCGAATCTGGAAACCGATGCAGCACATCAGGAAGACCTTAAATCATGTCGAAGATTTAACCCGGTGATCGATGTTAAAGGTGAGCCAAACTACGCTTTCAGCGTGATGATGGCCATGTTGTACGATTCGGTAAAGACCAAAAAGTTTTTAGCGCGTGACAATTTCTCAGAGATCATCAACTACCGCGGTAATATTGTAGACTGGCACGGGGCGTCCAACTTTGCCGGGCGTTACATGGTGCTCGACTGGGAACAAGCATTGGACACAGCTTCTTTTGTGCCGGAAATGTTACGCGGCAAAATTGTTATTCTCGGTTCGTTAGGTGAAGACTTGCGCGATACCAGTTGGGATGATAAATTCTTCACACCCCTGAATAAGAACTACGCAGGTAAAAGCCGCCCCGACATGTACGGAGTTGTTGTCCATGCCAACATCGTTTCCATGATCCTCAATGAAGATTACGTTAATGAATTGAGCTCCTGGCAGGAGCCGGTAATAGCCGGCATTTTTATTTTCCTGAATTTCTTGCTTTTTTATTGGATCAACCGCCGGGCCCCCATTCTCTTCGACACCTTAAGCATCCTGCTTCAGTTGATACAAGTGGTGCTGCTATCGTTTTTAATGATCTTCTTTTTTTACTGGTTTAATTTTAAGCTCAACCTCACCATTACACTTGCCGGAATTGCACTTGTTGGCACGTGTTTTGAAATTTATAACTCCGGAATCAAGTCCTTGTTCCGCCAGATGGCAGGGAAGCTGATTACCAAACCGACCTCTACCGTATGAACTGCGTCTTGAAGACCAAAAAATGTATAATTTTGTGATTCTCAAACTATAAAAACATGAAAAACAGGCTGATTTTAGGGGTTTTGATGATGTTTTTCATCATGCAACCTGGAGTGGCTCAAGATTACGCCTTTCGGGTTATGGCGACCAAAGGTGCCAATCAGATAAAGTCTGGAGATACATGGCAGCCTATCAAAGGCTTTATGCAGATAAAGCTGACGGATGAAGTCAAGGTCGTAGAAAATGGGTATCTTGGTCTCATGCACGCAAAAGGCTCCAGTCTGGAGGTGCGCAAGGCGGGTATACACAAGGTTGCTGACTTATCTCAGCAAATCTCGGGTGGCTCTTCCCTTATGGCGAAATACGCTGACTTTATGTTGTCAAATAATCCGGAGAGCAAGAAAAATAAACTTAGCGCTACGGGAGCGGTACACCGCGGATTTGGCATCTTGGTTTATTTACCCGAAAGCCAATACACCGACGTCTATAATGACAAAGTTACCGTGAAATGGCAGGCCTCAAAAGCCGGTGGACCTTATCTGGTTTCCGTTTCGAATTTATATGGTGATGAGATTACCAGTTTTGAGCGCCAGGAAACATATGCCGAGTTTGATCTCTCCAGCCCGGAACTGGCCAAAGAACCGAACATATTGATTGCCATTACCCCCAAATCAGACCCAACGGGGGCCAGCAATACCTATATGATGAAGCGTCTCGGCAAAGCTCAGCGGGAGGCTATCCAAAAATCACTTGAGGAGTTGCGTAGTGGTTTTCAGGGAGACAATGCGCTGAATCACCTGGTTTTGGCCTCGTTCTTTGAGGAACAGAAACTTTTGATTGATGCCATTGGTGAGTTTGAACAGGCCATTAAGATGGCTCCCGATGTTGAATCTTACCGGGAAGTATTCGATGAGTTCTTGCTTCGCCTGAAAGGCGCCAACTAAAAGACCCGAGAAAGCCACCCCGTCAGGTGGCTTTTTTGTGTGATGTGGTTCAATAGGTGTAATGTTTGCTGCCGCATGATATTCTCTTATTTTTGTGGGTACAACAAACTTCAAAGTCGCCATGAGCGTACTCGTTAATAAAAATTCTCGCGTCATTGTACAGGGGTTCACTGGAACCGAGGGCACCTTCCATGCTACCCAAATGATAGACTACGGCACAAATGTCGTAGGTGGAGTAACCCCAGGTAAAGGCGGAATGAAGCATCTGGATCGGCCGGTTTTCAATACAGTAAAGGAGGCGGTGGCAGCCACCGGCGCTGATGTGTCAATCATTTTCGTGCCACCGGCTTTTGCGGCAGACTCCATTATGGAAGCAGCCGATGGGGGT
>VYLK01000188.1_pt1 | contig 26309 bp, 27 predicted proteins | sample 5114321 | NCBI WGS metagenome assembly VYLK01 (sample SAMN12291792, study PRJNA351875) | freshwater metagenome | isolation source: freshwater lake | place: USA: Michigan, MSU2 Lake | collected 2011-08-16
TTGACGCGAGCGGAAGTGGTGGGCATGGCAATGCGCAAATCCTTATAAGCCAACATGCTCAGGAGACGTTCACATGTCAGATATTCGCTTTGACGGCCAAGTCGCCATCGTAACTGGTGCCGGTGGTGGCTTGGGTAAGCAACACGCCCTCGAATTGGCCCGTCGTGGTGCCAAGGTTGTCGTCAATGATTTGGGCGGCGCGATGGATGGAACTGGCGGCAACTCCGCTGCAGCCGAAGCCGTTGTCGCAGAAATTCAAGCCTTTGGCGGAGAAGCCATCGCCAATGGCGCCTCTGTCACCGACGATGCAGGCGTGGCCAATATGGTTGCCCAAGTCATGGAAAAATGGGGCCGGATCGACATCTTGATCGCCAACGCTGGCATCTTGCGCGACAAAAGCTTCTCGAAAATGGAAATGGCTGACTTCGACGTCGTGATGAATGTCCACTTGATGGGCACCGTAAAGCCAGTCAAGGCGATGTGGGAAATCATGAAGGCCCAAAACTATGGCCGAATCGTTGTCACCACCTCGTCGAGTGGCATGTATGGCAATTTCGGCCAGACCAATTATGGCGCAGCCAAACTCGCACTTTATGGCTTCATGAATACGCTGAAAATCGAAGGTGCGAAGAACAACATTAAGGTCAATGCGATCAGCCCGGTTGCGGCGACCCGCATGACGGAAAACTTGATGCCGCCACAAATGCTGGACCTTTTGAAGCCAGAATATGTCACCCCCGGCGTGATGTTTCTGGTCAGCGAAGACGCCCCAACCGGCACCGTTCTGTCCGCCGGCGCTGGCGTATTCGCAGTCGCGAAAATCTATGAAACGGACGGCATCTGCCTGAAGGATGACGGCATCACCGCCGAAGAAGTTCGCGACAATTGGGACAAGATCTGTGATCCCACCGGTCATGAAGCTTATGAGCAGGGCGGCGGCCAAACTGGCAAGTTCATGCGCAAGCTTTCGGGCGGCTGAACCTAGCTAGCAGGCACACCCAAAATCTAATCAAACATACTGCCGACCCGCGCCCCACCTCTCAAGGCGCGGGCGGCTTTTATTTTGTCGATATAAGCTTCCATTCGGTGATCAGCCAGCAGGCGCGGATTCCCGAAGACGAACGAGATAAGTCCAATAATCGTATGGAAGATTTTGACAATTGGACTGCGGTCACGCCGCATGATTGGCTTGCTAGAACTGGTCAAAAGACGTGGGTCGCCCGTATGGCGATAGGACGTGAATATTGGCGGCGGCATGGTGGTAACCAAGTCCCAACCATTGACTAGCCGATAGTGAGGACAGACAACCAAGCGATCAAAGGAAAGGTCGCCCACCCGGGGTGCGCCAAATGTATAACAAGCGGCGAGATTGTCGCGTTCCAACTGCGTCGAGGCAATCTGCGCTAGGGCACCGCCTAGACTATGCCCAGTCAGATAAAGCCCCTTTGTATCGGGCACGAGGCGGTTCACATCCGCCAACACTTGAGCGCCGATCCGATTATAGGCTTTCATAAAACCCTTATGGATCTCGACACTGCCCAAGCGCGTATCGACCAGCACGGCTTCGCTCATCAGATTGGTCTTCCAATCAGCATAGGAATCGGTGCCTCGAAAGGCGATTACCGCAAAGTCGTCGGCAAGTGCAAGGAAGGCTTGGCTGCCGTCTTAGTCATACGAAGCTAGGAGCGTAAACTGGCCTGCTTTCAGTAATTGAGACAGTTTTTCGGGATCAGATTCATAGGCTAAGAGCGCTAGTTTCGCCATAAGTTCGGCCGTGCGCTCAGAGAAGGCGGCGCGCCAAGTCGGCAAGCTCTTGGCCTCATCGGGGCCGATCGTAATGGGGGGTTCAGGGTGGTTCGCTTGCATGTTCATAAAGCAAACATAAACCACTTTGGGTTGTGTTGTATAGAGGTGTCTCAGAGATCAGTACCGAAACAGCACCGATCTCTGAGAATCTATTCTGCCTTTAGAGGCCCAACACCATTTTCGCCATGATGTTGCGCTGGATTTCGTTAGACCCGGCATAGATCGAGGTCTTACGATAGTTGAAGTAAGATGGAGCAACTGCAACCGCATAATCTGGTACGGGGAATGGGTCGTTGGAGCGCCCATCCAAAATACCCCAACTATCGGCGACAAACGGAATACCCGATACACCCACGGCTTCGAGTGCAAGCTCGGAAATAGCTTGCTGCATCTCGCTGCCTTTGCACTTCAGCATAGAGGATGCGGCACCGACTGACTTACCCGAAGAGAGGCCCGAGAAGATTTTCATCTCTGTGGCATCAAGGGCGTTGATCTGGATTTCCAGCTCGGCAATCTTGCGACCAAAGTCAGGGTCTTCCAGCAAAACCCGGTCACCGGACTGTTCGACAGCGGCGATGCGCTTGACCTTTTTGAGGGCATTTTTCAAGCCTGGAGCATAGGCGTTGCCGCGCTCAAACTCCAAAAGATATTTGGCATAGGTCCAGCCTTTGCCTTCTTCGCCAATCAGGTTTTCCGCAGGCACAAACACATCTTCATAAAAGACCTGGTTGATTTCCTGCTGACCCTCTACCGGGCCGTCTAACGTTGGCAGAGCCCGCACGCTAATGCCCGGCGTAGTCATGTCGACCAGAATGAAACTGATGCCGTTTTGGTTCTTGGCTTCTTGGCTGGTGCGCACCAGATTGAACATCCAGTCTGCCCATTGGGCTTGCGTCGTCCAGATTTTCGAACCGTTGAGAACATAGCCCTCAACCCCATCGCGCACGGTCTTTTCAGCCTTCATCTGAAGGCTGGCGAGGTCCGAGCCAGAGCCGGGCTCTGAATAGCCTTGGCACCACCAAATGTCCGAGGTTAGAATCTTGGGCAGATGCTGGGCCTTTTGCTTATCATTGCCAAAGGCCATGATGACGGGTGCCACCATTTTAAGGCCCATAGGCGATGGTGATGGGCATCCAGCGGCAGATACTTCCATATTGAAAATATAGCGCTGGCTGGAGGTCCAGCCTGGACCGCCATGCTCAACTGGCCAATCCGGAGCAGCCCAGCCACGTGCGGCCAATTTCTTCTGCCACTCAACTTGGCCTTCTTTGTCCAAATAACCATTCTTGGACAAGGCCATTTTTGCCCGCAAAGCGGGGGTATAGTTTTCAGCGATCCAGCCGCGTACTTCGGCTTGGAACGCAAGATCTTCAGGGGTGAATGCTAAATCCATGGCGGCTTTTCCTAAAATACGGCTGGGCCTTGGGTTAGTTTTGGTGGCGCCGCGAGAAAGCCACCGATTTTGGCAACCAAGGCTGCCATATGCTCGGTCTTGCCATGGGCATCCAGAGCGGCTTGATCGGCATAAAGCTCCAGCATGAAATAGTCGTTCTCCGCTTTTGCGCTTTTGCACAATTGATAGACGGTAGCACCGGGCTCTTTTGCCTTCACGGTAGTGACAAATTCGGTCAGCAAGGCTTCAAATTCAGCATTCTTGCCGGCTTGGATGGTGAATTGTGCGCAGATTCCGATCATCTGGTTTTCTCCCTTAAGTCTGGTTGGTTTTCTTAGTTCTATAGCACTGGTTATAAGTCGTTTGAGGCGTGATGGAAGGGCAAAGGTGCGCCGCGCTGCGTCAGCCTAACCCAAGGCAGCGATAGGTTTCCGCGACCAAGCGGCCTCCCCGTGGATCACCCGCAAGATTGGGTGCCATCAAATTCATCGCATAAGACACGCCCAGCTTGTTGACTGGATCGGCGAAGCCAAAACTACCGCCCCAGCCGGAATGACCAAAGCTGGTGTCATTGGGGCCATAAAGCCCTTTACTGGATAGAATAAAGCCAGCCGCCCAGCGCACCCACACGCCCAAGACTTTATCCTTGCCTTCGCGCCGCTGTGCACTTGCAAGCGCCACGCCTTCCGGTGAGATAATACGGACGCCGTCGAGCTCACCACCGCGCGCTAAAGCGCCATAGACGCGGGCAATACCGCGGGCATTCGCACTGCCGCCGGCCGCACCATTACCTGCTGCGATCCAATCGGGCCGATTGGCTTGAAGTGGGCTCATGCGTGGGCTGCCCATAGCCGACTTGATGATTGGGTCTGTTTGTGGCGGTGCCGTGGCCAAGGAAGCGGCCCAAGGCGCGACAATCGGCGCGCGACGGTGGTGCTGATCCTCTGGCAACCCAATCCACACATCGGCCTTGAGCGGTATCGCCACTTCATTAGCGAAGAAATCCTTCAAAGAACGACCATCGGTACGACGCAACAAAGCGTCGACCCAATGGCCGAAAACGCCTGCATTGTAAGCGTTGGCGGAGCCCGGTGGGAACAATGGGGCTTGGCTTGCTAAACGATCCGCAAAGGCTGGAATATCCAACAGCTCTTCCGTTGTAGCTTGGGTATCGGCCCCCTGAATGCCGCTGGCATGGCTAAGCAAGGTTTCAACCGTGATCGCCTCTTTGCCATGGACGGCGAATTCTGGCCAATAAGTTGCGACTGGAGCTCGATAGTCCAAGAGACCGCGCTCCACGGCAATCCCGATACTAATGGCCGCCATGCCTTTGGTGGTCGACCATACATTAAAGAGATCGTCAGGCCCTAAAGGCTCGCTGCAGTCTTCGTCGCGCACCCCACCATAGAGGTCGATGATGGTTTCGCCATCTTGGACAACGCTGAAGGTCGCGCCAAGCTCCTCACCACTAGCTAAATTCTGCGCAAACGCATCTCGAACGGGCTCAAACCCTTGCGCAACAAACCCATGGACCACTGGTGCCTGTGACATCGCCTTCTCCCCATTATCGCTGCGCTCTCTAGGGCGCTTTTGGCCCCCCTTTGCGACAGGCAGTCACAAAGGCAGGCAGTATCTGATCACGATCCACCGGCTGAGCGCGATAGTCAACGTCACCCGACGTCAAGGTGAAATCGCTGGCTGCTAGAATAGTTTCAGCCACACCCGCCTCCGCCAAGCCAATCTTGCCTTCGACCAATTTGCGGTCTCCATCCCGCACGCCGCCTTGGCGACGGACTTCCCTGAAAGCAATGCGGCCTGCCTTCGTCGTCAACTCCAAGGTTGGCTGAGCCTCGGGTGCTGGAAAGACATGTGCGCGCAGCGTGATAAGCTGTTGATCATCGCACCACAAAACCAAGTCAGGCGCTGCACCCGGCCGCGACAAGAAGGCTGCAGCCCCGGCCTTTTGCTCTACCAATCGCCAGGAAAGTGGCCCGTCGGAGCCTAGACGATCGCGCGGATTTTGATCTTTTTCGCCGGGATCGCATGCGCTGAGAGCACATACAAGGAAACAGAGAGCTAAGCGCTTCATTGGCCAGTAAAGGTGGGGCTGCGCTTTTCTGAAATCGCATCCACGCCTTCCTCATGGTCCGCCGTATGGTGCATTAGCCCTTGCGAAGCAGCGGACAATTCCATGATGGTGTCAAAGGTCGCCGTCTGGCCTTGGCGCATCAAAGCCTTTGTGACCCGAAGCGCATGGGGCGGCTGCATCGCGATTTTTTCAGCCATTGCACGGGCCTCACTCATCAAAACATCGGCCTCGACCACGCGGGAGACAAAACCAAACTCACGCGCCGTCTGCGCGTCGACCACATCGCCGGTAAACAAAAGCTCGCATGCGCGGCTCCAGCCCACGATCCGCGGTGTCAACCAAGCGCCGCCGTCGCCCGGGATCAGGCCTAGCTTCAAGAAGGTCACACCGAACTTGGCTCCGCTGGCGGCAATACGAATGTCGCCCATGCAAGCCACATCACAGCCCAGCCCGATCGCAGGGCCATTCACCGCGCTGACCAATGGCACTTCCAAGTTCCAGAGGGCTTTGATGATCTTATGGATATTACCGCGATAAGCCTCGCGAATTTCAGCAGGGCTACCACCAAAAGCCCCTGTCCGCTCTTTCATCGCCTTCACATCGCCACCGGCAGAAAAAGCCCGCCCCTCGCCTGTCAGAATCGCGGCACGGATCGAACGATCAGCATTAATGTCTGCGCAAATGGCTTGAAACACATCGCCGTCGCCGGGTTGACCCAAGGCATTCATTGCTTCGGGACGGGTGATGGTGATGGTGGCAATCGCCCCGCTTTTTTCCAGTTTCGCTACGGCCATGGGAACCTCCAAAATCAGTGCTCAAGCCGTAAAGCTGATGCATCGCGTTGGCAATCTTTCGGTTCCAGCATCACGGAAATTGCTGCCGCCAATACCTTTTGACCTCACAGAAACGTGAAAATCTTAGGTAGTATCGTAAATAAATTCTTAGTGAAATGGCCTGAAGGATATTACCAATCAGTAATGCCTAAGGTGAATTATGATAGAATATTATGTTAAGCACGCTCCAATTGCCCAAAAGATCAAGATCGCATTTGGCATTCTCATCGCGGTGGTCGCTCTTACATGCGCTAGCATGGCTTGGAAGGCCATGCTGGTTGAGACAATGGCGACTGACTACCGTCAAATTGCTCGGCAAACGGCTTCACTTGGCGCGGCAGCCGAAAATTTTCAAAGGATCCGAGTTCATGCCGTCAAGTTTGAACTTACTGGGGATCCGGCTGAATTGGCCTCTTTGCGAACTTCTAGCGCCGACCTGACTCAGTTACTAAAGGATGCCAATAACCTAGTCGAGGACCCGGAAGCAAAATCCACCCTCACCGAAGTTGCTGTCGAACTCGAGGACTATTTGGCCCAAGCGGAGCGAGCGAATATTGACCCAACCGCGGCCACGAAACGCAACCAGCTGGGTGTCGCCATTTCGCGCACTGCAACCGGCTTATTGACCGCATCAAGGACGCGTCAGGATGCAATCGGTCCTGAGCTGAGCCGACGGCTCAAACAAAGCACCTCGTTGGCCCTCGCGCTGATAGGTGCGATCATCGTCGTCGGCGGTGCCCTCGCTATTGTGCTCTCCAATGTCATTGTGGCTCCATTAGCAAGGACGACGGCACTGATGGGTGATGTCGCAAAAGGAAACATTGACGTGATTGTTGATGATCTGGATCGCCGCGATTGTGTTGGACATCTGCGGGCAGCCTTGCAGGTCTTTATTCAAAATGCCCAAGAAGTCCGCCGTCTCGAGATCTCTTCAAAAGACAAAGAGAAAGAGGCAGGAGCTGCCAAGCGTGCCACCATGAGTGCGCTTGCCGACAGTTTTGAGGCTTCGATTGCCCAAGTTGTCGATACTGTTTCATCAGCTGCAACAGAACTGGAAGCGTCCTCAGAAACCTTGAGCAAGACTGCCCAGGATACCTCGGCTCATTCTGAATCGGTCTCCCGTACTGCCGATCTATCGGCTTCAAACGTCCAAACGGTGGCTTCAGCTTCTGAAGAAATGTCGGCCTCGATTTCTGAGATCGCCAATCAAGTCTAAACCGCGGCTCGCATTGCGCGCGAGGCGGAACAGAAGGCGTCAGAGACCAATTCAACCGTGGTAGCGCTCTCAGAGGCTGCGGCCAAAATTGGAGCTGTTGTCAATCTAATCTCTGACATTGCTAGCCAAACAAACTTGCTGGCACTCAATGCGACCATTGAAGCAGCCCGTGCGGGTGAAGCAGGCAAAGGCTTTGCCGTTGTGGCATCGGAAGTCAAAAGCTTGGCCGAGCAGACCGCGAAAGCGACGGATGAAATCAGCACTCAAATCGGTGGCGTACAAAGCGCTACGCACTTGGCAGTGAGCGCGATTGAGGGCATTTCGGCCACAATCTCTCAAATCAACGAAATTTCTGGCACGATTTCCACTTCGGTCGAACAGCAAATGAAAGCCGTTCAAGAGATTACCCATTCAACCTCCAGTGTGGCCACAGCAACGCACGAAGTCAGCCAAGCGATTGGTTTGGTGCAGCAGGGGGCAACCGAGACCGGGGCAGCGGCCGAACAAAGTCTGGCGGCAGCCCGAGAGCTTGGCGTGCAAGCAGACAACCTCAAGCGCGCCGTTGGTAAATTCTTGGAGGAAGTCCGCGCTGCTTAGCCTTTGCTTCCGCCGCTTCAAGCCGCATCAACCCCAAAAGGCCGTAACCGGAGGAATTGCCTTTTTTGACTGCTAATTGACCTTTTTGTGGGACTCGCGGATTAGTTGAAGCAAGTTCATAGGACAGCTTGGATGTTACACTCAAATTTACCCAAGATTCTTGTTTTTGTTGGCCTAGCAGCGGTAGCTCCAAGTTTCGCTGCTTTGCCTGCCAAGGCCCAGATTAGCGAAGTTCGCGGGGCGATTATGGCCCATAATATCGAGACAAACGTCTCCAAAAATGCGGGCAAGGAAGATGGCCCCGACCTGCAAGTCGAAGTCTTGTGGAACAGCCCGGACTGGCTGAAATTTGCCTTCTCACCCCGACCAGGTGTCGTTGCTTCGCTCAACACTCAAGGCGAGACCAGTTTCGCCGGTGTTGGGCTAGATTGGACCTTCCCCGTTAGCAAGAACATCACCATCGACCCTTATCTGGGCTATGTGATCCATAATGGCGATCCGCTGAATAACCCCTATGCTCCTGCCGACAGCGCGCGGCGGGCAAAATTCAATGCAGAGGAATTGGCCTTAGGTTCACGCGATTTATTCCGCTTAGGCTTTGCCGTCGGCTATCGCCACAGCGAGTCCTGGACAAGCTATCTGGTGTATGAGCACCTAAGCCACGGCCACATTCTGGGTGGCTCGAAGAACCAAGGCATCGACAATGTCGGCATCCGGTTTGGGCGTAACTTCTAAGTTTCATCGCCTGCCTGAAACCGCGTAAACCTCAATAGCGGCCCGTTTAACCTGATCTGCGACCCAAGCCATCAAGGGGTCATGGTCTCGGGCTTTCGCCATTACCAAAACGATGCCCAATGATGGATTATCGATCGGCGGCCGGTGCAGGATCAAATCAAATTGGTCTGCAAATCGGGTAGCAAAGGCACGCGAGAGCGTCGTTACCGCGTCGGTGGCCGATACGGCGGCTAAGGCAGCCAAAAAGTGTGGCGTAGACCAGAGCGTGCGGCGCTTGATTCCTTGGACCGCTAAGAGCGCATCCAAGTCATTCACCCCATCATTTAAAAGTCTGATTAGAATGTGGGGTACTTCGCCATAGTCTGACAGTGTCCAATCGTGGGTTGCCAGAGGATGATTGCGCCGCATCACTAATGCCAATTCGTCTTGGGCCAGATACAAACTTTGGGCCCCAGTTGGCAAAGGCGAGGTCTCCAACGCAAAAGCGAAGTCGATATCGCCGCCGGCCATGCGCGAGATGAGGTCAGGGCCATAGGGCTCGCAACTAATGTCTAATCCCGGCGCATGGTCTGATAAGTTGCGCAGTAGAGTAGGAAAAATCAGCGTATTATGTAAATCCGAACTGGCAAAGCGAATGGTGCGCTGTGCGGTTTTAGGGTCGAAGTCAGGGGCGTGGAACACCAGCTTCAGCTGTTCCAAAGCAGGCCTAAGGGTAATGGATATCTCCAAAGCCTTAGGCGTGAGCACCAAGCCCTTGGCCCCGCGCAGTAAGAGCGGATCATCAAAAATCGTCCGCAAGCGCCCCAGCGCCCGGCTCATCGCGGGCTGACTCATGCCTGTGTCCGCTGCCGCCAAGGTCACATTTCTGCGCCTCAACAAAGCCTCGAGCGGCGGAAGAAGATTAAGATCGAGACCATTTAAATTCACTTCGTGCATAATGAAGATATAAACCATGCATTTTACGCATACAATCCCCAACACTATCCCTTAGCCAACGAAGTCGTAGGAGATGAAGATGCGTGAGAAAATTGTGGTGCTGGGATATGGGCCGGTCGGACAGGCCGTTGTTTCGCAATTGTTTGCGACAGACCACGAACGAGATGTGTGCGTAGCGCAGCGCCATCGGCCAGAAACTTTGCCAGAAGGCATGCTCTTCGTCCCGTGCGATAGTCAGATCTTGGCCTCAGTACAGGCGGCCTGTGCAGGGGCCGCGCAGATCGTCCTAGCAATTGGCTTTGCCTATGAACGGGCAATCTGGGCTGACCAATGGCCTCGCGCCATGGCCCATGTGTTGCGCGCAGCAGAAGAGAATGGCGCGCGCCTGATCTTTGTCGACAATTTGTACATGTATGGCCCCCAGAAGGTCCCACTCGTGGAAACCCTCCCCCTCTCGTCGTTTGGTGCCAAGCCAGCTGTGCGGGCTGCGATCACCCGACAATGGATGTCTGCCCACAGGGAGGGCAAAGTGCGGGTCGCAGCCCTTCGCGCGCCAGACTTTTATGGCCCTGGGGTCGCCCAATCCCACTTAGGGGATATGGCATTTGGCGCATTGGCTAAAGGCAAATCTGCCATGCTGATCGTAGACCCCAATCAGAAGCATGACTTTGCCTATGTGCCCGATATTGGACGCGGGGTGCTCTCACTACTCAACGCGCCGGACGAGGATTTCGGCCAAGCTTGGCACCTTCCCTGCGCACCTATCCAAACCCCGCGCGAAATCCTTTCATTGGCTAGCCTCTATACGGGCAAGCCACTGAAACTTAGCGCTTTGCCGATGGCTCTTTTGCCATTCCTAGGGCTGTTTAATTCCATGATGGCGGAAATGGCCGAGATGCGGTTTCAATGGGATCGGACCTACCAAGTTGATGCAACCAAATTCGCCAAGCGCTTCTGGAACGACCCGACGCCCTTTTCGGTAGGTGTTGCTGCAACGCTTAAGGTTTATGAGACAGGCTAGCCTGCTTGCTTAAGGATTCTGCGTCTTCGAAAGGCCCTTATCAAACAGGGCCTAAATTCGACCTGAAAGCATGAGCTGGTCTTGGTCCCAAGAGGCTTTCACCCGATACACATTGGCCAAAGTCGACCCAGTTAGGGCCTCGCGCGGCGGGGCTTGGATCACAAGCTTGCCTTGGTCCAGCAGGATAATCTCATCACAGAAGCGCGCGGCAAGGGCCAAATCATGCAGGACAACTAAGACCGCCTGCCCTGCGCTGGCTTGGGATTTTAGCGTTGCGAGCACGTCAAAGCTGTGGCCGGGGTCTAGAGCGGCGGTCGGTTCGTCGGCGATCAGGGCTGGACCTTGGCTGGCAAGCGCCCGGGCCAGATGGACACGCGCCAACTCCCCGCCCGACAGGCTGGTGACGGAACGGTCTTCAAATCCATTGAGGGAACACCGCGTTAAGGCATCCTCGACTGCCGCTGCATCGACTGGGCCTAGCCGCCCCATCGGCCCACCATAGGCGAACCGGCCTAAACTAACGGCTTCGCGCACGGCAATCGGCCACGCCAACTTACGCGCTTGCGGCAGGTAGGACACGCGCAGTGCGCGCTGCTTAGGCGTTAGGCTATGAGAAGGTTGGCCATCCAAATAGGCGTGCCCAGCACTCAAGGGTTGGAGGCCTAAAAGTGCCCGGACGGCGGTGGTTTTTCCAGCTCCATTAGGCCCCAATAGGCCGACAAGCTTGCCAGGTGTCACCTCAAAGGAGACGTCACGGAGAAGCTGTGCGCCATGCGCCGTAACGCTGGCATTGTGAAGCTTAAGGCTCATTGGTCCGCCTCCAGCATGCGACGACGCACGGCAATCCAAATGAAGATGGGCGCGCCGATCAGAGCGGCGACAACGCCGAGCTTTAGCTCTTGCCCGGTGGGTGCAAGCCTCGCGATCAAATCTGCGACAACCAGTACGAGGCCTCCAAGCAGGGCTGCGGGCACGAGGGTCCGCGTGGGATCATACCCTACCAAAGGGCGTACAAGGTGGGGCGCGATGATGCCGACAAACCCTACCGCCCCTGCCACGGAGACTGCAGCCCCCGTCAAAAATCCGGTTCCAAGCACGACCCAGATACGCGAACGGCCCACATCAAGACCCACGGCGCTGGCCGCCTCTTCGCCGAGTGTCAAAGCCCGCAGGCCCGGAGCGGCCAGACCAATCGCGATCACCCCTGCTACGAAAAAGGGTGATGCAAGCACTAGGTCCTCCAGCGAGCGATTGGCGACTGAACCCATCATCCAATTCATCATATCCGACAAAGTGAAAGGGTTTGGTGCGAGATTGAGCAGAAGCGACATAAAGGCCCCTGCAAGGCTTGAAATGCCCACCCCAACCAGCACCAAGGTCACAACTGACTGCACGCGCGATGCGATCAGTGCGAGGAGCCCGGTAGCCAGCAAAGCCCCTGCGATGGACGCCAAGGGTAACATCCAAGGCGAAAGCTGAACAAAGCCCCAGTAAATCGTAATGGTGGCAAATAGGCTTGCCATGGCCGAAACCCCAAGGACACCGGGTTCAGCCAGCGGGTTGCGTAACAGACCTTGAAGCGCTGCCCCACTGCCTGCCAAGGCCATACCGACCACAAAGGCCGCCAAGGCGCGCGGTAAGCGAATGTCCCAGACGATGAGTTCTGCTTGCGGGTCACCCAACCCCACCAAAGTGGCCATAAGCCTCCCCAATGGTAAAGGCGTGACACCAATCAAGCAGGAAGCCGCAATTGCCACCGCGCTCAAAAGCACCAATGCTAGGATTAGAGCTCGGCTATGGTCTTGAACCTTCATGGCTGTAAGTCCTGAGGCAGAGGGCCAGCCTTGGCAGAAATGCTGCGGCCCGTAGCAGCCATCGCCTCTATCGCGTCTATCATAAACCACCCACTACATGCCGTTGCACCGCCATCAAGGCGCGCAACTGGCAAATCTGCTAGCATCTGTCGTACTATTGGATGGCGTGCTTGGCTCCAATAATCCTGGTGCGGGCTTTGCGCTGTAAAGAAGGCCGTCACCACCATTGCCGGACGCTCCGTCGCTAAGCGTTCTAAGGGCAGCGGATTCCAGCCCTTCTGCGTCTGGAAATTGACGAGCCCGGCGTGGCTCATCATGCGATCAACCAGGGAGCCTGGCCCGGTCGTTACCCCGCCTGATGTCACATAAAGCGCAGGGACCTGCGGTGCTCGCTTTAGGCTCGCCAGCCGACTATCAAAATCGGCGACCACAGCTTCCCCGCGCGCTGGCTGGCCTAATGCTGCTGCTGCAGCGCGCACATTCGTGCGTACGGCGGCAAAATCCTCGCCCCAGCCAATTTGATGGATTTTGATACCCGCCCGCTCCAGAAATGGAACCATTTGCGGCCCGCCGCCATAGGAACGCACAACCACGTCGGGCTTAAGGGCTAGGATCGTTTCAGCGTCGGGCCGAACTTGATCCAAGCCCATGGCTTCTGCGCGCATGAAGGAAAAGTCACGGGTCGCATCTGGGGAAACCGCAACGATATCGTCCCTGTTTGCTAGCTTGATCACAAATTGATCCGCACAAAAATCAAGGGAGACCACCCGCAGCGGCGTTTCTCCTTGATCATTGGCACGCACGGACTTTGTTGGTTGCGGCGAGGAACACCCCGCCACAGCCGTTAAGCACACACAAAGGACAAGCTTAGAAGCTCGCACGGAGTCCCACCAATGTCTCACGCCGTGGCGAGCCATAGCCAGTGATGGTCTCATAAACCTCATCGCCTGCATTTTCGACACGAGCAAAGACAGTCCAGTGCGGATTGATCTTCTGGCTGGCCCGTAAGGTCACCAGGTCATAGCCTCTGATCACAACCGTGTTGCCGGCATTGTTAAAGCTGTCGCCAACGCGGGAATAGGTGGCGGAGACATCGAGCCCCGAGTCAAACAGATAGCCGATGGTAGCTGAGCCGGTCTCCTTGGCCCGGCGCGGCAAAAGCTTATTGAAATTGGCAGAGCCGCGGACTATGTTCCGTGCGTCCAACGTAGCAAAACCGGCTGACAGGCTTAATTGGCGCGTAGGCTTTGTTTCCAGCGTAAATTCAGTGCCATCGGCCTTTGTGCGGGCAATATTGTCATACGTCCCACTCGGACGACCGACGCAAATGGCCGCCGCATTGCCAAAGCAAGAGACAAAGTCGATCTGGTTGATGGTGTCGCGCTGGAAATAGGTGAACGATCCAATTAAGCGGCGCGAAAACCAAGCCTGTTCCACCCCGATTTCAGCAGAGCTTGCTTCTTCGGGTTGCAGTTTCGCGTTTCCAAAGCTGGAGAAGAGCTGAAACGGCGTCGGGGACTTAAAGCCATCCGCGAGTGCGGCGCGAAGGATCGTGTTGCCGTCATTTAGTGCGGCAGCAACGGTCGCCCGTGTGTTCAAGGCTTCGCCAAAGCTATCATGATCGGTCCAGCGAACGCCCAAGGTCGCCGTCAACCAAGAGGTGGGTGAAGCTTGGCCCTGCAGATAGAGCGCACTTAACTCGCTTTTGGCCCGCAACGGGGTTGGATTGGGATTGGCCACTGAGGGACTGGCCGTGCGCAGGCGCGATTGCTCAAACTCCCCCCCACCGACGAGTTGGAACTGGGGGGTCACGTCCAAGATCGATTGAAACTCTGCCCGGCGATTGGTACCGGTGCCAATGAAAGTGTTTTGGACCGCAAGGGTCGGATTGAGATTGATCCGATCCGTCTGGGTTTCACTCAAGCCAAAGCGCGTGCGGGAGCGACCGTTCAGCAGCGTCAGATTAGCGCCCGCATAAACGATCAATTCCTCGGTCTTGGACCTCTCAGGCGTATCGGCTAAGGCAAAGGACGGCGCGGGGAAGCCGTCAATACCGACATCGCTGTCCGACCAAAAGACCCGGGCTTCAAGGCTCAATTGGTCATTCAAAGCATAATCGACTCGGCTTTGCGCAAGTGTGTTCCTAAAGCCATCGCGTTCTTTGCCCGAAGCTGCCGAACTCACGCCGTCGGTTTCAAACTGTCCGGCGGCTAGAACATACGAAAGGTCGCCCACTTGCCCGCGTACCGACCCCCGCGCCCGCTTTGTATTCAGGTTTCCGCCTTCTAGGGTGACAGAGGCTCCGAAAGGAACGTCGCCTGAACGGGTGATGATTTGCACCACCCCACCCATGGCTTGGCTGCCATACAGGGTAGATTGTGGCCCGCGAAGGACTTCAATTCGGTCGAGATTGCCAACCAACAAATTGGCGAAGTTAAACCCGCCGCCGGGGCTGGACGGATCATTCAGCTTTACGCCGTCGATCAGCAGCACAGTCTGATCGCTTTCTGCGCCTCGAATACGCACCGTGGTCAAACTACCCACCCCGCCTGTGCGGCTGAAGGCAACGCCTGGAACATCGCGCAACAGGTCAATCACGGGAATGGACTGGGCGCGGGCTATCGTTGAAGCGTCGATGACGGTAACCGAGGAACCAACCCGCGAGGCGCGCATTGGTGTCCGCGTTGCGGTGACAATGATGGTTTCAGCTGTCGTCGCCTTGGGGCCCGAAGTCGGGGTTTGACCAGCGGCTGACGCTACGAAAACAAAAGGTGTGAGTGCCAAGGTTGCGGGCACAAATAGTGTTTTTGCCAATCGGCAAAGTCTGCGTGTCATAGGTACTAGTTGGCCGTTGATCCACGACCAATCCTCCATGCATGCAAGAGTGGCGGGCACGCACCACGCGTCCCACGTCCTGCAGTCGTTGCATCGGAGGTAAACTCCGGCCTCCCCGCTGACCCTGGCAGGACGGACGAACGACGGCGATGGCAGGTCTCCCGACTTACGGGTCACGGCTTTGTTTCGGCCTTCCCGAACCCAATGGGGGCCCAGTGGCACATCTTGGCATTGGCCAAGAGAAACGCGGCTATCCGCTTACGGTCGCAGGCACGGCTGCTGATTTGAGGGCTAACCCTCGCACAACATTCCCTTTTCACCCCAGTTTCCTGAGGCACCATCTAACTTAGAGGTTATCAGCAAGCGCTGGCTTTGCCAAGCGCGACCTCCTGCCAGAAAGGCGCGACAGGAGGCTGTGGCAGGCTATTTCCGCGCCGAAGTCATTGCGATGATGGATATCAGCACGATCGCCGCGGCTAACGACACAGCTAGAACCGTTGTCATGCCTTTGACGCGAACGCCTTGGCGCGCTTCATCGCCTGTCTTTACGATTGGGGGGTCTTCAATCATGATCGTCTCCTAAATGCTGACCGCGCCGTCGGTCCATTTTTGGTCTGCTGCACCAGTCAAATCAAAGGAGCGATCTGGCCCATTGGCCAGTTCTTCATCGGTCAGGTTGACGACATAGCCATCTGGCAATTCTCGGAAGGTCAAAAGGCCCCAGGCAATCGGATACCCTTCCTCGCCCAGCCCCATGAATCCACCGAAATTCATAACCGCATAAGCCACTTGGCCGGTGCGCTTGTTGATCATGATGTGCTTGATCGTCCCAATCCGGTCGCCCGAAGGTCGGTAAACACCGACGCCTTCAACCTTGGAACTAGAGATCAGGATTGCATCGGTTTGTTCAACGATTTTGTTGATGTTTTCTTCTTGCATGACAGGTTCCATTTCACTGTGGGAGAACCAATCAAACGCATAAGGCCGGCAGGGGTTCCGGGGGTGGATGGTACCCCTAAGCAGACCGTTTAAGCCCGAAGGCAGAAATAATGAAAAGCCACGGACTCTGCATCCCAAAAGCCACTTGTAATTTGAAATTTTTCTACTAAAGGATTCATTTACGTATGTTTAATTTTGAGTTGTGCTTTCAAGTTTTTTAGGGAAAACTGTCATTCAGGAGGCTTTTATGAGTTTGCCCGCAACCGCCCCATCTCGGTTACTCCAAGGTTATAATTTAGTCACTCGCGCCGCCAAAGCAACCGCCCTTGACGACAAAGGCTCGGCCAGCGCGACATCCCCCAAAAGCGCGAGTACCATCAATGTTTGCTATGGTTACACGTCCGTTGCGCAAGTGCTGCAGATAGAAGCCTCTGCTTCCTTGGGTTTCGTTGGGATTGGGGGAGGCAGCGCGCGGCACTCTTTCTTTAATTCGCTGAATATCACTAAGACTAGTTTGACGGTCCTTGTGCATGCCAAATATGAGGATCGTACTGAATTTGCAGACTCCCCAATCCTTTTGGAGGAAGCCAAAGCCACCGCAACGAAGTCAATTGCAACTTTTGTTGCCGAGTATGGCGATTGTTATGTGTCCTCGATCACATTAGGCGCAGAATATATTGCAGCCTTTGTATTCTATTCGGAAAGCGAAGACGAGGCTACTCGCATCCACGACAGCTTAGAAGCGAGCGGCATTATGGACGGCATGAGCGCGAGCGCAAGCTTTTCAAAGTCCATCGAAACAGTCTCCAAATCCGTCAGCGCACGCACAAGCTTTCGCCAAGTCCTCAACGGCATTGAAGGCCAAGCCTATCCGGGCGCAGAAGCCATCGGCCAATTCGCATTGGATTTCCCAAAACTGGCAAAGGGCTCCACGGCTGTATTGGCCTTTGTGACCTCGGGCTATGAAGAGGTCTCAGAACTCACAGATGCAATGGCGTGTGTTGCTGAAAATCGGCAGTATTTTTGCGGCATTCCAAATGTGCTCACTGGAAAACTTGACGAACTTGCAGACATTTGCGCCACGCGCGAACAAGCCAAAGAAATCAAGAGAATTTATGAATTCTACAACCATGAATTTGTAGATAAAAAGCTAGCAGCCCAAACCGCCATTATGGAAAAGGATATCAAGGCTGTTCAAAAGCAGATGGCCTCCTATGTCCGGAACCCAACCCGGGCCTTAGAGGAAATTGACCTACAATCCCTGCAATTTGGTACGCCCATGTTGCGGCTATCCTTTAGCCAAAAGGCCGCAGGTAGCTGTAACAACGGCCAGTATCACAACGAGGTGGCAGACCTATCGGGCATCATCCGCAAGTTGGGAAAACTAACCCGGATCGAATTGCGCGGCGATGGCACCATCAATGGTCTTTCCCTATCCTATACAATCAGCGACAAGAAACTTGAGCTTCGGGTCGGCGACGATGGAAATTACCAAGCAAACCTTGATCTTGGCAGCGAGGATTATTGTTCCATCGACTATTTTCACGCCTCCGAATGGGGCACCAAGCTCAAGCATTGCTTAATCGCCGCCAATGGAAAAACAGTCCGGATGGGCTCAGAAGAACCTCGCGCCAGTTATATTGTTAAGCCAGAAGCTGGTGAGTTTCTTGTGACAGTCGATTCTCGATGGTGGGGATCAGAAGTGGTGCAAATTATCTTCAACTTTGCCAAATTCATGCCAGCAAAGTGGGTGAGCGCCTAACCGTTGATCGACAATGCGATGACTGCAGCAAATGCGGGGATTCTAACAACACTTGGGTCATGGTTGGTTTCTAGCCTCAATGCCCTTTAGATATCCGCCTTAGTCCAAGCCGCATCGATTTTCGACTTACACCTCGCCACGGGCATTGACCTAATGACACTGTTTATGTCACAAAAATCCGGCAGAATGGCATTTCTGGCTAGGATACCTCTATGCCGCAGTCGAGGCTTTTGACGGACACTCTGACCATACATCGGTTTCTGCTCAATCGAGTGCGCAGCCCCTTGGTTTGCAATAGACGGAATGGGCCAACATGAGAGCAGAGCCTTACACCTTATACGGGCTAAAGCTGTCCTACTTCACCGGCAAGCTCGAAGCCTATCTGCGTGCCAAGGGGATTGCGTTTCAGTTCATCGAAATGAACATGGCCGACTTCCAGAGATGCGCGCGAGAGACAGGGGTGGCGCAAATGCCGCAACTCTTGTCCCCGCAAGGGGCTTGGCTCACCGATACCACAGCGATCATGGCGCATTTCGAGGGTCAAGGGGCTGAACCTAAGTTGAGCTCTACAACGGCCACCGGGAACTTCTTCAGCCTTTTGCTTGAGGATGCCTTTGATGAATGGCTCTGGCGCCCCGCGCTTTACTATCGCTGGGCGTTTGAGGAGGATTCGCGGCTGATGGGCCGTCAGATCGCGCGAACCCTGCTGCGTGACCTGCCGGCACCCTTGTGGTTGCGAAGCTTTTGGATAACCGGGCGCCAAAAGCGGGAGTATTTGAAAAGCGACGGCGTGACCCGTGAAAATGGGCCCGCGATAGAACGTCATTATCTGTCGTTACTGGATATGCTGGAACCGGTCTTCACCGCACGGCCCTATTTGTTTGGAGATCGCCCGTGCGAAGCTGATTTCGGCCTCTTCGGCTCGATGTTTCGGCACTTTTCCTCTGACCCGACCCCGGCAGCCATCATGCGCGAACGGGCACCCAATGTTATGGCTTGGATCGCACGACTATGGGCCGCGACGCCAGATTGTCTTGCCAATTACGACAGAGTTACTGACCCACCGAGCGACCTCGACCCGCTCCTCCGCTGCATTGGGGCGGATTATTTGCCCTATCTTGAAGCCAATCTGGAGGCCGTCAAGAACCACGCACCTCGCGTTCGGTTCGAGAGTTTTGGTGGCCAATTTGAAATTCCCACCTCAGCCTATCGCGCAGCCTGTTGGCAGGACCTTTGCCGGAAGTTCGCCGCACTTTCCACAGCGGAACAGGAAGCCGTTTCCAACAGGCTTGGCACCGAGATCAAGCTGAGCAACACATCGATGGACCTAGCCCTGTCGTCTCCAACAAAAGGTCGCAGGGTTAAGAACCGCCATTGGAAATGATGGCTGACGGATGTTAAATTTCGAGAAAAAACTGGCGGAGACGGAGGGATTCGAACCCTCGGTGCCCTTTTGGAGCACGCTCATTTAGCAAACGAGTGCCTTCAGCCTCTCGGCCACGTCTCCGCACATTCGTCTGATAGCCCGACAAAAGGGGGCAGAGCAAGAGCATCACGTCAGTGAAGCTGCACAGGGGGATTTGGGGGTCGGGAAATGGGGATTCCAACCTGCATCCTGCGCGGTTTCGTTAATAGGGCGTCTACCCAATGCTGATAAAGATCGCTTTAAGGAGCCTCTCGGCAATGACACGCATGGAATACACGCAAGAACTTGCTGGCGATCAGCCCGCTACTTTGGCGCGCAAAGCGGCACGTGGCGCGCGTTGGTATCGCTCAAGCTTTGGACGCGCCCTCGAAATTCTCGACGTGGCGGTCATTCTCCTTGTGCTGACCTATGTCTTGAAAGTGACGACCGCCGATCATGTCTTTACGGTCGCATTGAGTGCTTGTTTGCCTATGGCCATAGGCGGGATTGGTCTGTGGTGGATTTTGCGAGAGCATGATCTGTATCGCTTTGACGCTGAGCCCTCAGCGGTGACGCACGGCGTCAAAACCCTCGGCGCGGTGGTGCTGGCTTTGCCTATGACAGCAGGAGCCGGGGCGTTGGTGGCTTTGGCAGCAGGTCGCGCAGCGGAAGCTGGGGCCTGGGAAGCGGGTATCGCGACGCTCTTAGCTGGCTGTATAATTGTTTCGGTGCACTTTTTTTCTGCGCTCATTTTAGGGGCGATGATCAAAGCCGGCTTATTCTCCTTGAATGTTGTGATCGTAGGGGCAACGCCGCTAGCCCATAAGCTGATTGAAGAAGCCAAAGCGTCGGGCGATATTGCCGTCTTGGGCGTCTTTGACGACCGAATGGACCGGGCCAAACCTCTGCCAAACGGCGTTAAATTGTTGGGCGATCTCGATGATTTGATGAGCTGGCCGCATTTGCCCAGTATCGACCGGGTTATTGTGGCAGTCTCCAGCACGGCGCAAAGCCGTGTGCTGCAATTGGTCAACAAATTGCGCTCTATGCCGAACAAGGTGGTGCTGGCCATTGATATGCAGGGCTTTGACAGCGACGGGACAACGATCGGCCGCATCGGCAATCGCCCTGTCGCCTATGTTTCCGGTGCACCCGAAGATGCCAAACGTGCCTTCTGGAAGCGGGTGCAAGACCTTGTGTTTGGGACGTGCATCCTTGTGATTGCTGCGCCCGTGATGGCCTTGATCGCGGTGGCAATCAAGCTTGACAGCAAGGGTCCAGTTTTCTTCCGCCAGAAGCGGCACGGATTTAACAATCAGGCATTCAGCTGTTGGAAATTCCGCTCCATGCGGGTGGAGACAGCCGACGCTTGCGCGGCCCAACAAGTGACGCAGAACGACCCCCGCGTGACCAGGATTGGCCGCTTCATTCGCGCCACGTCGTTAGATGAGCTGCCGCAGTTATTTAATGTCTTGACTGGCACCATGTCGCTCGTAGGGCCGCGCCCTCATGCCATCGGCATGAGAACTGGCGATCAAGAAAGCGAAGCTTTGGTGGCTGAATATGCGCACCGCCACCGAATTAAGCCCGGCATGACAGGATGGGCCGCCATTCACGGCTCTCGTGGGCCAGTTCATTGCGCAGAAGAAGTGGCCGAGCGGGTTGGGTATGATATCGCCTATATTCGCGATGCGAGCCTCTGGCTCGACCTCTGGATCATGGTGAGAACCCTGCCCGCTCTCTTAGGCGACAAAGGTTCGGTGCGGTGAGACTGCCTACAATCCATGCCAATGAGGTACAGCACCAGTCATGATGGGTCGTCACCTCATGACCTATTTGATCCCAAATCTGGCCCAAGCCGTGGCCAGTTTTGGTATGGTTGCCGTTTTAACGCGCCTCCTTAGCGACGACGATTATGGCCGCTATACCTTGGTCTATGCGGCCATGACTTTGGCGCAATATCTCTTCGTCGTTTGGATCGAAGCAGCCGCCGCCCGCTTCTATGCGGATGCCGCAGAAAAGGGTGAAAAGCCCGCCCATTTTGCTACTTTGATCGCTTTGTTTAGCTGGTGCGCCGGCGCGTTTGCGCTGATCTCCATCGCAGCCCTGCTGTTGTGGCCAGCTGACCTCAATCTGAAAATCGTGGTGGCGGCAGCCTTTGGCAGTGTGATCACAAGGTCATTGATCAAAATTGCTTTAGAAACAAGACGGATGGCTCAAGAGGCCAAACGCTTTGCCGTCGTAGATACCTTACATACGCTCTTGGCCTTTGGGCTTGGGATTGGCTGTGTTGTGTTTTTTGCCATGGGCCCTGAAGGTCCGTTCATCGGCATGTTGATCGCTTCAGTCATTGTGCTGGCGATAGAAGGGCCAGCCTTGTGGATGGCCGCGCGGAAAGGGTCGCTGCAGCCCGAACGCGGCAAGGCTTACTTCGCCTATGGTGCGCCCTTGGCAGGCGGCCTTATCTTAAGCCTAGCTCTGACAAGTGGGGACCGTTTCGTGATCGCAGCCTTTTTGGGCGAAGGCGACGTCGGGGCCTATTCTGCGGGCTACCAAGTTGGCGCGCGCATTCTCGACATCATCTTCACGTGGGGTGCCGCAGCCGTGACACCCATCTTAATTGCGGCTTATGAGCGCGGCGGCCCGGCCGAAGCTGTAAAGGCAGCCCATCAAGGCTACGTGGTTCGCCTTGGTATTGGGGCACCCGCCGCTTTGGGTATTGGCCTACTCGCTGGGCCAATTTGTGAGATCTTGATCGGCGAAGCCCTGCGTGAGCGCGCGATCCAAGTCGTGCCGTGGATCGCGTTTTCTGCCTTGCTGGCAGGCATGTGCGACTATTTTTCCGAAGCCTTCATGCTGTCAAAAAAGGCGCTACAACGAGCCCTCTTGCTCTTGGTGCCGGTGATTACCAGCCTTAGTCTAAACGTGCTTCTACTGCCGAAGTTTGGCTTGATGGGCTCAGCTTACGCCAATGTCGCTGCCTTTGGTCTTGGCATGACCATGCTGGCGTGGATCGGCCGACGCTATGTGGCTTTACCGATTCCACTTATGGAAACTGCCAAGATTGCAATTGCTTGCGTCTTGATGGCCGGCGTGGTGCTGGCTCTGCCAAGCTTTGGTGCGTTCCAAGACCTTATCCTCAAAGGCGGGCTCGGTGCCTTGAGCTATGGTGCCTTTGTTATCCTCTTGAATGTCGCTGGCGCGCGCGACTTTGCCAAGACTATGTGGACCCGCCTGCGCCCGCAAACGGGGGCATTATGAGCGAAACGATTTTTGCCAACGGCGTAAGGGCTGAACGCCCTTTGGAACTCAGCATCGCGACGCCTTTTTTTCGCAACGACCCCGGTCAGCTGATAGAGATTTTGTCTCGCCAAATGACGGGCGAAGCAGTTGAGTTGATCGTCGTAGATGATGGGTCACAGGACCCCTCGGTGACAGCTACGGTCGAAGCAAGTCTCCAGAACTTAAATGTCCCTGCCAGTCTGATCACGTTGCATGACAATCAGGGGCGTTCTGCGGCGCGCAACCGTCTGATTGCGGAGGCCAAGGCCTCTGTCATTTTGTTTCTGGATTCCGACATGGCCCCAGATTCTCCAAGTTTTGTGGCAGATTGGCTGAAGCTTGCCCGCGATCCAACCACGGAAATTGTGTATGGGGGATTTTCCACCCTGCAGGTCCCCGATTGCGCTGCTTTGGCTTTAGCCAAAATGGTGGCCGAAAAGTCCGATTGCTCGTCGGCAAGTGAACGCCAAAGCCGGGGTGCACTAGCGGTAGCGACATCTAACCTACTCGTGCGCAAAGCCATCTTGAATGATACGCCTTTTGATGCGGGCTTTTCTGGCTGGGGCTGGGAAGATGTTGATTGGGCTTTAAGAGCAGAATCAAAGGGGTATGTGGTCCTTCATGCCGACATTCCAGCAACCCATTTAGGCCTAGATGATGCTGCAACCCTGCTCGACAAATTCGCAAAGGCAGGACCGAACTTCCGCCGCATCGTCGAACGTCACCCCAGCATGGCAGTATTGCCGGGCACAAAGCTGGCTAAAACCTTGACGCGCCTACCCGCGAGGCCTTTGATCAAGGCTGTGTTGAAGGCGATGGTGCTGTCCGAGGCGCTGCCACTGGCGATCCGGGCACTAGGGGCACGTCTATGGCGGGCTTTATGGGCGGCAGACGCACTTAGCTGAGGCGGTTACGGGTGGCCGGGCTTGGACGCGACGGCAACGGTGCTGCTTGATAGGGCCCCTGATGGGGAGCCCCGGCGTTCAGGGGGTGAGAAGTGCGGGGCTGTTTTGCAGGTACCAAGGGCCGGATACCCGCCCCAAAGCTCAACCCCGCCAAGAGTACCACCCAAGAGCCAAGAACTGAAATCTCTGCAGGTGCTAATAAAAAGGCTGCAAGCCCGGCACACCACATACCAAAAACCGCCGCGCCGTTTGTGTTAGACTCCTTACGGTCAAGTGCCAGACGACCACTAGTCACGACCGCCCAAATGCTGGCGAGCCCTAGACCCAACACGCCCAAACCCTGTCCAAAGCCGTCACGGATTGAGGAACCAGAAACACCGAACCCATAGCCAATCCAGTTAATCGCGCCAAAGGGGTCGGATGCAAAAGCCAAAGGCGTAAACAGGGCTAGCAGCGTCACCGTCAGGATTAAGCAAGCCAGCGTGACAGCAACATCAATTGGCGTCCATTGGCGACGGGCGGAAATCCAGCGCAGCCCAAGACCAAGGCTTGCGGCGACGACCCCAATGCCTGCCACCATTATGCTTGTCAGGTCGCCTAGCGTAAGTGCCAAAACGACTAGAGCTGCCGCCCAAGCCAGCCATGCCCAACGCCATTTGGCGCTGACTGCCGACGCCCACAAGGCACCGCAAAGGGCAAGGGTCAAATCACCGTCCAACGCACTAAGCGGCATTAAGCCTCGTGCGGCAAAAATCTGCGCTAAGACAGCTAATATGCCCGAAAAAGCCGTCGCAAGCGCCAAACCCTCAACAGGCAAGCGGGCGGCGACCGTTATGCCAAAGACCCATAGCGACAGAAGAAGAATGCCATGTTGTAGGGCAATTGCCGGGGCCAAAGCCCAAGCTGCAGAGATCAAGCAAACAGCGACCAGCAACAAACTGTCCAATCGCCTTAGGAGCACGGGAGCTAGCGTTTCCCAGCGCACGGCAAAGCCGATAAAGCCCATTGATGCCACACCGGCCTTAAAAATGACTGCCCCCAGAGGCGCTTCCTCTAGACCAGCAGCTCCAGGCCAAAGACGCCAAAAACCTGCGCTGAAGCAGGCAAGCGCGAGAGCCAACAAGGCTAAATCCCAGCGCCACGTCAATTTAGGTGCAACCATATTAGCGCTTTCGGCTGAGCGACAGTGCAGAACCCGATTGGCCAGTCACCACGATTCCGAGACAGCGTCCACCGCGGCCCACCACTTCATCGCGCAGATCAATAGATTCGCGGACGTCGCTTTTGTTGCCATCAATGACCAGAATTACCCCGTCCATGTCCGCGGCTAAGGCAAGGCCCGCGCGGGACTGCTCTAGCGGCGGCGCGTCGACAATTGTTAGGTCCACGGAACGGCGTACGGCACGCCAATAATCCGGTGCGGGCGTTACCTGCAGCTTTTGATTGCCAGCTAAAGCGGCGCGGTTAAATCGGCTAACGTAAAGCTTTGGGATCGTCGTTTTATAACTTACCACAGCCCCCTCGCCTTGCGCGCCATCAGGCGCCCGCGGTTGGGCTCGCCAAAATGGCGTTACGCCAAAGGTCATATCATACGGACCTTTGAAGCCAGTTTGTGGGCCACCCAAAGCGGAAAACTGCCCCGGCCCAAAAAAATCTAAGTCAATCAACCAAGCCGATTTAGCGGCCCGTTCAGCAGCGAGCTCCGCAAAAGCGCGGGCCACTTCGGAGACTCCCACCTCGTGTTTGGCACCCATGAACATGACGGCAGCGCCTGCGCCCCCTGTTGCAGCGGCAACAGCAGACCAGACTCCGTTCATCTGTCCCTGAATACTTCCCATCCAAACCCCAACTCAAACAAGCCTCAACGTCGCTTTAGCGCGTCACCGTCGCTAAGATCGGAAGGCCTAGAGTCCGACCGATCGAGGACGGTGTTGGGAAGGTTGTCCGCGAGAATGCCCGCATCAAACCAGCCGCAAATGCCGTGAAGGCCGCAAAGAAGACAGAGAGTATCGCGGCTTCCTTCTTTAAGCTCTTGCCACGAGTCGGCACATTAGCACGTTCAATGACACGTATATTTTCATTAGAGGTGCGGCTTAGTTCATTCTGAGCTTGGGAAGATGCTTCCCGCGTTGAGAATTGTTTGACTTGCTCTTCCAAGATTGCCTTACGACGTACCAAGTCATCAAACATTGGCTTTACTTGGCTTAACTGGATGGCACGCGCTTGCAATTGAGCAACTTGGGCTTCCAGAATGGCTTCGCGCTGGGTTAAAGCTTCAACCTCGGCCGCATTGCGCGCCCGGTCGGAAGCCATTGTATCGCGCACGGGGTTTGCCCCAGTCTTTGTTGTGCCAGCTGCCCGCCCTTGCTCTGAGCCGAGAAGCTCATCCAAAGCCTCAATCCGGCGACGCATATCCTGAACGGGCTGGCTTTGCTCGGTATAGCGGGTTTGGAGTTCTGCCAATTGGGTGGCCAGCTCGATCCGACGGCGGGAATTATCGGTCTCAAAAGACAATCTTACTTCGCGTGGTTCGCTGCGATAGCTGCGGTCGCTTGCCGCAAACCGGCCTTCGGCTTCGCGCTGGCGGGCCTGGACATTTAAAAGATCAGCTCGGGCGGTTGAGAGTAAGGATTGAAGGGCAGCGCGTTCGCCCTCAAAGTCTGCCACACCATTTGCGCCCAAAAACGCGGTGATCTCGGCTTCCGCCTCCCGCAAACGGGTCTCAAACTCATTACGCTGGG
>VYLK01000377.1_pt1 | contig 26274 bp, 31 predicted proteins | sample 5114321 | NCBI WGS metagenome assembly VYLK01 (sample SAMN12291792, study PRJNA351875) | freshwater metagenome | isolation source: freshwater lake | place: USA: Michigan, MSU2 Lake | collected 2011-08-16
GACGATTTGCTTGAATACAGTGGAATGTACGATTAGGGAGGGAAGTTATCGTTTTTCTAAGATAACTCGACCGACTCAACTGCAACAAAAAGCGTTAGATTTATTGGGAGTTTCCCTGATTTGTACCCAGTAACGAGGCGGCGGAAATTCTCTTAATCCCTTCTACGGCACAGGTTATGGCTTTTTGTCAATGGGGAAGTCCAGGTATTAGGAGATAGGGATTTAGGGAGATGGGGAAATTTTAGCTAAATTCCCTAACACCCCAAAACCTATCTATACCCAAGAAAAACTTTTTTAGCAAACTTTAACTAAGGGAGAGAAGGAAGGTGAGGGGAACCATTCATTAAAGCAGTGATCGCTTGTTCTAAAGCTAGAGAAATATGAGTCCAATGGGTTCCCCCCTGACAAAAAACGATATAGGGTTCCCGTAAGGGTCCATCGGCGGAGAATTCCGAGGTGCTACCATCAATAAACGTGCCACCAGCCATCACTACTTGGCTCTCATAGCCCGGCATTTGGGCAGGAATGGGGTCCAAGTAGGAACCGATGGGAGAATAGGCTTGAATGGCTTTACAGAAGGCAATCAGCTTATCGGGGGAACCGAGTTTAATCGCTTGAATAATATCGCGTCGAGGCGCAAAAGGAGCCGGATTGACCGGATAACCCAACTTATCCCCCACATAGGCAATTAAATGACTGCCTTTCATCGCTTCTCCCACCATTTGCGGCGCTAGAAACAATCCCTGATAAAGAAGACGATTTTGGTCAAAAGTTGCCCCTCCCTCGCTACCGATCCCCGGTGCTGTCAGACGATAGCAGGCCATTTCTACTAATTCCGCTTTACCTGCTATGTATCCCCCGGCCGTGACGATTGTACCTCCGGGGTTTTTAATTAGAGAACCGGCCATTAGATCTGCCCCCACGTTGGTGGGTTCTTGGGTGTTGATAAATTCTCCATAGCAATTATCGACAAAACAGACCGTATTCGGGTTTTGTTGTTTAACTATACGGACAATTCTCTCGATTTCGTCAATAGACAAACTTGATCGCCAGGAATAACCGCAGGATCTTTGGATATGTACTAAACGGGTTTGGGGTTTCACTGCTGTGGCCAAGGCCAACCAATTGATCGCACCGGTAGAATCTAGCTCTAATTGGCGATAACTAACACCAAAATCTTTTAAAGAGCCTTGACCACTGCCCCTAATTCCAATTACTTCCTCTAGGGTATCGTAGGGCGCACCGGCTACCGCTAACATCTCATCCCCCGGTCGAAGAACCCCATACAAGGCACAGGCGATCGCATGGGTTCCTGAAACAAATTGTACTCGCACCGCTGCCTTTTCGGCCCCCAGGGCTTGGGCGAACACTTGATCTAAAGTATCCCGTCCCAAGTCATCATGACCATAACCACTAACACTAGCAAAATGATGCACCCCGACGCGGTTTGCACGGAAAGCAGCGAGGACTTGACGGAGATTTTCCTTGACCTGTGCGTCAATTTCCGAAAAGATGGGGAGTAGGGCCTTTTCTGCCCTGTGGAGTAGAGAGGGAATATCCATCAAACAATAGACTGTGATCTGTATTGCATTTACAAAGCCTACTGATCATACAACGCCAATCCTTCCCCTTAAAACAGTTGCCAAGGTTGACGATAGGAATGATTAGAGCGGCCCGCCGGGGGGGGGTGAGGCTCCCTGTGGTGGGGCGCCGGGGGGAGGGCCACCAGCAGCAGGTTCATTCCCCCTGCCACCAAAGAGACTTTGCCAAGAAAAACCTTGGGGTGGTCGGGTGTCCGAGGGTGAATTAATTAAGATATGTTCGGAGCCATCGAGTCCGCTTTTGACTTCGGTACGATTGCCGATAGTAACGCCGGTGGTAATGGGGACAAATCGGGGGGGTTGGTTAGGTGCGCCGACAAAAACACCAGTTTGCTCGTTCTGACGGGTAACGGCAATAGTTGGCACGGTTAAAGCGTTTTTCAGTTGGCCGACTTGGAAATCCGTAGAAACATTCATTCCCGCTTTTAATTCCCTGGCCGCCTTTTCTTCTAGGGTCACTTTCACTTCAAAGCTGGTGACATTTTGTTCTACTGTTGCCTGGGTGGCAATCAGAGAGACTCGTCCATGGAAGATTTTATCGGGATAAGCATCGGCTGTAATCGTCACCTTTTGCCCAACCCGGATCTTATCAATGTTTTTTTCTGCTACATTGCTGACCACTTCATTTTGTGAAACCAGGGATAAAATCGAGGAAGAAGTGGCCGAAGATACGGAACTGCCGGTCGTAGTAGGAGCCACAAAGGCCCCCGGTTCGGCGTAGACAAAAGTAACCACCCCGTCAAAGGGTGCTTTAATGATGGTATCCTCAATCTGAGTTTTGACATTTTGTAGAGAACCCTGAGCAGTAGTTACCTCCGCCCGTGCTTGATCGATTTCCTCCTGTCTTGTTCCTGCTTGGAGAAGGTCTAAGACCTGTTGTTGATTTCTCACTTCCGCCTTTGCTTGAGCAATTTCTTCCGAGCGAGTTCCTTCTTTCAGGAGAGATAGCTTTTCTTGGGATTCAATCACGGCAGCCTGGGCGCTATCCCTGGTTGCCAGTTTTTCGTTTAAAGTCTGTTGAGATATGGCTCCTTCGTTGAAAAGTAGCTGATTGCGACGATATTCATCATCAGATTTTTTGAAAATGGCTTTTAAACCTTCTAAACGAGCTTTTTCTTGGGCAATTTCCTGAGAACGATTACCAGCTATCAGTTTTTGTAGGTTGGCTTCTAGTTGTTCCAGTTTCGCTTGGGCCTGGGCGATTTCTTGGGGACGATTACCAGCGATTAGTTTGCGGAGATTAGCTTGGGCTGCCGCTAGTTTGCCCTGGGATTCTAATAATTGACCCTGCCAATCAGAATCGTCCATTACAGCAATTATCTGTCCTTTTTTGACGGTATAACCCTCATCTACCAGCAGTTTCTTCAAAATTCCTGCTGTTTTAGGGCTAACATTAACCACTTTTTCTGGTTCCACAGTGCCATTAGCGGAAACGACGATCGTTAGATCCGTCTGTTCCACGGCTACAGGCAGCGGACGGGAACTACCCTGGTGGGGGGTATGCCCAAACTGACGATAGGCGAGAACAATACCACCAATGGCTAAAAATAAAGTTAGTAATCCCAATGCCCAGCTAATTGCGGGCTGTTTGTTAACTTTTTGGAAGGAGGAACTGTCTGACATAGTGAGTAAGAAACTGGCGAGTTAATTTAGAGAGAACCTGATGGTTGAACAGTCTGTTCCGATTCCACGGCACCATAATCGAGCTTAATAATGTGATCGGCTAGATGAAAATAGCGCTCATCATGGCTAATAACAATAACTATTTTTCCTCTTTCTTTCAGTTGTAGCAGTATCTGTTTATAGAATAGTTCCCTAAAACGGGGTTCTTGGTCGGCGGCCCATTCATCAAACACATAGATAGGACGATCCTCTAAATAGGCTGTTAATAAAGCCAGTCGTTTCCTTTGTCCTTGAGATAGTTCTGTGGTGGATAAAACTCCATTTTTGACCGTGACTTTATGGGCTAATTGCAGTTGCATCAGATAATTTTCTACCTCTTGATCGAGATTGGGACGATCAAAACCGAGAAAACTATCGAATAAGTAAAAATCAGAGAAAATTGCCGAGAAATGTTGACGATACCACTCCACGTTATCTTGAGTAATACGTTTACCATTGAGATAAATTGCTCCCGATAGGGGTGGGTATAGTCCTGTAATTAGTTTAGCTAAAGTTGACTTGCCGCTGCCATTGCCGCCAATAATAAAGATCAGTTCCCCTGGTTGCCAAGAAAAGCTAATTGGTCCGAGCAGAAATCCTTTTTCATCTGCCCTTGGCGGTGGTGGTGGGTTGCCTTTTTGAGAATGGGGAGGATGGGATGGAAAGGGAATTAGTTTCCTTTCGGAAGGGGGGGATTCTGGTGCTAGTGCTGGTAAACTATCGGCAAAACCTTGGGAAAAACCATTAGGGACTTGCGCTTTGATAATGTACCTTTTGGGCGAACGCAGTTCGCCCCTACATTGTGGACAAAATCCGTTACTGTAGGGGCGCAAAGCTTGCGCCCTCTGATCGATTGGGATATTATTCCCACGCAAGTCCCTTATGAGGAAAGGGTGGATGGCCTTCCGGGAAACCTTCGGGGGGGAAAGGTGGATGGCCTTCCGGGAAACCTTCGGGGGGGAAAGGTGGATGGCCTTCCTGATTCCCCCTAAAGCTTGGGCCTGTTCATCATTACCGAGTAATTGTTTTAAGAGTTCTTGATCTTGTTCTGTTAGACGCGGTAGATTGGCTGGGGCAGCTCCAGTCGGGGCAAAGGGCTGCGGTGTCCCCGGAGGATTGTTCTGGGGTCCACCTGGTGGGAACCCTTGATGCGCGGGGTGAGGATGACCTTGAGGTACACTAGGAGGAGGGCTTTGCGGGGCAGCGGGGGGGTGAGGATGTCTTGGTGATAACATTGATTGATTTCTCCAGATATTTACTATTTAATCCCTTCATTCTATTCTCACCATTTGCTGGTGATTCCAGATATTTTTTATTTCTTAATAATTTCCTCTCTTGAGCAAAAAAAGGGTTTTAATCAAGTGCCTAGTTGAGATAACTCTCAGAAATTAGACAAAATCGGATACATTCATCTTTAAATGTGGACATGGTTGGAACTTACCGATAAAAATAGCCGTTGATAGTCAACCAGCACTAAAAAATTTACTTCATATTTGTTAACATAGTGCCATTTTTGACATTCCACTGCTTAACCTAATTTTTAGGGCAAAATTATCCTAAAACACCCTTGGTAAAAACAATGATTTTCTTGCAGACGATTACAAAAATTTACTCTCTAGGGGAAGTGAAAATTCCTGTTCTTCGGGGCATAGATCTGGAAATTCGGTCAGGGGAATACATATCCATTATGGGAGCTTCGGGTTCCGGGAAATCAACCTTGATGAATATTATCGGCTGCCTCGATCGCCCGACGGGGGGACAATATATTTTAGAAGGCAGAAACTTAAAGAACTTGGACGATAACCAACTGGCCTATATTCGCAATCAGAGGATTGGCTTTGTCTTCCAACAATTTAATTTATTGTCCCGCTCCACTGCCCTAGAAAATGTCATGTTGCCGATGGTCTATGCCAATGTTCCCAAGCCAAAGCGTCGTCAAAGAGCGATGCAAGCTTTAGCTAGAGTTGGGTTGACTAATTATCTCCACAATCGGCCTAGCCAACTTTCCGGGGGACAACAACAGCGGGTCGCCATCGCCCGGGCCCTAGTTAATCGACCGGCTCTCGTGTTGGCCGATGAGCCGACGGGGGCCTTAGATACACAAACTTCCCAAGAACTGATGGATTTACTAACCGAACTCAATCAACAGGGAATCACGATTGTGATTGTCACCCACGATCCCGATGTAGCTGCCCAAACCAGGCGGGTGATCCGTCTTCAAGATGGCTTAATCGTTTTTTAGGGTGTAATGGCCTCAATCCCTTCGTAAAGCGGTAATCGGGTCTAAATGAGCGGCAGAACGGGCGGGAATTACTCCTGCTGACAAACCAACCATAAAAGATAAACCAAATCCACTGATTATCGACCAACCTGACAAGACAAAGGGAAATCGGAAAATCTGGGCGCTACAGAAGGCCACTAAAATTCCCAATAATACACCGATGCCGCCGCCAGTCAGGGAAATCATCACCGATTCCGCTAAAAACTGCTGGAGGATTGCCGAACGGGTGGCCCCCACAGCTTTGCGAATCCCGATTTCCCTGGTGCGTTCCACCACGGAAACTAACATGATATTAGCGATGCCAATACCACCGACTACTAAGGAAATACCAGCGATCGCCACTAGCATCACTGTAAACAAACCCACTACCGTGGTCAAGGTTTTGACCACATCTGTTTGGTTTCTAATGCTAAAATCATCGGTTTGAGAAGCGGCGAGATTGTGACGCTGACGCAAAAGATTAGTAATTTGATACTCGGCATTTTTCATCTGATCTTGCTGGTCAACTTTGACATAAATGCCGTTAACAGCCTTACCACTTAAAGAATTATTGCCCACCAGACGAGAAGACATATTGCTCAGAGGAATAAAGACCTGATCGTCGCGATCGATCGAACCTTCGGCACCTTTTGGCTCAAATACCCCAATAATTTCGTAACTATTTTTTCTTTCAATCCAAAGCTTTTTGCCAATCGGATTAGTATCATCGCCAAAGAGTTCTGTTAACAGAGTCGAGCCTAAAATCGCCACTGGTGTCGCCTGTTCCATTTCTTCCTCGGTAAAAAATCGACCTTGGCTGAGTTCTGTATTTCTCGCTTTCATGTAGTTAAGATCGATACCCACCACATTAGTGGCATGATTGACCTCGCCTGCTACCACTGGTGCTGGACGCTGCAGATAGGCGGAGACCACCTGTACACCTGGAACTTGATTTTGAATAACTTTGGCATCTTCCCAGATTAAGGTACTACTGGAACCGCGGCCGAGACTAATACCCCCGGTTCTGGCTTCTCCTGGTAAAATTTGTAAAACATTAGTACCTAGAGATTGAATTTTTTGTTCAGTGGCTTTTTGTACTCCTTGGCCTACGGAGGTGAGAGCAATCACGGAGGCAATGCCAATAATCACCCCTAACATGGTTAACAAAGTCCGCAGTTTATTGCTCCAGAGAGCTTCGATCGCTATCGAGACAATTTCGCCGATCGCCACGGGGTGAGGATGATTAGTCTGAAGTATTTGTTTAGGTAAGTAAACAGTCATTGATTTCGATGTAATCTGGCTAAATATAGAGTTATGAGGGGAAAAAACAGATATTTGGGATTTATTTGTCTTTTTTTATCTATAAATCACCTTATTTACTGTTTCTAGAAGAGATTAGGCTGTATTGACTGCGGCTTTCCCGTCCGATAGCATTGTCGATAAAAACCCTCACTTAGGGAAATCAATCGCTTCGCCATACTTTCCCAATAGGATTTTAGCGAGATTTTCCTTGACCTGTGCGTCAATTTCCGAAAAGATGGGGAGTAGAGAGGGGATATCCATCAAACAATAGACTGTGATATTTGTTACTATTTATTAAGCGTCAAAGTTTCCCCTGTGTCAAATCGAGACAGATAAGACAATGATGCTCTGTCTCCTGTTGTTTCCCTTTGGGTTATTCAATGACTGTTGCGACTTCCGAAAAACTTCCCATTGACTGGGTGACTCTCATCTACATGGCTTTTATCCACTTAGTGGCTCTTTTAGCCTTCTTGCCTGGCAATTTTAGCTGGGGTGCTGTGGGAGTGACATTGATTCTTTATTGGATTACCGGGGGTTTAGGAATTACCCTCGGTTTCCATCGTTTGGTTTCCCATCGGAGTTTTAAGACTCCCAAATGGTTAGAATACTTTCTGGTTTTGTGCGGAACCCTCGCTTGTCAGGGGGGTGCGATCGCATGGATAGGTTTACATCGTATTCATCATAAATATTCTGATACTGCTCCCGATCCCCACGATTCTAATAAAGGTTTCTGGTGGAGTCACATGGGTTGGATGTTGCACGAAATTCCTGCTGATGAAGAAATCGCTCGTTTTACCCAGGATATCGCCGACGATCCTTTCTATAAATTCTGTCAAAATTATTTTGTTCCTATCCAAATTGTTTTAGGCTTAATTCTCTATGCTATGGGTGGTTGGCCGTTTGTAATTTGGGGAATTTTTGTTCGCTTGGTCTTAGTTTTCCACTCTACTTGGTTTGTCAACAGCGCCACCCACAAATTCGGTTATGTTAGCCATGAATCCCACGATAATTCTAAAAATTGTTGGTGGGTTGCTCTCTTAACTTTCGGTGAAGGTTGGCACAATAATCACCATGCCTATCAGTATTCGGCCCGTCATGGCCTACAATGGTGGGAGGTTGATCTGACTTGGATGACCATTCGTCTGCTGCAAATTCTGGGATTAGCTACTAATATTAAGTTGCCTCCCACCACAGCAGTCACGACAGAAAGTTAGTTTTATCCAGTAGTTAAATTAAATCTAGCCGAACTTATGTTTAAGTTCGGTTATTTTTTCTCCGACTTAACCAAGATATTACAGCTTTTCCCACGGCACAACTGAGGAATATAGGTAATGCCAATCCTCCCCCAAATAAAAGAATTAAGGACAGAATCCCTTTCATGAATGCAGCTGCTGCCGAACATTGACTGGGGAAAGCGCAACCCATCGGGCCAACAGCGAAGGATAACCAACCAAAAACGAAAAAACACAGGGGAAATAAGAGGCAAAAAACCAGACCCCCCGCTAGACAGCCTAATCCATTGGCTTTTTTATTCGATTCTCTCACCATTTCTATCGGTGACTTTTTCTAAGCCATAGCATAAAAAAGTCAAAATAGCAACTTTTTTAACAAATATTTAATATTGACGCTGACGTGCCGGAAAGACCCCAGAGAACGTATATTTAAAGCTAATCCCCAAATTATATTAAGTTTCTAATGAAAAAAATCTCGATTTTAGGCTCTACTGGCTCGATCGGTACTCAAACTCTCGATATTGTCACCGATCATCCCGATAAGTTTCAAGTGGTGGGATTAGCCACGGGTAATAATATTCAACTACTATCGGAGCAAATTCGGCAATTTCGCCCGCAAATCGTGGCGATTAATAACGAAAGTCAACTAGAAGACCTGAAAAGCCTAATTTCCGACCTTGACTACACCCCGATTATCCTAGCAGGAAAGGAAGGAGTAATCGAAGTGGCCCGTTATGGCGATTCCGAAAGCGTCGTCACGGGAATTGTCGGTTGTGCGGGATTGCTGCCGACGATTGCCGCTATTACTGCCGGTAAAGATATCGCTCTCGCTAATAAAGAAACTCTGATTGCTGGCGGTCCGGTGGTGCTGCCTTTAGTGGAAAAACACGGAGTTAAATTATTACCTGCTGACTCGGAACATTCAGCTATTTTTCAATGTTTACAGGGAGTTCCCCCTGGGGGATTAAAAAAGATTATTCTCACCGCTTCTGGGGGTGCTTTTCGCGATTTACCGGTGGAAAAATTGCCGCAAGTAACCGTAGCTGATGCCCTGAAACATCCTAACTGGTCGATGGGCAGAAAAATCACCATCGATTCGGCTACTTTAATGAATAAAGGTCTAGAAGTTATCGAAGCTCATTATCTATTTGGTGTCGATTATAATGCGATCGATATTGTTATTCATCCCCAAAGTATTATTCACTCTTTAATTGAGTTACAGGATACCTCAGTTTTAGCTCAATTAGGCTGGCCTGATATGCGTTTACCCCTATTATATGCCTTGTCTTGGCCTGAAAGAATTTATACTGATTGGGAACCTTTAAATTTAGTTAAAGCTGGCAGTTTAACCTTCAAAGAACCCGATCATCAAAAATATCCCTGTATGGGATTAGCTTATGCAGCTGGGCGCTCAGGTGGGGCAATGCCAGCAGTATTAAATGCAGCCAATGAACAAGCAGTAGCATTATTTTTAGAAGAAAAGATTAGCTTCTTAGATATTCCCCGGGTGATTGAAAAAGTCTGCGATCGCTTTGCAATTCATAACAGTTCTACTCCTAGCCTAGATGACATTTTAGCCGCCGATAATTGGGCGCGTCAAGAGGTATCTAACTGTCTGATTGCCAATCGGGTCTAGATAGTCTAGATCCTGTAGGGATGTTAACTATAATGTCTCTACAGGTCTAGGATAGAAAAATCACTAATTTTGGCTATTTTTTCTAGTTAAAATCTACTAAGTTGGGATTTTTAAGGGGAAACTTTCTACTAAAATCGGGTGTTACTTTCGGTTTTATCACTCAATCCAAGCTTTTGGGGGGTTCTACCCCCCAAACCCCCCGTTGGGGGCGTGGCGCCGCCCCCAAACCCCCCGCGCATTAGCTTTTCGGTGGGATGCTTACACGCAGCCTGTGAGATGCACCTGGATTAAATTGCCTAAAATCTGTAAATAGACCATTTAATTGATTATTATTGATTCTTAATTCTCCTGACTACCGACTTGAAAGAGGGTGTAGGGTGTAGGGTGTGGGGTGTGGGGTGTAGGGAAGGAAACCTCTTTTATCTGTGGGGGTGAAAATTTTTTCATCGGGACTGACTCCTAACCCTAACAACAATTTTTGATTTTTACCAGAGGTCTAATGACCCTGAAACTTTCTCAAAAATAAGATAAAATAAACAAGATAGCGGTTATTACTTTTAATTTTCTATGGTTACAACTTCTCTATCCCTCCCCGAAATCGCCAGAGAAACCCGTCAAGCGAGTCGTCAACTGGCTATCCTGACTAACGAAGAAAGGAATGAAGCTTTAGAGGCTATTGCTGAGGCTTTGACTGCCAATGCTGATAAGATACTAGAAGCGAATATCGCCGATGTTCAAACAGCCAAGGCGATGGAATTATCTCCGGCTTTATGTGCGCGATTAGAGTTAAGTCCTGGCAAATTAAAAGCTGCCATTGCCGGGGTGCGAGATCTGGCTAAATTAGCAGATCCTTTAGCTACTATACAAATTAATCGGGAATTAGATCAAGGTTTAATTCTGCGGAGAATAACCTGTCCTTTAGGGGTTTTAGGGGTTATTTTTGAAGCTCGTCCCGATGCTTTAATTCAAATTACCAGTTTAGCAATTAAATCCGGTAATGGCGTTATTTTAAAAGGGGGTAAAGAGGCGCTCCGTTCTTGTCAAGCTTTAGTAACAATTATTCATCAGGCATTGAGTCAAACTAAAGTTAATTCGGCGGCGGTGCAATTGTTAACAACAAGAGAAGAAATTCAGGAACTCTTAAAACTTGATCAATACATCGATTTAATTATTCCTAGAGGTTCTAACGAATTTGTGCGTTATATCCAAAATAATACCCGCATTCCTGTCCTCGGTCATGCCGATGGTATCTGTCATCTCTACATCGACAAAGAAGCCGATTTAAGCAAAGCAATTAGAATTACCGTCGATGGTAAAACCCAATATCCTGCCGCTTGTAATACCATTGAAACTTTATTAGTTCATCAAGACATCGCTAGACAATTTTTACCCGCAGTGGCACAAGCATTAGAGGAAAAAAAGGTTAAATTATTGGGAGATGAAGCAACTCGTCAGATTATTAACGTACCGTCGGCCACAGAAGAAGACTGGCAAACCGAATATAGTGATTTAATCCTGTCAATTAAAATTGTTGATAGTCTAGAATCGGCAATCGAACATATTAATTATTACGGTTCTCGACACACGGAAGCCATTGTCAGCGAAAATTTTAACACGGCCAAAACCTTTAGTGATCGAGTCGATGCCGCCGGAGTTTTTCATAATTGTTCCACGCGATTTGCCGATGGTTTCCGTTACGGTTTCGGGGCCGAAGTGGGTATCAGTACCCAAAAAATGCCTCCCCGCGGTCCGGTGGGATTAGAGGGATTAGTGACCTACAAATATCAATTAGTGGGAAATGGTCATATTGTCGCCGATTATTCTGGGGAAAATGCCCAATCTTTCACTCATAAGGATTTATAGTCGAGAAAAAAGCCGATGTTTACAGGATTAATTCAAGCCTTGGGAAAAATTCGGGTCGTGGGTACCAATAGACTATATTTGTCTGTATCTTCTGATACAATTCTCCAAGATTTAATGATTGGTGATAGTGTGGCTGTGGATGGGGTTTGTTTGACAGTTGAGGAAATTCTCTCAGAGGGTTTTGTGGCCACTGCTTCCCCAGAAACCCTACAGCGCACTACTTTGGGACGAAGGATTAAAACAGAAACCAACGTTAACCTAGAAACCTCTCTGCGGGTGGGTAGTAAAATCGGCGGTCATTTTGTCACCGGTCATGTGGACGGTATTGGCTGTTTAGTCGAATCGATAATCGTGGCTAATTCGTGGGAAATGACCTTTGCTGCCCCTAGTTCCCTAGAAGAGCAGTGGAATAACTACATAGCTCGTTATATCGTCGGTAAGGGCAGTATAGCTGTTAATGGCATCAGTTTAACCGTGGCCGATTGTGATGCCTCCGGCAGCTGGTTTAAAGTGGCAGTCATCCCCCACACCTACGCCGAAACCAATCTTTCCCATTTAAAATTAGGCGATTGGGTGAATCTAGAAGGGGATATTTTAGGCAAATATGTGGAAAAATTGCTAGGAATGCGCTCTTATCACCCTCCTAGAGAGATTAGCCTAGAATTTCTGGCTGAACATGGTTATTAGTTTTCCAGAAAAAGCCTTTTTAACATATAAATTTATTGGCAATTTATCCATTAATTTTAGTTTTAAAATTGCCAACCTTCTCGCTCCATTAAACCCTGAACATTGGTACAATCGATAGAAAAGTGTTGACAGACTGTGGGGATTTTGGGAGCATTAGGCTTTAAGGCTTCTTCGGTAATTACGCAACCGTCTTTTATCTTAGCAGCGGCAATAATAAATGGGTCTGCCACTGGCTTTCCTTGTAATCTTGCTTTTTGACTCACTAAATCCTTAAAGTTTCTTATAGAAAAAATTTCAGTAATAAATAGGGTTTCCTGAGCAGTGGGTGGTAAAAATATTTGTTTATTGGAGTCTATCCAATCTAAAACAAATTGTTGATTATTGCCATATTCTACTTCTTTAAGCACTTCGCGTACTGATTTTAGCCTACCTTCTGACACAAGCAAATCGATTTTTTGCCAAACGGTGGGAAAACTTTTGGGAAAATAGTTTCCTAAGACCTTAAAACTACTTGTGTCAAAAATGTAAACCATCAAAACAGTCCTTTCTTTAATAAATATTTTTCAAGTTCTTCCACCATAGCAACTTTTTTAATGTTTAGATAATCGGCAACGCGCTCGATATCGTATTGGCCTTGATAGTATTTATTGAACACAAGTTTTAGGTAATTTTCTCCCAAATATGTCGCCTGATTAGCATAGTAATCACCTCCAGATTTTTTATTTTTGTCCTGACTTTTTCCCACCTGCTCACTGTACCACTCCCTTACTTTAAGAGTATATTCTTTCTGGGAGATTAAGTTATTATCTAATAGTTTTCGTAAAACTACTTCTCGACTAACCTTATAATCACTGGAAATTTTCGAGATAATTTTATCGTTATCGTTAACGTTAACTACTGTTTCTCTGATTATCTCAGAAAAAACATGATTAGGAAGCAGAAACTCCGCAGCAAATTTATTACAAAATATCTCGATATATTTATTTTCTCCTTGCAAACTATTAATATATCTATCGTCAGACTTAGTAATTCCATTAGTCTGCAAAAGAATATGTGCTAATTCATGAAAAATGGTAAATATTTGTCTAGCTTTTTCAGTGCTATTATTAAGATAGATGATTGGAAATTCAAGATCTATCAAGCAAAATCCCGAAATTTCTCGCTGCTTAAAAGAACGCTTAAAAATAAAAATACCAGCTTCTTCCACGGCACTCCGCCATTTTTTTAAGGCAGTTTCACGATCATTCCAGGTCAGTTGTTCTTCTAGAGTAACGTTTAAATAATTTCTGATCTGTTCGGCTAATTTCCTTAAATCATCACTAGAACTAACCGAAATATCCTGAAAGATTTTTTTTGTACTAGGATTAATACCATTATTAATTTCCTGTAGCGACAATTGCATCGCTTTTGCTTGTCGTAAAGCATAGATAGTATCGGCGGCCAAATTTTCGATTTCAAAGTCTGGCAAAGTTCTAAATTCTTGTTTTTCCTCCGCTTCTATGGGAGGTTCTGGGAAAAAGAATAAAGCGAGAGGACGTTTATATATTTCTGCCAACTTTTCCAATTGACTATAAGTAGGAAAGTCCTCTCCTGACTCCCATTTCTCGATAACAGAAACATCTTTTTTAAACTTGACCGCCACAGACTCAAGAGAATATCTTGCCCTTTCTCTTGCCCATTGGATTATCTTGGGATTAACGCCTGTCAGTTTGTCGCCCATCAGTTCATCTTATCATCACGAGATAGAGATTTCTAGCTTAATTTAGATCATGCAGTAGTTTTATTGTACTATATAATTACCCAAAATAGAGACAATGTACCGATTTCTGGATAGGTCAGCGAGGAATTGATAACTTTTTCCTATATAAAAAACCGGTGGAAAGCTTGACATTAGCCAAAATCCCCAGACAATGTTAAGTTAAATTAACCAATAGCCGAGGCTTGTATTTAAGGAAAACCCCTTATGGTAGCAACACCAGTTCAACAGAAATACGACATCAAAGATATTAGTTTAGCCCCCATCGGCAAACAACGCATCGAATGGGCCGGTCGGGAAATGCCCGTTTTGCGTCAATTAGCCGAACGTTACGCCATCGAAAAACCCTTTGCTGGACTGCGTTTAGTCGCTTGCTGTCACGTTACCACCGAAACCGCCAATTTAGCAATCGCACTAAAAGCTGGTGGTGCTGATGCGTTACTAATTGCCAGTAATCCCCTTTCCACTCAAGATGATGTGGCCGCTTGTTTAGTCGCTGATTACGGTATCCCCGTTTATGCAATCAAAGGGGAAGATAACGACACCTATCACCGTCACGTTCAAATCGCCCTCGATCATAAACCCCAGATTATCATCGATGATGGTTGTGATGTAGTGGCCACCCTGGTTAAAGAAAGAAGTCACCAATTACCCGACATTATCGGTACTACCGAAGAAACTACCACCGGTATCGTCCGTTTGCAAGCCATGCTCAAAGCTGGGGTGTTATCCTTCCCCGCAATGAACGTTAACGACGCAGAAACCAAGCATTTCTTTGATAATCGCTACGGTACAGGTCAATCTACCCTTGATGGTATCATTCGCGCCACCAATATCCTCCTCGCCGGTAAAACCGTGGTTGTGGCTGGTTATGGTTGGTGTGGTAAAGGTGTGGCTATGCGGGCCAAAGGTTTAGGCTCTAATGTAATTGTCACCGAAATTAACGCCGTGCGCGCCATTGAAGCGGCGATGGACGGTTTCCGGGTTATGCCCATGGATGAAGCCGCTAAAGAAGGCGATATCTTCATCACTGTCACTGGTAACAAGCACGTTATCCGGGCTGAACATTTTGACCTGATGAAAGATGGGGCGATTGTTTCCAACTCCGGTCACTTTGATATTGAAATCGACCTGCAAGCTTTAGGCGCAAAAGCCGATAATGTCAAGGAAGTTCGCAACTTTACCCAACAATATAGACTAAAAAGCGGTAAATCCGTCGTTGTTATCGGTGAAGGTCGCCTAGTTAACCTGGCAGCCGCCGAAGGTCATCCTAGCGCTGTTATGGATATGAGTTTCGCTAACCAGGCGATCGGTGTAGAATACTTGGTTAAAAATAAGGGTAAATTAGCCCCCGGTATCTACTCAATTCCCTACGAATTAGACCAAGAAATCGCCCGCTTGAAACTGCAAGCTATGGGGATTGAAATCGATACCCTCACCGAAGCCCAATTAGAATATATCAACTCCTGGACTTCCGGAACCTAATATCAGTTATCAGTTATCAGTTATCAGTTATCAGTTATCGGTTGTCAGTTCACTGAAAATACTTTACTTTAAAACTGTTTTCTAAATCCTCAAAAAATATGACTGAATGGATTACAAATACAATGACTTCTATGGGCTATTTAGGCATAGCCCTATTAATGTTTTTAGAGAATCTTTTTCCTCCCATTCCCTCGGAATTAATTATGCCCCTAGCCGGTTTTACCGTCCATGAGGGACAAATGCAATTTATTCCGGCAGTGGTAGCGGGGATTGTCGGAACCGTAGTCGGAGCGCTACCTTGGTATTATCTCGGTCGGGTTGTGGATGAGGAAAAAATCGAAAAACTAGCCGATAAATACGGCAAATGGATTACCGTTTCCGCTAAAGATATTCAAAAAGCCAATCAATGGTTTAACCGTCACGGTAGTAAAGCAGTTTTACTTTGTCGTTTGGTCCCCGGAGTACGAACTTTGATTTCCCTACCCGCTGGGATGAATCACATGGCGATGATTCCCTTTTTAGTTTACTCTACCATCGGCACGACTCTCTGGGTCGTTTTTTTAACGGCAGCAGGTTACTTTTTAGGGAAGAATTACCCCCTTGTAGAAGAATATCTGGCTCCCGTCTCAAAAATCGCCCTACTTGTCCTGGTTATCTGGTTTATCCTCTGGATTATCCGCAAACGTAACCGCCGGTATGAGTAAGTTTTGATCATAGGTGGTGCGTTACGACGGATTGTCACCTTCCAGTCACAGCAGCAATTTTTGCCGTCTAACGCACCCTACGTTTTACTGCTTATAAAGGGGCAAAAGGATAAGAATATACGAGGTTTTAATATGCCAACAATTAAACTACGTTCTCAGATTGGTAGAGATGGAATCTTACATTTAGATATACCGTCCGATTTTAAAGAAACTGAAGTAAATGTTACAGTAACCGTTGAAGCGGTTCAAGAAGTCAGTGAAGATTTAGCAAGTAGAAAAGAGGAAAGAAAACCTCGCTATAATGCTTGGGGCAACCCAGTAGTAGAGCAATCTGTTACCCAAGCTATTTCAGGAATGCGCCGCCTTCAAAAAACTGTAGCTTTACCTAAAAGTGAAATTCGTGCCATGCGAGAAGAAGGGAGACGGTTTTGATTGAGTTTGTTTTAGATTGTTCGGTAGCAATTAGCTGGTGTTTGGTCGATGAAGATAACGATTATGCTAACACAGTATTAGACATAATGCCAAACGCCGAAGCATTTGTTCCCGAAATTTGGTCTTTAGAGATTGTCAATACTCTCCTAGTCGCAGAAAGAAGAAATCGGATGATGGTCGAGCAAACTCAAGCATCGATTAATTGGCTACAGTCTTTACTTATTACTATTTTTGGATTACCGCCGCGATGATTGGATTTTTCTGGGAGGTTAGGGATTCATGAGGAAAGGATGATATATAATGATGGTCTATGACAGAGAGAGACATTAAATACTGTTTGGTATTAGGAGAAAAGCTTTGCCACTGATTAAAATACCAAGGAATTATCTGATTGCTGAAGATGAAAATTTCATTACAGCAGACGTGCCAGATTCACTGCTTCAGCTTTGGCAAAAAGATTATCAAAAGGTGATTAAAGCCAAAGGTATTCTTAAGGATAAAAAAGCGGCAATGCTATCTCATGTAGAGTCTCTTCGTCGGGAGTGGGATGGATGAAATACGTCTATGATACCAATATTTTTATTTATTATTTAGCCGATGATGATCTAGTTACTTCTTTTTTCTCCCAAGCTTTTTTGAGTTTGCATCAGATTTTTATCTCACCAATTGTCAGAATTGAGTTACTCAGTTTTCCTACTTTGTCTAAATAAAGCACGATATAGAGTATTTTCCAACAAAATTTCAGCAGGAGATAATTCTTCTTTAGCTAGACTTAGTAATGTTTGAATGCGGTTCATAAAGCTATACCTTCTCGGCGAATATTTTCTAATAAAGGAGTATCTTTACATAAAAATTCTTCTTCAGATATGGGCAAAACTGAGATGAGTTGATCGTATTTAAGGTTAATTTGATTTTTAACTTCTCCCATACGGAAAATTTCATCTCCAGGAGAAACTGGACTTTTTAAAATTACCATTATATCAATATCAGAGTCTTCTGTTGCATCCCCTCTTGCTTGAGAACCGTAGAGAACTAAGTTTATTAATTTATCGCCATAGATTTTTTCTAGTGCTTGGCGAAATTCTGTGATAATTTTTTCGAGTTTTTTCATAATTTATCAATTTTAGTCCTTCAAGCTATTTTCCCAAAACTTTAGCTCCATCTTCTGGCAGTTTGTCATTAGCTATTTTTTAACAAAGCCTCCCCTTTTGAAGTCAATTCCCAACGATCACGCGGCGATTCTTTTTCCACATAACGTTTGACTAAGCCTCGCTGGCAAAGATTTTTTAAGACTGTCATCATATCAGGTTCTCTAGGAACATCTCGGCGGGAAAGTGCGTTAGCTAATTCGTACCAACTCCATTTTCCTTTTCCTTTTTCAACTAATTGGAGAAGTACCAATTCAAGTTGGGTTAACTGTACGGTATCTTTCATGATTAATCCTCTATACTTGGGTGAAATAAAACGCCAAATCCTTCTTTTAAACCATAATCTTCAAGGGTTGCTGTGTGAGCATTATTCCACAACTTGTAAGCCAGATCTGGATCGGGTGGCTGTCCAGTGGGATAGCCTAGTTTTTTATTTCTTGATAGGATAATTTAAGAATTTTACCTCCCGCTTTAGATGGTTCAAATAGCCTGCCGCTAATAGCTCCTTTCTCTTGCATTATAGATTAATTCATCAGTCCTTGATTTTGATTTTTTAATTTCAGTAACAACCATTTTTTATGAGAACAACCTTCCTCAAAATTACTTTTCAAGATTTTTGATGTTATCGAGAGCCTTGAGATACATTTCCATATTGCCTTGCTGCGAGTAAAGTTGTGCCGCTTGATTGTAGTCAGCGATCGCACCTTGCTTGTCTCCTAAGTTTTTCTTGGCTAACCCGCGAAAGATGTAGGCATTAGCAAAGTCGGGTTTGATTTTAATGGCTTGATTGTAGTCAGCGATCGCACCTTGGTAGTCTCCTAAGTTAGACTTGGCTAACCCGCGATTGTAGTAGGCATTAGCATGGTCGGGTTTGATATTAATGGCTTGATTGTAGTCAGCGATCGCCCCTTGTTATCAAGGTTCTGGTATCTCCAACTGACGAAAAATTCTCACAGCAGTAAACTCTACAATTTCTCTATGTCGAGGGATGGCTGTGCGCCGACCATTGAGTGGATTTTCCCAGATGGAATGTTCACTTCCTTCTCGTACCAATTGACAACCCTGTTGACTGAGATAACGCAACAAATCTCGACGCTTCATGAGGCTATCAAAGTCGGTACAATTTGGACATGGGTTGATGCAGAAAATATTAGATAAATTGGTTCTTCTAAATCCGCTTCTGGGTCTGTTAACAACTCATTAGGCAAGGGTAAGGATTCCCCCCTAGATAAATTAACTTCTGCCATGTCCACCAGCGCACTGGCTAAGGAACGGCGTACTGCTGCTAGATCATTTCCCCAGGAAATCACGCCAGGGAAATCCAAGACTTCTCCATGGACTCCCTGTTCCAGAAATTTATACATTGCTTTGTAGGTAAGCATCCAATTTATACTCCTTTCTTTCACCGAATTTTTTGATTAATAGATTAAGAACTGAACAAATTGGGAAAAAGCCTATGTTTTCGTTCTAGAAATCTCCAAAACTAAGCTTGACAAATTGCCTGAAGTTGTTATATCTTACAGGTTACAAGTCTTTGCGCGAGAGAAGAAAAAACGAGAATCGACCAAAGACCCCCTGTTCCCTTCTCAGATCCACACGCTACGGCTGTGGGTGCTGGTAGGTGTCCCTGGGGGGCTGCTGAATTAAAAGTTAACTGTCCGTAGGACAACGGATTATCTCTTTTTGTCCAGCCGACGCGATAGCAGAACATTGTCCACACTTCTGCTAGGTTGTTAAAATACAGCCAATCCTCTTTATCATTATACAGTCTAATGCCTCCGAGACTCTCATAGATTTCTTTCTGGACGCTGAAGCCAAACTTACCGTTACTGTAGTGTAGCCAGAGTTGGTTAATAGTTCGTAAATCTTCCCAGGGAAAATTATTAATATGCCATCTCCCTAACCATCCTTCCTTTTCCCTTCCTGCTGCCTGACACATGACTTTACCTGTTTCTTCGTCTGCTTCTTTCCAGTTTCCTGCTGCTAGGAGTTGCTGTAATCGAGAATAGTTAACACCCCTAGCACTTTTAAGCGCAATATTAGCAGCAACTTTAGGCAGTGGTGGCGCTTGAATAACAGGGGTTGCTGGTGTTGGTGAATAACGGGGAGTTGCTGGTGTTTGTACCGAAATTGCTGGTAATTTTCCCGTCAAATCTTGTAAAATCTCCTTTGCTGACTGATAACGCTTTCTTGTCCCAAACTCGATCATTTTATCAAGAATGCGCCCTAAATCATCCCGAACATTATTATTGACTAAAAACTGTCGCCAAATCCATTCATGTTCACTGGTATCAAATAAATCAAAGGGTGAAACCTGAGTTAACAAATAAATACAAGTGACCCCTAAACTATACAAATCACTGGGATTGTTTGGCTTACCGTTAGCTTGTTCTGGGGCGACATATTCCGCTGAACCGATTACCGTACCAGTAACATAACGGTTAAAAGGTGTAACAACTTTAGCCGCGCCAAAATCGACTAAAACCGCTTTCTTGTCTGAGTTACGTCTAATAATATTTTCCGGTTTAATGTCTCGGTGAACTACTTACTGACTATGAATAAAATCTAAAACTGGCAAAATATCTGTTAATAAAGCTTTAATCTTCGCTTCATTAAATACCCCTTGGCTTCTTAATTCTTGTTCTAAATTCTGTCCTTCAATATATTCTTGTACCAAATATTGACGGTCATCATCATGATTGAGATAGGCGAAAAGTTCAGGGATTTGGGGATGTTTTCCTAACTTCTCTAATCGGATTGCTTCTTTTTTAAATAATTCTGAGGCTTTCTCAATTGTATCAGTTCCTTGAGCCGAAGGAAAAAACTGTTTAATCACACAATAAGGTTTAGAAGGCTTACTATAATCTATCGCCTTAAAAGTGCGACCAAATCCTCCTTGACCAATTAATTTAATTGCTTGATAACGCTCCTGTAAAAACAATTTTGAGCGGCATTTTTCACAGAATTTATTACCATCTGGATTGACGGCGGAACAGTTAGGATTGAGACATAGACTCATGGTTTTTACTCCTTTAAGTAGTTGGGTTGACGTTAAAAAAGTAGCTCTCTTAGGTTTGGTGGGTAAAATGTATTCTAAGATACAGTCCTGCCGGCGAGCGAGTGGAAAGAACCACAGAGACACAGAGGACACAAAGATTGATCGCTTCTATAATAAGTTAAACTGATCATACAAAGAATAAGAGAGCCACTATCAGTGTCATCCAAGATTTGTAGCTGCCAGTGCCTTCGCAGAAAAAGAAGAGTCTGCATAACTGAGAATAATAGGAATTGTCGGTAATGCGTTATCCTCAGAAAAGGGAAACTCAACTTTACTAGGCATGAGCAGATGCCCCTTGGTCATCCTGAATCATCTGCATCAGTCTAACGCACCCTACTGGACTGTTTCAGCTAAAATAGGGCAATAGATTTCGGCTTAAAGTCTTAGATTATAGAATTTCTAGCATTTTTCTAATACACCAAATTAGCTGAAACAATCCACTACGTTTTACTACTAATCACGCCGGCTACTCAAGAGGTCCGTGATCAGCAAATAGGCCAGCGTCACCCCGATACTGATTTGGAAGGAATAGGGAGCAGCGCGGTATCGATACCAACTAGAAAAAGATTCAAGAATTCTCAGGGTGAACAACACCACCCAATTTAAGGAAAGCATTAGGAGGTAAAAAAACGCCCCGACTCCCAACGACTGCACAAACCGATTTTTTAATAAATCCATAGCCCTAACCAAGTTAACTCGAACTCTTACAAATTAATTATATGTTATAATCGTGGTTTAACTAATTTTCCCAAAAAATTAGCATTACTTTTCTCCATCAATACTAAACACAAGCACGATACTGAAAATGATAGGAATTGTCGGTAATGCGTTATCCTCAGAAAAGGGAAACTCAACTTTACTAGGCATGAGCAGATGCCCCTTGGTCATCCTGAATCATCTGCATCAGAATGTTTGCAGCTGCCGTTGCGTCCTAGGGCGACCAAATTGGTTACTCTGATGCGGAGAAGATGAATTGTAGTTCAGCGTCTGGGATTTGTGTGGCCAAGAGTTTGAAGAGTGATAATTTGTCTGACTGGCTCAGATTGTTGACCAGAGGAATTAACTCAGCGAGTGACATGGCTTAAACTTCTAGAGGTGCGAGAATAAATTCTCAATAAAATCTTAATTGGGAGTATTATCTGGAAAAATTCGTCTAGTATATAGTCAGAAAGAGTTTTAAATAGTTTAGAAACATTCTTTGGTATGTAAAACCTATGGAAGTTAGAGAGATTAAAATTCGTGTTGACGCGGAATCGGCCGAGATTTATGAATCAGCTATATTTGCTGATCGCCAAAAGCTTGATGCTCTTCTTAGTTTGAAGTTGAAAGAATTTGCTAGAAAACGCCGTCCACTAGAGGCTGTTATGAGTGATATCAGTCGGAAAGCACAAGCTAGAGGCTTAACTCCCGAAATTTTGAGTAATTTGCTAAGTGAGTAAAGTGAGATACGTTTTTGATACCAACGTGATCATTAGCTCTTTGCTGTTTGAGGGCAGTAATCCTGACTTGGCAATTAGGTATGCACTCCAAAATGGCAACATTTTGTTCTCATTAGAACTAATAGAAGAAATTGACGAAGTTCTCAGTCGTGCAAAGTTTAGAAAATATATCACAGATGAAGAAAGGGAAGAATTTTTAGACAGCTTTATAGATAGGGGAATATTGATTGAGGTGGTAGATGTTGTCAAGGAGTGCCGTGATGCCAAGGATGACAAGATTTTAGAGTTATCACTTAGTGGTAAAGCTGATTTGATTATCAGTGGAGATAAAGATCTGTTGGTTCTTAATCCTTTTCGCTCAATACAAATACAATCTGTTGAGCAATTTCTAAAAAGTGTTGGTCACTATCCACCAAACAAAGAGGCATAAAACATTACTGCACTCGACCGTATGCTAAACTATCCGTTAGAGGTGCGAGAATGAATTGATTATAAGCGATAGATTAATCTCCGTAATATCCCCAATGGAGGGATGAGAAGGAAAATTTCCCTAGAGTCCTTCCATCGGGGGGATTACATGAATAAATTCTCAATAAAATCAACACAATATCAGAGTAAGAGCCTCTAAAAATCTAGCAAATTATCGCAGTTATCTCGCGTCGGCTTTTTTTGATCACTCTCCCCTTATCCCCCAAACTAACGCCGCCTCAACAAATTTTTTATCTCTACCCAGATAGAAAGTTGACCACCTAGACTAGCGGGATGAGTGAAAATTCCTTGACGGGGACTGAATAAAAAGGCCAACATAAATAGGGTAAAGGCGACAAGCACGATCGCTGGTCCAGAGGGTAAATTCCAGTAATAACTTAAATACATCCCACTGATACTAGAAATAATACCCACACCCACACCCACACCCATGACTTGATGGAGACGGGTAACTAAAAGATAGGCAGTGGCTGCCGGGGTAATCAAAAGGGACAAAACGAGGATTACTCCCACCGCTTGCAGACTAGCAACGATTGTCAGACCAATCAGGAGCATTAAGCCTAAATCTAATAAATTTACTGGTAAACCCGCCGCTTGCGCCCCGATTTTGTCGAAAGTGTAGAATAATAGTTCTTTATACAGGAGCAAAACGGTTAATAAAACGATAACGGCAATAATTAGGGTATCGCGGATGTCGGCAGCAGTAACACCGAGAATATTGCCGAAGAGAAAGTGATTAAGGTCAATTTTGTTGTTTTTTTGGATGAGAGTGATCAGGGTGATGCCAAGGGCAAAAAAAGCCGAGAAAACAATACCCATGGCCGCATCTTCTTTGATCGGGGAACGATTACGGATTAAGTTAATCAGTAGGGTACTGACCATTGAGGCTAGTAAAGCACCCAAAAGAAGATTAAAATTACCAATAAAAGCGATCGCTAATCCGGGTAGGACCGAGTGACTGATGGCATCGCCCAAGAGGGCCAAACGTTGTACCATCAGGTAGGTTCCCACCACCGCACAAATGATCCCGACGATGATAGCTTCAATTAGGGATCTCTGCATGAAACTATACTGTAAGGGTTCGATTAATCCTGTTAATAGATTGTTGCCCATGAATCTGCCTTGGGGTTAAATTTTTCTGATTCTCGATCGAGGTTTTGCTCCTAGGGTCTATCTTCTAAATCGGGGGAGAAGATAGGTTAGGATTAGGATTAATTGTAAGTTTTTTCGCTCCTAACTGCCGCCATGGATACCCCCGTTCTTTCCTCAACTTTTTTTCTGACTCTCCTGCTCATGGTGGGATTATTCTTTTTTATTCGCGGTTCCGTCAAGGAGCGTATCGAACAGCGTGTCTATCTTACCAGTACCAGTGACGACCAACTATTAGAACAACTGCGAGATTATTTTGACCGACGTTCCTATCAAGTCAAGGCGATCGAACCCGAACAGAATATTGTCAGATTACAGGGTTTTGTGCCGCCTAGCCCCTTTCTAGCGATATTTTTGACAATTTTAGCGGCCTTGGGTTTATTTTGCTTCTCACTGGTGTTATCGGTGTTATTTCCTGATACTAATCCCTATATTTTTGCTCTTGTGGGTTTATCTCCCCTCGCGGGTGTTTTCTATTGGCAAAAAGTCGGCCGTTTAGAGGAAGTGGCTTTTAAAGTAGAAAGCAAATCTCAGCAAACGGAATTAACTGTCAAAGCCCATCGAGACGAGTTAAGACAACTACAAGATAGTTTAACCTTTCTAGAAAGACAATAAGCTTTTTATGTCCTATGAACGCCTAATTTATCTGGCCGATACCGATGCGGCCGGTGTGGTTTATTTTGCCCATCTTCTCTCGATCTGTCATGAAGCCTACGAGTTTTCTTTAGCACAATTTGGCATCAATATCAAGGATTTTTTGAAAGATTCTCCGGTTGCTCTACCGATTACTCAAGCGGAAATACAGTTTTTTCGGCCTCTTTTTTGTGGCGATCAAATACAGATTGATTTCACTGTCCGATCCCTAAGCGAAAACGAGTTTGAATTGCATTATAAAATTTATTTGGCTGAAATCATGGTCGGAAAAGCGAAAACCCGCCATGTGTGCATCGCTCCCACCAATAGACAAAGAATCCCTTTCCCGGAATCTTTAAAAAATTGGTTAAGATATTTATCAACCCCAGAGGATACTGGTATTTAAGAGATGATTTGGGCAGATTTAACGATAATTTTAACTAGGGATTGGTGGCACAATGCTTGGCAATTATTTAACCTCAGTACCGGGAGAATTATCTGGAATTCTTTTCTGGCTTTTATCCCCTTTATCCTCAGCTTTTGGCTATTTCGGATCACCCTCGATCGTTCCCTACTCTGGTGGTTAATTCTCTTAGTTTTTGTGCTTTTTTTACCCAATGCTCCCTATATTCTCACCGATAGCATTCATTTAATCTCTTATGTTCAGCAGGATTACGCCAAAAGTTTAATTTTTTTAGTTTTAATTCCCCAGTATAGTATCTTTATTTTCCTTGGCTTTCAGCTATACGTTCTCTCCTTACTTAATTTAAAAAGTTATTGTCAGCAAAGTCAGCTAAATTCAGCAGTTTTACCCCTAGAAATAACTCTCCATTTTTTAAGTGCGATCGGTATTTATCTAGGGCGGTTTCTCCGGCTGAATAGTTGGTATCTAGTCACTCAACCGCAGCAACTATTCTGGAGTTTGCAGAATTTACTGACTCAAAAACCTTTGATATTCATCTCTGTCTGTTTTTTAATTATTTGGGTACTATACGAAATCAATAAAAGACTTTACAATCGACTTTCTGGCTACAATTAACGCCTATCGGGGATTTCGACCCTCTCCTAGTCTCTTTCCGATTAATTAAAAGATAGTAGGAAGACAGAGATCAATTGGCCGCAGCGAAAGTAGTCGTGCAAAATTAATTTCCTAGTCGAGACTCCGAGACAGGAGACAGGAGACGGGAGACGGGAGACGGGATACAGCTATTAGGGATCGGATTTGAGTTTTCAGTTCACTGTTTACTGATCACAGCAGAAGTCTGACGGAGTAGTGGCTTAGATGTGTAATTAATTGTGCTTAGATACTTATGATCATCGAAAATTTGGGTCTTAAACCCCGTCGTTCTACGACGGCTTTACTGTTAAATATTAGAACATTTACGAAATATATGCTAGAATGTGAGACATGGAAAAAGCCTACTCGTTCCGATTTTACCCCACACCCGAACAAGAGTCGCTATTGCGGCGCACTTTGGGCTGTGTAAGATTGGTTTACAATAAGGCACTCCATCTCAGAACACAAGCTTGGTATGAAAGACAAGAAAGAGTAGGATATACTGAAACTTCTTCAATGTTGACCGAGTGGAAAAAGCAAGAAGAATTAGACTTTCTCAATGAAGTAAGCTGTGTACCTTTACAACAAGGGTTAAGACACCTACAAACAGCTTTTACTAACTTCTTTGCTGGTCGTACTAAGTATCCTAACTTTAAGAAAAAACATCAGGGAGGAAGTGCC
>VYLK01000189.1_pt1 | contig 26231 bp, 29 predicted proteins | sample 5114321 | NCBI WGS metagenome assembly VYLK01 (sample SAMN12291792, study PRJNA351875) | freshwater metagenome | isolation source: freshwater lake | place: USA: Michigan, MSU2 Lake | collected 2011-08-16
GCGGCGGACCGCTGGTCGGCCGAGGCGCGGCGGCAGGGGCCGTCGCTGCCCTTCGCCTTCGCCGAGCGGGGCCAGATGCTGATGGGACGCGATGACATCGCCGGGGCCATCGATTTCTACGAACAGGCCATCGAGCGCGGTCCCCGCTGGGCCGATCCGCAGAAATACTGGGGTGACGCGTTGGCAGCCCGGGGCGACGAGGCCGGGGCGATCCGCAAATACCGCGCCGCCGCCGACCGGGCTCCGCAGTGGGGCGCCCTGCACCTGGCCTGGGGTCGGGCGCTGGAGGCGCAAGGCAAGCGCGATCAGGCCCGTGAGAAATATGAGGAGGCCGCCCGCATGGACCTGTCCGCCACTGATCGGGCGGAGGTGGTGCGGCGACTGGGGGCGAGGACCTGATCATGACGGACACAAGCAAGCCGACCAGACGGCCTCGCCGCCAAAAGCCGACGGCCCCCACCACGCCTGATCCCGTCGAGATCGCCATGGAGATGGCTGTCAGCGGCCAGACGCCCGGCGATGCTGCGTTGGAGGTTCTGCGCATCAATGCCGCCCTGATGCGCGAGCAGATCGATGTCGCCCGTGAAGAGGCCAACCTGTCCCGCGAACAGATCGGCCTCGCCCGCAACGAGCGGTTCAGGAACCGGATCAAGGCGGTGCGGGACATCGCCATTGCCGTCGTCGTTCTTCTGCTCGCAGCGGGCGTGATCAGTTTCGTCTGGAACGCCCGGCAGGCCAGTGGGCTGGTCATCCAGCCGCTGTCGACGCCGCCCGATCTGGCCGAGCGCGGGCTGGATAGCCGGGCCGTCTCCTCGCAACTGCTGGACCGGCTCAACCGGCTTCAGGCGGAGACGGATTCGGCCCGCGCGGCCAATACCTATGCCAACAACTGGCAGGGCGACGTCAGCGTGGAAATCCCCTCCACGGGTGTCTCCATCGGCGAGCTGGACCGCTGGCTGCGAGGCGCCCTCGGTCGCGAGACGATCATTTCCGGCGAGGTGACGCGAGCCGGTGAAAGCCTGTCCATGACGGTGCGAACCCCGGCAGGCGGCGGTCGCACCATCGTCAGCCCGACCGGTGATCTGGACGCCCTGGTGCAGGGCGCCGCCGAGGCCATCTATGAGATAACCCAGCCCTATCGGTACGGCGCGTACCTCCACAACGGGGGACGGCGAGACGAGGGACTGGCCGTCATGAGGCGGCTCGCCGCTACAGGGGCACCGCTGGATCGCGCCTATGCCAACATAGCCCTCGGGTTGGACCTGGACAGACAGGGTTATTTCGATCAGGGCATGGTTCGTTACAGGCGCGCGCTCGAAATCTATCCCGATCTCGCGCCGGCCGAGAACAATCTGGCGAGCTTGGACGATATGGTTGGCGATCTGGAGCGCGCGCTGGCCGGTCGGACCCGGGTTGTCCGCATCCTGAGCGGGCCCGGCCGTCGGGACCTGCAGCCGGGAGCTGCCGAGGTCATGGAGATTCGCTCCCAGGCCCTTATCGCCGATTATCAGGGAGATGCGGCGGCGGCCGCTGACCTGGTTGGAACGCTGGCCGGCAAACAGGAATACGCGGGAATTGTTCAGGCCGCCCCCTTGCATCAGGCCAGCCTTCTGGTCGCCGCACATGACCTCGGCCGGGCCAGAAGGGTCCTGGCTGACGTCGGGGTCGCGTCGGCGGTCCAGAGTTACCAGATCACCACGGCGTTCGACCAACTGCTGGTCCCGACGGCCGACCTTCTGATAGCGCGCGAACTGTGGCCTCAGGCCCTGGCGGAGCTGCAGGCCTGGGAGGGCATGGTGAGCCGCCCCGAACATGTCGCGCAGATACCGACAGTGATCTGGCCCCGGATGGCTGAGGTCATGGCGCGGATGGGGCGGCTGGAGGAAGCCGTTGCCCTGGTCGGGCGGACGCCGACCAACTGCTATCGCTGCCTCACGGCGCGGGCGCGGATCGCGGAACTGGCCGGGGACCGGGCGGCGGCGGACCGCTGGTCGGCCGAGGCGCGGCGGCAGGGGCCGTCCCTGCCCTTCGCCTTTGCCGAGCGGGGCCAGATGCTGATGGCGCGCGGCGACATCGCCGGGGCCATCGCCTTCTACGAACAGGCCATCGAGCGCGGTCCCCGCTGGGCCGATCCGCAGAAGTATTGGGGTGACGCCCTGATGGCCCGGGGCGACGAAGGCGGCGCGATCCGGAAGTATCGCGCCGCGGCGGACCGGGCCCCCCGCTGGGGTGCCCTGCACCTGGCCTGGGGCCGGGCGCTGGAGGCGCAGGGTCGCCGCGATCAAGCCCGTGAGAAGTATGAGCAGGCCGCCCGCCTGGACCTGTCCGCCGCCGACCGGGTCGAGGTGGTGCGGCGGCTGGGTGTCCGGCCGGGATGATCCCCCACTCAGCCTGGCCCGTCGATCCCGCCGTCATCCTGCCCTTTCTGCTGGCGGTGGCCCTGATCGAGCTGACGCCGGGGCCGAACATGGGCTGGCTGGCGCTGGTGTCTCTGGGGCGCGGGCGGTGGGCGGGGTTTGCGGCGGTGGCCGGGGTGACGGTCGGGCTGGCCGTGTGGATGCTGGCAGCGGCCTTCGGCCTGACACAGGTCCTGCTGATCTGGCCGCCGCTGTTCCAGATCATCCGCTGGGCCGGGGTGGTGTTCCTGCTGTGGCTGGCCTGGGAGGCCTGGCGCGGCGACAGCGATCCCGCGGCCCCGGACGGTCCCGACCACAGGACCCTGCGCGGCCTGTTCCTGCGCGGGATGACCGGCAATCTGCTCAATCCCAAGGCGGCGGTCTTCTATGTCGCCCTGCTGCCGACCTTCATGCGGCCCGATCATGGGTCGCCGCTGGTGCAGGCGCTGAGCCTCGGCGGCCTGCATCTGGTGGTGGCGGTCGTGGTGCATGCCCTGATCGTTCTGGGTGCGGCCGGGGCGAGTGGCGCGGTCCTGACGCGGGTGCAGGGGCCGGTGCTGCGCGCCGTCATGGCCGGCGGCATCGCCCTGGTGGCACTATGGATGGCGTGGGAGACGCGGGGCTGAGGCGGTCGCTAAGGCGGACAGGGCTGGTTCGTCACAACGAACACAACGCAGGGCACAACGGACACAGCGGGTGCTGCGCGGATGCCCGGACCCACCGGGGCTGCGTTTGATCAATGCGGCGTACGCCGCGATTTCAGGTCCGCCGGAGATGACACCGAACCTGACGGAGCGCCGGTCCCGTCGTGTTCGTTGTGCCCTGCGTTGTGTCCGTTGTGATGAACCTGACGCCCGCCGCACCCCGCCAAAGGCGCGACGGCAGGTTCAACTCGACGGACGATCGCGCTAGCGTCCGAACCGAACCTGTCCGGAGTGCCCCTTATGTCGATCCGCCTCACCCGCCGCGCGGCTCTGGTTTCCTCCGTAGCCGGAGCGGCCGCCCTGCCCTCGACCGGCTGGACGCAGGCCGCAGCGAACGACAGCGCCTCGCTGGCCGAACAGGTCGACGCCTATGTGAAACGGGTCATGGCGGGCTTCCCCGACCAGCCCGCGGTGTCCGTAGCCGTGGTCAAGGACGGGCAGGCGGTGCTGACCCGCGCCTATGGCGTGCGGTCCATCGGCGGGGCGGCGGTGGATGAGCACACCCTGTTCGCCATCGCCTCCAACACCAAGGCCGTGACCTGCGCCGCTCTGGCCATCCTGATCGATGAGGGCAAGGTGAAATGGGACGAGCCGGTGCGGACCTATCTGCCCGGCTTCAGCCTGTCCAAGCCCGCGCTGAACGACATGGTCACGGTCCGCGATCTGGTCAGCCACCGGATCGGCTTCGGCCTCGGGGCCGGGGACCTGCTGTTCTGGCCCAACAGCGACCGGACCCGGGCCGAGATCATGGCCGCCGTGCCCCATGTGCCGATCGAGGACAGTTTCCGGACCACCTACCACTACTGCAATCTGATGTTCGTGGTGGCCGGCGAGGTGATCGCCGCGGCCTCGGGCATGGCGTGGGAGGATTTCGTCCAGACCCGGATTCTGGACCGGCTGGGCATGACCGAAACCCTGCCGGTGATGATCGGGGCCGATCCGGCGAAGTCAGCCCTGCCGCACGGTCGGGTCGGGCCGCCGCTGCGCTACCAGGGCGAGATGCAGACCATCGGCCAGTCGATCCAGGAGGTCTGGAACTGGTCGGCCGCGGGGGCGGCGGGCGGCTTCGTCACCACCCCGGTCGACTGGGCCAGATGGATCGCGGTGCAGCTGGCGCGCGGCGAACTGCCGGACGGGACGCGGCTGTATTCCGAAGCCCGGGCCAATGAGATGTGGCGGCCCAATATCATCATCTCCAACTCGGCGGGACCGACCGAGACCCTGCCCGGGCGGGCCATCGCCTCGACCTATGCAACCGGCTGGCAGGTGCAGGACTATCGCGGCGAGCGGATGATCACCCACGGCGGCGGAGCCCCTGGCTATGTCTCGGGCACGGTGCTGATCCCGGGGCGCAATGCGGGCTTCTCCTATTTCACCAATGCCGAGGAGAGCTTCCTGACCCGTGCCCTGCGCAGCGGCATCACCGACATCGTGATGGGCAAGACCGGCTTCGACTGGGTCGCGGACGGGGTGCGTCTGAAGGCCGAGGGGGATGCGAAATCGATCGAGGCGGCGGCGGAGATCGATGCGAAACAGGCCGCGGGCGCGCCGCCGTCCCTGCCGCTGGCGGCCTATGCCGGAACCTGGCGCGACCCCTGGTACGGCGACATCACAATCCAGGCACGGGACCTTCAGCTGTGGCTGAGCTTCAGCCGGACCCCCTCGCTGCAGGGCCCGGTCGAGCCGTATGACGGCGACACCCTGCGGACCCGGTTCACCGACCGGCGCGAGGAGGATGTCTTCATCACCTTCAGGCTGGAGAACGGCCGGCCCGTATCAGCGACGATGAAGGCGGTCAGTCCGGATGCGGACTTCAGCTATGACTACCATAACCTGCGGCTGACGAAGGTTTGAGCCCCTACTCCGTCTGACGCCGCGAGACCCGGCCCGCTTCGAGCACCGGCATGCCGGCCTCGGTCGGGATGTAGATGGTTTCGCGGCCCGACTTGCCGGCGGTTTCCTTGAGCATGTCGATATAGGCCCAGCGCAGGTAGTTCTCCGGCCCGCCGAGGCTTTCGGCCATGATGCGGTTGGCCTCATTGGTGCCGCGGGCGCGGGCGACCTCGGCCTGGGCGGTCAGCTGGGCCGAGTCGAGGGCGGCCTGGGCCTCAAGCACGCGGATGCGGCGATCCTGGACGGCCTGCTCATAGGCGGCCTTGCCCTGCATCTGTTTGGAATAGACGTTGTAGGTCGGCAGGCCGATCATGACGACGGCAAGGACGATGACGACGGCGATGACCGAGCCGATGGTGATGCTGACGCCGCGCATGGTGCTCTCCTGAAAAGTCGGGACCGACCCGGGTCGTCAGAGTCGCCGCCGGATTGCCATGGGTCAAGCCCCGTCGGCTTGAAGGTTCAGTACCGGTCGCGCGGGCGAGGGTCCAACAGCAGGCCGGAGACTGTTGCAGCCAGCAGGCGCGGTGCCAGCGGCAGGCGCGCCACCTTGCCCAGCACATGGTCGCGGACCCAAGGCAGGATGCGACCGTCGGCCTGATAGAAGGGGGTGAAGCCGAGGCTCAAGGCCTGATACAAGCGCACGTGCCAACGGCGGGCTGCGGCATAGGCAGACAGGGCCACCGGCAGATCGCGATGCCGGATCAGGGCGTCGGCCAGGGATTGTGCGTCGAGCAGGCCCATGTTTACCCCCTGCCCCAGCTGCGGACTGGTGGAGTGGGCAGCATCACCGATCACGGCCAGTCGATCCGCCACGGGGCGGCCGAGGGTCTGGTGACCATAGGAGGCCAGTGTCATCTGATCCCGGTCGGTGATGGCGTCCATGACCGGCGTCAGCTCCGGCCACAGGCGAAGGCAGTGGTCCTTCCAGACGTCCAGCCCCCGCGCATACCACTCGGGCCAGATCTCGGTTTTCAGGCTCCAGAAGAAGGTTGCCAGGGGAGCCGTCTCGTCCGGCCTGACGCCGCAGGGGAGTACGCCGAGCATGCGGCTGGCACCCAGATAGACCTGCTGCAGTGCCGTCGGATCGAAGGGCGCTCCCGGCCAGGGCACAGTGGTCCACAATGCGCCCCAAGCCAGATCGGTCCGCTCAGCCCCCATCCGGGCCGAGATCGCCGACCGCGCGCCGGAGGCGTCGATGACGAGATTGAAGGGCCCGCTGCGGCCGCCGGCGCTGTTGGTCAGACGGCCGCCGTCGGCGGCGACGATCTCACGGTCGGTTTCGAATTCGACGCCGGCCTCGACGCAAGCCTTGAACAGAATGGCGAACAGGGCGGTGCGGTTAATGCCAATGGCCTGTCGCGGATGTCTCAGTTCGCTGTAGCGCACATCGAGGACGACCCGTCCACGGCGGGCCTCACGCCCGATTATGTGGTCGATGCGCTGGCCATGGGCCTCGATCTGCGCCGTGAGCCCAAGCCGGTCCAGCACATCCAGTCCTGTGGGCTGGAGCATCAGGCCGGCACCGACGGGGCGCGGCGTGTCGAAACGTTCGTGGATCAAGACACCCCGCCCCTGCCGGGCCAGCATGAGGGCGACAGCAAGGCCGGTTGGACCGGCACCGACGATGGCAACGTCGTCCGGGGGAGTCAGGCGGCGGGGCGGTAACGGGATATCCAGTGTCCCCTGCGGAGGCTTCTTCCCGGTCCTGGTGCGCGGCTTTCGGACTTTCGGAGCCGCCTTTTCCGTCACGCGGGGACCAGTTCGATCAGGTCGAGGTTGGACTCGGCCTGGGGCCAGGGGATGACCAGCCGCCAGCGGCGCTCACCGATCCGCTCCAGAACGGCGATCAGGTCGCGGTCGGGCCGCTGGCCGTAGGAGTTGGCGGGTGGCTCCTCGGCCAGGGCCAGGGAGCCGAGCATGACCATTTGACGATCGTTCTCGGGGAACAGCAGGCCGGCAGGGCGCTGACTGCCGGTCTGTTTGGAGAATTTCAGACCCCGCGGCGTGGCTTCGATGCGGCAGGCGAACCAGCCGTAGACCACATAGCCGAGGCCGTCCTCGCCCCCCTGGGACCCCAGTTTGACGGTGCGGCAGCGATAGTCGCCGGGCGGCGGCGCGACCGATGACCGGGCGGCCCGGGGGTCGATCAGGTCACCGAGGCCGCTCAGGTCGCCCGAGCCGGGCTGACGGCGGGCCTGTTGCAGGGCCAGAGACCAGGCCGCATCGCGGCGGCTGTAGCGGTCGCGGTCGGATGCCGTGACGATGCCGCGCCAGTCGCGCAGCGCCACCGGTCCGGCGGACTCTCCGGAAGCGGCGGGTGGCGGCGGGGGCGGGGGTGGGGGTGGCGCGGAGGCGCAGGCAGCGAGCACGAGGCTCGCGAAAAGGCTCAGGGCCGAAGACCGCAACAGGCCGGACATGGGCGCTCCGGGAGAGATCGAGGCCCCCTTGGGCCAGCGAAGCGAGGCGGCGTCAAGCGACCTTGCACGGCGGGCAGGGTCCCGGTCAGTCCTCGGCGGCCGTGGCCTCGACCTTGCGGCGGGGCGCGCGACGCTTGGGCGCGGCGGCCTCTTCAGCGGCTTCAACGGGTTCCGGTGCCGATGCGGTCGAACGGGTCAGGAAGCCCGGCAGGGCCGAGGGACCGTCGTCGGTGGCCACGCCGGCATCACGGCGGGGCTTGCGCTCGGGACGCTCTGCGCGCTCGGCGCGGGCCGGGCGTTCGGCCCGTTCCGGCCGTTCGGAACGGACGTCCGGGGCGGCCTCGGTCGTCTCGGCGGGCGGGGCGTCGCTCTCGGTGCGGGCCTCACCGCCTTCGCGTTCGAAGCGGGCGTTACGCTCCAGCTGGCGGCGCTCCCAGCGTTCGCGGCGGGTCTCGCGGCGGCTGCCGTCGGCATTGAAGCCGCCGTCATTCTCGGACCGGGGCTCGCGCGGTTCGCGGTCCTGACGCGGCTGGTCGTCGCGGTCGCGCCATTCCCGGCGGGGCTGTTCGCCCCCCTGACGATCACCTTGACGGTCATTGGGGCGGTCGTTCGAGCGGTCGTTCTGGCGTTCCTCGGCCTCGCGCTGGCGGGCCTCGATCTGGGCGAGACGGTCGGCCTCGACCTTTTCGGCAGCCATGATGGCGGCGGCCTGGGCACCCGTCTCGTCCTCGAAATCGATGTCGAAACCCTGGCCGGCCAGTTCGCGCTGGGCGATCTCGGACACGGGACGCGAGGGCTGGAGCGCGCGCAGGACGCGGAAATAGTGTTCGGCGTGCTGGGTGTAGTTCTCGGCCAGGACGCGGTCGCCGGCGGCGGAGGCGTCGCGCGCCAGCTGCATGTAGCGCTCATAGACGGTCTGGGCGTTGCCGCGGACCTTGATGTTCTCAGGGCCCTGGGAGTCCCACGAACGGTTCGGATTGGTGGCGTTGGCATTGTTGTTGCCGCTGCCGCCGCCGGGCTTTCTGTTGCGTCCGCGCTGACGCTTCATGCCCTTGAAATCTCTCATCCGACGCTACCGTGCTTTGTATGAGGGACGGTCCGGGGCGATGGCCGCCGGTGCTGTCCGTTGGGTCGTTCCGCTTCGTTCCGGGGCCAATCCCCGCTGACGATGTGATCGGAAATACATATCTCCCCGTGGTCCGCCCGGCCGATCTGGCCAGACCTTCACATGCCCTGAGCGCGCGTGGATGGGCCTGAAGCGGTCCAAGGCGTGCGTTTTGGGTGGGAGACAGACGAAGACTTAGCGCGGCAAGGGGCCGTTTCCAAGAGGTTTGTTTGAGACCCCTCCACCACCCTTCGGGCGGTCCCCCTCCCCCGGTGGTGGAGGAAAGCTACATCTTCGGAATGGGGTTTGTCCTCGGGTCCGGGCCGTTGGTGACGACGCGGTCGCGGTCGGACAGGTCCTTGACGATGATGACGTGCTCGAAGCCCGCCGCCTCGAACAGGGCCTTGACCTGCGGGCCCTGGTCCCAGCCGATCTCGACAGCGAAAATCCCGTCGGGGCGCAGGATGCGGCGGATCTCGGGGGCCAGTTCGCGATAGGCGACGAGGCCGTCGGGGCCACCGTCGAGGGCCAGATGCGGGTCGTGTTCTCGGACCTCGGGGTCGAGGCCGGGGATGTCGCCCGAGGGGATGTAGGGCGGATTGGAGACCACCAGATCGAAGCTGGCGTCGCCGAAACCGGCAGCCCATTCGGTGCGCAGGAAGGTCGCGCGGTTGTCGAGTTCCAGGTTGGTGGCGTTCTCCTTCGCGACGGCCAGGGCCTCGAAGGAGATGTCGGTGCCGACGCCCCGCGCCCCGGCCCGCTCGGCCAGGGTGGCCAGCAGGATGGCGCCCGAGCCGGTGCCGAGATCGATCATCTCGAAGGCCTGATGCGGCGGATAGGCCAGCATAACGACGTCGAGGATGGCCTCGGTGTCGGGCCGGGGGCTGAGCACGTCAGGGGTGACGTTCAGCATGATCTTCCAGAAGCCCTTGCGGCCGAGGATGCGCGAGACCGGCTCGCGGCGCAGGCGGCGTTCGACGAAGCCGTCCAGGGCGGCCTGCTGGTCCGGGGTCACGACGCGGTAGGGGTCGGTCAGGATGTCGGTGCGGCTCGCGCCGGTGGCGACCTCGAGCAGCAGGCGGGCGTCGATCGAGGGGCTGTCGATGCGGCCGGCCTTGAGGGTGGCGGTCGCGGCCTTCCAGGCGGTCACGAGGGTCGGGGTCATGGGGTCTCCGGGCATTCGGCGGTCTGGAGCATTGATGGGCAAGTTCCGGGACCGGACTCGCTGTTTCAGTCAGGTCCGGTCAGGCCTTAGCCGAACTCCGCCTCGAGATCGGCGAGACGGGCCGCCTGATCCTCCGCGATCAGGGCGTTGAGCAGGGGGTCGATGTCGCCCTCGAGGATCTGCGGCAGGCTGTGCAGGGTCAGGCCGATACGGTGGTCGGTCACCCGGCCCTGCGGGAAATTATAGGTGCGGATACGCTCCGACCGGTCGCCGGAGCCGACCTGGGATTTGCGCGAGTCGGAGCGGGCGTCGTCCTTCATCTGGCGCTGCATGTCATAGAGCCGGACGCGCAGGTTCTTCATCGCCTTGTCGCGGTTGACGTGCTGGGACTTCTCCGAGGAGGTCACCACGATCCCCGAGGGGAAATGGGTGATGCGCACGGCGGAATCGGTCTTGTTGACGTGCTGGCCGCCCGAGCCGGAGGCGCGGAAGGTGTCGATGCGGATGTCCTTGTCGTGGATCTCGATCTCGACATCCTCGACCTCGGGCAGGACGGCGACCGTCGCGGCCGAGGTGTGGATCCGGCCACCGGCCTCGGTCGTCGGGACCCGCTGGACGCGGTGGACGCCGCTCTCGAACTTCAGCCGGCCGAAGACGCCGTCGCCCGTGACCGTCGCGATGATCTCCTTGTAGCCGCCCGCGTCGCCCTCGGTGGCCGAGTCCAGCTCGACCTTCCAGCCGCGGGTCGAGGCATAGCGGGAGTACATGCGGAACAGGTCGCCCGCGAACAGGGCGGCCTCATCGCCGCCGGTGCCGGCGCGGACTTCCAGCACGGCGGAGGCGTTTTCGTCGGCATCGCGCGGGGCCAGCAGCAGGGCCACGTCGCGCTCCATATCGGGCAACCGGTCTCTGAGCGCCTGCAGTTCGTCAGCGGCCATTTCGGCCATCTCGGGGTCGGTGGCCATGGCTTCGAGATCGGCCATCTCGGCCCGGGTCCTCGCCAGCGCCATGACGGCGTCGGCGACGGGCTTCATCTCCGCATGTTCCTTGGAGAGGCGGACGATCTCCTGGCCGTCGCTGGCCGCGCCCATCCGCGCCTCCACCTGGTGGAAACGGTCGAGCACCTGATCGAGCCGGGCCTGGGGCAGTCGCAAGGGGGAAGCGCCTCTTCAAAACGGGAGGCGGTGTTTACTCCGACGGACACCGCCCTGTCGATGCGGGCCTGTCGATGCAGGGGCACGAGGCGTGATCTGATCCCGGGTGCGGCCGGGACGGCTCAGCCCGGTCGTGTGTCCGCAAAGCTCGGCCGGGCCTCCAGCGCCGCCTGCAGGGCCATCAGCCCGGGACGACCCGTCGCGAGGTCGAAATCGGGATGGCGGAAGCCGATCCAGGTCACGGCGACGCCGGCGGTGATGACGCCGATGTCCAGCCGGGCCGGATCGGGGCGTGCAGCCTCAAGCGCATCAAGCGCCCGGCCCATGTTTTCGGTCCAGCGGCCGATCCACGACGGTGACTGTTCGCTTTCGGGACGGCGCTTTTCCAGCACCAGTTTGACCCCCATCTCCAGAGCCTGATTGCCCTGGGTCTCCAGCCGCCGCACGCGCAGACGCTCCGCGCCTTCGGCGGGCAGGAGGCGCGGGCCGGCGCCGAGAGCGTCGAGGTAGTCGCAGATAACCGGGCTGTCGTTGAGCGGCAGGCCGTCCCCGGCGATCAGGGTCGGGACCTGGACGACCGGATTGGAGGCCAGCAGTTCCGGCGCATTGGCGTAGGGGTCGACCACGATCTCCTCGATCCGGTCGATCAGCCCCTTCTCACGGGCCACGATCCGGCATTTGCGGGCGAAGGGCGACGGGACGGTGATGTAGAGTTTCATAGCGGCTCTTCCCGGATTCAAGAGACCGGTCACGGGTATTGTCGGCTGGTGTGCAGCACATTCACGATCCGCACCAGTTTCTCTTCCACGCGATAGACCAGAATGTAGTCGGAATGGACCACCATCTCCCGCGTGCCGGCTCGGCGCCCGGGTCGCCCTGCCATCGGAAACCGGGCAAGCCGGTCGGCAGCGGCCTCGAAGAGGTTGTTCATAGCCTCGGAAGCATCGGGATTTCACTCGGCGATGAAGGCAAGAATCGCGCGCAGGTCGGACCGCGCATCTTCGGCCCAGGCGACCCGGGCCACGACTATTTGCGGTAGCTCTCGATCAAGGCCTTCATTTCCGCCATGACCTTTTCATGCGAAATCGGAGGCCGGGTATCCGCCAGAGACCGCTCCACCTTCGCCCGGAACCAGGCATCATAGGCTTCGGCCTCTTCGATCGAGGCGAATTCGGACTCTGTGGGATCGAGCGCGGGCATGGGCGGAATATGCGGCCCGTCCGGAGTCGCCGCAACCGATTGCTACCGCAGGGCGATCTTCGGCGCGGCTTCTACCGCGCGCGCCGCGTCCAGTTCGGCGGCTTTCGCCTCGACCAGTTCGACGATGTGATCGACCATGCCGTCGTTGTGCTGTTTGTGGGCCATCCTGCCGTTGACATAGACCATGCCCGAGCCGGCCCCGCCGCCGGTGAAGCCGATGTCCGTGTACAGGGCCTCACCCGGGCCGTTGACGACGCAGCCGATGATCGACAGCGACATCGGCGTGGTCACATGGGCCAGACGCTCCTCGAGGATGCCGACGGTCTCGATGACGTTGAAGCCCTGACGGGCGCAGGAGGGGCAGGCAATGATGTTCACCCCGCGGTGGCGCAGGCCCAGCGACTTGAGGATGTCGAAACCGACCTTGACCTCTTCCACCGGGTCAGCGGCGAGCGAGACACGGATGGTGTCACCGATCCCGGCCCAGAGCATGGAGCCGAGACCGATGGCGGACTTGATCGTGCCCGACCGCAGGGGACCGGCCTCGGTCACGCCAAGGTGCAGGGGGCAGTCGATGGCCTCGGCCAGCTGCTGGTAGGCCGCCACGGTCAGGAAGGGGTCGGAGGCCTTCACCGAGATTTTGAACGCGTGGAAATCGTGGTCCTGGAGGATGCGGGCGTGGTTGAGGGCGCTCTCGACCATGGCCTCGGGGCAGGGCTCGCCGTATTTTTCCAGCAGCTCTTTCTCCAGTGAGCCGGCGTTAACGCCGATGCGCATGGAGCAGCCGTGGTCGCGGGCCGCCTGGATGACTTCGCGGACCCGGTCCGCCGAGCCGATATTGCCCGGATTGATGCGCAGGCAGGCGGCCCCGGCCTCGGCTGCCTCAATGCCGCGCTTGTAGTGAAAATGGATGTCAGCGACCAAGGGGACGCGGGACTCGCGGGCGATGGTCCGGAAGGCCGCCGTCGAGGCTTCGTCAGGGCAGGAGACCCGGACTATGTCGGCACCGGCCTCCTCCAGCTGGCGGATCTGCTCCAGCGTCGCCGCGGCGTCGGACGTCGGCGTATTGGTCATGGACTGGACGGAGATCGGCGCATCGCCGCCCACAGGCACCGATCCGACCATGATCTGGCGGCTCTTGCGGCGCTCGATATGTCGCCAGGGACGGATATGGGAAAGGTCAGTACTCATGGGGCCGCAACATAGGGCCTTGATTGCGGCATGGCCACGACACCCGATGCCGCGATCAGCCGCCTGTCGTGGGAACCAGGGCCGTCTCGACCGCAACAGCCTCAACCTGGGCCTGGGCCTGGGCCTCCGCCTGGGCGGCCTGGGTGCGGGCCGCGACCTCGGCGGCCGCCTGACGGGCGAGGGTCTGGGCACGGGCGTTGAGCTGGCTGAGCGGGGTCTGCTCAGCCGTGAGCGTGCCGCCGTGTTCGCCATTCAGATAGACGTCAAAATCGGTGAAATGACTGGAGACGTCCACCACCGCCGCCACGCCGGCAGGCGCGCGCCAGGCATCTCCGGCCGCCAGCTGTCGCGCGAAAAGGACCCGGCCGTCCGCCATCCGGACCACCAGACTCGCCGCCTTGCGCGCCTGGATGACCACCTGTGAGGCCCCGGCCGAAGCACCATAGATGGCGCCGCGGGGGTTGAAGGCCCGCTGCACCGGCGGCGCGCCGAAGGCCGCCGCGGCAAGGGCTTCGGGCGAGGCCGGGTCGACGCCGGTCAGCTCGGCCTCGAGACCCGGCGTGATGTAGAGGGCCGGTATGGTCTGGTCCGGCGGGGCCGGGCGCGGCGCGGAGAGGCGCAAGGCCTCAGGCTGGCCGGGGACGGCCCCAAGGGTCCAGCTTTCCGGAATGGCCGTCAGGTCGGACGGCTGGGGGGCCCGCATAAGGCTGACACGCTGGAACACGTTCCAGCCGACCACGGCGATGACGAGGGCCAGGCCGGCTGCAATCAGACGCGGGGAATAGCGACGGACCTCCTCGAAGGCCACGCCGACCGGGGCCTGGAGAGGCACGGAGGGATCGGGGCTCTCGCGCTTGAACCGCTCCACCGCCAGCTGTTCGTCAAGGCCCAGCGCGCCGGCATAGGCGCGCACATAGCCGATCGAGAAGACACGGTTGGGCAGGGTCGAGAAATCGTTCTGTTCCAGCGCCGTCAGATAGCGCGGCGGAACGCGGGTAAGGCTGGACAGTTCGGCCAGGGAGCGACCGGAGTATTCACGGGCGATGCGCAGGCCGTCGCCCAGAGTCGCCGCATCCGTGACGGAAGGAACGACATCCTTCCAGTCTGGATGAGCCTTGAGCTCTTCGGAGGTTCCCCCCGCATCCAGCGCCATTACGCCTGACCCCACACTCGGCTGGCGCGAGGGATCCCCCCGCGTCGCCATACTCGAACTGACGGCCCGTACCATATCGGGACGGCGGTTCCGGCCTGCCCCCGCAGACCACCACGTCCCAGCTTGTGGATAACTCATTAGAGCCGCCCGATCAACGATTTGTTAGCCATCCCGACGTGTCGGACCGGGACGGTTCAGATCGCGATGTTCAACTTCCGCGCCAGGGATTCGAGCTCACCCCGGATTGAGCCGGCAGAGGAGCCCAGCAGGCTGGCCATGCTGCGCCGGGCGGCGGTCAGGTCGGCCGACAGGATCATCCGCTTCACCGATCCGACGCCGCCCGCCGGAGCCGAAAGGCGGGTGAACCCCAGGGTCAGGAGGGCGAAGGCTTCCAGCGGCCGGCCGGCCAGTTCTCCGCAAACCGACACGGGTGTGCCGGTATCGGCACATTTCTTCTGGATCTCGGCCAGCGCGCGCAGGGCCGGAGGTGACAGGGGGTCGTAACGGTCGGAAACCAGCGGGTTCGTACGGTCAGCGGCGAACATGTACTGGAACAGGTCATTGGTCCCGACCGACACGAAATCGGTCAGCGGCAGAAGCGCGTCGAGGTGCCAGAGCAACGACGGGCATTCGATCATGGCCCCCACGCGCAGCAGGGCCGGCAGTTCCCGGCCCCGGCGTTTGGCCCAGGCGCATTCAACATCGACCATCTCGCGCGCCGCACGGAACTCGTCGACTGTGGCGATCATCGGGAACATCACCCGCAGCTCGCGGCCGGCGGCGGCGGTCAGAAGGGCCCGCAGCTGCAGCCGCAACAGGCCGGGCCGGTCAAGACCGAGGCGGATGGCACGACGGCCCAGGGCGGGATTCTCCTCCCGCTCGGTCTCCAGATAGGGCAGCACCTTGTCGCCACCGATATCGAGAGTGCGGAAGGTAACGGGCCGATCTCCGGCCGTGTCCAGAACCAGCTTGTAAAGGGCGGTCTGGCTGGTCAGGCGGGGCAGTTCCTCCGAGACCATGAACTGGAATTCGGTGCGAAACAGGCCGATGCCCTCGGCACCGGTGGCGTCCAGGTTCTCCAGATCGACAGCCAGACCCGCATTGGTGAGGACGGTGATCCGGGTCCCGTCGAGGGTGACGGCCGGAACGTCGCGGAGCTTGGTGAATTCGGCCTGGCGCGCGCTGCGGACCAGCATGCGTGACTGGACGGCGGCCAACATGTCGGGCCGGGGACGCAGATAGGTCTCACCGGTCTCGCCGTCGACGATGACGAGGTCGCCTTCCGACAGCCGGTCGCGCAGCCCCATGATGCGCCCGACACAGGGGATCTGCAGGGCGCGGGCGACGATGGCGGCGTGGCTGGCGGCCGAGCCCTCCTCGAGCAGGAGGCCCCGCAGCTTGTGGCGGGGATATTCCAGCAGATCGGCCGGACCGAGGTTACGGGCGACAAGGATCGCATCGTCCGGCAGGTCGCGCTCGCCCGGCCTGTCGCCGGCCAGCACCCGCAACAGCCGGTTCGCCAGATCCTCGAAATCGTGCAGCCGCTCCTTGATATAGGGGTCGCGGGCCTGGGCGAACCGGGCGCGGTGCTCGTTCCGGACGCGGTCAACGGCGGCCTCGGCGGTCAGGCCGGTTCGGACAGCCTCTTCAAGCGAACGGTTCCAGCCCCGGTCGTCGGCGAACATCCGGTAGGTTTCCAGCACCTCGAACGGCAGGCCCGCGAGCTTGCCCTGACCGCCGTCAAGGATGGAATCGATATGGGCCTTGAGGCTGATCAAGGCCTCGCGCAGCCGGATTTCCTCGACCTGCTGGTTCTCGGCCAGAAGGTTCTCGGGCGCGACCGGAGCCTCGTGCAGGATGACGTGACCATAGGCCAGACCCTCGGCGAAGCGCTGGCCCTTGAGGCGTTCGGGCCGGTGCGGCGCGACCTCGATGTCGCGCAACTCATCCTGTGCCAGCAATTCACCGGAGGCCACGGTCTCGGCCAGGACCATGGCGATGGTCTGGATGTCCTCGACTTCCTCGTCATCATAGCGCCGCTCGGAGCGGTTCTGGACGACGAGCACACCGATCGCGCGGCCGCCGCGCAGCAGGGGGGCACCGAGAAAGGCGTGATAGGGGTCCTCGCCCGTCTCCGGCCGGTAGGCGAAGCTGGGGTGGGACGGTGCATCCGACAGGCTGATGGGGGCTGCGGTGCGAGCCACCTCACCGACCAGGCCCTCGCCGGGGCGCAGCCGGGTGGTGTGGACGGCCTCGGGCTTCAGGCCCTGGGTGGCGAAGAGTTCAAGTTCGCCGGAGGCGCGGCGCAGATAGATCGAACAGACCTCGGCCACCATCGACTGGGCGATGATGCGCACCACGGTATCGAGCCGGTCCTGGGCCGGAGTCGCGCCGGCCATGGCTTCGCGAATCTGGCGAAGGAGGTTCCGTGGCCCCGTCGTCAATCCGCCAACCGGCATGGCCCCTCCTGATGAACGACGCCGCAGATGGGCACCGTCCGGCTCAATTCCTAGACTTGCTCGAGTCCATAAGCGGCATGAAGTGCACGAACTGCCAATTCCGCATAGGCAGCGTCGATCAATACGCTGATCTTGATCTCGGATGTCGAGATGGCCTGAAACTTCACGCCCTTGTCGGCGAGGGCCCGGAACATGGTCTGGGCCACCCCCGCATGGCTGCGCATGCCGACGCCGACGACCGAGACCTTGGCGACATCCTCATCGACACGCAGTTCCTCGAAACCGAGTTCGGTCCGGGCGGCCCGCATGAGTTCGGCGGCGCGGGCGGCGTCGCGGCGGCCGGTGGTAAAGGTCAGGTTGACCGCGCCCTCGCTGCGCGCCTGGCTCTGCACGATCATGTCGACATTGACGTTGGCCCCGGCCAGCCGGGCGAAGACGTCGGCCGGCGCCTCGACCCGGTCAGAAAGGCCCAGCAGGGTGATGCGGGCCTCGTCACGGCTCATGGTCACGCCCGATACGATGCGTTTTTCCACGATTTCCTCCTCGTCGCAGATCAGTGTGCCGGACTTGGCGGGCAGGATGCCGTTTTCGTCGGGTTCGATAAAGCTGGACAGCACCCGGAGCGGCACCCGTTTGGCCATGGCCAGTTCGACCGAGCGGGTCTGCAGCACCCGGGCCCCCAGCGAGGCCATTTCCAGCATCTCTTCATAGGAGATCTTCTCGAGCCGCCGCGCGCGCGATTCGATGCGGGGATCGGTCGTATAGACGCCGTCCACGTCCGTGTAGATGTCGCAAGGGCAGCTGAGGGCGGCAGCGACCGCCACCGCCGAGGTGTCCGAGCCGCCGCGGCCGAGGGTGGTGATCCGCCCCGAGCGGCTGACACCCTGGAAGCCGGGCACCACGGCGATCTCGCCCGCGTCCATGGCGGCACCCAGAACCTCGCCGGGCACCTCCTCGATCCGGGCGCGACCGTGGGCTTCATCGGTGAGGATGGGAATCTGCCAGCCCATCCAGCTGCGGGCATTCAGGCCCATGTTGCGCAGGGTCAGGGCCAGCAGGCCGGCGGTGACCTGTTCGCCCGAGGCGACGACGATGTCGTATTCATCATCCGAGAGCTCGACCCCCTCGCCCGGCCGCCCCGCACCATCGGTCCAGGCGACCAGTTCATTGGTCTTGCCGGCCATGGCGGAGACGACCACGGCGACCTGTTTGCCCGCAGCGGCCTCGGCCGCGACGATGCGGGCGGCGCGGCGGATGCGTTCGAGGTCGCCCATGGAGGTGCCGCCGAACTTCATCACCAGTCGCGTCTTGGCTGACCGCGTTTCGTCTGGCCGCGTCATCGTGGCGGATCGCCCCATCTTGCATGGAAGGCCGCGCGGGTTCATCCCTCGGCCCATGGCCGCTTCTAACGACAGGGTATCGGCGCGCAAACCCCAAAGCGGCGCGGAATTCGACGGCGGGGCTGCCGGCCCCTCGATAGATCCCGCCGATGTGGCGCGATTTTCGGCCCAGGCGGCGGAATGGTGGGACGCCCACGGACCTTTCGCGCCGCTGCACAAATTCAATCCGGCCCGGCTGGCCTTCGTCCGCGACCGGGCGGCGGAGCGTTTCGGGCGCGATGTCAGGGCACGGGCCGCCTTTGCCGGCCTGACCCTGCTGGACGTCGGCTGCGGCGGCGGACTGATCGCCGAACCGATGCGGCGGCTGGGCTTCCAGGTCACCGCCGTCGATGCCTCGGCAGAAAACATCGGCACGGCGCGGGCCCATGCGGAACAGCAGGGCCTCGACATCGCCTATCGCGCCGCCACCGTCGAACAGCTGGAGGCCGAGGGGGCCGGGCCTTTCGACGTCGTGCTGACGCTTGAGGTGATTGAACATGTGGCCGATCCGGAGGCCTTCATCCGCGCCTGTTCGCGGCTGGTGAAGCCCGGCGGGATGATGATCGTGGCCACGCTGAACCGGACGCTGAAGGCGCTGGCGCTCGGCAAGGTCGCTGCGGAATACGTCCTGCGCTGGGTGCCCGCCGGGACCCATGACTGGAGCCAGTTTCTAAAGCCGGAGGAGATCCGGCGGATGCTGTCGGAGGAGCCGGTGGCGGTCAGCGGACCGTTCGGGCTGGCCTATGATCCGTTTGCGGATCGTTGGAGCGAAAGCGACGATACCGCTATAAACTATCTGATGATCGCAACGCGGGACTGAAACCCGCGGCAAGGAGTTCCGCATGATCGCCATCCTGTCCGCCGCCCTGCTGGCCACAGCCACCACCCAGGCCCCGCCCCTCACCGCGACCCAGGAAGCGGCGACCGACAGTCGCGGCGTTGCGGGCCTCTGCATCCGCTGGGGGCGAGGGCGGCCTTCGCGGGTCGCCCAGGCGGTCATTGTGCGCTCAACCGGCAACCGGGCGCTGGACCGCCGCATCTCCGACGCGATCCCCATGATGGACTGGCCGACCGGCGTGGACAATTATCGCGGCCAGTGGATGGGTATCTGGATGGCGGTTGGGGGTGCCGAAAGCCCCCCGGCGACCGAACCCCTGCCGGATTGTTCCGGGCAGAGGGATCGCAGCTGGGCACCGCCGCCCGTGCCGGCCACCCCGGCGACCTGACTGTCGGGTGGACCCGACCCGGTTCATCGTGGGTTCATCGACCTGACCTCGTTGTAACGGGACAGGAAGGCCGGTCGGTGGGATGAGGGATCTTCCCTCGACCTCCAGAAACAGGAGCCCCCCGTGAAACGCCTGCTCATCCTCTCCGTCCTGTCCGCCGCCCTGTTGACCTCGGCCTGTGTCACCGTGATCGATGCCTCGGACAGCGACGACCTGGCCTGGCATGGCGAGAACGCCCAGCCGTTCGACGCCGCCCGCGCCGAATGCCGCGCCTCGACCGGCGAGGGCATTCGCAGCGACGCCTTTCGCGGTTGCATGGCCGGCAAGGGCTGGACGCGCGGCTAGGCCCTGACCGGCGCATGAGGACCCGCGGCGCCCTACTGCCGGTGCCGTGACTCCGGCTGCAGCGGGATTTCGCCCTGGCCGGTCAGGTCGCGGATCATATAGCGGGCGTCCGCGCCATAGGACGCCAGCTTGTTCGCCATGCCGGGCGGGTCGATGACCACGAAGCCGTGCCGTTCCCAGAACGGTGCGGCGTCATTGACCGCCACCAGGGTCAGGGCCGGCCAGCCGGCGGCGCGGGCCTCCTGCGCCAGACGCTCGACAACGGGACGGGACCAGCCGGCCCCGCGCACCGGCGGGGCAAGGGCGAGGTCGTGCAGATACATCACGGCGGCATCGTCCGGTATGGCGCTGATCAGGGTGTCCAGCGCCGGTGCGGCGTGCGCCGTCCACGGATAGGCCACCAGATAGCCGACCGGCGCGGTGCCCTCCCCCGCCAGCACGAAACAGCCGGACGGGTTCAGGCTGAGCCGGTTCTCGAAACAGTCGCGGCCTTCGAAATGGTCGGGAAAGCCGACGGCGGCGATCGTCGTGACGGCGTCCAGATCGGCAACCGTCATCGTCCGCCAGATCAGGCCGGACAAGGGCTGTCGGGCGGGGCCGCCTTGAAACGCCATTACGGACTCCGCCTCCGGGTTACGCTCAGTGCGCCTTGGCCGGATCGGGCGGGAGCGGCGGCAGGGCGGCACAGGGGATGCCGTCGTCCTTCAGCTTCTTGACCTCGGCGGGCGTGGCCTCACCATAGATTTCGCGCTTCTCGGACCGACCTTCATGGATGTCCCGGGCCTCGCGGGCGAAGGCGTCGCCGACATAGTCGAAATTCTGCTCGACGTGGGACCGCACCTCGCGGGCCATCCGGGTCATCATGGTCTGCATCTCCGCAGGATCGGGTCCCGACGCCGTCTTGCGGGTCCCGGCGACAGCTGGAGCCATGATCTGTTTGGATACCCCGCGCGAGCCGCAGAGCGGGCATTCGACCAGTCCGCGCGCGGCCTGGTCGTCATAGGCGGCCGAGTCGCCGAACCAGGCCTCGAAGCCGTGTCCGTGATCGCACTGAAGGGCGTAGCGGATCATTGTGGTCCGGCGAACCTGCGGTCGTGGGTCAGTTGCGGCACGGCGTTACGGGCGCGTGTGACGGCGTCGAAATCCAGGGCCGCATGGAGGATACCCGGCTCGTCGTGATCAAGCCTGGCCACCACCTCGCCCCAGGGGCCGACAACGGTCGACCGGCCCCAGGTGCGGCGGCCGTCCTCATGCAGACCGGCCTGGGCCGGAGCGAGGATCCAGCAGCCCGTCTCGATGGCCCGGGCCCGCAACAGGGTTTCCCAATGGGCCTCGCCGGTCGGGACGGTGAAGGCGGCGGGCACGGAAATCATGCCGGCCCCGGCCCCGGCCAGGGCGCGATACAGCTGCGGGAAGCGGATATCATAGCAGATGGTCAGGCCAAGCCGGGCCCAGGGCGTGTCTGCCACCACAGCGGCATCGCCGGGACGGATGGCGGCGCTTTCGCGCCAGCGCTCGCCGGTCGGCAGGTCGACGTCATAGACGTGCAGCTTGTCATAGGTCGCCACCACAGCGCCCGCGTCGTCGATCAGCAGGGAGCGGTTGGCGGCGCGGTCGTCGCCCGGGTGGCCCGACTGGACAATGGCCGAGCCGATCAGAAGCCAGACGCCGAGTTCCTGTGCCAGGGCGCGCAGGCCGGTGACCACCGCATCGTCATCCTGGTCCGTCAGCACGGCGGCGCGGGCCGCCGGGTCCCGGATCAGAAAATTGGTCGCTTCCGGCGTCAGGATCAGTTTCGCCCCGCTTGCCGCCGCCTCCCGGATCAGCGGTTCAACATGGGCCAGGGCCGCTGCCGGACTGGCCGGGGTGCGGGTCTGGATCAGGGCGATCGGAAGTGTTGCCATCAGGCCCGGAGCAATGCGTCGAGCTCGCCCTTGCGGTCAAGCGCGTGCAGGTCGTCAGAACCGCCGACGTGCCTTCCGTCGATGAAGATCTGCGGGAAGGTCATGCGACCGCCCGAGCGCTGGATCATTTCCTGCTTCTTCGCAGGGTCATGGGAGGCGACGATGTCCTCATAGGCCGCGCCCTTGCGATCGAGCAGGTCCCGGGCGGCGTGACAATAGCCACAGCCGGGCTTGGTATAGAGAACGATGTCAGCCAAGGCGGAACTCCGGTCAGAAAGCGTCGCCCGCCGCCGGGGCGGCCGGGCCTGTCCCTATGTAGGCAATTCCCGTGCCGTGCGCACCCGGGCCACGACCGCGAGATCCACAGCGCGGGCACCGGCCTCGATCAGGGCGCGGGCGCAGGCCTCGGCGGTGGCCCCCGTGGTCAGCACATCGTCGACCAGAAGGATGCGGCGACCCCTGATCCGCCGCCGGCCCGCCTCGCTGACGGCAAAGGCCTTTCTGACATTCAGACGACGGCCGCGCGCGGACTTGCCGCCCTGGGTGGTCGTGTGGGTCGTCCGGATCAGGGCGTCGGGCAGGTAGTCGAGCCCGGCGTCACGCGCCAGCGGCCGGGCGATCTCGGCGGCCTGGTTGAAGCGCCGCGAGAGCAGGCGAAGGTGGTGCAGGGGCACCGGAACGAGGGCGTCTGCTTCGTCCAGCAGGGGCGAGGCCGAACGGGCGATCCAGCGGGCGAACAGGGGCGCATAGGGCTGGTGGTCGCCATGTTTGAACTTCAGGATCAGGCCGCGCGAGGCCTCGTCATAGACGCAGGCCGCCCGGGCGCGGGCGAAGGCATAGGGCTGGGCCAGGCAGGCGGCGCACCGGGGCGCGGCAAAAGGCCCGCCGTCCATCTCGAACCCCGCGCCGCAGCCGTCACAGACCGGGTCCTCGAGGAAGGTCACCCGGCTCCAGGCCCCGGCGGTAAGGCCGGGGGAACCGGCGGCCTCCGGGCTGTCGTGGGCCAGGGACGGCAGCAGCAGGTCGGTCACGCCGCGGGCAACGGCACGGGCACCGTACCCGATCCGCGGCAAGGCCGCTTTCAATCGGTCGCGCCAGACCCCATCCTGAAGTCCCATGAGCCCTTCCTCCGGTCCTCCGCACATCTTCGACGTTCAGCGCCGCACGGCAAGGCTCGAACGCAGCGAACGATCGCTTTCCCGCGCCGACTTCCTGCATGCGCGGGCGGCGGAGAACGCCGTGGGCAGTCTGGAGGCCCTGGTCCGCGACTGGCCCGGGGCGGCTGATCTGTCTGCGCACCCGGGAGCCTTCGCCGCCGCCCTGGCCGAGAGCGCGGCGGCGGACCGGGTCGGGCCGGTGAAGACGGTCGGCGACCGCGCGGCGCGCGCCGGGCCGGGTGCGGCCCCGCTCGATCTGGTGGACGGGTCGCAGGACCTGATCGTCTCCCTGATGAGCCTGCACTGGGCCAATGACCTGCCGGGCGCCCTGAGCCAGATCCGGCGGGCGCTGAAACCCGACGGCCTGTTTCTGGGCACCCTGCTGGGAGCGGGGACGCTGAAAGAGCTGCGTGCGGTCCTGACCGAGGCCGAGCTGGAGGCGCGCGGCGGGGCCCAGGCCCGTGTCTCGCCCTTTGCCGACGGCTTCGATGGCGCGGCCCTGCTGCAGAGGGCCGGGTTCGCCCTGCCGGTGGCCGATGTCGACCGTGTGACGGTGCGCTATCCCGACCTGCTGGCCCTGTTCCGGGACCTGCGCGTCATGGGCGAGACCAATGTGCTGGCGGGGCCGGTGCGGCCGCTTACGCGGGGCATCGTCGGCCGGGCGGCGCAGCTGTATGCGGAACGCCATGCCGACACCGACGGCCGCATTCCGGCGACCTTCGAGATCGTACATCTGGCCGGCTGGGCTCCGCACGAGAGCCAGCAGAAACCCCTGCCGCGAGGGTCAGCGAAGATGCGGCTGGCGGAGGCGCTGGGGGTCAGGGAGCAGACGGGAGAGGACTGAGCCTCAGCCGCCCATGGCGCCGCGGACCCTGTCCATGGCACCGTTTATGATACCGCTGCCCGTTGCGCCGAAGGCCTGCAAGGCGCCGAGGATGACGAGGAACATCAGCGCCAGGATCATGCCGTATTCGATGGCGGTCGCGCCGCTTTCGTCGCGCAGGAGGCGGGAGAGGAAGCGTTTCATCATCGGCCCCCTCCTTCCGGTGGCTAGAGCAGGTCGCGCAACCAGGCGACCAGCGGTTCGTCGGCCGGTGGCATGGGATAGTCCGAAAGCTGGTTCGGCCTGACCCACTTCAGCGCCGCGTGCTCGCGGTTCTGCACCACCCCCGACCAACGTCGGCAGAGATACAATGGCATCAAGAGGTGAAACGAATCGTAAGCGTGGCTCGCAAAAACGAACGGGGCCAGGCAGGCCTCGCTGACATCTATTCCGAGTTCTTCCTGCAATTCGCGGATCAGGGCCTGTTCGGGCCGCTCGCCGGGCTCGACCTTGCCGCCCGGAAACTCCCACAGCCCGGCCAATTTCTTGCCCTCGGGCCGCTGGGCGATCAGGACGCGGCCGTCGGCATCGATCAGGGCCACGGCGACGACGAGGACGGTGGGTAGGGTCATGGGCGACGTCCTGCAAGGAAGGCCGACAGGTGACGGCCGCGATAGCTGATGGCCAGGATGTGAACGGCTGTGGCGGTGACGACATATTTGATCGCGGCGCGTCGCCGGACCGTCAGCACCATGACGCGATCATCTTCAGGATCCAGACGCCGGCCGATGAATGGAAACCAGCGCAATCCCTCACAGGACCGCTTGATCTCAAGCAGGAACCGCTCGGCTGCGATCGGCCGCTCCATGGCGATGAAATCGAAGAGGTCATCCAGATCGCGCTGCGCCTCGCGCCGGTAGAGCAGCTCAAGCGGCGCGCGCGACGGCACGTTTCATACGCTGTTCGAGCCGCGTCCAGACCTCGTCGTGACTGACGGATTCATCCGGGTGATCGAGGGCAGCCTGGACCTGGACGCGCAACCGGTCGAGCGCTTCCGGGGTCAGACGGCCTGCTGCCAGGGCGTCGAACTCCTGGTCACTAAGGACGGCGTCGGGCGACGACGGATCGGGCAGGGTCATGAGCCGGACGCTACCATAATCAGCTCCGATAGTCGCCGTTGATCTCGACGTACCGTTTGGTCAGGTCGCAGGTCCAGACCGTGGCCGAGGCGCGGCCCCAGCCGACATCGACGGTGATGTCGATCTCGGCGTTCTTCATATAGGCGCTCATCTTCGCCTCGTCGTAGTTGGGCGCGGGGGCGCCGTCGACGGCGGCGACATGGGGGCCGAAGCGGATGGCGAGACTGTCGCGGTCGACCGGCTCCTCGGTCTTGCCGACGGCCATGACGACCCGGCCCCAGTTGGCGTCCTCACCGGCCAGGGCGGTCTTGACCAGGGGGCTGTCGGCGATCGACTTGGCCAGTTTCCGGGCCGAGGCGGGGCTGGCGGCGCCGTCGACCGTGACCTTGACGAATTTGGTCGCCCCTTCGCCGTCGCGGACCAGCTGGTGGGCGAGGTCGAGCATGACCCTTTCCAGGGCCGCCGAGAAATCCTTCAGCCGGCGGTCGCCGACCCGGCCGATACGCGGCGCGCCGCTCGCGCCCGTGGCGAACAGCAGGCAGGTGTCATTGGTCGAGGTGTCGCCGTCGACGGTGACGCTGTTGAAGGTGGTGCGGACGTGCAGTCCGAGCAGGGCCCTCAGCACCGGCGGGGCGATCGCCGCGTCGGTGACGATGAAGCCCAGCATGGTGGCCATGTCGGGCGCGATCATGCCCGAGCCCTTGGCGATGCCGGCGATCCGGACCTTGCGGCCCTCGATCTCGCATTCGGCATAGGACCCCTTGGGGAAGGTGTCGGTGGTCATGATGGCCAGGCCGGCGCGGGCCCAGCCGTCGGCATCCAGCCCGGCCTCGATCTCGGGCATGCGGGCGACGATCTTGCGGTCGTCCAGCACCACGCCGATCACGCCGGTGGAGGCCAGCATGACGTCGCGCTGGCGGCAGCCGAAGCGTTTGGCGACCTCCGAGGCCGTGCGACGGGCCGCATCGGCACCGGCCTTGCCGGTAAAGGCATTGGCGCAGCCGGCATTGACCACCAGGGCCCGCACATCCTGCCCGCCCTCGGCCGCATCCAGCTGTCGCTTGCACCAGTCGACCGGGGCAGAGCCGACCTTGTGACGGGTGAAGACGCCGGCGCAGGTGGTGCCCCGCGCGAAGCTGAACACCACCAGATCGTCGCGCTCGTGTTTGTAGAAGCCGGCCCGTGCGGTGGCGATCTCGACCCCGCCGATGGGCGGAATGGTCGGGAAGGGCACGGCGAGGGGCGAAATCTCGAGCCCCGGCTTGCCCGGTGCAGCCGCCGTCAAGGCCTTCGAGGGCGCCGGGGTCGTGGCGCGTTTCAGGGCCGTCGCCAGGGGGTCGAAGGCCTTTTCGATGGCCTGTTCGATCTTCTGGCCGGTGGAGGCGCGACCGGCCCTGGGCGGGCGGCTCATGACGCCT